>Ga0102929_1002600_pt1 | contig 10739 bp, 11 predicted proteins | sample SalPonR1_B_D2_MG_FD_78510 | JGI IMG/M metagenome (GOLD analysis project Ga0102929, IMG submission 78510) | Salt pond soil microbial communities from South San Francisco under conditions of wetland restoration - Salt Pond MetaG R1_B_D2_MG | ecosystem: Environmental > Aquatic > Marine > Intertidal... | reverse complement strand
CCAGTCCAACGTCGCCTTGCAGTTGTCCTGGCTGCATTCGTCGCAATTCGCCGGCAGCTAGATCGCGATGGATCGCGGCTGGTGGTCCGAGGCCGGGCTGGACGTGTCGCTGCTGCCCGGTGGCCCCAACGCGCCGGTCGAGCCGCCGGTGGTGTCCGGCACCGCGCTTGTGGGTATCTCGGCCGCAGATTACACCGCTGCCGCGGTCGAAGAGGGCGCGCCGTTCAAGATCCTCGGGGTCGCGATGCAGAAGAACCCCTTCGTGGTGGCGTCCCTGCCGGACAACCCGGTGAACGAACCCGCTGATCTTGTGGGCAAGCGGATCGGCATGGCGCTGGCCAACACGCCGGTGCTCCAGGCGCTCTGCACCCTGAACGATGTCGACATGAATGAAATCGACATCATCCCGACGCAATATTCCGCGCAGCCGCTTCTTGCCGGCGAGGTGGATTGCCTGCTGTGCTGGGAGACCGACCTGCCGGTCGCGATGGCGATCCAGGGCATCGACAGCGTCACGATGCTGATGGCGGATCACGGATACGCGGTGCATTCGCAGACCTATATCGCCACCAATGACAGCATCGCCAACCGTCGCGCCGATCTCGTGGCGCTCATGTCGGGCGAGGTCCGGGGCTGGGAGGCCTACAGGCAGGACACCGATGCGGCGGCCGAACTTACCATCGAAATGTATCCCGATGCCGGTCTCGATCTGGAAACGCAAAAGCTCCAGGCCGCGCGGCAGGTGCCGCTGATGTTCTCGGACCTGACCGAGTCCAACGGGTTCGGCTGGTGGACCGATGACACTGTCGCCGCCAATATCGAAACACTGGCGCTTCTGGGCAGGACGGTGACGCCCGACCTGTGGGACCGCTCAATTCTTGAAGAGGTTCATGGCGCCTGACGTGACACCCCCGCCCGAGATCATCTGCTCGGGCCTGGCGAAGACCTTTGACGGGCGGACCGAAGCGGTGCGTCCGACAGACGTGACTTTCCATGCCGGCCAGACAACCGCCCTTGTCGGCCCGTCCGGCTGTGGCAAGTCCACGCTCCTGCGGATGGTCGCGGGGCTCGAGGCGCCAACGGCCGGGCAGCTCCTGATCGGCGGGATGCCGCCGGCCGAAACCTTGCAGAACGCGGCATTGTCCATCGCGTTCCAGGACCCGTCGCTGCTGCCCTGGCGCACGGTGCGGGGCAATATCGCGCTGGCACTCAGTCTTGCCCGCAGGCCGGTCGATGACGCCGAGATCGACCAGCTGATCTCTCTTGTCGGCCTCGACGGGTTCGCCGAGGCGCGGCCTGCGGAACTGTCGGGCGGGATGCGCCAGCGCGCCGCGATGGCGCGCGCTCTGGTGACGCGTCCGGGGCTTTTGCTGCTCGATGAACCGTTTGGCGCGGTGGACGAGCTCACCCGGCACCAGCTGGCGCAGGATCTGCCCCGAATCTGGGAGGCGCGCGGCACCACCACGCTGCTTGTCACCCATTCCGTGACCGAGGCGGTGCTGTTGTCGGACCGGGTGATCGTGCTGTCTCCGAGGCCCGCCGAAATCATCGCGGATATCGCCATACCGCTTGACCGCCCGCGCGAGTCCGGGATCGAACGGTCGCCTGATTTCGGTGACCTGACCGATTCGGTCTATGCCGCGCTGTCCCGTGGCATGACCCTGGATCGCCCCCCGCTGGCGGCACAATGACCGGCCTGTCCTTGGTGCACGCCGGCCGCCCCGCGCGGGGCATGACGGCACGGGGATATGGCGCGTGGCTTGGCGTCTTGGGGCTTCTGCTGGTCTGGGAAGCCTTGGCGCACGTGGTGTCTGGCGCCTTCGTTCTGGCCGCGCCAACCGAAATCCTGGCCTACCTGGTGGAAGATCGCGGGCTGGTCACGCGTGCCTTGGGCGTCACGCTTGGCAACGCGGCGCTGGGCTATGTGTTCGGCAACCTTGCGGCGATCGCCCTGGCGGCTCTGGCGCTTCTCTGGCCCCGCAGCGAACGGATCGTCACCGGGCTGGCGCTGCTGGTCTATTGCCTGCCGCTCGTGGCGACGGGGCCGATCCTGCGCGTGCTCTTCGGACCGGGGGCGGGGCCGCAGATCACGCTGGCGGCGCTGGCGGTCTATTACACCACGCTGATCCCCCTGCTGGTGGGGTTGCGCGCCGCGCCTGCGGGATGGTTCGACCTGGTGCGCAGCTATGGCCGCGGTCGCTGGTCCGAACTGGTGCATGTGCGCCTGATGGCGTCGCTGCCATACCTCTTCGCCGGTCTCCAGATCGCCGCCCCGGCGGCCTTTCTCGGCGCGATGGTCGGAGAATTCACCGGGGCGGAGCGGGGCTTGGGCGTGTTGACCGTCCGGGCGATCCGCGCGCTCGACGTGGACATGACATGGGGGGTCGCCACTGTCGCCACGGCGGTGGCCATCCTGGCCTATGTCGGGCTGGGCATGATCGCCCGCCGGTTTCTCAGGGACGCGCCTCCGGTCATCCTGGCGGCACCCGCCAGTGACACGGTGCGCGACTCCGGGTCAGGCTGGAAGGCAGCGATTGGCGTGACGGTGATCGCGCTTGCGGGGTGGGCGCTGGCCTTCTGGGTGTTCGATCTGAACCCGTTCTTCGCCAAGGGACCAATGGACGTGCTCGACGCCCTGCTGCTGGCCGAGGATGCGGGGGCGACGCGGGGAACCCTGGCAGTCGCCCTGTCGGAAACCGCGGTCTACCTGCTGCCCGGATATTTTGCCGGGCTCGCCGCGGGGGCAGGGCTGGCGATGCTGCTGGTGCTGGTTCCGGTGATCGCCGGCACCGCCATGCCGCTTGCCATCGCGCTGCGGTCGGTGCCCATTGTCACGACCGCCCCGCTGGTGGTGCTGCTGCTTGGGCGCGGTGCGACGGGCACGATCGTGCTGGTTGCGGTGATGGTGTTCTTTCCGACCTTCGTGGCCTGCCTGCACGGCGCTCGGCAAGCGCCGGGCCAGGTGCTGGATGTCTTCGACAGTTTCGCCGCCGGGCCGGTGTCGCGCCTCGTGCGGGTGCGCATCCCGGCGATGCTGCCCGCGTTCTTCGCCGCCGCGCGGATGGCGGTTCCGGCTTCTGTGCTTGCGGTAACGGTGGTCGAATGGCTGGCCACCGGGGCCGGGATCGGAAGCCTGATGGCGATGTCCGCGTCGCTTTCGGATTTCGACATGTTGTGGAGTTCGGTGGTGCTGGTCGCCGCCATATCGGCCCTGGGATATGCGCTTGTCGGGTCGGTGGAGCGGCGCATCCTTCGGGTCTACGCACCCGAGCAGTTGACATGAACCGGCGCGCTGCCGCCTTCGCCATTCCGGGCGATATCGAGACGCTGACCGGCGGCTACATCTACGAGCGTCGCCTGCTGGAAGGCCTGAGAGAGCAGGGCCGGGATGTGACCCATATTCAGCTTGGCGACAGTTTTCCCGACCCGACACCCGCAGACATGGCCGACGCGGTTGCGCAGGTCGCTTCGGTTGATCCGTCGCGGCCGCTGATCCTCGACGGGCTGGTCTTCGGGTCGATTGCCACCGAGGGGCTCAGCACCGTGACCGCGCCGATCGTCGCGATGATCCATCATCCGCTGGCACTCGAAAGCGGGCTCGACCCGGTGCTTGCGGACCATCTTTACCGGACCGAGCGCGCCAATCTTGGCCTGGCGGCGCATGTGCTGGTACCCAGCCCGCACACCTCGCGCATCCTGGCCGACCGCTACGATGTGGCCCCGGATCGCATCACCATCGCGCGGCCCGGCACCGAACAGCCGCCACGCCCCCGCAACCCGGTGGCACCGCCCTTGATCCTGTCGGTCGGTATCCAGCATCCGCGCAAGGGGCATGACATTCTGCTGAAGGCGCTGGCCCGGTTGACGCATGACGCATGGCAGGCGGTGGTCGTCGGATCGCGATACAGCCCTGCGCATGCCGATCATCTGGAGCGTTTACATGCCGAGCTAGGCCTCGGGCCGCAGGTGCGCATGGCGGGGCGGGTCTCGAAGGCCGCCTTGGCGGAACTCTATGCGCAGGCATCGCTTTTTGTGCTTGCCACGCGGTACGAGGGTTATGGCATCGTCTTTGACGAGGCGCTGGCGCATGGCCTTCCCATTGTGGCCTGCGATACCGGGGCCGTTCCGGATACGGTGCCGCAAACGGCCGGGTTGCTTGTTCCGGTCGAGGACGAAAATGCCCTCGCGCTGGCCATCGACCGACTGCTCGGGGATCGCGCCTTGCGGGACCGCATGTCCGAAGCTGCTGGGCAGTATGGCCGCCGCTTGCCATCCTGGTCGGACACCTGTCGCATCGCCGGGGACATTCTGGACCACGTGTCGCGCTAGGGCATCCTGCTGCACCCGCGCCCTCGGCGATTTCAGCCTTTCAGAGCCCGCCGCGCGCGTCCGGCGTGAAGGCTGAATTGCCCGTCCAGATCCTCCAGCTGCTGCCGGGCATCGCCGGGAAGGCGCGGGCCAAGCCATTCGGCAATTGCCAGCCATCCCGCGCGCAGGACGGCGTCGGCAGCGGCCAGGCGTCGGGGCGCCGGGGCCGCGCGAAGATCCGCGACCAGAGAACCGAAGGCGGCGGCAATCGGGCCGGTGGCCTCTTTGCGGAACACGTCGTATCCGCTGGGGTCGCGGACCAGGCGGCGCTCGGCAAAATCGATGCCCTGCATGCCGGTCGTCCCTTCGTAGATCGCGGCCACGCGAATGTCGCGCAGGGTCTGCTCGAGCGGCCAGTCCCTGGTGTAGCCCGCACCGCCCAGCACCTGGATGGCCGCATTGGTCACGTCAAAGCCCGTTTCCGCCCCGTGCGCCTTGGCCAGCGGCAGCAGGAATTGTGCCAGCGCCGCCGCGTCGGGATCGTCTGGCGACCGGTCCATGCAGGCGGCAAGCTGAAGCACCACGGCGCGCAGGATCTCGGTGCGGCTGCGCATCTCGGCAAGCTGGCGCCGGATATCGGGATGCAGGGCGATGGGCACCGGCGGCTGTGTCGGGTCGCCGCCCTGACGCCGCTCGGCGGCGTATGTTTCCGCGATCTCGGTGGCGCGCGCGGCGGCAGACAGGCCCTGGCAGGCGACTTGCAGGCGCATCATCGAAATCATCGTGAAAAGCTGCGGCAAGCCGCGCTCGGGCGTGCCCAGCAGCACGGCTTGCGATCCGTCGAAAGACAGCGCGCAGGTGGGCGAGCCGTGCAGCCCGAGCTTGTCCTCGATCCGGATCAGCGACACCCCGTTGGGGCTGCCATCGTCCAGGGTGCTGGGCACCAGGAACAGGCTCAGCCCGCGTCCGCCGGGCGCATCCCCGGTGCGGGCCAGCAGGCAATGACCGATGCGCGGCGCAAGGTCGTGATCGCCGAAGCTGATCCATTGCTTGGTGCCGTGGATGCGCCAGTGATCGCCGTCGGGTTCCGCCCGGGTGCGCATCCGGCCGACATCCGACCCGGCATCGGATTCCGAGATGCAGATCGTCGCGGCGCGCCGGCCCGCGATCAGGGCGGGTATCCAGTCCGCCGCCACGTGTTCGGGCGCGTGTTCCGCCAACAGCACCGAGGCCGAGGCGGTGGCCCCGCAGGCCATGTTGAAGGCAAGACCCGCCCGGTCGAACAGTGCCATGGTCATCGCCTTGAGCGGGAGCGGCAGGTCGGACCCGCCGTATTCTTCCCCCAGGTCGAGGCCAAGCCAGCCTCCGTCCGCCACGGCCTGCCAGGCGGATGGATAGCCGTCCGGCGTCAGGACGCGGCCCCGTTCGACGCGGCAACCCTGGCGGTCGGCAAGGCCATCGAGCGGGGCCAGCACATCATCGGCCAACCGGCCGGCAGTGTCGAGGATGCTGTCCAGAAGCCCGGGATCGATCTCGGGGCGCGTCGCGTCCGGCATCGCGTCATGTGCGGCGCGGAAGCGGGCGATCTCGGCGGCGGAAGTCGGGATCATTTCGGTGCCAGCCGGGTCGCCCCGTCCAGACGGATGACCTCGCCATTCAGGTAGTCCATCTCGACGCAGAACTGCACGGTCCGCGCGAATTCGTCGGGCTCTCCAAGGCGGCTGGGGTAGGGGATGCCCGCCGCCAGCGCGGTCTGCGCCTCTTGCGGCAGGGTTCCCAGCAGGGGGGTGACGAAGATGCCCGGCGCGATGGTGTTCACGCGAATGCCGAAGCGGGCGAATTCGCGCGCCATCGGCAGGCCCAGCGACACGATCCCGCCTTTCGAGGCCGCATAGGCCGCCTGGCCGATCTGACCTTCGAAGGCGGCGACAGAGGCGGTGTTGACGATCGTGCCGGCAAGCCCGGCCTCGGCCATGCGGGCGGCGGCAAGGCGACAGACGTTGAACGTGCCCACGAGGTTGACGTTGATCACGGTCCGGAACGCATCAAGCGACATCGGCCCCTCGCGTCCGACGACGCGGGCGGCGGTGCCGATCCCGGCGCAATTCACGATGATCTGCGGTGTTGCGGAGGCAGTATTAAGGGCGTTTGCAATCGCCGTTTCGTCCGTCACGTCAGCGATCGCCGCGATGCCCCCGACCTCTTGCGCCACCGCAGTTGCCGCATCGGCGTCGCGGTCGACGACGATGACCAAAGCGCCTTCCGCAGCCAGACATCGTGCCGTGGCGGCCCCAAGCCCTGATCCGCCCCCGGTGACCAGCGCCGTTTTGCCGGAAATCTGCATGATCCGCCTTCTTGTCTGCCGCAATCTTTCCGACGAAATACTTTACGCGGAAACAATTTGCAAATATAGATTGGCGGAGTGAACGCAGGAGGCTGGCTTGGCACAGACGGATGACGACCGGCTGGTGACGTACCGGACACAGGACAATGTCGCGCTTATCGGGCTGAACCGTCCGGCCAAGCGCAACGCGATCAGCGACCGTTTTGTCGAGGCGATCAACGATGCCGTGCAGCGCGCGCAGGCCGAGTGCAGGGCCGCGGTGATCCACGGTCACGGGCCACATTTCTGTGCCGGTCTCGACCTGTCGGAACATTCGGAAAAGCCGCTTTTCGAGGCGGTCAAGGGCTCGCGCCGCTGGCATGCCGTCTTCGATCATATCGAGCGGGGCACGATCCCCTTTGTCAGCGCGCTGAGCGGCGCCACCGTGGGTGGCGGGTTCGAACTGGCCGCCGCGACCCACATCCGGGTGGCGGACATGACTGCCTTCTTCGCTTTGCCCGAAGGCCAGCGGGGGATCTTCGTCGGTGGCGGCGGCTCTGTCCGGATCTCGCGGCTGATCGGCCCGGCGCGGATGGGGGACATGATGCTCACCGGCCGCGTCCTGAGCGCCGCTCAGATGGAGCAATGGGGCGGTGTGAGTTACGTGGTCGAGGAGGGTCAGGTGCTCGAGCGGGCGACCGCTGTCGCCGCGCGGATGGCCGAAAATGCCGAGTTCACCAACTACGCCATCATCAACGCGCTGCCCCGGATCGCGGACATGTCGTCCGAAGACGGGCTTTTCGCCGAAAGCATGGTGGCGACACTGGCGACGATGACCGATGACGCCAAGGACCGGCTGCGGGCCTTCCTGGAGAAACGCGCGGCCAAGGTCACGCCGCCGGGGCAGGAGGGGTGATGTCGGATCTGGCCGAGACCATCACCGAAGATATCTCGCTTGGCGAGCTGGACAGCTCGCTCGGGTTCCTGTTGCGCATGGCCCAGCTGCGCGCGTTCGAACGGTTCTACGCGGCCTTTGGCGAGCTTGACCTGCGGCCGGGCGAATTTTCCGTGATGTGGGTGATCCGCCGCAATCCCGGCGTGCGGCAGGGTTTGCTCGCCGAAACCCTCGGCATCAAGCCCGCGCAGATGACCAAGATGATCCGCAGGCTGGAGCTTCAGGGGCGGGTCAGCCGAATCATTCCCGATGACGACCGCCGGTCGGTGCGGCTTTACCTGACGGCCGCCGGAGACGGCTTCATCGACGCGCACAAAGAGGCGTTCTTCGGCCATGACGACTACCACAATCACGGTCTGAGCGAGGCGGATTGCCGCCAGCTGGCGCAGCTCTTGCGCCGCTACGCCGGACTGGAGACCGAGGCAGACACATGAATATCGACGACCTGATCGCCATCGACTTCCACACCCATGCCGAAGAGCCGTGCTGCGGACCGCGGGACGACGGGTATGATGATTTCCAGGCCGGGATGGCAGCCTATTTCAACAACCCGGCCGGGGCGGATGGCATGCTGCCCAGCGTACAGCAGACCGCGCAGTATTTCCGCGAACGCAAGATCGGCGCGGTGATCTTTCCGGTGGATTCCGAACGCGAAACCGGCTTTCGGCGCTATTCCAACGAAGAGGTCGCGCAGATCGCTGCCGAGAATGACGACATCCTGATCCCGTTCGCCAGCATCGACCCGTCCAAGGGCAAGGCCGGGGCCCGCGAGGCGCGGCGGCTGGTCCGCGAGTTCGGCATCAGGGGCTTCAAGTTCCATCCCACGATGCAGGGGTTCTTTCCCAATGAACGCTGGGCCTATCCGCTTTACGAGGCGATTGCCGAAGAGGGCGCGATCATGCTGTTCCATACCGGCCAGACCGGCGTGGGAAGCGGCATGCGGGGTGGCATGGGGATGCGGCTCAAGTATTCCAACCCGGTGCATGTCGATGACGTGGCGGTCGATTTTCCAGACACGCCCATCGTGCTGGCGCACCCGTCCTTTCCGTGGACGGAAGAGGGCCTGATGGTCGCCCAGCACAAGCCGAACGTCTATATCGACATGTCCGGCTGGTCGCCGAAATATTTCCCGCCCATCTTCGTGCATTACGCGAATTCGATCCTGAAAAAGAAGATGCTTTTCGGGTCGGACTGGCCGGCGATCACGCCGGACCGCTGGCTCAGGGATTTCGAGGCGCTGGACATCAAGGAGGAGGTCAAGCCGCTGATCCTGAAGGAGAACGCGCGGCGCATTCTGAACATCTGAACAAGCTTCATCGAGGGAGGACAACAAAGATGAAACTGAATTTCTCACTGACGGCACTCGCGGCGGTCGGTGTCATGGCGGCAGGAACGGCTTCGGCCCAGGACCTGCGCCTGGCACCGGCGGCCCCCCCGGCGCATCCCGCGCATTACATGTACACCAATTTCGCCGAATATCTCGACAAGGAATCCGGCGGCACCATCGGCACCACCCTGCTTGGGCCGGAAGTCGTCGCGCTGCCGCAGATGGCGGATGCGCTGAAATCCGGGCTGGCCGATATCGGCAACTCGCTGCCGCTTTACTTCGCGGCCGATTTCCCGCTCACCGGCGTGGCCGGGGACCTTGCGTTGCAGGGGCGCAACCCGCACGCGATGGCGCTCGCCATGACCGAATGGGTGGTGAACTGCGCCCCGTGCCAGCAGGAATACAAGGAATTCGGCGGCGTGTTCCTGGGGGCCGGATCGTCCGACGTCTACGGCCTGATCACCACCACCCCCGTCAACTCGGTCGAGGACCTGCGCGGTCTGCGCCTGAGGTCGGGCGGCGCGCCCTATTCGCGCTGGGCCGAACATTTCGGCGCCACCGGCGTGCCGATGGGGGTCGGTGACACGTTCGAGGCGATGAGCCAGGGCACCATCGACGGCACGATGGCGTCGATCGTCGACATGCTGTCCTTCCGCCTGGTGGATGTGGCCACGCATTTCAACACCGTGCCGATCGGCACCTACCATGCCACGTCCAACTTCACCGTGGCCCTGCCGACATGGGAATCGATGACCGTCGAGCAGCGCCTGATGGTGACCAAGGCAGCGAACCGGGGCAATTTCGACCTGACCGACCGGTGGGGTTTCCAGCTTCCCGAGGCCGCCCGCGCGGCGGTCGCTGAGTCGGACATCACCGTGGTCGAAGCGTCGGACGAGCTGATGGCGGCATCCGAAGCCTTTGCGCAGCAGGACCGGGAGACCCAGGTCGCCGCAGCCGGTGACATCGCATCCGATTTCGCCGCCCTGATCGACGAATGGTCAGAGGCGATTGCCGAGATCGGCAATGATCCCGATGCCTTGGCCGAACTGGCCTGGGAGCGCATCTGGGCCGATGTCGACCTCGCGACCTACGGACTCTGACACCTTGCGCCCTGTTCCGCTGCGAAGGCGGGACAGGGCATCCTGCCCGACCCGGAAGCCGAATTCATGGATACGATCGTCAAGGCCGCCTCTGTGGTCGCCCGCGTGCTTGCCCTTCTGGGGGCCATCGCCGTCGTGGTGATGATGCTGCATATCTGTCTCGACGTGGTGCTGCGGAACCTGTTCCGGTATTCGTTCAGTTCGACCAACGCGATGGTGGCGCGCTATTACATGGTGCCGCTCGCGTTCCTGCCGCTGGCCTATATCGAGCTGCGCGACGAGATGGTGTCGGTGGAGCTGATCGACGGTTTCCTGCCGCGCTGGTTGCGGCAGGCCTCTGACGCGCTCGTGGCCCTGATCGCCTGCGGGATCTACGGCACGCTGACCTGGGCGACCTGGGGGTCGATGGTGTCGAACTGGTCGCGCGGGACGATGATCGAACTGGGCGAGATCGCGTTCCTCACATATCCCAGCTACGTCTTTCCCACCGTCGGGTTTGCCCTTGCCACCGCGGCCTGCCTGATCAAGGCCGCCGACCGGGCGCGCCAGATCGGAGACCCCGCATGAGTGTCGAAACCGGGTTTCTGGGCGTCGGCATCCTGATCGCGCTCCTGTTGTTGCGCGTGCCGGTCGCGATGGCGCTCATCGCCGTCAGCTTTGGCGGTGTGGTGAGCCTGGTCGGGATCAACCCGGCTGTCGGCATCCTCTATTCGACCCCGTACGATT
>Ga0102929_1002598_pt1 | contig 10744 bp, 11 predicted proteins | sample SalPonR1_B_D2_MG_FD_78510 | JGI IMG/M metagenome (GOLD analysis project Ga0102929, IMG submission 78510) | Salt pond soil microbial communities from South San Francisco under conditions of wetland restoration - Salt Pond MetaG R1_B_D2_MG | ecosystem: Environmental > Aquatic > Marine > Intertidal... | reverse complement strand
CGGCTCTGACGCTCTGGAGCACGTTCTTTGGGGTCGCCTTTGCATTGACGGCGGTCATTGCACCATCCGTGATCGCGCAAGGCGGGCTCTCGCTGCTGATCAGCGCTCATGGCATCTGGATGGCCGTGGTGTGTGTCGGCATTCTCTTGGTGTTGCCGCAAGCGATCATAACAACCGAGCCGCCCGGTGCGCGCATCTCGGTCTTGCGCCGCCACCTGACGGCCTATGCCACGCCCGGCATTGCCACACCGGCGCTGGCCTGGCTGTGTTATACGCTGACCTTTGTGTCAGTGCTGACCGCCTTGCCCCTGCTGACGGGTGGTGCGGCTCCGACGTGGTTGGCGGCCATTGCGCCGTTGGTGTCAATCGCTGTGGCGTTGACGGTCGGAGTTGCGATCCTGTCGCGTCGCCCGGCGCAACCGGTGGTGACGCTTGGCTTTGCGTTATGCGCTGTGGTGGCGGTACTGACCCTGGTGGTCGGGTTCACGACGATCAGCGTTTTACTCCTGTTTGCCGCGATGGCGTTGGTACAGAGCGCCGGGTTTGCTGTGGTGCCACAGATCAACCCCGATGCACCGTCGCGGGCGTTGGCGAACGGGGCGTTGGCCCAGATGGGAAATCTTGGCAACCTGAGCGGCACACCACTCTTGATTGCGCTTTATCAGGGAGCACCGGTGCTGGGCCCGTTCCTGTTTCTGATCACTGCCTACGGGGGCGGTGTCCTTGTCACCTGGCTGATCGGACGGCGGGCGGTCGCTGCGATGGACGAGGGGCGTGTTTCAGTCAACTGAAACATGGAACGCGTCGACGCGTTCCCCGCCCTCAACCCTGCATTTCCGCCAGACGGGCAACGTAGCGCGCCAGGGTGTCGATCTCGAGATTGACCTTGTCGCCCGCCTTGGACCCGCCCCAGGTTGTCACCTCCTGGGTGTGCGGGATGATGTTCACCCCAAACCGCGTCCCGTCGACCTCGTTCACCGTCAGCGAGGTGCCATCCAGGGCCACCGACCCCTTGGGCGCGATGAACCGGGCCAGGGCATGCGGTGCATCGAAGGTGTAGCGGACGCTGTCGCCCTCGGGTCGCATCTCGACAATCGTGGCCAGCCCGTCGATATGGCCCGACACGATGTGCCCCCCGAGTTCGTCTCCGACCTTGAGCGCGCGTTCCAGATTCACCCTGTCGCCGACAGACCAGCCCCCGACATTGGTCTTGTCGAGGGTTTCCGCGCTGATCTCGACCTCGAACCAGTCCGGACCCAGCTGAACCACGGTCAGGCAGACCCCGGCACAGGCGATGGAGGCCCCGATGTCGATGCTCCTGGTGTCGTAGCGGGTGCCGATCCGCGCCCGCAGGTCGCCGCGGCGTTCGAGATTGCGGATGTCTCCTATGTCGGTCACGATGCCGGTAAACATGATTTTGCCCTTGTTGCCGTCGCCCGCACCACATCTTGCGGAAAAGCGTTCCCACAGCGACTCCGTCTGTGATATCGTGGCGCAAGTCCGAGGGATACTGCGCCGACATGACAAACACAACGGTCAAGCCCGAGCCGCCAATGCAGCGGGTGTTCCTCTTCCTGCAAGGACCACATGGACCGTTCTTCAGCACCCTTGCAGACAAACTGCGGGAGACCGGGGCCCGTTGCTGGCGGGTCGCCTTCAATGCCGGCGACGGGGCGCGCTGGTCGGACCGCACGACGCTCCTGCCCTTCCGCGACCCGATCGACGCCTGGCCGGGCACATTTGCGGCGTGGATGCGACAGACCGAAGCGACGGATCTCGTGCTTTATGGAGACACCCGCAGGCATCACGCGGAGGCCGTTTCCGCGGCGCGCGACGCCGGGCTGACCATCCACATTTTCGAAGAAGGCTATCTGCGCCCCTATTGGGCCACCTACGAGCGGGACGGATCGAACGGCAATTCCAGGCTCATGCATATCAGCCTCGAGCAGATGGAGCGGGCGCTGACCCGAACGGCTGACGCTCCTGCACTGCCGCCGGACCGGTGGGGCGATCTGCGCATGCACATGGTGCATGGCGCGCTTTACCATTGGCATGTCCTCTTCAGGAACCAGGCCTTCCCCTTCTACCGGCCGCATCGGGACCAGAGCGTGGCCGAGGAGTTCAGGCTTCAGGTTCTCCGCCTGCTGCGACGCCCTCGGCACATGCTGGAACGCTGGGCGGCGACACGGGGCATCCGGACCGGCGGGTGGCCCTATCACGTCGTGCTGTTGCAACTTGAACATGACGCCAGCTTCCGGTCGTTCTCGGATTTCCGATCGCAGACCGACTTCGTACGCCTCGTGATCGACGGCTTCGCCAAGGGCGCGCCGCCACATCATCGCCTGGTGTTCAAGGCACATCCGCTTGAAGACGGGCGCGCGCCTCTTGAAGCGGCCATTCGCCAATGCGCCTCGCAATTCGGGGTGGCGAAACGTGTCGTGTTCGTACGGGGCGGCAAGCTGGCGCAACTGCTCCAATCGGCCCGGTCTGCCGTCACCATCAATTCGACCTCGGCGCATCAGGCCCTTTGGCGGGGTCTTGCCGTGCGCAGTTTCGGCGTCAGCGTCTATGACAAGCCGGGGCTGGTGTCGCATCAACCGCTTGTCGAGTTCTTTGCCGATCCGCATCCGCCAAACCCGGACGCCTATGCGATCTACCGGCAGTTCCTTCTCGAAACGAGCCAGGTTCCGGGCGGCTTTTATACTCCGAAAGGCCGGGGCCAGTTGCTGCGCGAAGTGGTCGACAGGATGCTCGCATCCGACAATCCCTACGACATCCGTCTCGATCGGTCCGAGACCATGGCGCAACAGTTGCGGCTTGTTCGCTGACCGGTGCAGGCCAGGGCGCTGGTCAAAGCCATGAGATTTCGGTAGCTTGCCGGAAAAAGATAAACCGAGGCAGACAATAACTGGTCGAGGAGACCGAGCAGTGTTCAGTTCGAAATCCAGGTGGGCGCGGCCCATCGCTTTGGTGCTTTCCGCATCCCTACTGGCGTCTTGCGGCCTGCCGGGCGTCGGACCCACCAAAAACCAGATCTTTGCCGGCTCCGTGCAGCGCGAAGGCGATGCCTTCATCGTCGCGGTCAATGATCGCGTGACACGCACGACGGCGGTTGTCCCCGCTCTCGGGTTTTCCGATGCCCTTAAGAATGCCAGCGTGCAAAGTGCCGACATCATCCGGCCCGGCGACATCCTCGGCCTCACGATCTGGGAAAACGTCGATGATGGCTTGCTGGCCGGCGAGGCTTCGAACGCCACGCTTCTGGAAAACGTGCAGGTCGACGGATCGGGCTTCATCTTCGTGCCCTATGCCGGACGCATCAAGGCCGCCGGCAACACGCCCGAAGCGATCCGCCGCATCATCACGCAAAAGCTTGAAGACCAGACCCCCGATCCGCAGGTCGAGGTCCGTCGAACCGCCGGTGACGGGGCGACCGTGTCCATTCTCGGCTCTGCCGGGACGCAGGGCGTCTATCCGATTGCCCGCCCGACCCGCACCCTGGCCTCCATGCTGGCAAGCGCCGGGGGCGTCGGCATGACACCGGAGATCGCGCAGATCACCCTGACCCGGGGCGCCCATAGCGAGACCATCTGGTTCGAGGATCTGTACGATCACCCCGGTCTCGATATCGCGCTGCGCGACGGCGACCGCATTTTGGTAGAGGCCGACCAACGGTCCTTTACCGCGCTTGGGGCCGCCGGGTCCCAGACCCGGATGACATTCGAAACCCGCACCCTGTCGCTTGTCGAGGCGCTGGCCCAGCTTGGCGGTCTGAGCGCCTCGACCGCCGACCCGACCGGCGTTTTCGTCTTCCGCAACGAACCCGCCGAGATCGCCAACGCGGTTCTTGGCCGCACCGATCTGGTGGGCGCGCAGCGTGTGATCTACGTGCTGGACCTGACCGAACCCAACGGGCTGTTCGTGGCACGTGATTTCATGATCCGGGATCGCGACACGATCTATGTCACGGAAGCGCCGATCGTCCAGTGGAACCGTACGATTGCGTCGATCACCGGTACGCTTGGCGGCGCGCAGGGGCTGACCACCGCAGCGACGGGCGGCACCCTGGGCGAGTAACCCGGCGGTGCACAGCGCGACCACACAACCAGACGCCGGGGAAACGACGCCCCGGCGTCTGTGCGTCTACAACAGCGGCTTTCTCACTCAGGGCCGGATCAAACGCATTCTCGGGCTCGCGGGCTGGCAGGTCACGCTCGGCCGCCCCTCTGGCGAAGACTGGGTTGGCGTCTGGGGTGCGGCCCCCAGTGCAACGCGCGGCCTTTCGGTGGCCGAAAGCCGCAAGGCCCCGGTGTTGCGCGTCGAAGACGCGTTCCTGCGCTCGCTGCATCCGGGCCGGGCCGCGAAAGAGCCACCGCTCGGTCTCTTGCTGGACCGAACCGGTTTGCATTTCGACGCGGCGCGGCCGTCGGATCTTGAAACGCTCCTGCTCGAGGATGCGCTGGACGACACGTCGCTGCTGAACGAGGCGCGGGACCTGATGGATCGGATGACCCGTCTGCGCCTGTCGAAATACTGCGCCTACGATCCCGATCTCGCCCTGCCCGAGCCTGGATACGTTCTGGTGCTGGACCAGGTCGCAGGCGATGCGTCGGTCCTGGCCTCGGTTACCGGACCGGACATGGCGCAGGCCCGCTTCGCCGAAATGCTGTATTACGCACAGACGGAACATCCCGGCGCGCGTATCCTCATCAGGTCCCATCCCGAGACCCTGGCGGGCAAGCGGCACGGCCACTTCCAGCCGGACCAAGCGCAGGGTCGGGTGGCCTTCATCGACGGTGCCTACGCGCCGATGGATCTTCTCGACGGTGCAGTTGCCGTCTATACGCTGTCGTCGCACATGGGGTTCGAGGCGATCCTCGCCGGGCACAGGCCGCGCGTCTTCGGCACGCCCTTCTATGCCGGGTGGGGCCTGAGCGAGGATGAGCATCAGCTGATCCGGCGGCAGCGCAACCTGACCCGGGCGCAACTGTTCGCCGGAGCCATGATACGGTTTCCGGTCTGGTACGACCCTTATCGCGATCGCCTGTGCGACCTGGGCCAGGTAATCGACACGCTGGAAGCGACGCGCCGCGCATGGATCGAGGACCGCGACGGATGGGTCGGGCAGAATATCCGGCTTTGGAAACGGCCCCGCATGCAGGCCATGTTCGGCCAGCACAAACCGATGCGCTTCGCGAATCCCGCTCCGGATGCTGCGCCACGGATCATGCTGTGGGGCGCCACAGCGTCTCAGGGACAATGGGCTGTCGAAGACGGGTTCATCCGATCGCAAGGGCTCGGAGCCGAGCTTGTCCCGCCAATATCACTGGTGCTGGACGATCAGGGCATCTATTTCGACCCGTCGCGCCCCTCGCGGCTGGAGGCGCTGATCGCCGACAGTGTCTCGCTGCCGGATCACGCGCTGCGCCGGGCGCGTCGGCTCATGGACCGCATTGTCGACGAACAGATCACCAAATACGCCGCTGGACGCGCCACGCCGGAATGGACGCGCACCGGGGCCGGTCCGGTCATCCTTGTGCCCGGGCAGGTTGAAGACGACGCCTCGATCCTGTTGGGCAGCCCCGATATCCGGACCAACGACGCCTTGCTGGAGCAGGTGCGCCGCGCCAATCCAGAAGCGGTCCTGCTCTACAAGCCGCATCCCGATGTGATGGCCGGTTTGCGGCGCGGGACGGTTGCCGATGCGTTGCGCTGGGCGGACGAAATCGTCGCCGACGCCCCCTTGGCACTGTTGCTGGTGCAGGTCGACGCGGTCTGGACGATGACCTCGCTGACCGGGTTCGAGGCGCTCCTGCGTGGGGTGCCCGTGACCACGCTGGGCGTGCCCTTCTATGCCGGTTGGGGCCTGACCACGGATCTTTGCACCGTGCCGGACAGGCGGCAAGGCCCGGTGACAATGGAGGGCCTGGTGCATGCCGCGCTGATCGACTACCCGCGCTACCATGACCCGGTGACCGGCCAAGCCTGCCCTGTCGAGGTGGCGCTGGACCGTCTGACAGCGGGACGCGCCGGGCAACCGCGCAGCTTGCGTCTGCTTGCCAAGGCGCAGGGGGTGCTGGCCAGCTATTCCTGGCTCTGGCGGCGCTGACGGGTCCATGTCTGCACCACGTCGTCGCCGATCCGGCGCAGCGACCGCAACCCAAATCGTGGCGCATCGGCCAGCCGGTCAAGACCCAAGGCGCCAAGCGCGGGGCGGCCTTCGGCGCCAATCACCACGCCGCCCATGTGAAGCTCGAGCCGATCGACGAGGTCGGATGCCAGCAGGCTCGCCGCCAACTCTCCGCCACCTTCGCAGAACACGCGGGTCAGACCTGCCGCGCCGAGGCTGTGCAGGAGCGACGCCATATCCAGCTGTCGCCCGTCAAGCGGAACCCGGATCAAGGTCGCACCGGCCGTTTCCCACGTCCGGCACAGCGCATGGGGGGCATCCTCGGCATGGCACAGCCACACCGGGGCATCGTCAAGTGACCGGTAAAGCTGGCTGTCCTGCGGCAGATCGAGGCGACGCGACACGACGATCCGGACCGGCTGTTTCGGCACGTCCACCCCGCGCACCGTGAGCAGCGGATCATCGGCGCGCACGGTGCCGGCCCCGACCATCACCGCGTCATGAGTGGCGCGCAGATGATGCACATAAGCCCGCGTTTCGGCTCCGGTGATCCATTGACTGTCGCCGTTTGCCGTGGCGATCCGCCCATCGAGGCTGGTGGCAAGTTTCAATGTCAGAAGCGGCCGTCCATGGGAGACACGGCAGAAAAACCCTGCGTGATCCTCGGTGGCGACCTCGGTTCCGACCCCGGTATCGACCACGATTCCGGCGGCACGCAAGGCCGCAAAGCCCCTTCCGGACACGCGCGGATCGGTATCGGGGAAAGGCGCCACCACGCGGGCCACGCCTGCGGCAATCAGGGCGTCCGTGCAGGGCGGGGTCTGTCCATGATGAGAACAGGGCTCAAGCGTGACATAGGCGGTCGCGCCGCGCGCCGCTTTTCCGGCCTGCGCCAATGCCTGCGTTTCGGCATGCGGCCGCCCACCCGGTTGCGTCCAGCCCTCGCCGATCACCTGTCCGTTGCGGACCAGAACACAGCCCACGGCCGGGTTGGGCCAGGTGTTTCCCATCCCCCGGCGGCCCAGATCCAACGCACGGTCCATGTGCTGCGCATCCTCCGGGCTCATCGGAAACGGTCAGCCTTCGGATTTTGGTTTGTCTTTTTCCGAGGGGCGCAATTCGCTGACGAACTTGTCGAAATCGTCGGCCTCCTGGAAATTCTTGTAGACGCTGGCAAAGCGCACATAGGCCACGGTGTCGATCCGGGCCAGCGTTTCCATCACGATCTCGCCGATCTGTTTCGACGCGATATCTGTCTCGCCCAGGCTTTCGAGGCGTCGCACGATGCCCGAGATCATCTGGTCGATCCGTTCCGGTTCGATCGGTCGTTTCTGCATCGCCATGCGGATCGAGCGTTCAAGCTTGTCGCGGTCGAAATCCTCGCGTCGGCCGCTTGTCTTGATCACCACCAGGTCGCGCAGCTGCACCCTTTCATAGGTCGTGAAGCGACCCCCGCAAGCCGGGCAAAAGCGCCTGCGCCGGATGGCGACATGGTCTTCCGCGGGACGGCTGTCCTTCACCTGTGAATCGATATTTCCGCAAAACGGGCAGCGCATCGGCCGTTCCCCTCTTAATCGTCTCTGCCTCAGACTGTGGGTTCGCTCCACTTATCCACAGCAACTATAGGCGAGCCGCGAAGTTTTGGGTAGAGGCGATTTCGCGCCCCTATCGGTGGTGGTGCGGATGCATCAGGCAGGGCGTCTGAGCGGCGGGAGGACCGCCCGCGCGCCTGTCATGTTTAGCGCCATCGCCTCAGCGAAGATCAGCAACGACCTTGCGCCTGTGCGGCGCGTTGCGATGCTCGAACAGGTAGATGCCCTGCCAGGTGCCCAGGGCAAGACGCCCCCGCGTGACCGGGATCGACAGGCTGACCGGGAGCATCGCCGCCTTGATATGGGCCGGCATATCGTCAGGCCCCTCGTAGGTATGAGTAAGATAGGACATCGACGGATCCGTCGTCGGCGGCACGAGCCGGTGAAAGAACGCGGTCAGATCGGTTTGCACCTCGGGATCGGCGTTTTCCTGGATCAACAGGCTGGCGGAGGTGTGCTGGATGAACAGGGTGAGCAGTCCAGTCCCCTCAACCCAGTCCGCGACCTGCGGCGTGAATTCGTAAAGGCCGGGGCCAGTTGTGCTGATTTCAAAAACGGTCTGCATAAATGAACAATACCCACATCGTGTTCAGGAGCTACCTTCGCTGCACCCGTGCCGGACGATGCAAGATCCGGTCATGGGCTTACAGGGAGCATTACCATGAATGAGATTACCCCGACAAAACGAATGACCGCCAAGGACTTCGATCAGGAACTGCTTGAGCTGTACGATTTCTACGCGCATGGGAAGATCACGAAACGCGAGTTTCTGGATCGGGCCGGCAAGTTCGCGGTCGGCGGTCTGACCGCTGCGGCGCTGCTGAACATGATGTCGCCAAATTACGCGCTGGCCGAACAGGTCAACTTCAACGACCCCGACATCATCGCCGAGTACATCACCTACCCGTCCCCGAACGGCCATGGCGAGGTGCGCGGCTACCTGGTGAAACCCGCAGCCCTCGAAGGCACCGCGCCGGCGGTTGTGGTGATCCACGAAAATCGCGGCCTGAACCCCTATATCGAAGACGTGGCGCGCCGGGTCGCCAAGGCGGGCTTCATCGCACTGGCGCCGGACGGGTTGTCCAGCGTGGGCGGATATCCCGGCAACGACGCCGAAGGCCGCGAGCTTCAGCAGACCGTGGATGGCGAGAAGCTGATGAACGACTTCTTCGCGGCTTACGAATTCATGGCCGATCACTCCGATACCACGGGAAACGTGGGCTGCGTCGGCTTCTGCTATGGCGGCGGAGTGTGCAATGCGATGGCAGTGGCTTATCCCGAACTGGGCGCATCGGTGCCGTTTTACGGGCGGCAGGCCAGCGCGGAAGACGTCCCGAAGATCCAGGCGCCACTCCTGTTGCATTACGCCGAACTGGACGAGCGGATCAACGAAGGCTGGCCCGCCTATGAAGCTGCGCTTCAGGAACATGGGAAAACCTATACGGCGCATATCTATCCGGGTGTGAACCACGGGTTCCACAATGACAGCACGCCCCGCTATGACGAAGCGGCGGCAGATCTTGCCTGGGACCGTACGGTTGCATTCTTCAACGAACACCTGACGTAACACGGCCAGGCCAGTCCGGAAGAAACCGGATTGGCCCCCTTTGCGTTGGTGTTTCGATAACGTTCACCAATTCGAAGGATAATCTGTGCCCAGCAAGACACTTTTCATCACCGGCGCGTCCACAGGCATCGGTGAGGCAACCGCCCGTGCGGCAGTGGACCACGGCTGGAACGTCGGGCTTTTTGCCCGCTCCGAAGACAAGCTTGCAACCCTGGCTCGCGACCTCGGAGACCGCGCCCTGCCCTTGCCGGGCGATGCGACGTCGCTTTCGCAGCAGGAAGCCGCGCTGGATCACCTCGCCGGTCATTTTGGCTCGGTCGATGCGGCCTATGCCAATGCGGGGACCGGCCTGAGTGCCGCCGGTACCGATGCGGGCGATCCGGATGAATGGCAGACGATGATCCAGTTGAACATCCTTGGCCTGCTCTGGACAACAAAGGCGGCAATGCCGCATCTGAAACGGACGAAAGGTCATCTGCTGATGACCGGATCCGCAGCGGGACGTGTGCACATCAAGGGCTCTGTCTATGGCGCGTCCAAATGGTTCGTGCACGGCTACGGCGGCAATATTGCCGAGGAAATGCGCGAATTCGGCGGGCGCTGTACCGTGGTCGCGCCGGGCATGGTCAACACGCCGTTCTTTGATGAATCCAAGCCGGACAAGCTTCAGCCGGAAGATGTCGCCCGTTCGGCGATCTTTGCGCTCGAGGCGGACCCGCGCGCGAACGTCCAGGAAATCTTCCTGATGCCCACCCAGTAAGGAGGTCACCCATGACACAGAAAAACAGCGATCCGAAGACAGGACCCGGCACGACATCCGACCCGAACCAGGCCGACCGGACAGGCTATCCCGATCGGGACAAGTTCAAGGACGTGCCCGAGAAATCATCGGGCAGCAAACAGACCAATCCCGATCCCACGTCGGGCCCGGGAACAACAAGCGATCCGAACCAGGCAGATAAAACCTGAGACACTTGGCCCTGTGAACGAAAGTTCAGGTCCGAGTTGGACCGCCGGGCCGCAACAAGAGCTTCAGCACCAGCAACGCCCATGGCAGACCGTGAAAGGCAAGGTCGAGCATATCCACAGGTGCCGTCAGGGTGCCAGCCACCAGCATCCTGAGCTTTTCCCAGACATGCGGCTCGGGCAGGAATGGCGCGAGTCCCAAGGTGACGCACAGCACCGCCAAGAGTGTCAGGGGAGCCTGGTCCAGGAGCGTGCGTAGTCGGGTCATGCCGGACAATCATTTCGCCGCATCATCCGAAGATCGCGTCGCCTTGCTGATCCACAAGCATGCGCGCCTTGCTCACCGAGGCGGTCACAGCCTCGTCAAAGCCTTGCAGCGTATCGGCGCGCACCATGCGGTGCGATTTGATCTCGCCGTCGATCTCTTTCTCGATCCGCGCGCCGATGCGCCAGACCGACCCGTCCTTGATCGGGGCGGGATGGATCGTG
>Ga0102929_1002597_pt1 | contig 10744 bp, 8 predicted proteins | sample SalPonR1_B_D2_MG_FD_78510 | JGI IMG/M metagenome (GOLD analysis project Ga0102929, IMG submission 78510) | Salt pond soil microbial communities from South San Francisco under conditions of wetland restoration - Salt Pond MetaG R1_B_D2_MG | ecosystem: Environmental > Aquatic > Marine > Intertidal... | reverse complement strand
GTCCGTAACCATATGGCTCCGGAACACGCTGCGGATCGTCTTCAGCCTGTGTGTGATCCCATAATGCAATGATGCGGGTAGAGCCATCGGGGTTGTGAAAGTCGGGATGCGCCAGGTCAAGACCGGTATCTATAAACCCCATTATCACATCTTCTCCTCTATATGCTTCAGGCAGTGGTGATGCCCCCGCATGGATGGGATGTATATTGTTATTCGTAATCATCACATCGTTTAGCAACTGCGGCCTAGCATTAGAAAACTCCACGTAAGCGAGACCTTCCAAATTGTTGAGTTCTTCCAAATCTCCAGCCATTAAAGTGCACGAGAGTATCTCACCCTTCGCAAGTTTGATTTTTCCGTTGTGGGTACGTACAAACGATTGCATGGCTGTTTGATTTCCCCGCAGATATAAATCAACAGGTGTAGAACTGCTGGCACTCTTGATAAAATGCTGAAGTTCGATATTTAACATCTGGTGCTGCTGAGCGTTTGCACATAAACTGGCACAAAAGAAAACACCCGCAATAAATAATTTCATAACCCGGTATATTTAAGATGCAATATATTGATAATGTGGCAAATCATTAAGTATTTTAATTTTATTCTCGGCAAAATCAACCTGGAGAAAGTAGTGTTCCAAACCGTTGGTAACGACTAAATAGGGAACATTGAGCCGACTATTGTAACGCGCCAGTTGATGGAAGGTTTCTGTGGTTATCTTCACGGAAGGTGCCTTACATTCAATTAATAGAAGGGGTTCTCCATTTCTATTTTTGAAAACAGCGTCATACCTTCCCTTTTTTTGATGGACCTTTACCCCACCCTCCAAATGGAAAAGACCTTTTGGAAAACCTTTTTCTGATATCAGAAATTGAATAAAGTGCTGACGTACCCATTCTTCGGGAGTGAGTACCAGATATTTTCGGCGGATTGGATCAAATATTTTGTGTTTTCCCTGATCTTCAACAATTTTGAACGGGAAAGTGGGTAGATTGAGCGCAAACATTGCAACGAAAGTAAATGAAAACAAAGAAAGAAATAGTAGAAAACTGGCTTCCGAGGTATACAGGAGTTGATTTATCGAAATTTGGAAAGTACATCCTGCTCACTAATTTCGATAATTACGTGGAGCGATTTGCGGAAACAACGAAAACGGAAGTCTGCGGCATTAACATGGCTATGCCCAGCGCGCACAATGACGGAGTGAGCATCATTAATTTCGGCATGGGCAGTGCCAATGCAGCAACCATTATGGATCTGCTCTCAGCTATTAAGCCAAAGGCCGTGCTGTTTCTGGGAAAATGTGGCGGAGTGAAGAAGAAAAACCAGGTTGGAGATTTTATTCTGCCTATAGCGGCAATTCGCGGTGAAGGAACAAGCAATGACTACCTTGCCCCTGAAGTCCCGGCCTTGCCATCTTTTATGTTACAAAGAGCAGTTTCGACTTCCATTCGGGACTTTGGCCTGGATTATTGGACAGGAACCGTCTATACCACCAATAGAAGGGTGTGGGAACACGACGTAAAGTTTAAAAAGTATTTGCGAAAAACGCGCTCGATGGCTATAGATATGGAAACAGCTACTATTTTTGTAGCCGGATTTTCAAACAAAATACCCACGGGTGCGCTCCTTCTTATTACCGACATGCCCATGACCCCTGAAGGGATTAAAACCATTGAAAGCGACTCAAAAGTGACAAAAGATTACGTGGAAACTCACCTTAAACTGGGACTTGCATCTTTAAAAGAAATAGCCAGTGATGGCCGTTCTGTGAAACACCTCAAATTCTAATGGACTTCAACAAGGCATTCGAGTCGATAAAAAAAGGGAACTACAAACCCATTTACATCTTTGATGGGGAAGAACCCTATTTTATCGATGTCCTCACCGACCAAATTGAAAAAAATGCCCTCTCTGCAGATGAAAAGGAATTCAATCAGTCGGTATTGTATGGTTCTGATATATCACCAGATGAACTTCTTCCAATTGTAAAAAGATTCCCAATGATGGCGCCCTATCAGGTGGTGATTGTGAAGGAAGCACAGAATTGGCGATCGCTGGAAGCGTTAAACCCTATCATCGAAAACCCTGTACCCACAACCATTTTGGTGCTCAGTTTTAAAGGAAAAAAAGTGGATGGCAGAAGCTCTGCGCTAAAACTGGCTAAGAAAAATGGCCTTCACTTCAGAAGTGACAAACTCAGAGATTATCAATTGGTGCAATGGATGGGCAAGTATTGCAAGAGCGCTGGAATTTCAATAGATGCGAAAGCAGCAGAAATGCTCAAGGAGAATATCGGAGAAGATTTGGGAAAAATAGTACAGGCTCTCGACAAACTGCAAATCCTTACTGAAAAGGGTGAAATGATTACCGCAGATTCCGTTTCAAAGCATATAGGTATTAGCAAGGACTTTAATATTTTTGAACTCCAGCGGGCCATAGGTGCCCGAAATGATTACAAGGCCAAGTTAATTGCCAACTATTTTGCCGGTAACCAAAAGGACCATCATATTATTCCCACACTCTATAGCCTCAGCAGTTACTTTAAAAAGCTGATCAGGTACCACGGTCAGACAAAACCCACCGATGATCAAACGCTTGCAAAGGTATTGGGTGTGAGCCCGTATTTTGTGCGGGAATACCACAATGCAGCCGCAAATTATCCCCCACACTGTATTGCAAATGTGGTGGAAGTACTTTACGAAACCGATTTAAAATCAAAAGGAGTAAATTCTACCGGAATCGATTCAGGAGAGCTTCTCAAAGAGATGGTTTCAAAATTATTAATTGCTTAGGATGCCTTGTTTCGTGCTTTTTTTAAAGTCCGCGCAGCTCCAATCTGCGTGTTAAATTTTAAATTGAAGTGAAGATATGGTTACATTAGCGCCCTTGAAATTTTTCCAGCTATGAAGTTAAAGCACTTATTGGTGTTTGTATCCATTGTTTGTGCCACCCAAGCTATCGCTCAAACAGGTTCGGTAAGGGGATTTGTATATGAAGAAAGCGGCGGTGAGCCCGTTATATTCACGAACGTTTACCTCATGGGAACGAGTTACGGCGCTTCCACTGACGTAAATGGTTATTTTGCCATTCAAGGAGTACCAGTAGGAGACTACGACTTGACAGTTACCTACCTCGGCTACGATACGTTGGCAAAACCCATTACCATAACTGCATCACAAATAAAAACAGAGAAACTCTTCTTGAAGAAGTCGAGTATTCAAATGAATACGGTTGAAATTTCCGCTGAAAAGCAGGAAAAAATGACCAACGTTACAATGTCGGTTACCAAAGCAACGCCAAAGGATATAAAGCAAATCCCAACCGTTGGAGGTACCGCCGACCTCGCTCAATACCTTCAAGTTTTGCCCGGTGTAGTTTTTACCGGCGACCAGGGAGGCCAGCTTTACATTCGCGGTGGATCGCCGGTTCAGAATAAAGTACTGATGGATGGAATGACTATTTACAACCCTTTTCACAGTATTGGATTATTTTCTGTCTTCGATACTGAACTTATTAGAAGTGCCGACATCTACACCGGTGGGTTTGGTGCTGAATACGGAGGAAGGGTCTCATCTATTATGGATATCACCATGCGAACCGGAAATAAAAGGAGAACGGCGGGAAAGATTGGTGTGAACACCTTTGGCGCCAATGCGCTCATAGAAGGTCCGATAAAAAGGCAAACAAACGACGGGCTCGGATCAATCTCCTATGTTTTGTCGGTTAAGAATTCCTACCTCGATCAGAGCTCTAAAGTATTTTACGATTATGTAAGCGACAACGGCTTACCTTTTAGTTTCACCGATGTCTATGGGAAGCTTTCTTTCAACGGCGAGTCCGGATCAAAATTCAACATATTTGGATTTAACTACAACGATGCGGTTACCTTTCAAGAAAACTCAAACCTAGATTGGTCGGCAATCGGTGGGGGTATGAATTTCGTGTTGCTTCCGAAAGGAAGTGCTGCTCTGGTTGAAGGTCACTTTAACGTTAGCGACTACGAAATAACCTTGGTTGAAGAATCTGGAGTGGCTACTGGAGTTGGAGAAGATGGAAGCGAAACCACTCTGCTGCGTCCACGCACATCGGGAATTAGCAATTTTAACTTCAATATTGGATTCAAGTATTTTCAAGGTGACAACGAGTTAAAGTACGGAGTTGATATAACCGGTTTCAGTACAGACTTTTCCTTCTTCAATTCATTTGGTCGTCAGCTGGTTCAGGAAGAGAGCAGCACGGAGCTTGCCGGATTTGCAGCATACAAATTCAAAACGGGAAATTTAATCCTCGACCTGGGTTTCCGGCTACAGTATTACGCATCGCTCCCAACAGCCCGAGCTGAGCCTAGAGTGGGTGTAAAGTACAATCTCACAGAGAAATTGCGACTCAAAGCCGCCGGTGGACTTTACTCTCAAAACCTGATTAGTGGAACTTCAGACCGGGATGTGGTCAATTTATTCTATGGATTTTTAGTTGCGCCTCAAAACATTCAGGACGATTTCGTGAATGAAGACGGCAGCGTTACAGAAGTCAATAACCCTTTGCAGAAATCTTACCACATTATTGGAAGAGTGGAATACGACATTTTAGACCGCCTTTCTGCAAACGTTGAAGCTTATTACAAGAATTTTACGCAGCTCACCAATATTAACCGTAATAAATTATTCAATTCCAACAACACCACGGTGCCGCCAGTCTTGAGAAACGATTACATCATAGAAAGCGGTGAAGCCCGTGGTGTAGACATGACCTTAAAATACGAAGGAAAGAAACTCTACATGTGGGCCGTTTATTCATTGGCAAAAGTAGACCGCTGGGATGGCTTCAGGTCGTACAGCCCTATATTTGACCGTCGACATAACGTGAACTTCCTCGTTTCGTATAAACTCGGTCAAACAAATGATTGGGAACTCAACGCAAGATGGAACTATGGTAGTGGATTTCCATTTACACAAAACCAAGGATTTTACCTGGATGAGAACTTCATTAATGATCTGAATACCGATATCACCCAGACCAACGATGACGAAGTAGCTATTCAGCTTGCAGAATTGAACGAGGGGCGTTTGCCCGGTTATCATCGACTAGACTTTACCGTAAAGAAAATTTTTACCTTTTCGGAGAATTCATCACTGGAGGCGAGTTTTAGCGTAACCAATGTTTACAACCGCGCTAACATCTTTTACATCGATCGGGTGACAGGCCAACGCGTAGACCAATTGCCTTTTTTGCCTAGTGTTGGGCTGCTGTACTCATTTTAAAATTAAGCGGTCAATAAGAATTTCTGTTTTGAATCTCGCAACTTAGCTCAGTGCTCTGTAATATTTTTTACATTTGTATCCCGTAGTTACATCATACAATTTAGGCAGTCATGGGTCAAAAGACCAAATACATTTTTGTAACTGGGGGAGTCACTTCTTCTTTGGGTAAAGGAATTATTTCCGCATCGTTGGCCAAGCTTCTTCAAGGCCGCGGTTACTCAGTTACCATTCAAAAGTTAGACCCCTACATCAATATCGATCCGGGAACGCTGAATCCCTACGAACACGGGGAGTGTTTTGTGACGAACGACGGTGCAGAAACAGACCTGGATTTGGGGCATTACGAGCGATTTTTAAATATTGCGACATCTCAATCAAATAACATTACAACAGGCCGCATTTATCAAAACGTGATAAATAAAGAGCGCCGAGGAGATTATTTGGGTAAAACGGTTCAAGTTATTCCCCATATCACCGACGAGATTAAGCGCTGCATTCAAATTCTTGGAAAGGAGCACGACTACGATTTCGTAATTACTGAGATCGGCGGAACGGTTGGCGATATTGAATCCCTCCCCTACGTGGAAGCGGTTCGCCAATTGAAATGGGAAATGGGAAAAGACTGTCTGGTTATACACCTTACACTAGTCCCTTACCTGGCTGCCGCAGGAGAGTTAAAAACCAAGCCCACACAACACAGTGTTAAAGCACTTTTGGAGTTGGGGGTGCAGCCCGATATTTTAGTGTGCCGCACGGAGCACGATTTACCGAGAGATCTTCGCCAGAAAATTGCCAAATTTTGCAACGTCGCTGAAAACGCTGTCATCGAATCTATTGATGCCGACACTATCTACGATGTTCCACTTTTAATGGAAAGGGAAAAGCTCGATAAAGTAGTGCTCGAAAAGCTTCACCTCGAAAGTGGCGGAACAGCTAAATTAGAAAATTGGAAGGCCTTTTTAGATCGGCATAAAAATCCTACTACAACGGTAAAAATCGGATTGGTAGGCAAATACATAGAGCTTAAAGATTCATATATATCCATTGCCGAATCCTTTGCCCATGCGGGAGCTGCAAACGAAGTTCAGGTAGAATTGGAATGGATTCACAGCGAGAATATCACATCCGAAAATGTCGGCCAATACATGGAAGGCATAAAGGGCTTACTGGTTGCACCCGGATTTGGCGAACGCGGAATAGAAGGAAAAATTGAAGCAATCCGTTACGTCAGAGAAAATAATATCCCATTTCTGGGGGTATGTCTGGGCATGCAGTGCGCAGTAATAGAGTTTGCGCGAAATGTCCTGGGTTATCCCGATGCCAACTCAACAGAAATTGACGAAGACACGCCCTATCCGGTGATTGATATTATGGAGGATCAAAAGGCAGTTAAGACCAAAGGCGGGACCATGCGTCTTGGAGCATACAACTGCAATATCCAACCCGGTTCAAAGGCCGCTGAAATTTATGGCCAAACGCAAATTACGGAAAGACATCGACACCGCTTTGAGTTCAACAATGCTTTCAAAAACCAATTTGAAGAAGCGGGAATGGCGATGTCTGGGATCAACCCAGACACCAACCTTGTTGAAATAATTGAGCTACCTGAACACCCGTGGTTTGTAGGTGTTCAGTTTCATCCTGAGTACAAAAGCACGGTAGCTGCTCCTCACCCACTTTTTATTGAATTTGTTCGGGCCAGCGTTGCCATCCCCGAACCTGAAAAGGCCCAATCCCATCAGGGAATATAATCTTGTACCCTAACATCAAGGGATTATCTTTGTCGACTTAAATAGTGTCTGGCAATAAAGTCCGATAGCTGCGTTAAGCTCGCCCCAAAAATGCTCATTTACATCAGTAGACTATGCGTTTTGGGGCTTTGCAAGCCCTGCCTACCGCAGGCAGGCTTGCTATCGAACTTTATATCCCAGCCACCAGAGTAATTTGACAAACTCTAAATAACTGAGAATGGATAAGAATTCCGTCATTGGATTGGTATTAATTGGCCTTTTGTTAATCGGGTACACCCTGTACCAAAAGCCCAGCGACGCTGAGATAGCCGAACAAGAGCGATTGCGAGACAGTATTGCCGCTGCACAATTGGAAACCGAAAAACAATTAGATGCCAGTAGCAAAGAGATTGAAGCAATTCCCGCAGAAGACGCTACTGCAAACGACGGTTTAGACAGCAGCCAAATTGCCATGAAAGACCAGCTCCTGGTCGCCAAATACGGAGCGCTAGCTTCGGTAGCCGAAGGCAGTCAGGAATTTTTGGAAGTAGAAACTGAATTGCTCAAGGTAAAATTCAGTAATAAAGGCGGAATGCCCATAAGTGTAGAACTTAAAAATTACTCATCCTACGATTCACTCCCGCTCTACGTAGTACACGAAGATCTGTCAGACATGGGGTACGAGTTTACCTATCCATCTTTGGGAAACTTCAATACGGGTGATTTCTACTTTACCACAACAAATAGTGGGAAACGGATCAATGGAAACGACGAATTTCGATTAGTTTACACACTTCCCATTGAAGGCAATAGAAAGATTGAACACGTTTACACCATCAAGGGTGATGCTTACGACATCGGAATCCAAACATATTTCTACGATGTTTCCAGTATCGTAACCAATCCCAAGCTTATCTGGGAGCTCAGTGCTTTGCACAACGAAAAAGGCATCGAAGCAGAGCGTAACAATTCGAGCATATTTTTTAAAGAAGAAGGAAGCGGCAGGGACTACCTCAGCGAAACAGGAGATGATGAAGAAGAAACGGAAGAACCGCTAAATTGGTTGGCCTTCAAGCAAAACTTTTTCTCTGCAGCCCTTATCGGTGAAAAGCCCTTTGGAAAAGGCACGCGACTCGTAACGGAGCCATTTCCGGAAGAAAACGATTCCCTCACACAGCGTTATTTGGCCGAGATCCCTATCGAAGCAAATGCCGACGGAATCGTCTTTGACGGAAAATTATTCTACGGACCAAACGATTACAAACTTCTTAAAGACTACGGCAATGAATTTGACGAAATCATCAACCTCGGCTGGGGAATTTTTGGCTGGGTAAACAAGTACATTGTCATCATTATTTTTGATTGGCTGGAGCAAACTGGAATGTCGTATGGAATAATCATTCTAATTCTCACGCTGGTTATTAAAATGATCCTCTCGCCGCTAACTTTTAAAAACTACTTGAGTAGCGCCAAGATGCGCGTGCTCAAGCCCGAAATAGAAGAGCTCAACGAGAAGCACAAGGACGCTGAACCGATGAAAAAACAGCAGGCCACGATGGACCTTTATCGAAGGACCGGCGTGAGTCCGTTTGCGGGATGTATCCCAATGGTCATTCAGCTGCCAATTCTTTACGCAATGTTTCGGTTTTTCCCCTCGAGCATTCAACTGCGCCACGAGTCCTTTTTATGGGCCGACGACCTTTCTTCTTACGATAGTATAGCGTCGCTGCCCTTTACCATTCCTTTTTATGGCGACCACGTAAGTTTATTCACCCTTCTTATGGCGGCCAGTACGTTTGTGTATACAATATACAACAGCAACCAAATGCCCACGCAGAGCCAGCCGGGAATGCCAAACATGAAAGTTATCATGTACATTTTCCCATTTATGATGCTCTTCTTCTTCAACAGTTTTGCATCGGGCTTGAGCTACTATTACTTCCTGGCCAACTTGATTTCCATTCTTCAAATGCTCGTGATCAAAAAGTTCTTTATAAACGAAGAAAAGATCAAACTTCAAATTGCCGAAAACAAGAAGAAAAAGGGCAAGCAGGGAAAATCAAAGTTCCAGCGCAAGCTCGAAGAAATGGCAAAACAAAGAGGCATTGACTCCAAATAGTATGAAAACATATCCACTGTTTATCTTTTTTCTAGTTCTCTTTTCGTGCAAAAGCGGAAACGAGACGCAAAAAACTGAAGAAGTAAATCCACCAAAAGACACGGTTGTTGTAATGGTAGAAAAACCCGTTTCACCGAAAGATACCCTTACCATAGCTTTCGAAAAAACCGCTTGCTTTGGCAGATGTCCCGTTTATAAAGTAAAAGTGTTCCAAAGTGGTTTCGCCACATTTGAGGGTTTGAACTTCACCGAGAAAATGGGCCTGTACTCTTACCAGTTTTCCGAATCGGAAATTAAATCTATTTACGAAGACGCACTGCAAATCGGATATTTTGAGCTGGACGCATCATACGACGACACGCGGATTACCGATCTGCCTTCCACCATTTCGGAAATCAACTACATGGGAAAGAGCCATCGTGTAAAGGCGAGGGTAAACATCCCTGAAAAGCTGAAGAACTTCCACAAAAACCTGGCTGTAACGCTTCAGGAGAAAGACTGGGAGACGTATAGCGAGCGCTAGAAAAAAAGTTCCCTGGAATAGTACCACGCGGCAAAACCGCCGTAAATGAGTTTTAGTCCGGTTCCGAGCAGGAAACCAACAAAGGAGCCGGTGGCACTGCGCATTGCCTTTCGCGTTTCTTTTCTATTTACCGCTAACTCACCGATGAAAGCTCCCAAAAAGGGTCCTAGAATGATTCCAATTGGTCCGAAGAATAACCCTACAATTAGGCCAATGGTAGACCCCATAACCCCTGCCCTGCTACCACCAAATTTTTTCGTCCCCCAAATCGGAATAAAGTAATCCAGTGCAGTAACGACTATCATCACCACCGCCGAAATCACCAAAAATCTAGTGCTGAACGATGCGTATTCTGAAAAGTGTATTAGAAGCAATCCCACCCATGACAGCGGTGGCCCGGGAATAACCGGTAGAAGTGAACCCACGATTCCCACGAAGATGAAAAGCCCCCCAATAATGGCAAGAGCAATATCCATAATGTTATAATTTTAAGCGAACTTATTCATAATATATCGCTAAATCCACCCACTTGTGTAATTCCTTTCCAGTTCAACAAAAATTGCGGATTTTTGCCCCTTACCTATTTAAACTACAATGAGTATTCTTGCCATTTCTCCGATTGACGGAAGATACGCGAATAAAACCAAGCAGCTTACCACGTATTTTTCTGAATACGCGCTAATTAAATACCGCCTCCGGGTTGAAGTGGAGTACTTCATAGCGCTCGCGGAACTGCCACTATCGCAACTCACTTCTGTTTCTGAAAGTCAAAAGAATCAATTGCGTGCACTCTATGAATCGTTTTCTGAAAGCGATGCCGAAGCAGTGAAAGCCTACGAACGGGTTACCAACCACGACGTAAAGGCGGTGGAATACTTCATGAAGGAAAAAATGGAAGCGCTGGGCATGAAAGGGGTTTCGGAATTCGTGCATTTCGGACTTACTTCTCAGGATATCAATAATACGGCCATCCCAATGTCGATAAAAGAGTGTTTCGATAGCGTTTATATACCGGGCATAAATGGAATTATCGCAGAAATCGAGCGGCTATCCGCAGATTGGAAGGACGTGCCAATGCTCGCTCGTACCCACGGCCAACCCGCATCGC
>Ga0102929_1002596_pt1 | contig 10746 bp, 6 predicted proteins | sample SalPonR1_B_D2_MG_FD_78510 | JGI IMG/M metagenome (GOLD analysis project Ga0102929, IMG submission 78510) | Salt pond soil microbial communities from South San Francisco under conditions of wetland restoration - Salt Pond MetaG R1_B_D2_MG | ecosystem: Environmental > Aquatic > Marine > Intertidal... | reverse complement strand
GCTTCACCGTGGGTGGCGGCCTGAACTAGGCGGACGCGCCGGAGCACCCCACGCGGCGCCCGGCCCGGCGGGACGACATGTCCGCCGGGCCGATCGCGTCCCGTCAGACCCCGCCGCGAGCCGCGCGAGCCTGCGCGATGGCCTCCGTCGCCGCGTCGAGGGCCCGTGTGACCCGCAGGATCGTCTCCACCGAGGCTCGGTACCAGGCGGAGTCCACCCGCTCCACGTCGTCCGTCGGACGATGGTAGTCGGGGTGATCCTCGACTCCGAAGTAGAGGAAGGGTACGCCGGCACGGTCGAAGGGGGCGTGGTCCGACGCCCCGCTCCAGTTGTCGGAGCCTGTCCATTCCGGTCCGTCGTGACCGAATCGCAGGGCCACCCCGTCGGCGGGTTCGACCGCTTCGACGATCGGCCGCAGCGCCGGATTCTGCCAGGTCCCTGCAACCCACAGCTCCTCGTCGGATCGGCTCACCATGTCGAGATTGAGGTTGAGTGCGACCTCCTCCCGAATTCGCTCTCCGGCCGCCTCCACGAAGGCACGTGCCCCGGACAGCCCCCCCTCCTCCGCATCGAAGAAGGCGAGGACGACGGTACGCTGGAGAGGCCGCGCGGTCAGCGCCTCCGCGAAGGCGAGAAGCGCCGCGGTACCGGAAGCGTTGTCGTCCGCACCGTTGTAGATCCGGCCGTCCCGGACCCCGACATGGTCGTAGTGGGCGCTCACGACGAACGGGGGGCCGGCCGCCGGCTCCGAGCCGGGCAGAAGGGCGTAGACGTTGACGCCCTGCCGCGCTTCGCCGCGGCGCTCGACCTCGAACACCTGCGAATCGACTGCCACCTCCATCTGTCGAAGTCGGTGCACAATCCATGCGCGGGCGGCGTGACTTTCGTCCGAACCCACGAAGCGCCCGGCCATCGAGTCGTGGGCCAGGACCGACAGATCCCGCATCAGCGAAGCCGCGTCCACCTCGTCGCCGTTCCGCTGGGCGAAGACCGCCTCCGGCGCAGCCAGCCAGAACAGCAGGAGAAGGGCGAGCGTCGACAGAGCGGTCGGGCCGGCCTTAGCGAGCGGAGGTCGATTCATGTGTCGGTCGGTGTTCGTCGTGTCAGGTGGCGGTCGCAGCGGCGGCGGATCGTCCCGCCGCGCGACCGGAGAAGAGACACCCGCCCAGGAAGGTACCCTCGAGCGAACGATATCCGTGCATCCCCCCACCCCCGAACCCCGCGGCCTCTCCGGCGGCCCATAGTCCGGGAATCGGTGTCCCCGCGCCGTCGAGGACGCGGGCGTCCAGGTCGGTCTCGAGCCCCCCGAGCGTCTTTCGGGTGAGGATGTGGAGGCGAACCGCGATCAGGGGTCCCGCCCCCGGATCGAGGATGCGATGCGGCTTCGCGACGCGGAGCAGGCGGTCACCGAGGTACCGTCGTGCACCTCGCATCGCGACGATCTGGAGATCCTTGGTGAAGGTGTGGTCCAGCTCGCGGTCCCGCGCCTGTACGACCTCGCGGATCCGCGACACGTCGAGCAGGTCGGAGTCCGCGATCCGATTCATTCCCGCCACCAGCTGGTCCAGGTCCCGCTCCACGACGAAGTCCACACCCTGATCCTTGAAGGCCTCGACCGGCCCGGGGGCTCCCGGACCCAGCCGGCCGAGGAGGCCGCGGATGCTCCGCCCCGTGAGGTCGGGATTCTGCTCCGACCCGGACAGCGCGAACTCCTTCTCGATGATGCGCTGGGTCAGGATGAACCAGGAATAGGCGTGCCCGGTCCGCACGATGTGCTCGAGGGTCGAGAGGGTGTCGAAGCCCGGCAGGCAGGGCACGGGCAGGCGGTTGCCCTCCGCGTCGAGCCAGAGAGACGAGGGCCCGGGAAGGATGCGGATCCCGTGGCCGGTCCAGATCGGATCCCAGTTCTCGATGCCCTCGCAGTAGTGCCACATTCGATCCGGGTGGATCAGGCTCCCGCCCGCCTCCGTGACGACGTCCAGCATCGCCCCGTCCACATGGTCCGGGACCCCGGACAGCATGCGCTCCGGCGCGGGCCCGACCCGCTCGACCGGCCACTGCCGCCGCACCCGGGTCTGGTCGGCGCCGATGCCTCCGGACGACACGATCACGGCCGGCGCGCGCAGCTCGAACTCGTCCACCACCGTGCGCGAGGTGGGCGCACCCCGCGGCGCATCGTCCTCCTCGAGGACCTCCCCCCGTACGCCGCGCACCCGGTCGCCGTCCCGGAGAAGGCCGGTCACCCGATGCCGGAAGCGGAAGGCGAGCCGTCCGTCCGCCTCGGCGCCACGAGCGCGCGCCGCGAACGGCTCGACGAGTCCCGGCCCCGTGCCCCACACCACGTGGAAGCGCGGTACCGAGTTCCCGTGTCCTCCGGCCAGTCCCCCGCCCCGCTCCGCCCAGCCGACGACCGGGAAGAAGCGAACGCCCATCGCGTGGAGCCAGGAGCGTTTCTCGCGATGCGCGAAGTCGACGTACGCCTCCGCCCACGCCCGCGGCCATCGATCCTCCGGACGATCGAAGCCCGCCGTCCCCAGCCAGTCCTGCCAGGCGAGCTCCCGCGAGTCGCGAATGCGCATCCGTCGCTGCTCGGGCGAGTCGACCAGAAACAGACCTCCGAACGACCACCAGGCCTGGCCGCCGAGGTTCGCCTCGGACTCCTGGTCCACCACGACGACCCTGCGGCCCGCGTCGGCCAGCTCCCCCGCCGCCGCCAGGCCCGCGAGACCCGCACCCACGATGATCGCATCCGCCTGATCGCTCATGCGCGCATCATACGATCGGGACCGCGTGCACCGCGAATCGACGCGGAGGTTCTCGTCCCCGGATTGCGCGTGTCCGCCTCGACCCATCCATTGATCCCCATGAATGCACTCATCTTTCAGGGCATCGAACGGATCGTCCACGAGACCGTTCCGGACCCCGAGCTGATCGACGAGCGGGACGCCATCGTGAAGGTCGAGGTCGCGGGCCTGTGCGGCTCCGATCTCCATCCCTACTTCGGGCGGGAAACGGGCCTCGACCCCGGTACGGTCATGGGGCACGAGTTCGTCGGCGAGGTCGTCGCGCTCGGCCCGGAGGCGAAGCGACGCCTCGAGGACGATCTTCCGGGTCATCCGGTCTTCCGTGTGGGTGACCGCGTCGTCGCACCCTTCACGACCAACTGTGGGACCTGCTTCTACTGCCGGGCCGGCCTCACCGCCCGGTGTCAGCGCGGCTCGCTCTTCGGATGGCGCGAGCGTGGCCACGGACTCCACGGTGGGCAGGCGGACTACGTCAGAGTGCCCCTGGCGGACGCCACGCTGGTTCCCGTACCCGCCGGACTCAAGGACCCCGGACTCGCGATCCTCGCGGGCGACATTCTCTCGACCGCGCTGTTCGCGACCGACCTCGCACGGGTCTCCGAGGACGATGTCGTGGTCGTCGTCGGGTGCGGACCGGTCGGTCTGCTCGCGATCCGCTGCGCCCTCGCCGCAGGAGCCCGCACGGTGGTCGCGGTCGACACCGTCGAGAGCCGGCTCGTGATGGCGGAGCGCTTCGGCGCGGTCCCCGCGCCCGCCCCGCTGACCGACGGCGATCCCTATGAAGCCCTTTCCATCGTCCACGCGCGGACCGACGGCATCGGCGCCGATGCCGCCATCGAGGCCGCCGGGACGGCCCGGGGTACGCACAACGCCGCGTCGCTCCTCCGGGCCGGCGCCCGGCTCGCGGCCGTGGGGGTGCATTCCGAACCCAACTTCGGTCTGACTCCGAAGGAGCTGTACGATCGCAACCTCACCTACTCCGCCGGCCGCTGCCCCGCGCGCCGGCAGCTTCCGCGCGCGCTGGCCTTCGCCATCCGTGAGTCCGAGCTGCTGAGCGGCATGATCAGTCACCGTCTCCCCCTGTCGAGGGGCCCCGAGGCGTACCGCAGGTTCGGGGCGCGCGAGGAAGGGTGGCTCAAGGTTCTCCTGAGCCCATGAGGCTCGGCCGGGCCCTGGTGACCACGATCGCCGCCGCGATCGCGATGCTCACCGCAGCTCCCGCCTCCGCGCAGCACGACGAGCCCTCGACCCCGCGCGACGGGGAGGTCCTTCTGCTCATGCGCACCGACGTGGGCGACCTTCATCTGGCCGTCGACACCGTCCGGGCACCGATCACGGCCGGAAACTTCCTGCGGTACGTCGACCGGGGTCTCTACACGGGCGGCACCTTCTATCGCGCGGTCCGACCCGACAACCAGCCGAACGACGAGGTGAAGATCGAAGTGGTTCAGGGCGGCATGGACCGTGCCCGCGGCGAACAGGCCCTCCCGCCGATCCCGATGGAGGGTACGAACGTGAGCGGGATCCGACACATCGATGGTACGCTGTCGATGGCGCGCGGCGGTCCGAACTCGGGGCGCGCGGAGTTCTTCATCACCATCGGAGATCAGCCGTCGCTGGATGAGGGGGGCAAACGCAATCCGGACGGCCTGGGGTTCGCGGCGTTCGGGCGCGTCGTGCAGGGCATGGACGTGGTGCGTGCCATCCAGGCCGCCCCCACCGACGGGCAGTACCTGACGACGCGTATCGGCATCCTGTTCGTGGAGCGGGTCGCCGCCCACTGAAAGAAAAGGGCGAAAGAAAAGGGCCGACCGGGCATGCACCCGGTCGGCCCTTCGTGCGTCCGCCGCTCGCCAGCGGCGTCGGCGTCACCCGTGCCGGGTGATCACATCACGACGCGCATCTGCGCGATCTTCGCCATGTACTTCTCGAAGAACCAGCGATGGATGTCCATCTGGTCCAGCTCGCGGCCCTGGATGTACATCTGCTCGATGTCGTTCATCATGTCGAGCGGATTGCCCGTCGTGACGAGCAGCGTCGCGTCCTTGCCCGGCTCCAGCGTACCGACTCGGTCGCCGATCCCCATGATGTTCGCGGCGTTCTGCGTGACCGCCCGGATCGCCTCGTCCTCCGGCAGTCCGAAGGCGATCGCCACCCCGGCTTCCCAGGGAAGCCGATTCGAGTACGCCGCGCTGCTGCCGCCCGAAATCGCGAAGGTCACACCCGCCTCGTGGAGCTCCGCGGCGCGTGCGTACGCACCGTCGTAGCCCTCGTAGGAGCGGCCCGGTGCGTCCATCGTCTCCGTCAGGATCACCGGAATGTCGTTGGCGACCAGGCGGTCGGCCACGTAGATCGCGTCTCCCCCACCCCGGATCACCAGATCGATGTCCTCCTCCTGGGCCCAGGTGATCGCGTCGTTGATCTCGGAAATGCCGTCGGCTGCCACGATGACCGGGATCTCCCGGTCGAGCACCTTGATCATCGACTCGTAACGGGAATCGGTCAGGATCCGCTCGCCCGACGCCTTCGCGTCACGATAGGCGCGCGCGTCGGCGAAGAACGCCTTCAACTCCTGAACCTGCTCGGCGTACGTGGGACGGTTGGCGTTGTTGCCACCGAAGCCGCGGAAGCGTCCCGCGTTCGGATTCGGCCAGCTCACGTTGAGGGCCGCCTCGCTCTTCAGCGACATGTCCTCCCAGGTCCAGCCCTCCATGTTCATCGCGGAGGACATCCCCGACACGAGCCCGCCACCCGGCGTGGTGAGAGTCACGAGCACGCCCGCGCTGCGCGTGGTCCCGATGTGTCGGCTCTCCGCATTCACGGCGAGCTCGGCGCGCACGTTCGGGTTGAAGTTCCCGATCTCGTTCACGTCGCTGGAGACATCCACGGATCCGATCTCGGAGATTCCGACCTGGCTGTAGGCGTCGATCAGGCCCGGGTAGATGTGCTTTCCCGCACCGTCCACGACCTGTGCGCCCGCCGGGACCTGCACATCCGCGCCGACGGCGGTGATCACACCGCCCTCGAACACGATCGTGCCGTTCTCGATCGTGCCGTTCGCCACCGTGTGGATGGTCGCGCCCGTGATCGCGATGGGCTGGGACTGCGGCGGCGACGTCATGCGGACCTGAGCGGCCGCCTCGACGGCCGACCCGAGCACGAGCGCGCCCGCCACGGCCATGCCCATCAGGCCGTTCCGCATTCCTCGAATGTCGATGTTCATGCGAACTCCGGTCTGCGTGCTCATTCGCCACCTCCCGACTGGAGAGCGGCCTGGATCAGCTCGTTGCGCTCGCGCTCGATCTGGGCGCGGAGCTCCGCATCCTTCTCGAGAGAGAAGTACGGACGCCCGTCGATCCACGTCTGCTCCGCCTTGGTGAACTGCGAGAGCGGATTGTCGCTCCAGATCACGAAGTCGGCGTCCTTGCCGGACTCGAGCGAGCCGACGCGATCGTCGATCTGGATCGCCTGCGCCGCCTGGCTGGTGACCGTGCTGAGCGCCTGCTCCTCGGTGAGCCCGGTCCGCAGCAGCTTCCCGGCCTCCCAGTTCATGCGGCTCGCGATCGCGCTGTTGTCCGAGTGCAGGGACGTCACGACACCCGCCTCCATCAGGATGCGCGCGTTGTACGTCGTCGCGTCGTACGCCTCGAGCTTGAACGAGCCCCAGTCGGACCACACGATCGCCGCGACACCCGACGCGGCCAGTTCGGGCGCGATCTTGTAGGCCTCGACGCCGTGCTGCAGCGTCTGGACCCGGAAGCCGAATTCCTCGGCCAGCCGCACCAGCGCCAGGAACTCGTCCTGTCGATATCCGTGCGACGAGATCAGAAGCTCCTGATCGAGGATGTCGACGATCGCCTCCATCCGGAGATCACGACGGGGCGGAATGCCCTCGCCCGTCGCCTCCCACTCCTCCCACGCGGCCTCGTAGTCGCGCGCGGCACGGAAGTGGTCGCGGATGATCTCCATCGTGCCCATCCGCGTGTCCGGATAGCGGCCCGAGCGACGCTTCGGGTTCTCACCCAGCGCGAACTTCACCGTCCGCGTGTTCGTTTCGAGCTTGAGATCCTCGGGAAGCAGGCCCCACCGCATCTTCACGATGGCGTTCTCGCCGCCGATCGGATTGGCCGACCCGTGCTTGACCATGGCGGTCGTGAGACCCCCGGCCATCTGCCGGTACATCCAGATGTTGTTGTGCGTGAGCACGTCACCGATCTGGACCTCGGGCACGATCGCGAATCCGCTCTCGTTGACCGAGCTCGTCCCGGAGTGGATGTGCGGATCGATCAGCCCCGGCGTGACGTGCTTGCCGGTCGCGTCGACCTCGACGGCTCCGGACGGAGCGTCGAGGTTCTGGCCGACCCGGACCACCCGCCCCTGCTCGACCAGCAGGTCCGCGTTCTCGAGGCGACCCTCCGGGCCCTGCGTCCAGACCGTGGCGTTACGCACGACCACGGCCGCCGGCTGCTCCGGAATCGAACTGACCCCGAACTCCATCATCGGACGGATGAAGGGGAGGTCGATCTCGGGAACGTTCATCGCAACGGCGCCGCGCGTGGCGGCCTCGACCGTCTCGGTCCGCGTGCCGCGGAACTGCGGCTGCGCACCGTTCGGCATGTAGCTCCAGCCGTAGAAGTCTTCGCCGTCGATCGAGCCACCCAGGCGAATGTCACCCTGGTAGCCGAGCTCCGACCCGTCGAAGCGTGCGTTGATGCGACCCGTCTCGGCCACGACCTCGGCCGCGTCGAGATCGATCCGGACGCCGTCGAGACGCGCGGGCGAACCCTCGGGAATCTCGATGTAGCCACGGAGCCGGTTGAGCGGTCCCTCGATGCGGAGATTCGCCTCGAAGCCCCACTCGTCCTCGGACGCGATCCGCCACGTTCCACGCGGATCGATCTGGGGCGCACGGCTCACGCCGTAGACGCGGCCCTCGACCCAGACGTCCCGGACGGTGGCCTCTTCGGTGAACAGGTCACCCTCGGCGACCACCAGGTTCGCCACCTTGCCCTGGGCGATCGTCCCGTGCGTGTTCTCCACGCCCAGGTAGCGCGCCGGCGTCGTCGTCAGCGCCGCGAGCGCATCGTCGGCGGACAGACCGCGCGCAACGGCCACGCGAAGGTTCGGAAGGAACTGGTTGAGCGAGGAAAGTCCGTCCGAGGTGATGGCGAACTCCACACCGGCGTCCGCCAGCTGCGCGGGCGAGGTGGGCGCGAGGTACCAGTGACGGAGCTCCTCGAGGTCCGCATCGAGTGCCTCCTCGGGGTCCCCTACGTCGGGTGCGTCCGGGAAGTCGAGCGGAATGATGAGCGGCTCGGTCCGTCCCTCGATCATGTCGATCAGGCGATACTCGAGTCCGCTGCCGCGGTACCAGGCCTCGAGGTCGTAGGTCTCGGCGAGCTTCGTGGCGCGCAGGTAGTCCTCCTCGGATCCGGTCTCGAAGAGCACCGGCTGCGAGCCCTGCACCACGTCTTCGAGGGCGGCGAGCGCCGCACTCGTCTCCGGCGGGAGCACGGAACGGCCGCTGGCCTCGTACGCGTCCCACGCGCGGATGTACCAGTCGGCATCCATGAACGTCTGCTCCATCAGCGCGATGACGCCCATGGAGGAGTTCGGGTACGCGCCGCCCAGCTGGAAGGAGCGATCGAAGCCGACCGCCTGCACCAGACCGGGACGGAGAATCCGGTCCCGTACGCCCTCGTCACCCAGATCGATCAGCGCGGCCTCGCCGCGGAAAAGACCCTGCTTCGGGACCGCGAGCGCGGCGCCGAACCCCTGGGAGCGAAGCGCCGCACGGCGCGCCTCGTCGTCCGTCAGCGTGGCCCCGGTGTGGTACCAGGCACGCACCTGCGGATTCCAGTGCGTCGGCCCGACGTCGCCACCCTCGGGCACCTCGGACATGCCGAGATCGGCGTGCGCGTCGATGAAGCCGGGGTAGACGGTGTGCCCGGAGAGTTCCCAGACACGGGCTCCCGCAGGCGCGTCGCCCGTGCCGACCGACTGGATGATCCCATTGCGGATGACCACGGTCGCGTCGTCGAGCACGCGGCCCGGCTCCACGACGACCCGCGCGTTCGTCAGCGCGTGCCAGCCCGTGGCGTTGTCCCGGATGCCCTCGACGGGCTGGGTCCGGTTGGCCTGCTGCGCCTCGAGCCCCGAGGGGATCAGGAGAGCCAGGCCGAGGAGTACGGAAAACAGCCTCACGGTATACCTCGTACGGAAATGTGAGTGGAACATGCGTCGATGCATGAATGCGCCCGGGTGGGGCGCGAACCTCGCGGAGGAGACCCGATGTGTAGAGTCCCGACCCCCTGCGAGTCAAACGGTTTCGGTGTCTACAGAAGGACTCTCGAGGTGCCCGGAGCGTTGCGAAGGGAGGCGGCGAAGGGGTACCGTCCCTCCCCGACTCCGGCTGCCCGGATGCGCCTCCCCGTCACGCGTATCCTGTTACCCACACCTGCCACAACGGACTCCCGATGGATCATCGATTCGTACGGACCCTGCTCGGTCCGCTCGCCGTCTTCGCCCTCGTCCTCTGGGGCGTCTCCCCGCTCGACGCGCAGGATCCGGACCCCGACACGGAGGAAGCACAGGAAGAAGAGGAGAACCCCTGGCAGGAAGGACTCCCCCTCGAGCCGACCCGCGTTCTGGAGTTCGCGACGTCCGAGGGCTCGTGGATGTCGGTGGACATCAGTCCCGACGGCGAGATGCTCGTCTTCGACCTGCTCGGCGACCTGTACACGATGCCGGCGTCGGGGGGCACCGCGACGCCGCTCACCCAGGGCATGGCGGTAGACGGGCAGCCTCGCTTCAGCCCGGACGGCTCGCAGGTGGTCTTCACCTCCGACCGCAGCGGTGGTGAGGGCGTCTGGATCATCTCCGTCGACAAGTCCGACACCACGCAGGTGACGCGGGGCAAGGACACCAAGTACGACTCTCCCGAGTGGACGCCCGACGGCGAGTACATCGTGGTCACCCGCGGCACCAAGCTGCACCTGTACCACGTGGATGGGGGCTCCGGTCAGCAGCTCATCGAGGAGCCCGGCAACCTCCGCACGATGGGTGCGGCCTTCGGAGACGACGAGACGGAGCTCTGGTTCGCCCAGCGCACCGGGTCGTGGCAGTACAACACCGATCTGCCGGACTATCAGATCGCCGTCTACGACCGTGAGACCGGGGACCGGTCCACCCGCACCTCCAACGTCGGATCGGCCTTCCGCCCGACGCTCTCGCCCGACGGACGCTGGCTCGTGTACGGCACGCGATTCGACCAGCAGACGGGACTCCGCATCCGTGACCTGGACGACGGTTCCGAGCGCTGGCTCGCCTATCCGGTCCAGCGGGACGACCAGGAGTCCCGGGCGAGCCTGGACGCCTACCCGGGCATGACGTTCACCCCCGACTCCGAGGCGGTCATCGCCTTCTACGGCGGCGGACTCTGGCGGATCGACGTCCAGAGCGGTGAGCAGACCGCGATCCCCTTCACCGCGAACGTCGTGCAGCACATGGCGCCGCGGGTGTGGTTCGACTACCCGATCGAGGACACGCCGACCTTCGTCGTGAAGCAGATCAACGAGCCGGTCGCCTCCCCCTCGGCGGATCGCGTCGCCTTCATCGCGATGGATCGCCTCTGGGTGATGGACTATCCGGGTGGCGAGCCGGTGCGTCTCGACGATCGTGAGGTCGTGCAGATGAACCCCGCGTGGTCGCCCGACGGAGACGCCCTCGTGTACGCCACGTGGAGCGACGCCCAGGGCGGGCAGGTCTGGCGCGTCGACGCGGACGGCGGCGACCCCGTGCAGCTCACGGACGGCCCGGCCCTCTATACCGACCCGGCGTGGGCCCCGAACGACCGCGTCGTCTACACGCGGGCCCCGATGGACGGCTACACGGCGAGCGAGAACCGTGGGCCGTCGTCGTTCTGGTGGGTGCCGGCGGCAGG
>Ga0102929_1002594_pt1 | contig 10748 bp, 7 predicted proteins | sample SalPonR1_B_D2_MG_FD_78510 | JGI IMG/M metagenome (GOLD analysis project Ga0102929, IMG submission 78510) | Salt pond soil microbial communities from South San Francisco under conditions of wetland restoration - Salt Pond MetaG R1_B_D2_MG | ecosystem: Environmental > Aquatic > Marine > Intertidal... | reverse complement strand
CTTTATTGAGAAAGGATAACTCCCTTAATCGAGTAATCAGGGTGTTCCTGTTGTACTCAATAGAATCGAAGATCTCAGGATCCGGCTTGAAATGCATGCGCGTACCCGTGAGCTTTGTATCACCAATAACTTTCACCTCAGAAACAGGTTTTCCCCGGTGGTATTCCTGCTCGTGAATTTTTCCTTCGCGAAACACCTGGGCAGTAAGCGTCTCTGACAGGGCATTCACACAAGAAACACCTACCCCGTGCAATCCCCCGGAAACTTTATACGTGTCTTTGTCAAATTTACCCCCGGCGTGAAGTACAGTCATTACCACTTCAAGGGCAGATTTCTGCAATTTCTCATGCTGATCTACCGGTATCCCGCGACCATCGTCTGTTACCGTTATACTGTTATCAGGATGTAGAATGGTTGTGATCTCAGTACAGTACCCCGCCAGGTGCTCATCAATACTGTTGTCCAACACCTCCCAAACCAGGTGATGCAATCCCTTGGTATCCGTAGAACCAATGTACATGCCCGGCCGCTTTCGCACCGCTTCCAGTCCTTCAAGTGCCTGTATATTCTCAGCACCGTAGTTGTTTTTATTGTTATTAGCCATAACTACAAAAATACTAATTTTAGCGCGAAAAAAGGCAGTATTTTTCGCTCTTTTAGAGAGTCCTTAAAAAAGAGTGCAAGCTAATATTTGGCAGTGTCTTGCAGCGTTACTTATTGTTTTGAAATAAAACCTAAGAGGTCTAATTTATTCTGATAATGGAAATACGGCTAAAAACAGAGGATCAGATGTCGGAAGTGGTGCGTCAATTGACCCGTCAATTCCCTGAAAAAAGAATATTTTTTCTCAGGGGAGACCTGGGAAGCGGTAAGACCAGTTTTGTTAAGAAATTTGCAAAGTATCTGGGATCATCAGATGAGGTCACCAGTCCGACCTTTTCGATTATCCAGGAATATGAAAGCCCTCGGGGCGCCATCTATCATATGGATCTATATCGACTGGATAATACATCGGAAGTAGAGGATCTTGGCCTGGAAGAATACCTGGAAGCGGGAAATTGGTGTTTCATTGAATGGCCGGATATTTTGCCAAAATGGATGAAAGAAGAGGGACTCACAATTAATATTATGATTGAAGGTCCGGAAGCCAGAAAAATTGTAATTTAGATCATCTCAGATTGAAGTTTATGTCGGAGCAGTTTTCAAAAGGACAACAGGTAGCAGAGCCAAAAATTACGCCGCAGACAGAGATGTTGGCTATTCCACCACGGAAGTCCAAGTTGTTCATTGGCATTCCCAAAGAGAGTAGTTTCCAGGAAAATCGGGTTGCTCTGGTTCCCTCTGGTGTTGCTTCACTGGTGGGTGGAGGACATCGAATACTGATAGAAAGTGAAGCCGGCGTAAAAAGCAATTTCTCCGATCTAGATTATACGGAGGCCGGAGCTGAAATCAGTTATGATAAAAAAGAAATCTTTGAGGCAGATATCATACTCAAGGTGGCCCCTTTGAAAATGGATGAGCTTGAGTACCTCAGGCCAAATCAGATACTGATCACCCCACTGCACTTACCCACCATTTCCCAGGAATACCTCGAGAAACTGAAGCAAAAACGTGTCATTGCTTTAGCCAAGGAATACATTAAAGACGATTTCAACTCTTTTCCCATCGTGCGCATCCTCAGTGAAATTGCAGGTTACAGTGCCATGTTGACTGCCGCTGAATTACTGAGCATTACAGGAGAGGGAACCGGTGTCCTTTTGGGAGGCATCAGCGGAGTCCCTTCTGCCAAAGTCGTGGTTTTAGGGGCCGGAGTAGTAGGAGAATATGCTACCCGTGCAGCACTAGGACTCGGGGCCGAAGTACGCATTTTCGACAACAACATCAATAAGTTAATGCGTTTACAAAACAATGTCGGACGGAAAATCTACACCTCCGTGCTCAATCCCTTTTACCTGGAAGCGGAGTTGATTCAAGCTGATGTTGCCATCGGTGCTTTTCACTCCAAAACTGGACGAACGCCCATTCTTGTCTCCGAAGATGTGGTGATGAAAATGAAACCCGGCTCCGTAATCATCGATGTGAGTATTGACCAGGGGGGCTGCTTCGCTACATCTGAGGTCACCGATCACAAAAATCCGACCATCGTCAAACACGACGTCATCCATTATGGGGTGCCCAATATTGCCTCAAGAGTGGCAAGAACGGCTAGCATTGCCACGAGCAATATCCTTAGCTCCATTCTATTTAAAGCTGCCGGTCATGGCAGTATCGAACATTTACTCTACGACAATGCCGGACTTAGAAACGGAGTTTACATGTACAAAGGCTGCCTCACCAATGAATACCTGGGGCGACGATTTAGTATGAAATCAATGGATTTAAACCTTTTGCTTACCTCGAGCATTTAAAAAGTTTAATTTTTGGGTAATGGTAAGTCGAAAAAGTCCTGAGGAGTTTTAAACCCACAATGGCAAGTTTTTTGTACTGGATTTATCCGACGTGTTAATGATTTATTTTGGTGATATTATGATGCCCCTGTCATACATTGCAGCCTTTGCGCTTCTTGATTTCACCAGCTTGAAAAATTTACAACATTTTAACATACGACAGTCCTTGATGATTCCATGAGTGCGACAGACCAACATGACTTAAGAAATGCCTATCGTTATCCCGGTAAGGGACACTGGTTTGATTTTTGGAATTGCCGGGTCTTGTTGCCAGAAAAAAATCTCTGGTATTTCATCATGATTCACATCAATTCAGAAGAGGGGAAAACTAAACCTTACTTCTACTATGGCTCATCTAAAACCAATGAGGTGATACGCCACAACTTAAATGACAAAATCCAGGCCTCAACCAGGGGAAGCGGCGTGCGCTGGGCTCAAAATATTTTTTCCCCGGGAAAAATTGACATTCAGGCAGATGGTTATCATTGGAATTTTAACATTCAGCGCATTTGTAGTGATGGGACAGATTTCAATGTTGAAAAAAGAATATTTGATGTGGGTGAGAAATTGCTACTGCGAAACAACTCTTTTGTGCATCATGTACCTACAATGAAAGGCTTGGCTAAAGGGTATATCAAAACACCAAATGAAGACATCCAGCTTGAAAATGCACTTGTGTATCAAGCCAAAAACCACGGTAAAGATTTTCCAAAGGAATGGATGTGGCTCCATGTAAATCACATGCCTCAATTTCCGGATTCTTCTTTCGAAATAGGATTGATCCCAGGGCGAAATTTTGATACAGGAATCTTTAGGTGGACCAATAAAACCGAAACAAAAGTGTACGCCACTTACTTAGGTGATAGTGTTTTTTTTAAAGAAAAAGATAATATCTTTGTATTTAAGGTGTTGGATAGCGCACAAAATGTAGTCTTAAGGGGATCCGCCAATCACGGCGAGAAAAAAATAATCGAATTTCCAACGCCCAGCAACAACACGTTTGAAACTCCTGAATCGTTTAATGGTTATGTGTCCGGATATTTCCAGGGGGATTTTTTCGAGTCTGAATTCCCTGCTTTGGGAAAAGGGATCAAAAAATAACAAATCCGGTGTACTTTATTAAAAATAGCAATGATGAAGACTAAAAATGAGGAAATCAAAAAAGAGTATGATTTTGTAGTTATTGGAGGAGGTCCTTCGGGTTCAGTGTTTTCTACACTTGTTGCCAAAGAAGGACATGACGTCCTCATACTCGAAGGTTCTAAGTTTCCTAGATTCGCCGTTGGTGAAATAATTGCCCCGACTGCCATGTGGCGAATGTGGAACAGGTTAGGAATATCTAAAGAAATGTTAGATAAAAAATTCGTTAAAAAATGGGGTGCTGGCTGGATTTCACCAAATGGTACACTTTTTAATTTTCATCAAGATGTATTTCCTGAAGATCCCGTTTGTCATGCACATGTCTATCAATTGGATCGATCTGTCTATGATCATTTTCTTTTGAATAATGCCAGAGAAAACGATGTGACCGCTTTGGAAGAAGCACGCGTGGAAGAGCTGCTCTACAATGACGAAGGTAGAATGAACGGAGTTACATTTCTGAAAGACGGCAAAAAGCACGAAGTAAGATGTAAATTGGTAGTCGATGCCAGTGGAAGAGCGAATTTCATTCCACGCAAGCTTGATATAAGAATGGAAAGAGAAAAGTTAAATTCTTTTGCCTGTTTCGCTCATTGGGAAGGTTGTTTAAGGGATAAAGGCAAGCACGCCGGCGATGTAAGACTTCTCTTTACAGAAAATAACCTATGGTACTGGTGGGCTCCACTTAAATCACCTAAGGCATCCATTGGTATTGTTGCCGACGTTGACACGCACTATGAGGAATATTCGAAGGATCCCGAAGCATTTTATGATAAGTGGGTAACCAACCATCCTTATCTGAAAAGAAGAATTGAAGGGGCGAAAAGAATAACAGATTTTGAGGGTGTCAAGAACAAAATGAAAAAGAATAATGGCGCTACACTAACTAACTTTCATGCTAAATCGACTGAAACAGCAGGCGATGGTTGGGTGTTAGCCGGCGATTCCCTCGGATTTGTAGATCCGGTTTTTTCATTGGGTCTGCATTTAGCTCAATCAGGCAGCGAAATACTGGCTGATGCTGTGATAAAAGGAATGAAAGAAGATGACCTTTCTAAAGACTTTTTGTACAAAGAATACCACGACAAATACCAGGAAGAATTTGGTGCCATACAAGGTCATATTTACCATTGGGCAACGTATTATTTCGATCCGCGAGTAGTAGACATCTTCCTGAAATGGGGTAACAAATACTCGCGAATTAGAGATATTTATATTAGAACCTTTATTGCTTTTGAGAAAAAAGCCATCAAAGAGTTCAGTGCATTGTTCGAAAAAATGCTTTCTGCGAAATATCTTGCGGATCAAAGAGAAACGCCCGATCTAGCTGAAGAAAAATCAATTGAAGAGGAGGTGACTTTGATGAGTTAGTTCATTCTAATAAATACAAATGCTTACCACTTTAAATCAGCGTTTTAAAGAATGGAATAACTTATACCACAATGAACTGGTAAGGTTATTGCTGGTCACGAAACCGTTTTTCTTCATATTTGCTGTTTATTACAGCATTCAACATGCGGATCAAGCTCTGCGTTATTGGTCTGTTTCTCTTGTTGTTTGTATGGTAATGACTGTAGTAGGAACAGACATTGCCTTACATCGATATTTTTCTCATAAGGCTTTCAAAACCACCTCATTTAAGCGGTTTATACTTGAGTTTGTTTCCATTCCATGTATGAGTGGAAGCCCGCTTTCCTGGGCAGTACTTCACCGAAAGCACCACGCTGAATGTGATACGGAAGGAGATCCACATTCTCCTACAGTTATCCCCTGGTGGAAAGTATGGTTTTATCTAAAGCCCTCCTATATATTCGATCGAACAGATGACAAAAGATATTACAGGGGATTGATTTCTGACAGGCGATTGATATTTACTCATTCCTACTACTTCCCCTTGCTACTAGTCTATGTTTTATTGATCTATCTCTTGTTTGGTTGGCAATGGGTACTTTTTGGACTAATTGTTCCTTCTGCGATTGTTGATTTCCAAATGGCTTGTGTCAATGTTATATGCCATCTTTATGGATATGAGAGTTTTCCAGTCAAAAAGAATTGTAAAGCAAAGAATAACTGGCTGGTTCATTTTATCACTTTTTGCTCTTTTGGATATCATAATAATCATCATGCAGATCCCGGTAATTTCAGGACCAATAAAAGTAAAGGGGAAATTGACCTCCCCGCCTGGATAATAGAAACATTTTTTCTTGATTCCGAAGAAAGGGAAAAATTGCAGAGAAAAAGAATGTCGGCCAAGATACCCAACTGAGCATTAATCCGAATCCATGGTGACTCAGATCCGGTTGATCATAATCGTCGTTTGGCCAGATTAAGTACATTGGGCAGCCATCATATATTGAAATCGAATTTTATTTTTACTTTGTTTAGCAGAAATGAAACATAGGTAAAATTTTTTTTGGTGAAATAATGATAAATTGTTCAATTCTCTTATGTCCATTTCTGTGAATGCAGATTTTTGCTTTAATTAGGGCCATTTAATGATATCACTTACAGAATAGAGCCATTATCATGCAAGAAGAGAAAATGAAAATTCACGCTGTTCGTGTTCATCCGAAAGAGGATAGTTTAAATGGTGCTTTATTCAATACAGCAGTTGCGTATTTTAAATCTCAAGGCCATGAAGTGAGCACCCAGTCCATATACGATGTCATGCCACAGCTGCTAGATTCTGCAGAAAAAATGATTTTTGGCGGAAGTAAAAATTACACCAAAAATTGGGTGGATCGGAGATTTGAACACACAGAATTTATTCAAGAAGAGACAGCTCTAATTCTCGATGCGGATATGGTCTACATTCAAACTCCGATTTGGGTTTATCAAATACCTTCCTTTCTCAAACTGTACATTGAGCAAATATTCATTTACGGTAAATTTTTCCGATTGTACAGGACGTGGAAAGAGAATTATGTTCACAAACCCCTGATTAAAGACAAAAAAGTACAATTGAGCATAACCATGGGAGGACATCCTCAAATGGTGGACGATATGGTCGGAGGTGACGTAAATAACCTGATTGAATCAATCAAATATATATTTGACTTCACAGGATTTGACTGGCTGGAGCCACACATCTCTTTCAAAACCACAGCTCCACCTGAAGAAGCAGAGGACTACATTGGTAAGCTTGAATCCTTTCTCAAGGAAAACCCTCATTTCTAAGCAGATACCATCATGTCCCGCTATTTAGCCTTGGAAATGAGCCAATATGTACTTCCCTTTAAATTTATTTTTCCAAGTTTCTTTATATGCATCACCTGACTATTCGCAGTACTGGTATTTATTTCCCATTGGTATCCTCATAGCCACACTTTACAACTCCACCGGAATCTCTGGAGCTAATTTTTGGATTCCAGTCTATATCTTGTGGCTTGCTGTAGATCCATTAATAGGATTTTGGTTGTCCCTGGTTTCGATGCTATTCGGCTCAATAGGCGGTCTCATCGGCCACACAAGACATAAAACCATCAATTATCCTATCGCCAAGAAGTATGCCCTCATCTCCATTCCATTTGCTGTTGCCGGAGCAATTTCACTACAATATGTAAATAAAAGTTACCTGTTCCTCCTATTTGGAATCTTCGCCCTCTCTTACGGTTTTTTGATGCTCTTCAAAAGCTTTGTTCAACCATCAAAGGCTATATCCAACCATGATTCCTCAAACATCTGGCGCTACCTTTCAGGTGCTTGTGGCGGGCTGCTAACAGGTCTCATCTCCGTTGGCTTGGGGCCACTATTGCTTCCCCATATGATTCAGCATAAAAATATTCGGCACCATTCTGAGGCTGTTGGTACTACAGTGCTCATCGTATTTCTAACTAGTTTGACTGCTGTAATATTCCGCTTGAATTCCAATTTCATTTCAGTCCTGACCACTCAATTTGATACTATTTTAAGTATCCTTCTATATGTAATACCAGGCGTGATTATTGGCGGACAGTTAGGTCCTGTAGTGGCCAAAAAACTCAAGCTAAATTGGATGAAAATATATGTTGCCTTCCTGCTTATCACCATTGGTTTTGTGATGTTGTTTAGATGGCTCAGCTATTAAATTGAAAGGGCCAAACTGATTATTGTTTCACGACCTTCACCTTAAAAATCCGCCCTTCGTCGGCTTTCAAAATAACCACGTACGTGCCTGCGGAATAAGTTGAAAAGTCAAGGGAGAGCATTGATTCCACTGGCTGAATACTGCTTGCTTCCTTTATATGGCCATACATATCGTACACACTGAACTGGTAATTACCTGCCCCGGGGGTCGGTATCTCAACTTCTCCATCAGTGGGCACCGGGAATGCCTGAAGGGTCCGGAATGAATGTTCGATATGCCCGGTCACCCTGGCCAAACAGCCTCTCACGCCCAACTCGGCTATAGAGGTCCAGATATTGTCGTTGATCTCTGACAAGGCAACGAGCTTGAGGTAACGACCGGTCACAGCATCATTAAATGACAATATAGTCGGAGCATTGCTCCCTTCAAATTGCCCAATACTGTCTGCCTCTCCCCAATCATTGGGGTTATTACTGATGTACAGTTCAAAATCCCGAATCCGGCCATTGACACCTGCCTGCCTGGGATAATAAATGAATTCGGACATCTTAAATTCCTCTTTCAGGTCTATTTGTATTTCATGGGGATGCCGGTCTGAACCTGAAGTCCAGCGAGTGTGCCAAATGGTAGACAAGTCATCATCAAAGGCCATGGTTGCCAAGCCAGGATAAATTGTTTCCTCGCTGCTTACATACATCAATTCCCAATTGGATTTGGTCAGAAGCGCAGGTCGCTCACAGTTATCCACCGATGGACATTCAAGAACCTGCACCATATTCTCAAAATGCTTTCGGTAGGTTTCCCCATTTTGAGTAATAATCAGCGTAATACTGTAAATACCGGTATCACCGAAAACCACTTTAGGATTGCGCAGCTTGTCCCCCTCCAGATATAATGGTTCAGGCTCTATTGTCCAGCTCCACTCTGCCCCTTGGTGATTCAAAAGAGAGTGATCCTCCAACTGAACAGTATCCAGACCACAATTGATCCTGGGATGATTGACCCACGCATTGATGATGGGCGCGAACTCAGGCTCCGACAGCGGGCTTTCCCATATACCTGCATTTCCGGCAACACGCAATTTCCCATCCCTGAAAAATGGTGCGGCATAGATCGTATTCATTCCAGCCGGATAGCCATCATCAAAACCACTCCATTCAGGATCTCCGGCTTTTCTCACATAACACCGGGCGGGGCTTCCATTCTTACTATTGGTAAAAAGATAGACCATATCCACTCCATTCTGATCCGGCTGAATGGCCAATACTTTGGTGAATTCGCTTAAGCCCGCCGACCAGTCTTCCCAACTTTCCCCGCCGTCGACAGAGCGCAGTACTTTACCGATATCCGCTGACCAGGTCCCATTCTTGAGACAAACATAAATCACATTGGGGTCTGTAGGAGAAATTACAAAGTGCATTCGACCTGCCCAAAATGGCGATGCATGAGGTCCCTCGGTGAGACTGGATAGAAGTCGCCAATTCAAGCCTCCGTCCTCGGTTTTGTAGAGGCCCCTGCCAACAATATCTGCATACATCACATCGGGATTACTGTAGGCCAGCTGGCAATAGCGAATACGCGCACCAAAATCATGCAATAGCTCAAAACTCTCACCTAAATCTTCACTGCGCCAGAAACCGTTGCCTTCGCCCAGGTAAAGTATTTCGTAGTAATTGGGATGTGCGAAAAGATTACCTCGCCTGCCTCCGTACTCATCCATATTGGGATATTTCGTAAACAGAAAGCGATCTTCGGCTGCTGATTCTGCATCTTCCGGCAAAACGAAGCCCGGACCCAAATCATTGAAGGCCACGTGTCTTTGCTTTCCTTTCATGATCCAACCCGTTGGTGATTCTGCACCACCCATCCTGAGTGCCTTTGGTTGATAGTAGTCCGCAATGGCCGTATTGCCATTGTGATAACGGCCCCCGACAATGAGGTCTTCATTCCAGGCCTGGTCAAAACCCCACATGTCAGAACCGATCAGGCCCTTGTTTTTGGCATCGGCCAGGCCTACATTGGTAAAATTATCCGTGGAATAGGTCATTCCGCCATCCGTAGCCACCCAGGCCTTTCCATCTCCGAGGAGTTCCATCCATTGAATGTCGGGGTGTATGGGAAAATCCCCCGCATAACCACCAATGGGCTGGAAGCTGGCTCCACCATCAGAGGACTTGTAAAGTGTCACCGTGCCTACGAAGATCTCTTCCGGATGATCAGGGTCTACTTCCAAAACAAGATCAAAAAAACCCTGCCCATTGTTCATGGGCAACTGACTGGTATTGCCAATGGCAAGACGCTCCCACACACCGGGATCCCCTTCCTTTTTGTATATGAATGGTGTATTATTCTCACTTAGCAAGACTACAAAAACCTGGTCATTTGGGCCGGCTGTAGCGGCGATGAGGCCTCCAGCCGCATTTGGTATATTCTCGGGAAACGCCGGGTCCGGGGTGAAATCATCCCCGCCATTCTGTGATAAGCAGATGCTGAATTGACCATTGACATCTGAAATGCCGTAAATCCTGTTGGGATTGCCCGGTATAAACTCCACATCATAAGATCGGCGATTCCATACCTGCTGCCAGTTGAGTCCTGCATCGACAGTCTTGAAAATACCGTTCGCCCCGGCTGCCAAAATCACCTGGGAATCATCCGGATGAATGATGATCTTATCTGCCCTGAATTGCCCATTGGGAGGCAAAAGAGGTTGCCAGTTTTGGCCTCCATTGGTGGTTTTATGAATCTGACTGCCTCCTGCAAAGTATACGATGTCTGGATCGAAAGGATCAATCGCTACGGCAGTAACCCCTCCGAAGACCGGATAATTCCTGGTTACGAGCTCCCAGTTTTCGCCTCCGTCCGCAGACTTATTGACAAAACCTGTCTCCGTGCCACAATACAGAATATCTTCATTTTGATTGAAGACAGCAAAAGAATACACATTTACCTGCCAGGGACAATCATCCGGAATGACACCGTCCTGACCAGGATTGAGAAAGAAAGTCTCCTCAGGACCCCAGAAATGCCATTGCCTGCTGCTCTTGTTTTCAATGGAAGCCTTTTTCTGATTCTGATACCACTCTTCAGAGGAT
>Ga0102929_1002592_pt1 | contig 10751 bp, 7 predicted proteins | sample SalPonR1_B_D2_MG_FD_78510 | JGI IMG/M metagenome (GOLD analysis project Ga0102929, IMG submission 78510) | Salt pond soil microbial communities from South San Francisco under conditions of wetland restoration - Salt Pond MetaG R1_B_D2_MG | ecosystem: Environmental > Aquatic > Marine > Intertidal... | reverse complement strand
AGGTGACCTGCCGGAAACTCCAGGACCGGGGGGAGCGGATCCTGATGGAGATGCTCGAGGTGGAGCGCGCGGAGGCGACCCGGCTGCTCGACGCCGCCGACGGATCGGTGAAGCGCGCGCTCGTCATGGGCTCGCTCGGTCTGGACCACGAGTCCGCGGACCGGAAGATCGAGGCGGCGGGAGGGCGGATCGGCGCCCTCGTCGAGGCGTCGAAGGGGCGAACGACGGATGAATGAACGTCGTGTCCGATCGATGAAGACGGAGGCCGACCGATGAAGCTGGTCGGCCTCATGTCCGGCACGTCGGCGGACGCCGTGGACGCGGTGCTGCTCGAGGTCGAATCGACCGCGTCGGGCGCACCTCGGCCGCAGGTCGTACAGCGGGCCGCCGTGTCCCGCCCCTGGCCCCGCGAGACGGCCGAGCGCCTCGCGGCCGCCATGGCGGATCAGGCCACCACGTCGGGCCTCGCGTATCTCCGGCACGAGGTGAGCGAGGGATTCGCGTCGGCCGTCGAGGAACTGCTCGACGGCGCCGACATCGAGCCCCACGACGTCGACGCGATCGGCTGCCACGGGCAGACGGTCTGGCACCGCCCGCCCGCCGACGGCCTCCCGGGTACGAGCCTCCAGTTGCTCGACGCCGCGGTGCTCGCGGAACGCACCCGAATCCCGGTCGTGTCCGACTTCCGATCCGCCGACCTCGCGGCCGGCGGGGAGGGGGCACCGCTGGTCTCGTTCACGGATCCGATCCTCTTCGCGACGGACGGTCGTGTCCGAGCTCTGCTCAACTGGGGCGGAATCGCGAACGTCACACGCGTGGCGTCGTCGACCGAACTGACCCCGCTCGCCTTCGACCTCGGTCCGGCCAACGCGCTGATCGATGCCGCCGTCGCCCTCTCCAGCGGAGACACGCAGACGTTCGACGAGGGAGGGCGGAGGGCCCGCGAGGGCGAGGTCGACGAGGATCTGCTCCGCGACCTCATGGCCGACCCCTGGCTGGACCGGTCCCCCCCGAAGTCCACCGGAAAGGAGCGATACGGGGCCCCGTGGGTGCGGGAACTCGCCGAGGCGAGGGGGCTCAGGCCCGACTCCCGACCGGCGGGCTGGAACGACTTCATCCGGACCCTGTCGGAGTTCACCGTACGCTCGACCGCGTACGGGATCGAACGCTTCCTCGGCGAGGTCGACGAGGTGCTCGTCGGAGGCGGCGGCGCGAAGAACCCGGTGCTGATGGAGGGGCTGGCGCGTGCTCTCGCTCCGGTGCCCGTCCGCGCGCTCACCGCCGACGACAGCGCCTCCGGCGTCGACGCCACCACCCGTGAAGCGGCTGCCTTCGCGCTCCTGGCCTGGGCCTTTCTGACGGGGCGTCCCGGAAACGTCCCAGAAGCGACCGGTGCGGCCGGCCCCCGTGTCCTCGGGAGCTACACCCCCGCACCCGGCCGTACCCCGCCCGATCGCGTTCCCGCCGGCCGACACCAGCCCTCCTCCGACCCCGCGTCCCGATGACCACGCAGAGCCGCCACCAGTCCATCAGCGTCATCGTGCTCGCCGCCGTGCTCGCCGCGTCGTGGCTGCTGGTCGCGCACGTGGCGACGCCGGGAGCGCACCCGGGAGGGGACAACGCGGGATATGTGGCGCTGGCCGATGCGCTGGCCGAGGGGGACGGCTACGTCGAGCGGTGGGAGCCGGGTGCCCCCGCGCACACGAAGTATCCACCAGTATTCGCCGGCCTGCTCTCGCTGCTCGTGATGCTCGGCGCCCAGCGCTGGGTCGAACTGAAGGTCGTGGCCGCCGCGGGCGCCGTCATCGCCGCGACCGCCACCTGGCTGTGGGCGCAGAAGCGGATCCCCGAAGGCCTCGCGGCCGCCGTGGCCATCGCGACGGCGCTCTCCTACACGCTCCTGTACCACAGCCGATACATCCTGTCGGATGCGCCCTTCCTCGCCTTCCTCATGCTGGCGCTCTGGCTCCTCCAGCCGCCGCGCGACGAGGAGGCCTCCGGCGGTTCGAGCCGCATCCACGACCCGAAGAATCTCCCGTGGCCGATCTTCGGGGGCGCGATCGTCTTCACGCTGCTCGCGTGGTTCACCCGGAGCGCGGGGCTGCCGCTGGTGCTCGCGGTGTTCGGGGTCCTGATCGTCGGGAAGGCGTGGCGCCGCGCCGTGGTGAGTGCCGTCGTGCTCGCGCTTCCGGCCGCGTGGTGGTTCCTGCGGAGCGGATCCGAGCAGGGCGAGTACGGTTCCGAGGTCCTGCTGGTGAATCCGTACGATCCGGCGCTCGGTACCATCGACGCGGCCGGCATGCTCGCACGGATCGGAGCCAATGCCGAGGGCTACCTCACGCAGCACATCCCGGCGGCGATCGGCGGACCGGGTGCGCCTGCGTGGGTCGCCCTGCTGGCCCTCGTGACGACGCTGCTGGCCCTGGCCGGATGGGCCCGTGCCGCGTGGCCGAGAGCCGGGGTCCGTCCCGGTGTCGCCGAGTTCTTCCTGCCCCTCTATCTCGGGGTCGTGCTCGTCTGGCCCGAGGTGTGGTCGGGCGATCGGTTCGCCCTTCCGCTGGTGCCGCTCGTGATCGTGTACGCGGTCGAGGCGATCCGGTGGGGCGCCCGGTCGCTGGGCGAGGTTCGCGGGGCGCAGGCCGCGTTCGTGGCGCCGGCGCTTCTGCTGGTCGGGTTCATCGCCTCGGGCGTGCCCGTGGTGAACGGGCTCGCCGCCGATTCCGAGATGTGCGCGGACCTCATCATCGAGGACAACGCCTGGACCTGCGCCGGCGCCGGAACGTTCGAACTGGTGGATGCGGCGCGGTGGGCCGGCGACTTCCTGCCGGAGGACGCCGTCGTGCTCAGTCGAAAGCCGAGGATCTTCCACGCCGAGAGCGGTGTGCCGTCCCGCACCTATCCCTTCCTCGACGACCCGGCTGCGCTCTTCGCGGAGGCGCAGGACGCCGGCGCCCGCTACGTGGTGCTGGACCGGATCACGAACCAGGCGGTCCGATTCGTCGGGGGGGCGATCGTCGCGCGGCCCGAACGATTCTGCTCGCTCCGGTCGTTCAGCGTGACGGAAGAAGGCGGCACCGAGCTCCTCGGAATCCTGCCCGAGGGCCGCCCGAGCGGGACGAGGGCGTCGGGGGACGGGGTGGTGTTCGCCGCCTGTCCCGCCGACTACCGACGGGAGGACATCGGGGTCGTCACCGACCCGGGGGACCGGATCCCGATCCTGATCGACTGAGCCGGGGGCGTCGGGTGAGTCGGGGCGTCGGGTGAGTCGGGGCGTCAGGCGCTGTCGCCCAGCAGGAACGCGAGGGCGAGGCCGAAGACGAGGTGGTCCACCACCGATTCCTCCCCGGACTCGAGCTTGCGCACCACCGACTCGGCGCCCGGGATGATCCGCCACGGCGCCGCGCTGCCCATCATGCGGCCCAGCCCACCGTTCGGGGCGAGCAGATACTCCATCGCCGCGTAGACGGCGCCCCTCACCGCCGGCGGGCCCGGCAGCCTCGGGTCGACGACCGCGGCGAAGAGCGCTCCCCGAGCCGCCCCGGACGCGAGGTGCTCGGCCAGGCCGTCTCCGATCGCGGGTGCCTCGAGTCGGCCCCGCAGCAGCGGTGCGCCGAGTTCGCGAGCGAAGGTCGCCGCGGCTCCGGCGGCCGCCCCCTTCGCGACCCGCATGACCGTCGGGTCGGTCCGCTTCGGCACCGCCTTCAGGAGCTGCCTGGTCAGGGCCGCGGCGCCCCCGCCCACCACCGCATCGAAGACCGCGCCGCCGTCCGACGTCTCCGACACCTCGCCGGCATCGTCGCTCTCCGAAGATCCGCCCCGGAACGACATGAGGCGATCCACGAGTCCGTCGAGACGAGAACGGGAGGGAGTCTGACGCGCCTTCTCCAGCGCATAGCCAAGGTCGTACCAGCGGGCGTCGGTGTCGGACATCGGAGTCGGGACGGGGAAACGGTCTCTCGGTCTGCCGCGGGGCGAACCCGCCGGGAACCCGACGGCGCGAACATCCGGCGCCGCAGGGCCCCACCGCACGGTGTCGCCTCGCGGCGCACGGGACAAGGTATGGCAGCCGTCTCGGCCGCAACGTGCGCCGTGACAGGGAGTTTCGTATATTTCCGAACAAATACCGAACAGATTCCCGAAAATTCGTCTTGACCACTAGATCTAGTGGCCATAGAGTGTACGGGCCCCAAGCGGTAGTGGTGGCCGATTCGGTTTTCCACAAGAAAGTGCACGGCGAGAGAGGCCTCTCGCCGTTTTCAGACTCCGATCCACACGTTTTCCACCGGTTTTACACCGACAATCCACACTGAGGAGCGCCATGCCCGCCGACACCCTCTCCTTCCCCCAGGAGCCCTTCATCTGGGACGACTCCGTGCCCGCGGATCTTCCGCCGGCCGATCTGACCGACAACGCGCGGATCGTTCTGGGGAAGCGCTATCTGAAGAAGAACGAGGACGGCGAGCCGATCGAGGAGCCCGAGGTGATGTTCTGGCGGGTCGCGCGCTCGATCGCCGAGGCCGATCGCAACTACGGTGCGTCCGATGCCGCCATCGAGGAGATCGCACGTCAGTTCTACGACCTCATGGTGACGGGCACGTTCGAGCCCAACTCGCCGACGCTCATGAACGCGGGTCGGCCCCTCGGGCAGCTGTCCGCGTGTTTCGTGCTTCCGGTCGAGGACGCGCTCTCCAACGGAAAGAGCGGGATCTACGACACCCTCAAGGCGATGGCGCTCGTGCACCAGTCGGGCGGCGGGACCGGCTTCGGCTTCTCGCGGCTTCGTCCCGAGGGCTCGCCGGTGCGCTCGACCATGGGGGTCGCGTCCGGCCCCGTCTCCTTCATGAAGCTGTACGACGCCTCGACCGAGGTCGTGAAGCAGGGCGGTACGCGCCGCGGCGCCAACATGGGGATCCTGCGGGTCGACCATCCGGACATCCGGAAGTTCATCACCTGCAAGGACGACACCTCGCAGGTCACGAACTTCAACATCTCCGTGGCGGTCACCGACCGCTTCATGGAGTCGGTGCGCGAGGGTCGGGACTACGATCTGATCGACCCGAAGACGAAGGAGGTCGTGGGGCAGGAGAACGCCACTGAGATCTTCGACATGATCGTGCACGGCGCGTGGAAGACCGGTGAGCCCGGCGTCTTCTTCATCGACCGCGCGAACGAGTACAACCCGGTACCGGAGCTCGGGTCGTACGAGGCGACGAACCCGTGCGGTGAGCAGCCGCTGCTGCCGTACGACGTCTGCAACCTGGGCTCGATCAACGTTGGGAAGTTCGTGAACACGGACGCTCCCGCCGACGCCCCGATCGAGGAGCGCATCGACCTCGAGGAGCTTCGCAAGGTCACGCACCTGGCGACGCACTTCCTCGACAACGTCATCGACGCCAACCGGTACCCGCTGAAGGAGATCCACGAGCTGGCGCAGCAGATCCGCCGGATCGGGCTCGGGATCATGGGCTGGGCCGACATGCTCGTCCGCCTCGGCATCCCCTACTCCAGCGAGGAGGGGGTCGAGATGGCGCGCACGGTGATGGGCTTCATCAACGAGGAGTCGCGGAAGGCGTCCGAGAAGCTCGCCGAGACGCGGGGCGTGTTCCCGGCGTGGAAGAAGTCGATCTGGGGGCCGGACAAGACGGCCGCCCGGCGCGCGGACGGCACCCGGGTGCGTGAGACGCGGAAGCTCCGCAACTCCAACCTCACGACGATCGCCCCGACCGGGACGATCTCGATCTTCGCCGGATGCTCCGGAGGGTGCGAGCCGCTCTTCGCGGTGGCGTTCATGCGGAATCAGGCCGGCTCGATGATGCCCGACGTCAACGAGGACTTCGTGCGCATCGCGAAGGAGGAGGGCTGGTACTCCGAGGAGCTGATCGAGCGGATCGCGACCGAGGGCCACATCCACTTCGACGAGGTGCCCCAGCACGTCCAGGACACCTTCGTCACCGCGCACGACATCACGCCCGAGTGGCACGTGCGCATGCAGGCCGCCTTCCAGGAGCACATCGACTCCGCGATCTCCAAGACGACCAACTTCCCGAACGAGGCGACGGAGGAGGAGGTCCGCGAGATCTACGAGCTCGCGTTCGAGCTCGGCACCAAGGGCGTGACCGTCTACCGCGACGGCTGCCGCCCCATGCAGGTGCTCTCGACCGGCAAGACCGGCAAGACGGAGAAGCTCGAGGAGCAGAAGGAGGAGATGGCCGAGCTCGAGCAGCTGCTCGCGGACAGCCGCGAGGAGGTGCATCAGCTGACGGGCAGGATCCACGACCTCGAGGCGCAGCTCGCCGAGAGCGACATGGACGCCGGCGCCAACCGCCACAAGCGGCAGCGTCCGGGCATGCTCCGCGGCTACACCGCCAAGATGAACTCCCCGCTCGGTGACCTCTACGTCACCATCAACGAGGACGAGGGCGGCCGTCCCTTCGAGGTGTTCTGCACCCTGGGCAAGGCGGGTGGTGCCGCCATGGCCGACGCCGAGGCCATCGGACGCCTGCTCTCGCTGGCGCTCCGCTCGGGCATCCCGATCACGCAGATCAAGGATCAGCTCCGCGGGATCTCGTGTGACCGCGCCGTGGGCGTGGGCCCGCACAAGGTTCTGTCGGCGCCGGATGCGATCGGTCAGGCCATCGAGCAGTACCTGCAGCAGAAGGACGGCGTGCAGGAGGATCTGCCGCTCAAGCAGCCGGTGACCGTCGGGCAGACGCAGATGCAGGCGGCGAGCAGCGATGCGGGTCCGTCGGACTTTCTGGGGGCGTGCCCGGAGTGCGGGAGCGGGCAGCTGACGTACTCGGAGGGGTGTGTGAAATGTTATGTCTGCGCCTACTCCGAATGCGGCTGAGCGCCTCCGCATCCGCGCTGCCGGCGTTGGGCTGCGCTTGCGGTAGCGAGTGCTACAGCTGCGCTTGCCCGCCTTGGCAGCGCGGCGCGGAAGCGCTCAGCGGTGGAGTGAGCGGGGCGGGGTGAGCGGGATGGAACGGCCGGTGCTGCCTGGGTGGGGGTGCCGGCCGTTTTGGGGATGCGGAGTCATGCGAAATTCCTCGCTTAGAATGGGAGACCCGTAGTGGGCAAGAAGACCGATTCGAGAGTCTGCTTTGTGATCGCGCCGATCGGCGAGGAGAACACGGAGACCCGCCGACGTTCAGACCAGGTCCTCAAGCATATCATCACGCCGGCTGCTCAGGATTGTGGGTACGAGACCGTGCGTGCCGACAAGATATCCGAGCCCGGCTTGATCACCTCGCAGGTGATCCAACACCTGCTGGATGATCCGTTGGTCGTCGCAGACCTAACTGGCCGCAATCCGAACGTCTTCTACGAACTGGCTATCCGTCATGCGATCCGGAAGCCCGTCGTTCAGCTTATCCAGATCGATGAGCCGATCCCATTCGATGTTGCACAGAGCCGCACGGTGCAGGTCGACCATCGTGACCTAGACAGCGTAGCTCGGTGCAAGGAAGAACTGGTTCGCCAGATTGGAGTTGCCGAGAAGAATCCGGGAGACGTCGACACCCCGATATCCGTGGCGATCGATCTTCAATCCCTCCGCCAGAGCGAGAATCCTCTCGAGAAGAGCAACGCCGAGATCATGTCGATGCTCCAGGACATACGGGCTATGGTCTCGGATCCTCGCCGACCACGAATTCACCCTGGGATGTTCGAAGAGCTCATGATGTCGTTCGACCGGATGAATGACCTTTTCGAGTTCGCAGAAGCGGACGAGTCGGAACATCCCGCAATGTCTGAGGGGCGGGTGATGCTTAGCCGGATGGGCCGAATGCTTGAGATCATGGCCATGGAATCAGGCATGCCCAGCGAGATGGTCGACCACTTCAGGTCGAGGCGATCCCGTAAACGTGGGTGACCTGAGCTCATGGCAGGCTCAGAATCTCGCATAACTTAAGGTTGCCGCCTCCGCTCGCTCTCGCTCACTTCGGTGAATCACGGCCCTGAACGCTCTTGGGTTTTCGAGCAGTAACAGGAGGGTGATCTGGCCGGTGTGGATGGCCGGCCCGGTTTTTGGGCCGCGCCGGCAACCCCGACACGTTAGCCGCCACAGGAGACCGGGTAGCCAGGTGAACTCACACATCTCTTTTCTTTCGCAGGAACAGATTGCCGAGCTATGTCAGATGGCAACTTGGTCTGACCGTGAGGTAAGGGGTGATCTTGCGGGCGGCTTCATCAGGAACGAAGACGACTATACGTCGAACTTCACCGGCGCTTTTCGCCGAAACATCAACGCCTATAGCCAGACCGGGCTCGTCGCGAGTTCGTTCATGGCGAGCACCGGAGTTGAGCGTCGCACCGGCTGCGACGCGGCGATCGTCATCAGCCGAGGAGGGCGGTCCAAGGTGGCGCTGTTTGAGGCCAAGTGGCCGCGGTTCCAGAAGACAAGCTACCCTTGGGACTACGCACAGACTGCGACCGGGCTCTCGCATTTTTCTGATCAGTTGGAGCGTCAGAAAGCAGTACATCCCGACTTCGCCGTCTTCGAGATGTTCTACAACGAGTACCCTTTTGGCACTCAACCGGACCCGCTGCACGAGTACCTCTCATCCTGTGTGTGGCATTCTGACGCGGTCTCCTTCAACGAGGAGAGAGCGAGTGCCACAGATCGCTGGACGACCGGTGACTTGCGTAGCCTCATCAAAGGGGACGGCTGCACGATCGTGGAGATCCTTCAATCGTTAGGCCTGTGCTTGGAGGGAGTACCGCTAGCCTTGGATGGCACGACGGAGGGAGTCGCAGGAGAGCTAGGAATCGAGGGCCCCGTTCTGCGAATCGATGCTAGAGAGGACGTGAACGGCTGACAAGCGACGCTCTGGTCGCGGCGGCTAACAAACAGTTGCCGGCTTCGTCTGCCACGCTCACTACGACGATCACGACTCGCGTACGCGAGCCGCGACAGCAATCCGACCGTGATACGGGGCCACAATGCGGCTCCCGTCGAAGCAGCTAATCTCAACTCCGGAGACAACTCCATGGACGGCGCGCCACCCGGCTCCAAGAGCATCATCAGCGGAGCCTTTCAGTCCGTCTTCCGCGACATTAACGAGTCGTCAGACGCCTGGGTGCGCGCTTTGGCATTGCTCGCGGGTGTCTCCAACCGCTATGCGAAGTGGATCCAGGATTCCGTTGGCACCTTCTCTCTCTTCGCAGCGAACCGGAATATTGATGTGGAGGAGGCGTATGTGCGACTGGGCCTGAGCGACCGCATCCAGCGCGAACACTACAGGCCGGAGGCCGCCATCGAGGAGCAATTGCGGGCGGGCCTAGATGAGAGACTTACAGAAGGCCAGGCAGTCCTGCCTGCGTTAGAGGACAGCAAGGGTGCCCTGGCCCTAGTCGGATTGGCAGGCTCAGGGAAGACCACGGCGTTCAGGCACCTGGCCGTCCAAGCCGCGGTGGGCCGCCCCATTCTTGGCAAGACCCGAATTCCCCTGTTCCTGCCGGTGCGGGACTTCGCGGGCACCCGGTCCGGTCTGCGAGAGGCTGCGGTGGATTTGCTCGAGATCTTTGGAATCGAGCGTGCGAACGCGGTGTTGGATGTCCTCCTCAAGTCCGGTCGTCTAATGCTGATCGTGGATGGTCTAGATGAGACCGACAGCGATCATCAACGGATGCTCCTCACCGAGCTGAAACATCTGCGTGCCCGCCACCCTGAGGTTGTGTACGTCTTGAGCGCCAGACCACTGACCTTGGATGTCGGTCTGCCTGGCTTCCGGAAGTGGGAAACACTCCCACTGAGCTGGGAGGTGATCCCCACGTTCATCAAGAAGTGGTTCAGTGCGGAGGAAGCTGGTAAGGCTGAGCGCTTGATTAGGAAATTCGACACCGAGGAAGCGCTATACCACCTCGGCACCCGGCCGATGTTTCTATCCATCATCTGCGCGCTCTTCAACAATGATCTGGAGATTCCGAGGGCCCGCCACGAGTTGTATGGCCGTACGATTGATGGCCTGCTGGGCCAGTGGGATGCCTTCAGAAGCGTCGCCCGAACAACACCTCTGGCAGACCTAACGATCACTGAGCGTGCGGTTCTGGTCAGCTACCTGGCAGCAGCGACTTTTCAGGCCAAGCGACTCGTCTTCACCGTACGTGATGTCCGGGAACTGAAGGTCATAGAGGAGGCCTATCAATTCATGGCTCGTCCTCCGGAGGCACCCGAAGTTGTTCTGTCTTCACTCTTCAATGACTTTGGCATCCTGACAGAACGAGCGCCGGGCAGATACTCTTTTAGCCACCTGTCCATACAGGAGTACCTTGTCGCACGGTATGCAGTGGATCTGCGACGTGAGGGTCAGTTGACTCGGTACGCCGGGGACGAAGCCTGGACCGAAGTCTTCGGCTTGGCAGCGCGGATGCTACCCGATGCGTCAAACTTTCTGGAAGACCTTCACAATCAATGGGCGCCCGGAGAGGTGCTAACCAAGTCCTTGGCAATGGTATGGGAGGCCAACCCCAGGTGTCGCGCGGTCACTAAGCGGCGATTGATTCGCTACCTGGTGGAGTGGGTCGACTCAGCCTTCGAGGCGGCACCACGCGAGGATCAATTGTCTGGGGAGGAGTACGTCATCATCACGGCCCGCTCGACCAATCTCCGGGAAAGAGCTCTTGCCTCCGCGAGTGTAGCGGACGTGTGAGGCATATTCGGTGGGGCAGGTTTGCCCGCAGAGTACTTAGAGCTCGCTCCAGCGGGACCAGTGGCATCGTTCTTGGCGGCACCGGAGAGCTGTGAGTTCGTT
>Ga0102929_1002589_pt1 | contig 10754 bp, 7 predicted proteins | sample SalPonR1_B_D2_MG_FD_78510 | JGI IMG/M metagenome (GOLD analysis project Ga0102929, IMG submission 78510) | Salt pond soil microbial communities from South San Francisco under conditions of wetland restoration - Salt Pond MetaG R1_B_D2_MG | ecosystem: Environmental > Aquatic > Marine > Intertidal... | reverse complement strand
TCGAGCGCGTGCTCGGCGTCGACGAAGGCGCAGACGCCGCCCTTCTTCTGTTCCTCGGCGACGACATGGAGCGTCAGGGTCGTCTTCCCCGAGCTTTCCGGACCGTAGACCTCGATGATCCGGCCCTTGGGCAGGCCGCCGATGCCGAGGGCGATGTCGAGTCCGAGCGACCCGGTCGAGGTCGCCTCGATGTCCTTGAAGGGGTTGTCGCCCCCGAGCCTCATGATTGAGCCCTTGCCGAACTGGCGTTCGATCTGCGCGAGCGCCGAATCGAGTGCCTTCTGCTTGTCGCTGTCTCGCTTGTCGCTCATGTCGAGGATATTCGCCGTGGCCACTTTGGAGCTCCCTTATTCCATAGCCGCGGACGCGCGGCAATGACTGCTGGTGTTCGCCTCTTGTTCTGTTTCACCTTATGAGATCAAAAGAAGAACATTTCAACCGAATTCTCGACGTAGCCTGCCCGCGGCTCGGTTAAGGACGGGTTAGCGCGAAATCGTCAATGCATCTGCGCCTGAACGGTGGCGGTCAGATCACTGAGCGAGAACGGCTTCGGCAGGAAGACCGAGTTCGGGATGCGGAGCCGGTTTTCCGCGAGACTGTCCTCGGCATAGCCTGACACGAACACGACGCGCGTGTCGGGCCGCGTCTTCAGGGCCTTCGACACCCAGCTCGGCCCATCCATGCCCGGCATGATGACATCGGTCACGAAGACGTCGACGGCGAGGCTTTCGTCCTCGAGCGTCGCCAGCGCCTCTTCAGCGCTCTCGGCCTCGACCACGGTGAAGCCGCAAAGGCGCAGGGCGCGCGACGCGAAGGCGCGAACCGGCGCCTCGTCCTCGACCAGAAGAACGAGGCCCTCGCCGGGCGGGACGGGTGACGGGGGCGCCAGCTGCGGGGCCGGTTCGGCGACGGGCACGGATCGCTCGTGCGCGGCAAGAAAGACGGTGAAGGTGCTTCCGGAGCCGGGGATGCTGTCGGCGAAGATGTAACCGCCCGTCTGCTTCACGATGCCGTAGGCGGTCGACAGGCCCAGCCCCGTCCCCTCTCCGGTCCGCTTTGTCGTGAAGAAGGGCTCGAATATCTTCTGCAGCTTGTCAGGAGCGATGCCGACGCCTTCGTCCGTGACGGTGACGACGACATATTCACCCGGCGGGACCGTTGCCCGTTCGCGCCTGAGCGGCGTGGCGAGCCGCCGGACATCGGTGGAGATGGTGATCGTGCCGCCCGTCGGCATCGCGTCGCGGGCGTTGACCACGAGGTTCATCAGCACCTGTTCGAGTTGCCGCTTGTCGGCCCGAACCATCTTGAGGTCGGGATCATGGGTCAGCGAGAGCACTATCTTCTCTCCGACAAGACGGTTGAGAAGATGCGCGAGATCCGAGAGCGTGTCGCGCAGGTCGAGCAACTGCGGCTGGAGCGTCTGCTTGCGCGAATAGGCGAGGAGCTGGCTGACGAGGCTCGCCGCGCGGTTGGCGTTCTGGTTGATCTGCTCGAGATCGGCGAAGTCGGGATGCCCGGGATCGTGCCTCAGCAGAAGAAGGTCGCAATGCCCGCTGATCGCGGTGAGCAGGTTATTGAAATCATGGGCGATGCCGCCGGCGAGCTGCCCGATCGCCTGCATTTTCTGACTCTGGACGAACTGCGCTTCGAGCGTCTTGAGTTCGGTCGCGTCGTGCAGGACGGCGACAAGCGACACGCCATTCCCGTCCTCTACCCGGCCGAGCGCGATCTGCAGGAAGACCTCCATCGCGGGGCGCGCCGCGCGAACGACCTCGGGCCGCGTGCTGGCGCGTCCGTCGGCGGCGTCCGCGAGCCAGTCGGCGACCGGCCGTCCGAGGCCGGTCACCAGTTCCGCGAGGTTCGGACGCGTGCCATCCTCGATCTCCAGCAGGTCCCGCGCGAGGCGGTTGCACAGAAGGATCTCGCCGGAGTCCGCCATGCGCAGCAGCGGAACGGGAAGCGCGTCGAACAGCATCCAGTCGGGCGAGGCGCAGCGCCGCTCCGGCAGAATGCAGAGCTGCCGGCGCGCCGCCGACCCTCCGAGTTCGACAACGGTCGCCGGAATCGTCCCGAAGGAGGAGCGGATCGTGTGGACGTCCCCCGGCCGCAACGGAAGATCCGCCACGATCCGGTCGAGCGCGGTCTCCCGCCCGCCCAGAAGCCGTGTCATCGCGTCGTTCATCCAGAGCACCGTTCCCGCCGCCGAGACGGTGAGCATCGGCTGGACCGATCCCGCCATCGCCGTCGCAAGGCTCCGGTCGACGACGTCCTCGATGCGCCACAGGCACCCCCCGGAACCGAGCCCGCGGACCGAGATCCGCGCGTGGCCGTCCCCGGACACCACGTCCTCCCTGGCAGTCCCGCAGACTTCGGACGCCGCGAGTAGCCGGCACAGAAGCTTGGGCGCCGAGGCGACGTCGTGACCGATGGTGGAGGCAACGGACTTGCCCGAGGCGTCGCCGTAGCGGGTCCGTGCGGCAGCGTTCTGACCCGTGATCAGGCCGTCGGCGCCGGTCGTGAAGCTCGGTGCGGCGTCGTCCTCGACGAAGGCGGCGAGCGCCACATCGGCGATCCGCCGGTCGCGCGCCATGATGTGCTGCCCGAGCCGTGCTGCGGCGGCGAGAGCGAAAAGCGCGCCTGCGGCGGCGAAAAGCGGCACCACCGGACCCGTCGGGATCGTCCATCCCATTGCCCCCAGCAGCGCGGCGAGCGCCGCGAGGCTTCCCGCCCGGCGACCGACCGGCGCGATCGCATGACGGACGGACTGCCGCGCAGCGGCCAGATCTGACACTGTCGCCCCCAGTGCTGATTGCGAACCCGCTCATTTGGGCGCGCAACGGTTAATCGCGGCTTAACACCGCCCAATGATCTCCTTAAGGTGGTATATTTCACAAGTCAGCCTCTCTCAAGGCGTGCGACATAGAAGCCATCGCCGCCTTCAAGCGGCGTGAGGCGCCGGTCGGCCCTCACTCGCCACTCCGGATTCCGTGCGAGAAAACGGTCGATCGCGCCGCGGTTCTCGCTCCGGAGCAGCGAACAGGTCGCGTAGGCGAGGCATCCTCCGGCGCTCACCAGTCCCGAGGCCTTCTCCAGAATGTCGTCCTGCAGGCGGTTCAGATCCTGGAGCCGCTGCGGCGAAAGCAGCCATTTGGCTGCGGGCTGCCGGCGCCAGGCACCGCTGCCGGAGCACGGTGCGTCCGCGAAGACCAGATCGAAGGGGGCGAGCGCGGGAAGACCCGCGGTTTCGGCCACGCGGATCTCCGCCCCCGCCCTCCGGGCGCGTCCGGGCAGGTCCGACATGCGGTGCGGATCGGCGTCGTGGGCGAGGACGTCGGCCCCCAGCGCCGCGAGGGCCAGCGCCTTGCCGCCCCCGCCCGCGCAATAGTCGAGCACCGACCGGCCGGGCGCCACAGGCCCGAGTTCGTCGACCACGGCCTGCGAGGCGGCGTCCTGCATCTCGACCAGACCGTCAAGAAACGCCGCCGAGGTCCGGACGCGACGCGCGTTCGACACGACCTCGAGCGCCGTGGACGACAGGACGTGCGGCACCGCCTCGATCCCGTCCCTGGCAAGCGACGCCATCGCCGCTGCGCGGCTGCCCTTGAGCAGATTCGCCCGCAGGAAAACCGGCGCACGACGGCGCAGGACCTCCATCATGGGCGCGAAGCCGTCGCCGAGGCTGTGCTTCAGGGGCTCCACGAGCCAGTCCTGGCAATCGAGGCGCACCGCCTCCGGCAGGTCTTGGCGCGCGGGCGGCGGACGCGCCTCCGTCTCCGAGAGCGGGGGCGGTGCGTATCCGTCTCCCGTGAAGACCGCGGCCGGATCCTCACCGGCGTCGCGGAGCCGCCCGATCATGAGCGCCCGCCCGTCCTCGCCTCCGCCGAGGGCCGCGAAGGACCGCCGGCACCGGATCGCATCGAACACCTGATCGCGGATCGCGGCGCGGTCGCCGCTGCCGGCGAAGCGGTGGGCGCGGGCCCAGTTCGTCAGGCACCGTTCCGCGGGTTCGCCCGCGCGCCAGCGGTCGAGGATCTCAATGGCGGCGGCGACGCGCGCGGCGGGTGTCATGGCGAACCGGAAGCTGATTTGACGGGCATCTGCGAAGACGCGGTGAGGGGCGTTGTCGGACAGGTGCCGTCTCGGCTCCCAGCCGTCAAGCGCGATCCCGGCCGTCAGCCGGAGGACCGGCCGTTGCCCGGCCCGCTGAAGAGCCACCGGATCACGCCACCGATCGAGCGCATCTGCCGCTCTTCTGACGACCGCGCAGGCGCCGGATCGCCGGCGAGCCAGACCTCGACGGCTCCGGCAGGAGGCTCGGGGCTGAAGCGGGTGAAGTCGCGGACCTCGCCGCCGACCGCTGCGGCGAGCCACCCCGCCCGCTCCGCATCGTCGGCATGGAAATATCGCACGTGGGTGGCGCTGATGCGGACGCCGACCGCTCCGGCGCTCGCGACCTCGAAGCCCGCGGCGTCCAGCGCCGAGATGACGCTCCCCGCCCGCGCGTCGCCGCCACCGTCCGGGAAGAACACGGCCACGCGCAACTCGGCGGTTTCGGCCGCCCCCGCGCCGCCGAGCGGCGGCAGCGGCATGCGTGCGACGGGCGCGTGGTCCCGGAACAGGAGATCGAGCCGGGCAACGGCGACGGCATCGGCGCGGAACGAGGCGGGGATTTCGGCGACCGGGGGACGCGCGATCTCCGGACCGGTCGGCAGGAACGGATCCGGCGCGGCGATCGCGGGAAGCGACGCGAGCGCCGAGCGGTCCGGCGCCTGCCCGGCTGAGGCGGACGGATGCCGGATGGCGGTGACGCCGGCCGGAACCGGAGACGGCGTTGCGGGGACGACTGCATGCGCGCCCGCCGGGGACAGGCCGGACGGCCCGCCCACGGGATCGGGCGCCGGCGCGGCCGGACGGGCCGGCACAAACCCGGCTGCCACAGGGTCCGGCGCTGGCGGCGGACCATCGGGGACAGCCGCGACAAGCGACATCGCCTCGAGCGGCAAATCGGGAGCCTCCGGCGCTGTGGTGAGGGCGACGACGGATCCTTCTCGAAACATGCCGACGACCGCCAAGGCGGCGAGCGCGGCGCCGATTCCCGCGACGGCGAGCACCGCGAGCACGGGGACGCTGCGGGTTCGACGAAGGCGAGGCGGTGGCCGGGGAGTCGTGGCTACCGCTGGCACGGCCCGGCGCGGCCTCAAGACCCCGGTGGCGGTGAGATAGTCGTCGCTCTCCCATGGCCGGCTGACGGGAAGCGGCCGCTTGGCGCCTCCTCCCCGAAGCGCTGCGGCCCGCCGCTCGCGCGCCCGGGCCAGCTGGGCCGGCCAGTCAGAGGCCGCGAGCAGTTCGTCAACGCTCGGAAGACGATCGTCGGGCCGGGAGTTGGGTGATCTCGTCTCGGGCATGGCGCACAGGGCGGAATGGCAACTTCGGACGGTCGTGGTCCGCATCCTAACCCGAAACGCACAGCGGTCGCCGAACGGTTCCCGCGCTACGCGAATTCCCGCCTACATCAGGCGATAATTCGGGCTCTCCCGCGTGATCTGCACGTCGTGGACGTGGCTTTCCTTGAGTCCGGCACCGGTGATCCGGACGAAGCGGCAGTTCCTGCGCATCTCTTCGATCGTGGCGCAGCCGGTGTAGCCCATGGCGGCCCGGAGACCTCCGACGAGCTGATGGACGACCGCCGTCACCGAGCCCTTGTAGGCCACCTGCCCCTCGATGCCCTCCGGCACCAGCTTGTCGGATGCCGCGTCCTTCTGGAAGTACCGGTCGGCCGACCCGCGCGCCATCCCGCCGAGGCTGCCCATGCCGCGGTAGCCCTTGAAGCTGCGGCCCTGGTAGAGGATCACCTCGCCCGGGCTTTCGTCCGTGCCCGCCACCATCGAGCCCACCATCGCGCAGGAGGCGCCCGCCGCGATGGCCTTGGCGAAGTCGCCGGAGTACTTGATCCCGCCGTCGGCGATGACCGGGACGCCCCCGGCCTCGGCGGCGGAGTCCATGATCGCGGTCAGCTGGGGCATGCCCACTCCCGCGACCATGCGCGTCGTGCAGATGGAACCCGGGCCGATGCCGACCTTGACCGCATCCGCGCCCGCGCCGATCAGGGCCCGCGTCGCTTCCGCCGTGGCGACGTTGCCGGCGATGATCTGAACCTCGTTCGACAGCGTCTTGGCGCGGCGGACGGCCGCGGCGACCCCCTCGGAATGCCCGTGCGCGGTATCGATCACGATGATGTCGCAGCCCGCGTCGACGAGCGCCTCGGACCTCTCGAAGCCCGCGTCGCCGACGGTCGTCGCCGCCGCCACCCTGAGCCGGCCCAGCCGATCCTTGCAGGCCTGCGGGTTCAGCACGGCCTGTTCGGTGTCCTTGAGCGTCAGCAGGCCGGTCAGCTTCCCCTCCCGGTCCGTGACCAGCAGCTTCTCGATCCGTCGCGCCTTCATCAGGCTTTTCGCCTCGTCGCGGTCGGCAGGCTCGGTCAGAATGGCAAGATTGTCGGAGGTCATCATCACCCGCACCGGCGTGTTCTCGTCCGAGGCGAAGCGCATGTCGCGGTTCGTGACGATGCCCACCACGCGGCCGCGTTCGTCAACCACCGGGAATCCGGTGACGTTGTAGCGCGCCTGCAGCGCCTTGGCGTCCGCGAGAGTCTGGTCGGGGCTGAGCGTGATCGGATTGTACACGATGCCGCTCTCGAAGCGCTTCACCCGGCGGACCTCGTTCGCCTGCTCCTCCACGCCGAGATTGCGGTGCACCACGCCGATGCCGCCCGCCTGCGCCATGGCGATCGCCATGCGGGCTTCGGTCACCGTATCCATCGCGGAGGACAGCAGCGGGATGTTCATCGCGATGTCCCGCGTGACGAACGTCCGTGTGTCCGCCGTGGACGGCAGGACGCTGGACGCGGCCGGAACCAGAAGGACGTCGTCGAAGGTGAGCGCCTCGCGAATCTCCATGGGAATCTCCTCGGGAGTCTTCGTTTGGCGCTTCCCTATTTCATGGAGGGTCCGGAATGAAAAGAGGCAAAGCGGCTCAGGCCGTCGCCGCGTTCGTCTTCTGCGCCAGCGTGCCGCGCGACCACAGCTGCATGACCTTGAACGCGATCGGCGGAATGACGAGCGTGGCGAGGATCAGCACGAGCCCCGCGACGGTCCTGACGATCTCGCTCGGCAGGCTTTCGGCGGAGAGAAACAGGACCCCGGCGAGGGCGGCGAGCGGGAAGGTGAAGGCGGACCAAAACCCCGAGAAGCCCGCGGCGGTGAGCCAGCGGGCCCGGAAGACGAGCAGGACGAAGAGGAGCACCGCCCAGAGCGCGAGGGCATTGCCGAGCGCGGAAATGCCGGCCAGATGCGCCGCCGTCCCGACCAGCGCGGCCGGCGCGAGATGGATCGCCTGGAGCGGGCGCAGCGGCGCGGGCGCGGTGCCGGTCAGAAGCGGCTTGAGACCCGCGGCCCAGACGACCAGAGCTGCGGCGAGGCAGTACCAGAGGATCGAGGTGGTCAGGGCCTCCATGCCGAGCGGCATAGCGGCGATCGGCGCGACGATGAAGCCCACGAACGTCAGGTGCATCACCGGCGTGACCTGACGCGCCTCCTCGGGGCCGGCGATGAAGACCCGGATCGCGGAGAGCGCGACCAGCACGTGCAGTGTCACCCCGCCCGCGAGCAGCCACTCGGCCGCCCGCGGGGCATAGGGCACCAGCACCGCCGCGAAGATCATCAGGCCCATGGTCAGCGTCGCGAGACCGGCACGGCCCGGCAGGACTCGGAAATCCTCGGACAGGACGCCGGGACGGACAATCACCTTCGCGCCGTAGGCGACGACGGCGAAGAGAAAAAGCAGCGATACCGCGCCGAGGTAGCCTTCCACCAGCGCTGGCGGGATCCCGAAGGCGTCGATCCCGCGGCGCCAGGCGATACCGAGACCGAAGAGGCCCAGGATCGGCGGGAAGATCGCGGGCGGCGTCCGGCGAAACAGCCGAGGGCGCGGCTCGAACTTGGGCGGGGTGATCCTTGGCGCGGTCATCGCTGGCTCCCGGACATAACGCCCCTACCTAATGTGTCGATCGAGAGCGCGCAGCCGGACATCCCGCCGCAGCCCCTAGCCCTTCATCTCCGCGGCAAGCGCGCGAAGCCCCCTTGCCAGCGTGGTGACGTCGCTTCCCACGCCGAGGAAGGTCACGCCCTTCCCGGCCCAGCGCCGCGCGGCGGCCGGATCGAAATCGATGATGCCGGCGGCTTTTCCCGCGGCGCGGATGCGGTCGATGGCATGGTCGATCGCCTCGACGACCTCGGGCGCATCGAGGTGGCCGAGATGGCCCATGCTGGCGGAAAGGTCCGCCGGGCCGACGAAGACGCCGTCCACGCCGTCGGTCCCCGCGATCTCGTCGATGTTCTCGATCGCTTCGCGGCTCTCGGCCTGGACGAGCAGGCACATCTGATCGTTCGCGCTCGACACGTAGCCGTCGATGCCGCCGTAGCCCGAGGCCCGGGCAAGGCCCGCACCGACGCCACGGACGCCTTCGGGCGGATAGCGCATGGCCTGGACCATCCGGCGCGCCTGCGTCGCGGTATCGGTCATCGGGACGAGAACGGACTGCACACCGAGGTCGAGAACCTGCTTGACGATCCATGGCTCGCCCTGCGGCACGCGGACCACAGGGCTGGCGCTGCCGCCCGCCATCGCCTGCAGCTGCGCGCGGATCTCGGGAAGCGTGTTCGGCGAATGCTCCGCATCGATGAGGCACCAGTCGAACCCGGCGCCCGCGGCGATCTCCGCCGAGACGGAATGCGTCATGCCGAGCCAGAGGCCCACCTGCAGCTCTCCGCGCGCGAGCGCCGCCTTCAGCCTGTTCCGAGGTGCCGGCATCGTCCCCTCCCCGAGCGTTCGTCCCGCGGACGTTACCGCAAGGAACGCCGAACGCCAGCCCCGATCGTCAGCGGTAGAGAAGCGACACGCCGTCCTTGAAGATGTGGACCTGCCGCGGATCGGCGGTCATCCGCACCGTCTGCCCGCGGACATTGGCATGGATGCCGTGAAGCTTGCCGATGACCGGATCCTTGCCCTCCGCTTCCGGGTGGAAGTAGAGCAGCGTCACTTCGCCGAGCGCCTCGTAGATGTCGACGACGCCCTCGTAGACGTAGTCCTCGCCCTCGGTCTCCTTGAGGTCCTCGGGCCGCACGCCCACCTTCACGCGGGCGCCTTCGTCGGAGGCCTGCGACGGCGCGTTCGATGTCGCCACGCCGCCGCCGTCGAGCTTCACGACGGTCGCCTCGCCGGTCTTCACGACGGTGCCGGGCAGCAGGTTCATCGACGGGGAGCCGATGAACTGGGCCACGAATTCGCTGTTGGGACGCTCGTAGAGTTCGAGCGGCGGTCCGACCTGCGCGATTCCCTTGTCCGCCAGCACGACGATGCGGGTCGCCAGCGTCATCGCCTCGACCTGGTCGTGGGTGACGTAGACCATCGTGGAGTTCGGCATCTGCTCTTTCAACTGCGCGATCTCGATCCTGGTGGCGACGCGGAGCGCCGCGTCGAGGTTCGAAAGCGGCTCGTCGAAGAGATAGACCTTGGGATCGCGGACGATGGACCGGCCGATCGCGACGCGCTGACGCTGACCGCCGGAGAGCGCCTTGGGCAGGCGGTCGAGATAGGGGCCGAGCTGGAGCTTGTCGGCCGCGGCCTGCACCGCCTTCCGGATCTCGGCCTCGGGCCGCTTCGCGAGCCTCAGCGCGAAGGCCATGTTGTCGTAGACCGTCATGTGCGGGTAGAGCGCGTAGGACTGGAACACCATCGCGATGCCCCGGTCCGACGGCGGCACGTCGTTCACCACACGGCCGTCGATCTCGAGCGTGCCGCTCGTGATCTTCTCCAGACCCGCGATCATCCTCAGCAAGGTCGACTTGCCGCAGCCGGACGGTCCGACGAAGACGATGAGTTCGCCCGTCTCGATCTCGAGGTTGATGTCCTTCAGCACCTCGACGGTCCCGCCGTAGGCCTTGCCCACCTTGGTCAACTTGAGATCCGCCATGTGTCCTCCCTTGGCTCTCGCTCGTTAGCCGCTTTCCTGCAGGCCGAAAAAGGCCTGGTAGGGCTGCAGCGTTGCTCCGTTATCGGTCACGGTCGCCTTGAACGGCGTCCCCTTGTCATGTCGCCACGCGCCGTCCGGAGCGTCGACGGTAAGCGAGGCGTTCGACAGATTGAAGGCGCAGAACATGCGCACGTCCTCGTGCGTCCGGATGAACGACACAAGGTCGTCGCGGCCTTCGACCAGGTCCAGCGCCCCCTTCATCAACACCGGGTGCGCCTTCCGGAAGGCCAGCATGCTCCTATAGAACGACAGCGTCGAGGCATTCTCGAGATCCTGGACGCCGGCCGCCCTGTGGAGGTGCTCCATCGCGACAGGCAGCCAGGGCTTGCCGTCGGTGAACCCGCCGTGCTGATGGTCCCGGATCCAAGGCATCGGTGTCCGGCACCCGTCGCGGCCCTTGAACTTCGGCCAGAAGCGCTTGCCGTAAGGGTCCTGAAGCTCCTCGTAGGCGACATATGCCTCGGTCAGGCCAAGTTCCTCGCCCTGATAGAGACAGGCGGTGCCGCGGATGCAGAGCAGCAGCGCCGCGTAGACCCGCTTCGCCTCCTCGTTGAGATTCCAGCGCGAGGCGTGGCGCACCACGTCGTGGTTCGAGAAGGCCCAGCACGCCCAGCCATCGCCGAGCGTCCTGTTCGCCTTTTCGAGCACCGCGCCCACGAACGTG
>Ga0102929_1002585_pt1 | contig 10767 bp, 11 predicted proteins | sample SalPonR1_B_D2_MG_FD_78510 | JGI IMG/M metagenome (GOLD analysis project Ga0102929, IMG submission 78510) | Salt pond soil microbial communities from South San Francisco under conditions of wetland restoration - Salt Pond MetaG R1_B_D2_MG | ecosystem: Environmental > Aquatic > Marine > Intertidal... | reverse complement strand
GGCCGAGCAACGTGGCCTGCGCGGGTTTGCTTTGTATCACAAGGCGTTGGCATTGGCCTCGGTTGGGGATTTCGAAGGGGCCGAGGCGATTTTCTCGGACACCGAAAGCGGGCCACTGCAACGCACGCGCCGTGGTGCGCTGGTTTGGGCCGAAGTGCTCAGCCAACTTGGCCGCAACCAAGACGCCATCACCATGATCGACGACACATTCGGCGGCGATCTGGACCCCGAAATTGCCAATCTGCGTGCCAGCTTGGAGGCTGAAGAACAAGTGCCCTTTACGCGGATAAGTGGCGCACGCGATGGGCTGGCCGAGGTGTTCTATTCGCTTGGGCAGGCGCTGATTGCGGAAACGGGTGGCGAATATACTTTGCTGTATTCCCGCGCAGCTGAACATCTGCGCCCCGGATTCGTTGATGCGATCATCATGTCGGCCGAGTTGCTGGAAGACCTCAACCGTTTGGAACTGGCCGCCGAGACCTACAGGCAGGTGCCGCGCGATGATCCGTCATTCCATGCCGCCGAGATGGGCCGCGCCGAAACCCTGCACCGGTCTGGCAAGACAGATGCGGCGGTCGAGGTTCTGGTGCAGTTGACGCAAACCCACGGCGATCTGCCCGCCGTGCATGTGGCGCTGGCCGATCTGTATCGTCAGATGGAAGACTTCGAAAGTGCAGTGGCTGCCTATGATCGTGCGTTGGAACTCTATGCCGCACGCGAGACCGACCAGTGGTTTGTGCATTACGCCCGCGCGATCAGCCATGAACGCTTGGGCCAATGGCCGCAGGCCGAGGCCGATTTCCGCAAGGCGCTTGAGCTGAATCCGGGGCAGCCGCAGGTGCTGAATTATCTTGGCTATTCGCTTGTCGAAAAACAGATCAAGCTGGACGAGGCGCTGTCGATGATCGAACAGGCCGTCGCGGCACAGCCCAACAGCGGCTATATCGTCGACAGTCTGGGTTGGGTTCTGTATCGGCTGGGCCGCTATGACGAAGCGATTGAACATATGGAACGCGCCGCCGAGTTGATGCCGGTGGACCCTGTGGTCAATGATCATCTGGGTGATGTTCTTTGGGCCGTAGGCCGTCAAACCGAGGCGCGGTTTCAATGGAAACGGGCGCTGTCGTTCGTCGATCTGGAAAACCCGTCGCCCGACATTGACCCCGATCGCATCCGCCGCAAGCTTGAAGTCGGGCTGGATCGGGTGCTGGAAGAGGAGGGCGCGCCGCCTTTAAAGGTCGCCGATGACAACGGCTAAGGCGTTTGCCCCGGCCAAGATAAACCTGGCCCTGCATGTGACCGGGCAGCGAACTGACGGCTATCATCTGTTGGATTCGCTGGTGGTTTTTGCCGATATCGGTGACAGTTTGACTGTGCGGGTGGCGGATGAACCGGCGCTGACGGTTGACGGGCCGATGGCCGCAGGGGTGCCCCGTGATGGTCGGAACCTTGTGATGAGGGCGGCAGACCTGATGGGCGTCACCGCGTCGATCCATCTTGAAAAACATCTACCGAATGCCGCCGGACTTGGCGGTGGATCCAGCGACGCGGCGGCGGCTTTGCGTGCGTTACATGACCTGACCGGCCAGCCTTTGCCCGACATCACCGCGTTGACGGGCCTTGGGGCGGATGTGCCGGTATGTGTGCAGCCCAATACCGCGCGCATGCGCGGTGTGGGCGAAGAGGTAACCCCTGTGCCCGGCTTGCCTGCATTGCATGCGGTTTTGATCAATCCCGGTCTGCCGGTGATGACGCAACTGGTGTTTGCCAACCTGAGCAAGCGTGACAACCCACCGATGCCGGATGCTTTGCCAGACTTTGCCAGCGAAGCCCAGTTTATCGCGTGGCTGTCCGAAATGCGCAACGACCTTCAGGGGCCAGCGATGGCCGCGCATCCGCTGATTGCCCAAGTGTTTGACAAACTGAAAGTGACGCCGGGCTGTTTGCTGGCGCGGATGTCAGGTTCGGGCGCGACATGCTTTGGTCTTTATGGCGATGCTGAAACCGCCGCATCGGCGGCAGGGCGATTGCGGCAGGCGAATGCCGGTTGGTGGGTGGTGGCCACACGGCTGAACGCTGTTAATTGACCCGTTCCACCACGTAATCGGCCAAATCAATCAGCATCTGCCGCACCGGATGGTCGGGCAGGGCCTGCATGGCGGTTTTCGCTTTATCCGTCCACGCCAAGGCGTCTTGGCGGGTGGCCTCAAGCGCGCCATGGGTGTTCAGCAGCGCCAAGGCATGATCCAGATCGCCCTCGCGTTGATCACCTTTTTCGATGGTGCGCTTCCAGAACTCGCGCTCTTCTTCGTTGGCCTGTGCGATGGCCTTGATCACCGGCAGCGTTAGCTTGCGTTCGCGGAAATCATCGCCCACGTTTTTGCCGGTGGCCTTGGTATCACCTTGATAATCCAGCAAATCGTCAACGATCTGAAACGCGATCCCAAGCGCATCGCCATAGTCATACAGCGCCTTGATCTGCGGCTCGGGCGCGCCCGAGATCACGCCACCCACCTGCGTGGCGGCGGAAAACAGCGCGGCGGTTTTGCCGCGCACGACTTGCAGATAAATGTCTTCGTCGGTTTTCAAATCGCGTGCCGCGCTGAGTTGCAGAACTTCGCCCTCGGCAATCACGGCGGCGGCGTTGGACAGGATGTCCAGCACGCGCAGATTGCCCGGCTCGACCATCAACTGAAACGCGCGGGCAAATAGGTAATCGCCCACCAGAACGCTGGATTTGTTATCCCACAGCAGATTGGCGGTGGGTCGCCCGCGGCGCTGTTGGCTTTCATCGACAACATCGTCATGCAGCAAGGTCGCGGTGTGGATAAACTCAACCGTCGCGGCCAGATGCACGTGATACTCGCCGCCATAGCCGCACAGATCGGCACTGGCCAAGGTCAGCATTGGGCGCAGGCGCTTGCCCCCGGCCTCTACCAGATGGGCTGTGACCTCGGGGATGCGGGGTGCGTGGCGGCTGGCCATCCGATCCCGGATCAGGGCGTTGACCGCCTCCATGTCGTTGGTCAGATGCGCCGCCATTTGTTCATGCGGCTTTGTTGCGGCGTGGTCCAAACCCATCACACTCCTGTCACACCTGTCGACAAATCGTCGTCGGTGCCCTTATGTCATCCCCATGAAACAGTTGATCAGCACAAATGACCCGACAATCATCCCATTCGCGCGCGCCCTGCTTCAGGGCGAGGGTATAGACTGCTTTGAAATGGACGTAAATATGAGCGTCCTTGAAGGCTCGATTGGGGTGTTCCCGCGGCGCCTGATGGTGGCCGAGGCCGATTATGACGCGGCGGTCATTGTGATCACGGATAACGGGATCGAACCTTATGAACGGCCCTGAGGCCGCGCAGGATGCAGGGCTGACGCGTGATGCGTTTCTGGGTGGCCAATTGCAGATATGGCAGCCACGCGGCGGCTATCGCGCGGGGGTTGATCCGGTGTTGCTGGCCGCCAGTATTCCGGCGCGTCAGGGGGATACGGTGCTTGAATTGGGCTGCGGTGCCGGGGTGGCGTCGCTGTGCCTGGCGCGGCGGATTGATGGGCTGCATTTGACCGGGTTGGAATTACAGCCCGACTATGCCGATCTGGCCCGCCGCAATGCACAGGACAACACGGTTGCCTTTGATGTGCTGACCGGGGATTTGGCGCAGATGCCCAAGGCGCTGCGACAACGGCAATTCGATCACGTGATCGCGAACCCGCCCTATTATGACCGCGCCGCCAGCACCGCCGCGCAGGATATGGGCCGGGAGGTGGCCTTGGGCGAGTGCACCCCCCTGTCGGACTGGGTCAAGGCAGCGGCCAAGCGCACTGCGCCCAAAGGTTATGTCACCTTTATCCAGCGCGCCGACCGTCTGCCCGAACTGTTGGCCCATGCCACGCGCTATCTGGGCAGTCTTGAAGTCATGCCGCTGATTGCGCGGCGGGGACGGGCCGCGCGGCTGGTGCTGATGCGCGGGCGCAAGAACGGGCGCGGGGCGTTTCGGATGCATGACGGCTGGGTGTTGCACGACGGGGCGGCGCACATCGTGGATGGCGAGGATTACAACGCCGCGACAGGGGCTATTTTACGCCTTGGCGCGGCTTTGCCGTTTCCTGCGGCATCTGAATAAAATGTGATACGCAAAATTCAGCTTATTTTGCACCTGCAGCGTGACAGATTTGTAAAACTGTGGTGCACTGAAACTGTTCTTATCCAATCAGAGAGGTGACTGCCCATGAGCTTGAGTTCGCATGTCGAGCAACTGAAAATGAAACACCAGACCCTCTCGGAACAGGTCGAAGAGGCGCAACGCGCCCCCGGCGTCAGCGATCTTGCGGTCGCTGAACTGAAAAAACAGAAACTTCGCATCAAGGAAGAAATCGAACGGTTGAGCGCTGACGCCTGAACCGGTGCTGGTGTCGACCAGATCAGTATGACGGTCGTGATCTGCCATCACGGCCGTCTTTGCATGTTGCTATAAGCCAAAAATCTTGCGGAGATACCTCAGTTGGGTGTCCCGCGGCAAAAGGGCCGGTCGTGAAGACCGGCCCTTTGAATGATTAGTGCCGTGCTGTTTTGCCGTCAGACGAAGAACTGACCGCCATTGGCCGAAATCGTCGAGCCATTGATAAAGCCCGCATCGTCCGATGTCAGGAAGGCCACGCAGCGCGCGATTTCCTCGGGTTCGCCAAGGCGGCCCGTCGGGATTTGGCCGATGATCGATTCGCGCACTTTTTCCGGCACGGCCATGACCATTTCGGTGGCGATATAGCCGGGGCAAACCGCGTTGGCGGTGATGCCCTTGGCCGCGCCTTCTTGGGCCAGCGATTTGATGATGCCCAGATCGCCCGCCTTGGTCGCGGCATAGTTGACCTGCGCGAACTGGCCTTTCTGGCCATTGATCGAGCTGATCACAACGATACGGCCAAACCCACGCTCACGCATGCCGGTCCAGATTGGGTGGATGGTGTTGAACACGCCGGTCAGGTTGGTGTCGATCACCTCTTTCCACTGTTGCGGGGTCATCTTGTGGAACGGCGCGTCACGGGTGATCCCGGCATTGGCGACGATAATGTCGATCGGGCCCAGATCCTCTTCGACCTTGGCAATGCCTGCGGCGCTTTCCTCGTAGTCGCCGACATTCCACTTGTAGGTCTTGATTCCCGTTTCTTCGGTGAACTTGGCCGCGGCCTCGTCATTGCCGGCATAGGTGGCGGCCACGGTGTGGCCTTCGGCCTTGAGAGCCTTTGAAATGGCTGCGCCGATCCCACGTGATCCGCCGGTGACAAGTGCTGTTCGTGCCATGTTATCCTCCAATATGGTCAAATAGGTTGGTAACTCTGTTACTATTCATAACAGCAATACGCAATATTGTTGCGCAAAGTATTTGCCGCGTTGCAGCTTTTTCTACTTTGGCTACGACCCGGCCAGAAAAAAGGGCGCCACGTCGGGCGCCCTTTGATGTCAGTGCGTCCCACCGGGGCGCGCGATCAATCGCGCTCAAGGCACATGGCCACGCCCATGCCGCCGCCGATGCACAAGGTCGCAAGACCCTTCTTGGCATCACGGCGTTGCATTTCGAACAGCAGGGTGTTCAGGATGCGCGCGCCAGAGGCACCGATGGGGTGGCCGATGGCGATGGCGCCGCCGTTCACGTTCACGATCTCGGGGTTCCAGCCCATGTCCTTGTTCACGGCGCAGGCCTGCGCGGCAAAGGCTTCGTTGGCCTCGACAAGGTCCAGATCCTCGGGCTTCCACCCGGCCTTTTCCAGGGCCTTGCGGCTGGCGTGGATCGGGCCGACACCCATGATCGACGGGTCCAGACCGGCGGTGGCATAGCTGGCGATGCGCGCAAGCGGCTGGATGCCGCGTTTGCTTGCGTCGTCCGCGCTCATCAACAGGGCACCAGCGGCGCCGTCATTCAGACCGCTGGCATTGGCCGCCGTGACCGAGCCATCCTTGGCGAAGGCGGGGCGCATTTTTTGCATCGCGTCAATCGTGGCACCGTGGCGAATGTATTCATCTTTATCGACCACGGTTTCCCCTTTGCGGGTCTTGACGGTGAAGGCAATCACCTCGTCGTCAAATTTGCCGGCTTTTTGCGCGGCTTCGGCTTTGTTCTGGCTGGCCAGTGCGAATTCATCTTGCTGTTCGCGGCTGATTTGCCATTTCTCGGCAACGTTTTCGGCTGTCTGGCCCATGTGGTAGCCGTTGAACGCATCCCACAGACCATCGCGAATCATTGTGTCGATATATTTCATATCGCCCATCTTGTGCCCGGCGCGCAGATGCGCAGCATGGGGGCTGAGTGTCATGTTTTCCTGACCGCCTGCGCACACGATGCTGGCATCCCCCAGCTGGATGTGTTGCGCGGCCAGCGCCACCGTGCGCAAGCCGGACCCGCAGACCTGATTGATGCTCCAGGCCGCACTTTCGATCGGCAGGCCCGCGTTGACATGGGCCTGACGGGCCGGGTTCTGGCCCTGTGCTGCGGTCAGTACCTGACCAAGGATCGTTTCCGAGACTTCAGCCTTGTCGATGCCAGCCCGTGCGACAAGCGCCTCAAGCACGGCTGCACCCAGATCATGGGCGGGCGTATTGGCGAACGATCCGCCGAAAGAGCCGACAGCGGTACGCGCCGCGGATGCGATAACTACGTTGGTCATGTGTTTCCTCCACCAGATGACGTAAGATCGAGGGTACGCTTCGCAACTGGATCGTGCAAACCCGAATGCCCCGACGGTTGTAGGCCGTATTACAGCATTTGCCGCAGTGCGGCAACGTACCGCTTGCCGCAGATCAGGCGCTGGCTTCTGCCAGCCCTGCATCCAGCCATGGCGGCTGCACCGATGGGGCGCCAAAGAAATAGCCTTGCAAGCAATCGAGCCCGGCCGCGGTCAGATAGGCGGCATCCTCGCGTCGCTCGACGCTTTCGGCAACGGTCAGCATATCGAATTGCAAGGCGATGGATTGCAGCGCGGCTGTCAGAATTTGATTGTCCGGGTCGTTTGCAATGCCGCGAATGAATTGGCCGTCAATCTTGAGAATGTCGAAGTAGAAATCACGCAGATATCGGAACGAGGTGAATCCCGCCCCGAAATCATCCAGTGCAAAACTGATGCCTTTTTGTTGAAGCTCGGACATGAAACCGACCACCAATTCGGGGATCAACATGGCCGAGCTTTCGGTGATCTCAAGAATCAGACGTTCGCCGATTGTGGGATCGGATTTCAGCCATTTCGACAGTATCCTGTTCCAGCGCTTATAGCCGATCGAACGGGCCGACATGTTCACCGCCAGCCGCAAATCGGGGTAATCGGCAAGCGTTCTTAATCCTTTGTCCAAAGCAAGACAATCAATGGCCCGACCGGTTTCAGTGGTTTCGATCACACTGATAAATTCTTTTGCCGGGATGACGCGCCCGGTGTCGTCCAGCACGCGGATCAAGCCCTCGTAGAACGCGGGGCGCGACTGGCGGCCCGAGGGAACCACGGCCTGATAGGCCAGCATGACCTGATTGTGCTGCACCGCCTGCTCGACCATTTCCAGTGTCGACCTGTCGCGCGACGTGACAGCATAAGCCAGCGGGTTGTCGTGCCCGGCCGGAATATTGGCCCATTTGCGTTTTTGCCCCATGTGCACCTCCTGATCATGGGGGCACAGGCTGTGGGCCAGCCGCTAAAGAACTGTTAAACTGCGCATCTAAGACAAATTGAAATCATGGCGCAAAGCAGGGGGCACGCATGGAACGGTGCGGCTGGGTGGGTGACGATGATCTGTACAGGGCGTATCACGACACCGAATGGGGCGTGCCCGAATATGACAGCCGCGCGCTATGGGAAAAACTGATCCTAGACGGGTTTCAGGCCGGGCTGAGCTGGATCACGATCTTGCGCAAGCGCGAGGCTTTTCGCCAAGCATTTCAGGGCTTTGATCCAAACGTGATCGCCGAGTGGGGCGAGGATGAGGTGCAGAAATTGCTGGCAGATCCCGGCATCGTGCGGCATCGCGGCAAGATCGAGGCGACGATTGCAAACGCCCGTGTCTGGCAGCAGATCGAAGCCGAGCAGGGCTTTGATCACTACCTGTGGGGCTATGTCGGCGGCACCCCGTTGCAGAACCATTGGACCCGTCTTGAGGACGTTCCGGCCTTCACAGAAATTTCCACGGCAATTTCCAAGGATTTGAAGAAAAGAGGGTTCAAGTTTTGCGGGCCGACGATTGTCTATGCGTTCATGCAGGCGGTGGGCATGGTGAATGATCATCTGACCACCTGTCCGTGCCGTGAAACGGTGGTGCGGCTGGCCGGCCCGCAGGGCGCGCTATGATATCTGACGGATGGGGGTATTGCGTCACTGCATGGCAAACGGCGCCGGAATGTTTTGGAATCGGCGCTCATATCCTATATGCAACCCCATCTGATGACAGGACCGCGCAGACACATGACCAATAGCACCGCACCGATCACCCAAGACGTGATGACGATCCCCCGCAAGTTGCCGGAGGGGCCGACCAATATTGTCGGTCTGACCCGCGATGCACTGCGCGAGGCTTTGATCGCTCAGGGCACCCCTGAAAAACAGGCCAAGATGCGGGTCAACCAAATCTGGCAGTGGGTCTACCAATGGGGCGTGCGCGATTTTGCCGAGATGACCAATCTGTCCAAGGCCTACCGCGCCGAGCTGGCGCAGAATTTCGTAATCGAAATCCCCGAAATGGTCAGCCGACAGGTCAGCGCCGATGGCACGCGCAAGTATTTGGTCCGCATCGCCGGCGGCCATGAGGTTGAGGTGGTGTATATCCCCGAAACCGATCGCGGCACGCTATGTATCTCGTCCCAAGTGGGCTGCACGCTGACCTGTTCATTCTGCCATACCGGCACGCAAAAACTGGTGCGCAACCTGACGGCGGGCGAAATCATCGGTCAGGTGATGATGGCGCGCGACGATCTGGGCGAATGGCCCGAGCCCGGCCAAGGGACGGGCGACAATGGCCCGCGTCTTTTGTCGAACATCGTGCTGATGGGCATGGGTGAGCCGCTGTATAATTTCGACAATGTGCGCGACGCGATGAAGATCGCCATGGATGGCGAGGGGATCAGCCTCAGCCGTCGGCGCATCACGCTGTCGACGTCGGGCGTGGTGCCCGAGATTGCCAAAACGGCGCAGGAAATCGGCTGTATGCTGGCCGTCAGTTTCCACGCCACCACCGACGAGGTGCGCGACAAGCTGGTGCCGATCAACAAGAAGTGGAACATCGCCACGCTGCTGGACGCGCTGCGCGAATACCCCAAAGTCAGCAATTCCGAGCGCATCACTTTTGAATACGTCATGCTGAAGGATGTGAACGACAGCGACGAAGATGCGCGGCGGTTGGTGCAACTGATCAAGGGCATTCCTGCCAAGATCAACCTGATCCCGTTCAACGAATGGCCCGGCGCCCCGCATCAGCGCAGCGATTGGGACCGGATCGAGAAGTTTGCCGATATCGTCTATAAGGCGGGCTACGCCAGCCCCATCCGCACCCCGCGCGGCGAGGATATCATGGCGGCTTGTGGTCAGCTCAAATCGGCCAGCGAGCGCGCTCGCAAATCCCGCCGCCAGATCGAATCCGAGGCCGGTATCGGGTAATCTGCGGGCAACACCTAGTCAGCCTTGTGCAACTGCGCCGGGAATGCTCAACTGTCCCCATGACCCAATTTACCCCCCTTCCACAGCCCATGAACGCCGATGGCGATCCGCGCCTTGTCGGGGTCGAGATCGAGCTTGGCGGTCTGGACGAGGCGCATGTGGCCCGCCTGTGTGCTGAAACCTTGGGCGGGCAGGCTGTGCAGGATGACAGCCATATCTGGACCGTGCAAGGCAGTTCGCTTGGCAAGCTGGAGGTCTATCTGGATATCTTCCTGCGCAACGCTGCCAAGACCAAGCTACGCGATCTGGCGCTGGACTTGGGCCGCGAGGTGGTGCCGGTCGAGATTGTGACCGAACCGTTGGATATGGATGGGCTGGACAAACTGAACCAGCTGAACACGGTTTTGCGCAAGGCCGGTGCGCTGGGCAGTGGTACGGGCTGGGTGTTTGGCTTTGGCGTGCACCTGAATGTGCAAATCGCGTCGGATAGCGACGCTGATATCCTGCGCCCGCTGCTGGCCTATGCGCTGATCGAGGATTGGCTGCGCACGGCCAGCCCGATTGACGACTCCCGCCGCCTCCTGCCATTCACCGATCCATACCCGACCGATTTTGTGCGCGCCTTGATCGAACTGGGGCCGAACGGCACTGCTCGGCAAGCGATGGAGCTGTATTTGCGCCATACACCGTCGCGCAACCGGGGTTTGGATATGTTGCCGATCTTCGCGCATTTCTGGCCTGACCGGATCGCAGAGGCGATATCTGATAAAACATCGGCCCGGCCGACGTTTCACTTTCGCCTGCCCGATTGCCTGATCGACGATCCCGAATGGTCGCTGGCGCAGGAATGGCAACGTTGGATCACGGTCGAGCGCGTGGCCGCCGATGACGCATTGTTGGCCCGGCTGTGCCGCGAATGGCGGGACGATCACGGGTTGGTCACGCTGACGCGGGGCAGTTGGGCGGCGCGGTGCGGCGATATCCTGCACGCGTCGGGGCTGGACATGACCGGGTTGCCGGGATGACACGACCGCTGATTGGGGTGACCACCTCGCGCCGGTCGGGCTGGCGCATCTTTCCACTGATCGCGCTGAATGTGTGGATGGCTGGCGGGCGATCGGTGCGCTGGGTCGATGG
>Ga0102929_1002575_pt1 | contig 10785 bp, 10 predicted proteins | sample SalPonR1_B_D2_MG_FD_78510 | JGI IMG/M metagenome (GOLD analysis project Ga0102929, IMG submission 78510) | Salt pond soil microbial communities from South San Francisco under conditions of wetland restoration - Salt Pond MetaG R1_B_D2_MG | ecosystem: Environmental > Aquatic > Marine > Intertidal... | reverse complement strand
GTTTCATCAATGATAAAGAAGTAGTTGTCACCCTCATACCGGATGGTGTCTATATAATCTTTGGCCCTGTTTTTGGCCTCTTCCAATGAGATTTCGTCCGCCTCCACGTTTTCATTCAATTCCTCAAAAACACCCGTTACACTTCCAACGAGATTCTCTGTCTGGAGATCTTTCTCAGCCATCAACGCGTTGTTGGTGTTAAAAAAGTACATCACCATAAACGTAATGGCACTCACCAACAAAATAGCTATACTAAAAACAATAATCTTCATTCCAAGTGTCTTGAACATAAAAAGTCCCCCTTTCAAGTTTAATATAAATATACAGACGTATTATACAATAAAACCTATATAATAAAAACTGATTCGGTTTAACTTTTATTTAAGCCCATGAGTTGGAAAGATAGTAAGTCACTTTCGAAGGTTGTCCAACCGATTTGAGCTTTGTTTGAAAGAACGCGGCCAAGAGCGTTTCCGAAGCCGTAGCTTGATTTCTCGGCCTCGGCCTTGATGTAGTCAATCTCGTCCTGTGTCAGTTCCACACGAAAGTATGCTTTTACCCCTTTTTGGAGTTCTTCGATGTTGTCAAGGCTGTATTCTGATGTGAACCAGTCAGCCGTCTTTGAATATTTTCTGATCACCGGGATATCCATTGCCGTCATTTCAGGAAGTAACGGCTGGCTGGCTTCTTCTCTCTCAGTTGCTGCGGTAAGATGACTGTATGCAAACAAACCGGGAAGTCTGCTGTTTTCATCTGGCTCGTAGCCCATTAAGTCCTCATACTTACAAATCCATTATAGGCAACTGTTATGAAGACACAATAAAGTTAAATCAGAAGGTTTGGATCCAGTACTCCTGCTACAGCAATCAGAATTTCTGTTCCTGTTTTAAAAATGACCAAACCTCATGATATGATAATAAATAGCGTAATCATCATTTAGTGAATCAAAGTGAGGGCAAATTGATTCAGAAGAAACAAAAGGTTTGGAGAGAGCGGTGAGGGTATGACAAAGGATATTGTAAAAGATGATATTCAGTTACAGAAGGATTCAACAATCAATTATATTGTCAAGAACGGTCAAAAAACGAAATATGAACCGTGGTTAGAAGAGGTCTTAACGTTTACGTATGACTGGATCATGAAGAATATGGTATTTCCCGGGAGGTTAAGTGCTGATTTTATCAAACATGATGAGATCAACAGGGATCTGTTGGGCGAGCTCAAGAATAAGCGCATCCTGGAATTGGGAACGGGTAGCGGGAGAATGAGCAAGGTTCTGGATAGAAGTAATTATTACGTCGGGGTTGATATCAGCCGTGGACTTTTAAAAAAGGCTTCAAAGCGTTTCTCCAAGGGCCGTTTTTCTGAATATGATCTGTTTCTGGCTAGTGCGATCGATCTCCCGTTTAAAGAGGATGTCTTTGACTTCGGCATTTGCAACCTCTCTTTCAACTTCTTCCCGGACATCGGACAGGTGATATCTGAAATCAGGAGAACGCTCTCCCCCAACGGCAAGTTTTTCTGCAGCGTACCTGTTCCAGAAAGAAAGAGAAAAGAGGCCACCATCCACGGGACATTACTTAGCGAAGAGGAGCTCAAAACCCTGTTTTTTGAATCAGGTTTTAGGTTTAACAGTCTCCCTTATCTCAACGGGGCCATTTTATACTTCATTGCCTCTTATTGAAGGATTTACAGGTAATAGTCAGTTTTGATCACACCATTTATTTCAAAGGAGTTTCAAAAAAACTGAGAATCAGCGTATAATAAAAGATGTTCAATCATCAAACGGAGGTGACCGGAAAATGGATTTCACGTTTAATTACATTCAACAGTATGGTTGGAGCATATTGGGGGCTGTCATTACATTTGTCGTGGGTTGGTGGCTCATAAAGGTCATTAGCAATGTTCTCGTACGGGTTATGGAAAAATCCAAACTGGAGGCTTCTCTGGTTGGGTTCATGAAAACTTTTATGGATGCATTATTGAAGATCCTGCTCTTTATCATATGTCTGAGTATGGCCGGAGTGGATATGACACCTTTCCTTGCCATATTGGGCGGATTAAGTGTGGCGATCGGATTTGCCATGAAGGACAGTTTTGGCAACATAGCAGCCGGGATCTTCATTCTGTTTTTCAAACCGTTAAAAGTCGGTGAATACGTTGAGGCCGGTGGGTATTCCGGAACAGTGAATGAGATCGGCATCATGAACACCATCCTCAAGTCCGTTGACAACCGGCAGATCATCTATCCGAACGGACAGCTTGTAACAAGCGTTATCACAAATTACTCAAGGGAGGATATCAGAAGGGTCTCGCTGGTTTACGGTGTTGGCTATGAATCTGATATTGACAGGGTCAAGCAACTGTTGAAAGGGATCGTTGAGACAGAACCGAGATTATTGGACAAACCTGAACCTCAGGTCATCCTGACCGAACTGGCGGACAGTTCCGTTAATTTCACCATCAGGGCATGGTCAAAGGCATCGGATTTCTGGCCGGTTCAGTTTGATCTGAATCAGAAGGTGTTCAAGGTCCTCAATGAAAACGGCATCAATATTCCGTTCCCTCAGATGGACTTACATGTCAAAAATACATGATTGACGAGCATGGCATTAAAGAATCCTTGATTTCGAGTTGAAGCTTGAGAAAGGAAAACAAAATGATCATAGAAAAAATTCTACGAGATCTTGAAGAGATGTCCCCGGTGAATCAGAAGATTGCAAAATATGTCTTAGAAAACAAAGACCACATGGGGTTTCTGACAGTTACTCAGATTCAGGAGAGGTTGAAAGTCAGTCGGGCGTCTGTGGTCCGTTTTGCCCGGCAGATCGGCTATAATGGTTTTTTGGAGATGAAAAAGAGCATACAGAAAGAAATCCGGGATAAACTCGATCCCTATAAAAAGATCGATATTACAAGACTGGATGTTCTCTCAAAAAAAAACCAATTCGAGAATCTTGTTGATAACGAGATTAACAACATCAAGAAGACGATTGAGAAAACGGAGATAGAAGGATTGATAAAAAGCATTGAACTCATTGAGAATGCAGAAAAAATCTTTATTTCAGGCTTTGGACTCAGCAAATGTTTGTCGGGTTCATTAACCTATGCCCTTACCAATGTTCTCTTTAAACCGGTGCAACTTATAACCGGTTCTTTTTCAGATTTTATTCCAAGTATAAAACTGCTGGATCAAAAGAGTTGCATGATTATTATTACCTTCCCCCCTTATTCGAAAGAAACGTTGTACATCAGCAAAAACGCAAAAGAGAAAGAGGCTTCTCAAATCTTGATAACGGACTCAAAGGCCTGTACGATCTATAAAAATGCCGATGCTGCCATTTTGTGTGAAAGCAACTCGCTTGTCCTTAACAATTCTCTTGTCTCTCCGATAGCGATGAGCCAGATCCTAATCAACATGCTTGTTCTGGACAGTAAGAAAGAAGGCAGAAAAAATCTTGGAAAGGTTGCGGAAACAGAGTACGAGGCTTATAAAACTTATACAGAGGATTTTTAAAATGGCGAATGCAGACACAGATAAAACGCTGAAAACAGGTGCGATTAATTGTTGATAACAGTCGGTCTAATCTTATTTATTCTAACAGTTTTCTATTATTTGGAAGCATATGCATTGAAGAGAATAAAGAGAAGTATTCCATTAAAGATAGCTGTAACCGGGAGTCGCGGTAAATCAACGACGGTAAGGTTTTTGTGCAAATTATTCAAAGAATCGGGGTACAAGGTTCTGGGGAAGGTAACAGGTTCAGAACCCTTTCTCATTCTTCCTGACGGGCGTTATGAACAGATCATAAGAAAATCCAGACCATCAATCCTGGAGCAAAAAAAGGTCCTGATGCAAAAGGCAAAGGAATTGAAGCCGGATGTCCTTATTACTGAAATAATGAGTGTCACCCCGGAGTATCAGGAGATTGAATCGAAGAATATTATTGCACCGGATATCTATATCATCACTAATGTGAAGGAAGATCATATCGGTGTGACAGGCGATGACAAAGTTGAGATTGCAAATGCCTTTATAAAAGCAGCTCCGGATCGTTCAAAAGTCTATATCCCGGAAGAAGAAGCAGATTATTTCAAAGAATCGGGAAAAGATATTGAACCAATAACTCAAAAAAGCCATTTTAGAAGGTATATCGGAGAAAACAGTCAACCCGGCTTTTTTCAAACCGTTCGCTTTGCTGAAAGGATTGGTAAAGAAAAGAACATCGGTTCTGAAAAGCTGGTTCAAGCCATCAGAGGTTTTACTTTTGATACAGAGGTTTTTTTTGAGAAAACAATAGGCGGAGAGAATATAGCTGTAAACGCCTTTTCAGCCAACGATGTAGAATCGACTAAGGCAATCTATGAGGGTCTGATCGCCAGATTGGATAAAACGTACGAGTTGGTCGGTATTTTCAGCACGCGCAGTGATAAAGTGAACCGGACAAAGCAATGGATAGACAGTTTGAAAAATGACAGTTGGAACTTCAGAGAAATGAAGGTTTTCGGCCCTCATTTTTCGGCAATAAAACGCTCCCGTCTCCCTTATAACGTAACCAAGCTGAGTGAAGAGGATTTTGAAAGTTGCTTTAACAATACTCAGCAGAAGACTGCTTTTTTTGGATTTGGGAACTATGTCAACAGCGGCGAAAAGGTAGTCAACCATTGGAAAGAACTGGGGGGATAAGATGAATCCTTCATTCATAATCTTCGGCCTGGTTCTTACCTCTTTTTTTGTTGAAATTTCCGGGATATTGCCCGGTGGATTAATTGTGCCGGTTTATTTATCGCTTTATTACCAAGAGCCTGAACGAATCATTGGTACATTAGTAGTCACCTTAATGGTTCTTCTAATAATGAAAATTCTTGCAAAAGAATTTTTGTTGTCAAAAAAACAAAAATTTTCTCTTACAATCATAATATCTTCTCTCTTAACTTTTTTCTGGTGGAAATGGCTTCCCTTTCTTTTTCCGGCTGATTTTATTTTTAAAACCGTCGGCTGGATCATCCCGGGACTTTTTGCCTCAACATTGGATAGAGATGGTTTTTTGAAGACGTTGCTTTTCACACTGCTCATTACCACTGCATTATTCCTCTTTTATCAATACGGTTTTCTTGCTTTGCAGTAATCATAAAAGTCGAGAATTTACGAACTAAAATAGTTAGTGAAAACAAATGATTATAGTTAGCATTGCTAATTTAATCAATAGTTTTATAGCTTTAATCAAAATTTATTGCCACGAATGAAATGATATTGCACGGTATGTGATATAATCGTTCCATGTACCAAATGCATTGGTACAAAAATTACAAAACGAGGTGTTTACTGTGAGAAGGAAGAGTATCTTATTCGTTGTATTTTTAGTCTTTGCCTTTATGGTTGCTTTTTCATGCACAACTATCGTCGTAACAAAAGGTGCTTCTGTTGACGGTTCTGTTATGGTCACCCATACAGCCGACTGCGGGTCCTGTGATTTCAGGATATTGAAAGTACCGGCAAGAGATTACGAGGAAGGAAGCAAAAGACCTGTTTATCCCTTCAAACTGCCCTATCCGAGATATGTTGGAGAGAGCAGGGGGCCGGCCTATGACACTGCCGGTTATGAAGAGATGGAACCGCTCGGCTACATAGACCAGGTGGAACACACCTACGCCTATATCGACGGTGTTTATGGGATCATCAACGAGCATCAGTTGGCAATCGGCGAATGTACAACCGCTGCCAAAACCTGGGCTGCCGAGGAAGCCGGTGTAAGGGTCTTTGACATCGCTGCGCTTTCACGTGTTGCAATGGAAAGATGCAAAACAGCAAAAGAAGCAGTCGAACTCATGGGTGAATTAGCCGTTGAGTACGGTTATTACGGTTGGGGAGAAACACTGACAGTAGCTGACACTGAAGAGGCATGGGTCTTTGAAGTAACAGCTGATCCGGCAAAGGAAAGTGCTCTATGGGCCGCGAAAAAAGTGCCCGACGGAACTGTTTTTGTGGAATCCAATGAATTCAGAATCAGAGAACTCGATCCTGAGGATCCAAATACCATGTATTCCTCAAATCTTCATGAGATCGCCGAAGAACAGGAATGGTGGGACAGTGAATCCGGAGAACTGCTCGATTGGCTGAAAACAGTAAGTCCTGGTGAATACAGCCACCCTTATTACAGTTTAAGAAGAGTCTGGGGTGTACTGAACCGCGTTGCACCATCCCTAAACCTCAGCCCTGTTGTTGAGAGTACTTACACAAAAGAGTATCCTTTCTCCGTTGTTCCTGATGAAAAACTGAGTGTCCAGGATGTTTTCGAACTTCACAGATACTGGTATCAGGATACGGAATACGATCTTGGAGACGGACTTGCAGCAGGACCCTTTGGCTGTCCCTACCGGTATGCCGGCGGAAACAAGCTTGTACAGGGTGCATGGGAAAGAGCCGTTTCGATCTTCAGATGTGACTACAGCTTTGTTGCCCAGCTCCGCGGAGACATGCCTGATGAAATTGGCGGACTCCTCTGGTTTGGCCCGGATGCTCCTCACAGCACAGCATATGTTCCGTTCTATGCTGGTGTTAGAGAAATCGCACCTGAATACAGCACAGGCAGTCACAAAGAATTCGATCCGAACGTTGGTTTCTGGGTCAATTCTTTTGCAGGCAACTGGGCTGCTTTGAAGTTTGATTACATCATCGAGGATATTCGTGAGATGCAGCAAAAGACAGAAGGAAGACAAATCAAGATGCAGCCGGCAATAGAGGAAGCTGCGATTGCCCTTTACAATCAGGATCCTGAACTGGCAATTGACTTTTTAACCGACTATTGTAATGACAATGCCCAAAGAGTAGTCGATGAATGGTGGGACTTCGATATGTCATTGATCGTAAAATACAACGATGGATATGTTGACGGTGAATCAGTCGGTTATCCAGCTAAATGGCTCAAAGAAGTCGGTTACGAAGAAGGCCCCACGGAATTCCCGGGACCCGGTGCAGAAGAAGAATAAATTCTTTTATACGTTGGAGGCTTAAGTGCCTCCAACATTTGAGGAGTTGTCTGTTCAGATTATGAAAAAGACATTATTGACTCTGTTGGTTGTCATGATAGTTTGTACAGTTGTTTCTTTCAGCAAAGAAGCAAGGAGTTTTCAGTTTGAACGAGACAATGAACTTGCAAGGGACTCTGTTCAAATATACAAAACGGACAAAGAGGGTGGGAAGGAGAGCCATATCATGACTATCCATCTTTTTATCAACAGAGACTTAAAAGGAAACAACATCATGATAGAAGAAGAACCAAAAGACAGTCTGGGCTTTTTATACGTTGAGATTGTTGAAGAAGATTACTTTAGAAAACAAAACAGGGACTATTACACGTTTAAGTATGATTATTCACCAATATGGGGGTTTTTGAAAGAAGAGCCAAACAAACATGTGGAAAGTTTCTTGGATTACAGGCAAAATAACGAGGACTTTGGAGGGCGAAGCTATTGCTCTGATTGTGGAGAACCATTGGCTTATGGCAAGAGACAATCGGATATTTTGGATGATAATCTTATCTGGTTAAAGAATCAGTGGTTGGATTTCAACAAATCATATGAATTTGAACTCGAGTGGTACTTCGAGGACGAATTGTTTAAGAGACATTTTACCATTACCGAATGAGAGGAGAAAGCAAATGAAAAAAACAATTGGTATACTGGTTATTTTACTCGCCTTTGCGATGATTAACATGGCCTGCACAACAATAGGGGTAACAAAAGGAGCATCTGTTGACGGTTCTGTTATGGTGACGCATACTTGTGATTGCGGAACATGCGATTTCAGAATTATTAGAACACCGGCTATGGATTTTGAAGAGGGTGCAAAGAGAGCCTGCTATCCTTATCTGGATCAATGGCCTGCCTATGTTGGTGAGGACAGAGGACCCGGTTGGGAAAACGATAAATTTCCTGACACAGAGCCCCTCGGTTATATCGATCAGGTTCCACACACTTATGCCTATTTCGGGTCTTCCTACGGGATGATAAACGAACATCAGCTTTCAATAGGAGAATGCACAACAGCAGCAAAAACTTATGCAAGACCGGAGAAAGGTGTCCGATTACTGGATATCTCAGAGCTGTCAAGGATTGCACTTGAAAGGTGCAAAACAGCCAAAGAAGCCGTTCAATTAATGGGAGACCTGGCTGTTGAATATGGTTATTACGGTTGGGGAGAAACACTTGTTGTCGGAGATACAAAAGAGATCTGGATTATCGAGATGTGTGCATCACCGGATCAGAAAAGCGCTTTATGGGCTGCAAAGAAGGTTCCGGACGGAGAAGTATTTGTTGAAGCCAATTGCATGAGAATCAGAGATCTCGATCCTGACGATCCGAACACCATGCACTCGCCAAACCTTGTTGAGATATGTGCAGAACAGGGTTGGTACGATCCCGACAGTGGAGAAACGTTTGACTGGATGAGGGCCGTCAGCCCCGGAGAATATTCCCACGCTTATTACAGTCACAGAAGGGTATGGAGAACGATGGATAGAATGGCACCATCCCTTGAACTCAGTCCATGGGTCGAAGATACTTATACAAGAGAATACCCATTCTCAGTTAAACCCGATGAAAAGCTAAGCGTTGCCGATGTCATCGATTTACAGCGAGACTGGTACCAGGACACAGAATTTGATCTTTCCGAGGGCCTTGCTGCAGGACCTTTCGGCACACCCAACAGGTATGCCGGTGGCAGTAAACTTGTTGAAGGTTCCTGGGAGAGGGCTATCTCAATCTTCAGATGTGCCTATGTTTTTGTAACACAGTCAAGAGATTATCTGCCGGATCCTGTCGGTGGCGTTATCTGGTTCGGACCCGATGCCCCCCACACTTCCGCATACGTACCATTCTATTGCGGCATGAATGAACTGCCGGAGATATACGAAAGAGGTTATTTGAAGAAATTTAACAGAGACACAGCAGGATGGGCATTCAACTTCCTGGGGAACTGGGCGGATTTGAAGTTCGATTATATGATTGAAGACATGCACGCAAAGCAGCTTGAGATCGAGGGGAAAGAATTTGCCTACCAACCCGCCATAGAGAAAGCGGCTGTAAGTCTTTACAAGCAATCACCCGAGTTGGCAAAAGAATTCCTAACCCATTACGCTATTAATAATGCTAATGCCGTTGTTGAAGAATGGTGGGAATTCACAGACGAGATGGTGGCCAAGTATATAGATGGTTACGTTAACGGCGAAGGTGTTGGCTATCCGGACTGGTGGCTGAAAGAAGTTGGATACGAAGAAGGAAATGTAGCTGGTGAATACGAGAAACAAAAATAAAATGATTAGAGAGAGGTGACACACATGAAAAGGATTTTAGTAATTGCGTTTTTAATCTGTATGGTTTCATTTACCGCTTTCTCAGCCGACTTCGAGAAAATGGAATATCCCGTTGTCTTGACATCGGGCGGACAGAGTGATGAAGTCAATACGGTTATTTATCTGCTTGAAGAGGTTGGATTGCCGTTTGACTACTGCGACATCCTGAGCCAAGAGGAACTGGCAGCCGGAGTTGGGCTTGCAGGGGCCGAGGACGGCCAGGGCAAACATGTCACCGTCTTATCCGAAGAACCTGAAGGTACAAAGTTTGAAACGCTTTGGATCGCACTTGGCGCAAGCTTAAAGGGTATGGGTGCTTCAGGATTGTCAGTGGATGACGAAGTCAAGAGGCTGAATCAACTCATGGATTATGCAGAAGAAAACGACATGGATATTTTGACTTTCGCCATCGGCGGTGAAATCAGAAGAGGATTGAAGGGTAGTCCAAATGAAGTCATGATCAACACAGTCGCTAACCGCTCCGATCTCATCGTTGTGACGGCTGAAACAAATCAAGACGACAAATTCACGGAAATAGCTGAAGAAAATGACATTGATTTTATCGAAGTGGAAACAGCCTTTGATCTGTTGGACACAATCCCTGAGATTTTTGTAGAGAAATAACAGACAGACAGGATATCGTTTCGTTTTAATTCGTAAAGGAGGAAATAATGACCAACGATCCCGTATTCACCACCACAATTATATACGCAATCGTTATGGCAGGCGCGTATATGTTTGGATATTTCCTAAAGTTTTCAATTGAAATCTGCCTTTTCTTTGCAGTGGTTGCGGGAGGTCTTGTTGCCGGTGCCGGAATGGATGTATTCCGGCACATGGCAGAAGGCTCTGTTCTCTTCCTCGATATAGGGTTGATCTTTATATTCGCCACGCTTTTCATGAATATCATAAAGGCTTCCGGTGGAACAGAGTATGTAGTCAGAGGGATTATAAAGACCTTCCACACAAGGAAAAACCTCATGCTTATCTTTTTAATGGCCGTCATTCTAATACCCGGGGCTTTAACCGGAGCCGGCAGCATTTCCGTTCTGGTAGTTGGTGGAACTGTGGCATCTGCCTTAACCGCCATGGGACTTGAGAAGAAGATTGTGGCCGCCATTATATTTATCATTTCCGGTTTAAGTGCTGTGGCCCCGCCGGTTAACGTATGGGCGATGATGGCTTGCGCGGGAACAGCCGTTCCCTATGTCGGTTTTACCTGGCCGTTGTTAGCACCCGTTATCATTTTGGGCCTGTTTTCGGTCCTTTATCTGGGTAGAAAGGGTAAGATCACTGATAAAAACAAGGCATTAGCTGAAATCCCCGAGCCGAAGAATCTTACGGTTTGGAACGTATTGCCACCATTCTTAGCTCTTATCTTTTTATTGGCCGCACCGAGGATTTGGCCTTTCAGCTTCCCGGTTCTGGGCTT
>Ga0102929_1002574_pt1 | contig 10786 bp, 8 predicted proteins | sample SalPonR1_B_D2_MG_FD_78510 | JGI IMG/M metagenome (GOLD analysis project Ga0102929, IMG submission 78510) | Salt pond soil microbial communities from South San Francisco under conditions of wetland restoration - Salt Pond MetaG R1_B_D2_MG | ecosystem: Environmental > Aquatic > Marine > Intertidal... | reverse complement strand
GCGTCTTCCGTGGATTGGGCCTGGGCCGGTTGGACCGGCATCAGCAGGGCGGCCAGAACGACGCCGGCCGCGGTGGTCGCACGCGGACCCGAAAGGCGCCCCGACAGGAGCAGCGAGGCCAGGATATCGGCCAGAAGAAGCGCGATTGCCAGCGCCAGCAGCCATCCGGCGAGCGGCGTTTCCTCGGACCGGTCGAGACCTTCGACATTGATGTCGTCGGGCCAGCTGACCGGGGTGAGGGTGCTTTCCGCCGACAGCACGTTGCGCGCCAGCGCGCGGTCCTGGCTCTGGTAGAGGCCGGGGCGCAGGTCGGGGCCGAGCGAGGCATCGACCAGGTCTTCGCCGGCCACACCGGCCAACGTGCTGCCATCGCTGAGCGACCCGAAGGCGTCGAGCACCACATTGGGACGCCAGATCGTGCCGGCCAGGTCTTCGGCACTGGGCTGCGCCGCGTTTCCGGCGGCGATGGCCAGACGTTCCATCATACTCACGAAAAGGCCCGACAGCGGCAGCGAGGACCATTCGGCGTTGGCGGTGACGTGAAACAGGATGATCTGGCCCTGTCCCACCGATTTGCGCGTGACCAGCGGTGTGCCATCGGTCAGTTGCGCGATCACCCGGTCGGCGAGGGCGGGATCGGGCTGCGCCATCACCTGCGCCGTGACGGTCACGTCTTCGGGGATGTCGAGGCCGAAAAATGGGCTGTCTTCGCCGAATTCCGCCAGCGATTTCGGTTCGCCCCAGCTCATGGCGCCACCGACGCTGCGGCCGCCCGCGCGCAGGCGCACCGGCATCAGCGGGTCTTCGAGGTCGCGGCTCACGTCGCTTGCGGCAAGGCGCGGTCCGGCAAAGCGGAGCAGGATACCGCCCTCCTCAAGCCAGTCGAGAAGGGCCTCTTCCTCGGCCGCGCCAAGGGTTGCCACATCGGCCAGCGCGATCACGTCGGGATTGGCCGGGATCATGTCCATCAGCGAGCCGTCCAGCAGGTCGGCGCTCGGCTCGAGGGCCTTTTCGAGATAGTGCAGCGGCGACAGCAGCTCGAGCCCTTCGCGGTCCTCTAGCCCGGCCATCAGGGCCACTTCGCGGCGCCGCAGGCTGTCGTCGGGCAAGGTCGTGGCCCCGGCGCTGCGGTTGCCTTCGATCTCGAACCGGGTGATCCGGGCGCGCAGTTCCGACGGCAGCGACAGCGCCGTTTCGGCGGTGGCGGCCTCCGGCTCGAAGGCGGCCGTTGCGCGGGCAAGGACGGTCGGGTTGCCGGACGGGTCGCGGCCCTGGGCCAGGATGGTCACATCGCGCGCGCTTGCGGTCTGGGCGCGTCGGGCGGTGAGCACGATGTTGCCCTCTTCAAAGCGCGCCGGGGCGAGACCGAGAATGGTCTGTCCGGCTTCGAACACGGTCACCGTGCCGCGATCCTGAAGCGTGTCGAGAAGCGCCGAGCGGGTGTCGCGGTCAAGCCCGTCGGACATCCAGTAGGTGTCGAACGCGCCCTCGGGCAGGAGCGATGCAGCGCGGTCGACCTGATCGGCGTCGGGTTCCCACGGCTCTGGCGTCAACCCCACAAGCCGGGTGCGCAGGTCGTCGGCGGTCTGGAAGCTGGTGGGTTCGGGGGCGGTCAGCTTGAGCAGCGCGACGCGGCGGTCATCCCGTGCGGCCTGTGCCAGCAGACCGTCGAGCGCCTGTGTCCGGGCGCGCCAGCTTGCGGCGCTGGCCCAGCTTCCGTCCATCACGACAAGCAGGGGGCCATTGCTGGCGGTCACGTCTTCGTCTTCCGGGTTCAGGATCGGTCCGGACAGCCCGACGATCAGCGCCGCCACCGCCAGCATCCGCAGCAGCAAAAGCCACCACGGCGTGCGGTCGCTGACCTGGTCGTCATCCTTGAGGCCCAGAAGCAGGACCACGCCGGGAAACATCCGCCGGATCGGTGCGGGCGGCACCGCGCGCAGGATCAGCCAGAGGATCGGCAACGCCAGAAGCGTGAGCAGAAGCCAGGGAGTTGCGAAACCGATACCAAAAAGCGTCATCTGTGGGCCCCATCCATAGCCCGGTATATCCAGAGCAGTGCGGATTGCGCGCTGTCGCCGGTGTGGTGGCAAAGATATTGCCAGCCCGTCAGTCGGGATAACTGTTCAAGCCGGTCCTTGCGTTCCGCCAGGCGATCAAGATAGCGCGCGCGCAGATCGCCTGCCTTGAGCGTCTCGTGTACGACACCGCCGCCCATGCTTTGGAAAATCGTACGCCCGTCGAAGGGAAACAGTTCCTCGCTCGGGTCGAGAATCTGCACCAGCGCGCCGCGCACGCCGCGGTCGGCCGCCTTGGTCAGGGCGGCCTCGACCACGGTCGGATCGTTCAGGAAGTCGGAAAAGAAGATCGCGCGCGATTGCGGGATCATGCCGCGCGCCTCGGGTTCGGAATAATCGTCCGGAGTGTCCACCGACAACAGTTCCGCCAGGCGCGATATCTGTGCCTGTCCGCGGCGCGGCGGCAAGTCGAACCCGGTCAGGCCGACCCGCTCACCGCCGCGGATCAGCAGGATCGCGCTGGCCAGGGCCAGCGTCCGCGCGCGGTCGGCTTTCGTGCTCAGGTTGGCGTCGGAGGCAAACCGCATCGACGCGGCCTGATCGACCCAGAGGATCACGCTTTGCGCGATCTGCCATTCCCGTTCGCGCACGAACTGCGTGTCGCTGCGCGCCGAGCGCCGCCAGTCGATGTCGCGCAGCGCGTCGCCATGCTGCATCGGGCGGTATTGCCAGAAATCGTCGCCCAGCCCGGCGCGCCGGCGGCCGTGTTCGCCCAGCAGGACGGTGCCGGCAAGATGCTCGGCCCGCGCCAGGAGGGCCGGAAGCCGACCGGCTTCCTCTTCCGCGCGTTGTCTGAGGGTGGTGACTGTCGTCACGCAGCCGCCTCGGTCATGACCAGTCGTCTGGCCACGTCGTCGATCAGGTCGCCAAGGTCTTCGCCGCGTGCCCGCGCCGAGAAGGTGAGCGCCATCCGGTGTGTCAGGACCGGCCGCGCCATGTTGATCACGTCCTCGGGCGCCGGGGCGAGCCGACCTTCGAGAAGCGCCCGCGCGCGGACCGTCAGCATCAGAGCCTGCGCGGCGCGCGGACCGGGGCCCCAGGAGACGGTTTCCTTGACGCGCGAGCCGGCCAGTTCATCATGCGGCCGGAAGGCACGCACCAGGTCGAGGATCATCTCGACCACCGCGTCACCCACGGGCATGCGCCGCAGCAATTTCTGCGCCGCGATCAGTTCGGCCGCCGTGAAGACCTCGTAGGCGTCGGCCTCTTCGGCGCCGGTGGTGGCGAGGAGGATGTCCTTTTCCGTCGCTCGATCCGGATATTGCACGTCGATCTGCACCAGAAAGCGGTCAAGCTGCGCTTCGGGAAGCGGGTAGGTGCCCTCCTGTTCGATCGGGTTCTGGGTCGCCAGCACGTGAAAGGGCGCCTCGAGCGGGCGTGTCTCGCCGGCCACCGTGACCACCTTTTCCTGCATCGCCTGCAACAGCGCCGATTGCGTCCGCGGCGAGGCGCGGTTGATTTCGTCGGCCATCAGAAGCTGGCAGAAGATCGGACCCTGGATGAACTTGAACGCCCGGCTGCCATCGGACCCGGTTTCCAGTACCTCCGAGCCGAGGATATCGGCTGGCATCAGGTCGGGGGTGAACTGAACGCGGTTGCCGTTCAGGCCCATCACGGTCGATACGGTCTCGACGAGGCGTGTCTTGCCGAGGCCGGGCAGGCCGATCAACAGCCCGTGACCGCCGCACAGAAGCGCCGCAAGGGTCAGCTCGACAACACGTTCCTGACCGATGAATCTCCGGGTGATCGCCGTTCTGGCCTGTGCCAGCTTGTCTTCCAGCGCTTCGATGTCTGCCACCAAATCTTCGGCTGCGACCATGACGTGTCTCCCTTGCGCATTACATCTCTCTAAGAAACTGTAACGCGCAAAGGGGAAATGGCAAAAGCAATGAGCGCACAAGATCGTGTTATTCCGTCCGCCGAAGGCATCGCTGCCTCTGCGCGGGCAAGCAAGGGCAAGGGCCTGCCGCCGGTGCACAGCTGGAACCCGCCGTTTTGCGGTGATCTCGACATGCGGATCGCCCGCGACGGCACGTGGTTCTATCTTGGCACGCCCATCGGGCGGCCCGGCCTCGTCAAGCTGTTCTCATCGATTCTTCGCAAGGATGGGGAGAAGTATTTCCTCGTGACCCCGGTCGAGAAGGTGGGAATCACCGTGGACGACGCGCCGTTCGTCGCCACCGATTTCGAGGTCACCGGAGACGGGGACGACCAAGTGCTGACCTTTACCACCCATGTCGGCGATACGGTGGTGGCCGGGCCGGACCATCCGATCCGGGTCAGCCGCGACCCCGAGACAGGAGAACCGTCGCCCTATGTGCTGGTGCGCGACAATCTCGAGGCGCTGATCGACCGCAAGAGTTTCTACCGGCTGGTCGAGTGCGGCGCGCATCATGACGTGGATGGGCAAAGCTGGTTCGGTGTCTGGTCCGGGGGTCGGTTCTTTTCCATCATCCCGTCAGAAGACCTGCCCGATTGAGCCTGCGCGGAAAGCCGCTTCGAAGCGGCTTTGAAAGCGCCTTCGAAGGCGCTTGGCACCGCCCGGCCCCGCGTCGCGCGTCAGTCGCCCAGCTTGGCGTGCACTTCGTCGAGATCGATCTCGCCATTGGGCATCTTGTTGCCCGGGTTCTCGAAGTCGTACTTGAACAGGTCGAAATCCTTTTTGTAGATCTCGTAAACTAGGTGCATGGACAGGTCGTCAAAATACGCCTCGACCGGATGCGCCCGTTTGGGCCCATGACCTTCGCTTTCGTTGAACCGCGGAATCTCGGTAAGGTTGACGCTCTGACGAGTTTCGACCCTTTCAAGCACCGAAGCCATCCCGTCGTTGAAGTTCTCGGTCCAGAAGATGTTGTCGTAGCGGCCCCCATTGACGATGAAGGTGCTGATATGGCCTGACATCGCGGACCAGTGGATGTCGGGATCCATCGGGCGCCGCCAGCGGATCGTGTCGCGTGCGAAAAGCAGGAACCGACGAAAGCTCTTGACCTGGTCGAACTCCTGCTTGCCATCCTCGCCGCCCACTTCGATCCCGTATTTCTGGGTCAGCAGCGGCACAAGGTTGCCCCGGTAGCGTTTGCCATTGCGCTGGATGCCGCAGATCTTGTCGAAGAACGAACTCAGGATCCGGGTGTAGGGGTTGCGGACACAGGTGAAGGAATAGGTATCATGCGACTGGATGCGCTTGGTGATCGCGTCCTTGCTGGCGTCCAGCGCCCATTTGTGCAGGCCTTTCTGCGCATCGTGGATGTCGCCATCGAAGAATTCGCCGTGGTCGGAATAGAACATGATCTGACCAATGGTCGAACACGCGCATTTGGGAACCACGCGATAGACCATGCTCTCGCTCTCGGTCATCCACGTTCCGGGAAATCCCATGATATTCACCGCCTCCAGCCTCGTTCCGGGCTTTTGTCATCCGGTAACGTAAACAAAAAATCAAAGAAAGCCGGTTTATTCAATCTCAGAACGCGCTTATCAAGGTAATAACGAGGCGAAGATAGGGCAGATGATCCACTGAATGGCAAATATTGCCTTCATATTGCTGTGCCACAAGGATCCGGACGCGATCATCCGTCAGGCGCTCAGCCTGACGGCGGTCGGAGATTACATCGCGATCCATTTCGACGCCCGCGCCGATGCCGTGGCGTACCGGACCATCCGAACGGCGCTGTCCGACAACCCGAATGTCACCTTTGCCCGCAAACGCATCAAGTGCGGCTGGGGGGAATGGTCCCTGGTGCAAGCTTCGCTTTACGCGGTGGAGGCGGCGGTCGAGGCGTTCCCCCGCGCCACCCATTTCTACATGCTGTCGGGCGATTGCCAGGCGATCAAGACCGCGGAATACGCACATGCCTACCTTGACCGCTTCGACGCCGATTTCATTGAAAGCTTCGATTTCTTCGCCTCCGACTGGATCAAGACCGGCATGAAGGAAGAACGGCTGATCTACCGCCACTTCCTGAACGAACGAAACAACAAGTGGCTGTTCTACAAGAGCCTCGAGATACAGAAACGCCTCGGTCTGACCCGGCAGGTGCCGGAGGATCTCGAGATCCAGATCGGCAGCCAGTGGTGGTGTCTGCGCCGCCCGACGATGGAGAAAATCCTTGATTTCCTGAAAGCGCGTCCGGATGTGAAGCGGTTCTTCGCCACCACCTGGATCCCGGATGAAACCTGTATCCAGACGCTGGTCCGGCACCTCGTACCGGAATCCGAGATCGAATGCCGGACGCTGACCTTCCTGATGTTCTCGGATTACGGCATGCCGGTGACCTTTTACAACGATCACTATGACCTGCTGCTCAGCCAGGATTTCCTGTTCGCCCGCAAGATCAGCCCCGAAGCGGTGCAACTCAAGGAGCGTCTGGGATCGCTTTATTCCGCCAGGGGCGTCAATTTCGAAATCTCGAACGAAGGCCGGTCGCTCTACAAGTTCCTGACCGGCAAGGGCCGCATCGGACGCCGTTTCGCGCCGCGCTTCTGGGAAACCGAAAGCACGCTGGGCCGCGAACGCGAATTGCTGATCGTGGTGTGCAAGAAATGGCACGTGGCCAAGCGTCTTGTCGCGCGCATCCGGCAGCTGACCAACGTGCCCTGCATCGAGTACCTCTTCAACGAAGAGGATACCGGCCTGCCGGACATGGGCGGCATCCAATCGACGCTGGGCAAGCGCCATCGTCACCGGCGGTCGCTGATGCGGATGCTGTTCGACTATTACGAAACCGATCGCATGGTCATCTGCATGGACCCCGGCAATCTCGACCTGCTCGAGGATTTCTGTCGCGATCGCGCGATGACGCGGCTGCTCGAGGTCGAGTGCAGTTTTTCGGATGACTACCTGATCGGCCATGCAACCCGCGTGGGGCTGGCCGGGGACCGCACGCCGCGCGAAACGCTGGAACGGCTGCTGCCGACGATCCGCAACGATATCGTGCATGAAAGCGACCGGATCCGCGACGCCGAGTTCGAAAACTACGTGCGCATCCGCGAGGAAGACAGCATAGAGGCCAACGCCGCCGCGCTGACCCGGTTCCTGTCCATCACCCCCGACCAGGCGCTCGAGATTTCGCGCACAGATCACCTCTTTTCAGACTGAGGACACACCCATGCCCCATGCCTATGACGACCAGAACATCTTTGCCAGGATCCTGCGTGGCGAGATCCCGAACGACACCGTCATGGAAACCGACCACACGCTGGCGTTCCGCGATATTCAGCCGCAAGCGCCGGTGCATGTGCTGGTGATCCCGAAAGGGCCATATGTCTGCTATGATCATTTTGCCCTCGAGGCCAGCGATGCGGAGATCGCCGATTTCACCCGCGTGATCGGCGAGGTCTGCAAGATGGAGGGCGTGCAGGAGGCCGGCTACCGGATCATCTCGAACGCCGGCGAGGCAGGTGTCCAGGAAGTGCCGCATCTGCATGTGCATGTGCTCGGCGGGCGTGGTCTGGGGCGGATGCTGCAACCCGCGCGGTGAAAGCGCCTTCGAAGGCGCTTGCCAAGCCGCTTCGAAGCGGCTTGCCCGCCTCAGGCCGACCGCGTGAGTGACAGGAACACGTCTTCGAGATCGGCCTGTTCGGTCCGCACGTCGCGGATCCGCACACCGTTGTCGCGCAGCATCGACAGCACGTCCTCGGCCGAGGTCTGTCGCGCGCGGTAAGTGACTGCAAGCGTGCCGTCGTCGCGGGTGGCGACGCCGATCCCGGCCACCTCTGGCAGAGTGCCGACCTCTGCGTCGGGCTGGATCACCATCGTCTTGGCGTCCAGGGCCCCCAAGAGGTTGCGCGTGCTGTCGCGGGCGACCACGGCACCGTGGTTGATGATCGCGATCTCGTCGCACATCTCCTCGGCCTCTTCGAGGTAATGCGTCGTCAGGATGATCGTCATCCCGTTTTCACGGTTCAGCTTGCGCACATTGTTCCAGAGCATCTGGCGCAACTCGATATCGACGCCCGCGGTGGGTTCGTCCAGCACGAGCACATGCGGCCGGTGCACGAGCGCCTTGCCCAGCAGGAGCCGCCGCCGCATCCCTCCGGACAGGGTGCGGGCATAGGCCTCGGCCTTGTCGCTCAGCCCGACCATCTCGAGAATCTCGTCCGACCGACGTTCGGATTTCGGCACGCCGTACAGACCTGCCTGCACCTCGAGCGCGCTGCGTGGCGTGAAGAACGGATCGAGGTTCAGTTCCTGCGGCATGACCCCGATGGACGCGCGCGACTGGCGCGGGTTCACATCCTGATCCCAGCCCCAGATCGTGACCCGACCGGCGGTTTTCGTGACCAGACCCGCCAGAATGTTGATCAAGGTGGATTTACCGGCCCCGTTCGGCCCCAGCAGGCCGAAGACCGATCCGCGCGGAACGGTCAGGTCGATGTCCTTGAGGGCCTCCTTGCCGCCGGTATAGACCTTGCGCAGCCCCTCGATCTGAATGGCGTCCTGTGTCATCGCTGTCTCTTGCTCCTCTGGCCTCGTCGTCCTAAACCGCTCGTAGTGGAAAACGCCAGTGAAGGAAACGCAGCAGATGGCAACGCAAGCGCCCGAAACAAAGATCGTGGACAGCTACCGCATCGCCTGTGACGGCGGCGAGGGGGCCCTGGGTCACCCGCGGGTCTGGCTGCAAATCCCGCATGACACCGGCTGGGTCGAATGCGGCTACTGCGATGCCAGGTTCATCCACAAGGATTTCGCAGACACGCAGGACACCTGACCGCGCAGCAGAGCGAGAACGGCCGAAAGTCCTTGGGCGGCCGGCACGCTCTTGCGCGCTTTTCCCGCAGGGAGTCGTGACCTCGCGGTGAGCTGGCGCAGGTTCCTGCTGGCACAGGCAGGCCGTCCGTGGCAAAGCTTGGCGCAGCACGAAAACAGGGGCGCGCGACATGGCATTCGGCAAAGGACATCACCTTCACCTGATCGACGGCTCGGCCTTCATCTTTCGCGCCTACCACGCGCTGCCGCCGCTGTCCCGCAAGTCCGATGGCCTGCCCATTGGTGCGGTCGCGGGCTTCTGCAACATGCTTCAGAAATATGTCGAGGGAAATCACGGCCCCGATGCGCCCACCCATGTGGCGGTGATCTTCGACAAGGGCAGTCACACGTTCCGCAACGACATGTACGATCTGTACAAGGCCAACCGCGACGAGATGCCGGAAGACCTGCGCCCGCAAATCCCGCTGACCCGCCGCGCGACCGAAGCCTTCAACATCGCCTGCGAGGAAAAGGAAGGATTCGAGGCCGACGACATCATCGCGACGCTTGCCTGCCAGGCCCGCGATGCCGGTGGTCGCGTGACGATCATTTCGTCGGACAAGGACCTGATGCAACTGGTCGGCGACGGTGTCGAGATGCTCGACGCGATGAAGAACCGCCGCATCGACCGCGAGGGCGTGTTCGAAAAGTTCGGCGTCTATCCTGACCGCGTCGTCGATGTGCAGGCGCTGGCCGGCGACAGCATCGACAACGTGCCCGGCGCGCCGGGGATCGGCGTCAAGACGGCGGCGCTTCTGATCAACGAGTTCGGGTCGCTGGAAGAGTTGCTCGAGCGTGCCGGGGAGATCAAGCAACCCAAGCGCCGCGAGACCCTGATCGAAAAACGCGCGCAGATCGAGCTTTCGAAAAAGCTGGTTCTGCTGGATGTGAATACGCCGCTTGATTTCACGCTCGACGATCTCGAGGTCCGCGACCCGGACCCCGACAGGCTGATGTCCTTTCTGACGGAAATGGAGTTCCGCACCCTGACCAAGCGTATCGCCGAAGCGCTCGAGGTCGACCCGCCGGTGATCCCCGACAGCACGCCCGAAGGCGCGAACCCGCCCGAGGGGGATGCGCCGGTCTGGCCCGTGATCGACCCCGTCACCTATGAATGCGTGCGCGACCTGACCGCGTTGCAGACCTGGATCAACGCGGCCAATGACATGGGCCGTGTGGCCTTCGACACCGAAACCACCGGCCTCAACGACATGACCGCCGACCTGGTCGGCCTCTCGCTCTGCGTTGAACCGGGCAAGGCCTGTTACGTGCCGCTGGCGCATCGGGCCGAAGGCGGAGACGGGCTTTTCGGCTCGGACGACCTGGCCGAGGGTCAGATCGCGATGCAGGACGCGCTCGATGCGCTCAGGCCGCTGCTGGAAGACCCGACCGTTCTGAAGATCGGTCAGAACATGAAATACGACGCCAAGATCATGTCGCGCTACGGGATCGACCTGAACCCGATCGACGACACGATGCTGATGTCCTACGCGATGAATGCGGGTCTGCATGGGCATGGCATGGACACGCTTGCCGAACGCTATCTTGGCCATACCTGCATCCCGATCAAGGAGCTGATCGGCTCTGGCAAGAGCCAGATCACCTTTGATCGGGTGCCGATCGACCAGGCCACGAAATACGCGGCCGAGGATGCCGAGATCACGCTGCGGCTCTGGCTGACGTTCAAGCCGCAACTGCACCGCGTGCATGTCACCCGTGTCTATGAGAGCATGGAGCGCCCGCTTGTGCCCGTGCTGGCCGACATGGAGCGCGCCGGAATCAAGGTGGACCGGGATACGCTCTCGCGCATGTCGAACGCCTTCAGCCAGAAGATGGCCGCGTTCGAGCACGAGATCTACGAACTCGCAGGCCGCAAGTTCAATGTTGGCTCTCCGAAACAGCTGGGCGAAATCCTGTTCGACGAAATGGGCCTCGACGGCGGCAAGCGCGGCAAGACCGG
>Ga0102929_1002570_pt1 | contig 10790 bp, 13 predicted proteins | sample SalPonR1_B_D2_MG_FD_78510 | JGI IMG/M metagenome (GOLD analysis project Ga0102929, IMG submission 78510) | Salt pond soil microbial communities from South San Francisco under conditions of wetland restoration - Salt Pond MetaG R1_B_D2_MG | ecosystem: Environmental > Aquatic > Marine > Intertidal... | reverse complement strand
TCCAGACCGGTATAGACAACCCGTTTGACAAACTTTGAGGGGGTGGCCATCATCTGTTTCTTATCCCATGGCAGTATCCCGACAATATCCCCGCCTGCCTCGCTTGCCCCTTTGGACACAATCTCCATAATGCCGTCTCTGCCGCCGTTCCATAGCGTATGACCTTTCTTCCCGATGAGATAGCCCAATCTGTAGACGTCCTTTTCAAGCTCTTTTACGGGGCTTTCGTTTATATTCCCTGAATAGCCAATGACAACAATTTCCATGATATCACTCCCCGAGATAATTATCGATGACGGCCCGGTCGTTGAAAACCGTCTCCGGATCCCCTTCAGCCAGGATGTCCCCTTTATGGATGACATACAGCCTGTCAACGATACGCTTGATATCATCAACGTTGTGATCGGTTACGACAACTCCAATGCCCATGTTTTTCAGTTTAACACTCATCTTCTGAATATCTTTCACAGTCATCGGATCAATACCACTGAAGGGTTCATCCAGCAGGATGAACTTGGGATTTAATGTCATCATTCTTGCCAGTTCAAGTCTTCTTTTCTCGCCACCTGAGAGGCTCTTGGCACTCTGAGCGGCGAGATGCTCTATCCCGAACTCGGTCAGCAGCTCGTTTGTCCGTTCTTTTATCCGTCCTTTTTTATATCCAAGATTCTCGAGGACGAGTCGGATGTTCTTACTGACGCTCAAGCCTGTAAAGACCGATACCTCCTGAGGCAGATAGGTGATGCCCTTTTTGGCCCTTTGATGGATTGGAAAATGGGTGATATCCTCCCCGTTCAACTTGATGCCCCCTTTTGTGGGAATTACGATCCCGAGCATCATTCTGAAAATTGTGGTCTTTCCGGCCCCGTTGGGGCCCAAAAGACCGACAATCTCGTTGGAGGAGACGTCTAAGTCCGCCCCTCTCACGACTTCTCTCTTTCCAAACCTTTTAACCAGTCCCAGACATTCCAGTTTGTTCGACTGTTTCAACTCAGAATTCCGCCTGTGAGTTTGCATACTGGATAAAGTTTTCTGTCAAATCAAAGGCATCATTCACAAATACGGCCACTTTGCTCGTCAGGAGTATATCGATGTTGTTGATCTGAGCGTAGTCATTGGCCAGTTCCAATAGCTTCTGATTGACCTGTTCAAATTTACCGGTGTATTTCTCCTGAAGCTGATTGGTATATTTATCTCTTTGAAGCTGATATTCATTGACTTTAAGCTGATAGCCCTTGGTCTGTTCCTCTCCGGAATTCTTCAATCTCATAATCTCGTCCTCCAGAGGTTTTAAAAGGCTGTTGTAGTATTCTGCATCCGCCTGATATTCCTCCATCAGTGATTTCGATTCGACGAACTCCTGGCCCGCTACTTCAAAATCAATAAATGCTATCACCGGCGAATTGGTTGAAGCAGTCTGAGGTGTTCCGGCAACAGCTACCATCGTGATAAGAATCAAACTGAAAAGTGTCAAAAATGCTTTCTTTCTCATAAAATGCCCTCCTGTGAAAATTAAAATTATTCCTGTAATGTTATGAACGGTCTTATTGTTTCGAGTGTCTTTTCTCCTATACCGTTGACTTCAGTGATTGCCTCGTAATCTTCGAACACGCCTTTTTTGTCGCGATAATCGACGATTCTTTGCGCTTTCACCGGACCAATCGAGGGAAGTTGCTCGAGTTGCCCCTTTCCGGCTTTGTTGATGGCAATCCTGGGACTCAGCGCTTTTTCAGGCCTTTTCGTGCCGCTTCCTGAAACCATTATCCTGTCCCGCAGCCTCTCATACGTTGCCGGTCCAATACCGGATACTGACGTTATCTGTTCTTTACTGCTGAATAGACCTTCCCGCTCACGATATTTAACAATTGCCTCCGCTTTGGCAGGCCCGATACCGTCAAGCAATTGAAGTGCCATCTTCGATGCGTTGTTGATATCGATTGGTCCGGTGTTTGCCTCTTCTATCTGATCCTGAACAACCTTTTCAGACGATCTGACAGTTGAAATTCTGATATCTTTGACGCTGAACAGTATGCCGACCAAAAAGACGGTTAGTATGACAATAAAGACCCCTTTTTCCAGTCTGCTCAACGCCTCTGTCACTCCCGAAACTATTCCAATGACATATAAAAGGGATAATGCGCCTGATCCCCTTTGTATACCGAAACTTCAAGTTCCTCGTGTTCCTGCTCGAGTTTCTCTTTTATCCTCTCAACAAATGCTTTATCGACATCTCTTCCATAAAAGATGGTCAGTATTTCATATTCTTCCAAATCAAGGTTTTCAAGGCCATTTATGATCGTTTCCTCAAGTGAATTAGAGTGTAATATCAATTTTTTCCCGGCAAAAAAGAGATATTCTCCCTCGGCTATCTTTTGATCGCCAATCTCGGAGTCTCTCACGGCCTTTGTAACGGATATCGAGACCACTTCTTCACAAGCCATCTTCATATTCTCGACATTCTCTTCAAATTGCGCACTCTCAATAAAGGCTATAAGTGCCGCTATCCCTTCCTGGATTGATTTTGTGGGAATGACTTCAACGTGTTTTTCCCCGGACTTTTTCATCTTGGCCGCACTTTCAGATGCCAGTATGATATTTGAATTGTTTGGCAGAATAAAGATACTCTCTGCATCAATCTTGTCAATTGCATTCGCAATATCGGCTGTTGACGGGTTCATTGTTTGTCCGCCGAAAACGATATAGTCAACATTCATCTCCTTGAGAATCTTTGAAATGCCCTCCCCCGGAGATACGGCAACAAAGGCGAATTCCTTTTTCGTATCAGTCGGTTCGATCATACTACCGGATGATTTCTGCTCTTCATCCGCTTCAATTTCATCCGTCAGGGGCTCTTTTTCCTCAATCTCTTCTTTCTCAACCTCTTTGTTTGAAAGCATAACCTCTTTGTGCTGCTCTTTCATGTTGTCCACTTTTACTTTGACAAGCTCTCCAAACTTCAAGGCCCGTTCAAAAACGGTTCCAGGATGATCGGTATGGATGTGACCCTTGAGAATATCAGAATTGTGAACAATCACCATGGAATCCCCCATCTTATCCAGAGAATTCTTGAGCGCATCGATATCCTTGCTTTCCACACCGGGGTAGAGTTTTGCCATAAACTCTGTGCAGTACATATACGTCATCTCTTCTGCGGCAATCTGGGTCTCGGTCTTGACATCGCCGGGTTTTCCCTCTTTTTCGATATTGATCTCTGTATCCCCTTTGGCGTATTTGTAGAAACCCTCAACGATGTATGCAAGCCCTTTAGCCCCTGCATCAACAACGCCCGCCTGTTTTAGCTTGGGCATCATTTCGCGGGTTTTTTCAACCACTTTGAATGCTCGTCTTGAAAGCATCTCCAAAAGGTGCTTGTAGTCTTTAAAATCCTCTTTATGTTTTTCCGAATACAAGGAAAGATCCTTTATCAGTGTAAGGATTGTTCCTTTTACAGGCTTCATTACGGCTCCGGTTGCCACTTCATTGGCTCTTTTAAGCGCGTCAACGAAAAGGGGTATATCCAGTTTCTCATGCTTGATGACCACTTCAAAAAAACCGCCGAATATCTGTGATAGTATAACCCCGGAATTTCCCCTTGCTCCCATGAGGGTGCCGTTTCGAATGGCATTTGATACTGTTTTTATCGAATCGAATTCAATCTTATCGAGTTCTTTACAAGCCTCAAGGACACACGCGGACATGTTATGTCCCGTATCCCCGTCGGGAACGGGAAAGACATTTAATGCATTCAGTTCATCTTTATGGGCAACCAGGATCTCCGAGGCTTTCCTGAATCCGTTTTTTAAAAAAAGAGCATCTATATTCGATGGCTCCTTATCCATTTATAACACCTCTTTCACTGAAAAGTGGGACTGATGGTTTAATCCAATCTTAATCCCAGTACATGGATGTTGATCTCGATAGGCTCCACATCCAGCATTTCCTGGAATTTGTAACTTATGTTTTCCTGGGCATTCAAAGCGATCTGATCCAGCTTCATACCATATGAGACAACCGGATAGATGTCAATGTAAACACCATCCTCCTCGTCTCGAATATGAATGCCTTTTTCTTCCCCGCCCAGATATTTGTTGATGAGATTAACATCGTCCATCTTGACCAATCCGTATGATTCCAGTAAGGACTGATAGACCAGATGCTTCAAAACATTCAAATGTACGGTGATTTCTCCTAAGGGTGTAATAAGCTTCATAAATGCCCTCCCTGTCTTTGCTTAATTGTTATGACCTGCTCGATCATCCTGTGGAAAATTATATCATATATCATTTCAGTCTCTCTTCATGCTTCAAGGCTGCAACCGACTTTCCACCATATTCTGGTAACAGGCTTAAATAATCTGCGGTTTCTTTTCTCTCATATTGACCAATCCCAAGAGACATCACCAACTCAGGCTCTAACCCTAATGTGACGAATTTGAGCTCATTTTTATCACAGAGCCCGGCCGTATCCGTATTGGTCTCTTTGATGATAAAAGCCGCCCCCTTTAGACGCTTTTTGAGTGTCTCTTTTCCGATTACTTCAAAATAGTCGGGTCGATCCCCTGAACATCTAAGATAATAAACACCTCTTCTGGCCTGAAGCAAAACCGGAATTCCAGGGCTTGTTGCCATCCCGGGATATTTGAAGAAAAAGGATTTTTCCAGAAGATACAGGGTCGGAATGGCTGCTATCGGCAACGCGAGAACTTGTGCCAACGTTTTGACGGTGCTCATGATGATCCTCAGTCCCGTTAATGAACCCGGGCCTTTCGATGTGATCAACAGTGAAAGATCATTGCTATTCAATCCGTTTTCTTTTAAGAGATGTCCGGCTTCGAACAGGAGGTTCTCGCCCTTTAATTCGCTCTGTTCATAGACTTTCCATTGGACCGTTTTTGAATCAAACGTGGATATGCCTAAAAGAAAACGCTTTGTGGCGGCATCAAGCATCAGAGCCATTCTATTCCTGTCCATCTTCCGCCTCATCTGTCTCATTTTCCCCGCTCGGTTCCACCTTCTTAATCTCTGTCTTGATCCTGCTCTTGTTGAAAAAACGAAAGATATCATCGAGTCCCAGGGCGTCAACTCCGCTGTTCGCATACCCTTCAATATTGGAGAGCTGTACCTCTCCGAGATATTCAATGTAGACCTTTTTCACTCTCTCGCGCAAGGTACTGGTTATCTCGTTGACAATATCTGCTCTCAGATTTCGCAGGATGATCCCGTCAGCCCCGTGCTTCATAGCGGTTATCCCGTCCGAGATATTGTTGCATTCCACAAAGAGTCTCAACCCGGGATATACTCTTCTTTTGTAATCGGCTATCGTCTTCTCAAGCCCGCCGTTGCTTTTCCAGATCGGCATATGGATGATACCGTCTGTGATACTCATCGGCCAGTAAATGCAGCCGGCATCCTCAACCGCTTTCTTGTAATATGAGAGGTCCAGTATATTCCGGGGGATGTTTCGGACAAGGATCTTCATATTCGGTGCTGTTCGTTTGACGGTGTTTTTAAGCCGGTATAGAATCGTGCTGAAATTCATCAGATGGGCTAGCTGACCCGTATACGCTTCTTTAATTGACAGTATATGATTTAAATTGCCCCGGATTGTCATCATCAGTCCTTCATTGGCTATAAAATCACCAGGACTGAAAAACGCTTCGATCTCAACCCCGTATTCTGCTGATAATTCCTCTATCAGCTTGCTACCGGTAAAGACAACCGGCGACTGATTGTAGATACCCAGCTCCCATGTTTCACCACTGGGGAGTATTTCTTCCATTGGAGGTACAATACTGCTACTCATCTAAATTCCACCTCAATTATGAGAATAATACAACTGACAGGCATGCGGACCGAAAACGGTTCTCAACTCTTCAAAAGGATACAGAAAAAATTCAATATCCTGAAAGTTACTGAGTTTGTTTTCGATAAGCGATTTAAAGGTGGCCACATTGTCCGGTATCTTGATATTCTCCATGTTAATATGCCCGCCGGTTCTTCCAAGACCGAGCCCCTTGTAGGGCGATTCAGAATGGGTCACCTTTCCAATCATCACACTTGTGTAATTTTTAATGGCTTCGAACCAGATTTTATAGGCACCGGCTTCATCGCCTTCGGCATAAGCGATGCTTCCCTCAAGGAGCTGGCCATGTGGATCCTTTCTCAGTTTCAACTCATCGATCAAATGCTTTGCCGATGCTTTGTCGCCATTCAGAAGAAGCCTTTTAGCAAGCATAAACTTCCCAAAGGGACATTGATTCAATCGCTGCTCCGTGTTGATCTCTTCTCTAGAGAGATATTCATAGTAGAGTTTCGAACAGTGATGATGCTGCTTTTTCTCGAGGTTTTTCAGTAACCTTCTGTACGATTCCTCATCTGAATTGGCAACATAGGCAAGGGCTCCCGCCGTATTCTGAAACTCGCGGAACTGGGTCTGCCTGTAGAGCATCCCGATGTCCTTGGTGATATCCAGGTAATAATGCTTGATCATATCCGAGAGTGTCTTGACAATGAGCGGATTCTGTTTTCTTTCAATCAGTTTTGCAATCCCCTTGAGGGCGCGATAATTTCCCGAATGATAGATGCTGTAAAAGACGAGCAGCATAAACGGATAGATTGAATCGGGATATGCCCTGAAGGCCTTGATCAATTCTTTGTCAAGTTCTTTACCGTTGACGATCATAACAAAGAAATAGTTGAACACAACATAATCCTTTTTCCCGTTTCTGAGAATATCGCTGAGATGCTTGCAGGCCTGATCCACTTTTTCGTTGACAAGTTCCAGCAACACGTTCAGGTTCTCTCTCTCCAGGACCTTTGAAGCGTTGTCGATGTTGTTTCTCAAAGCCGCTCTTAATTCTGAAATGGAGATATCTCCGCCCTGCCTTTCGACATCGACAAAGGTGTCAATCTCCTTAAGTCCCTGGGTAGTTGATTTCCTTTTTGAACTCAACCGTTTTCTGACATCATCTGAGAGAGAGATGGTCTTCTTCTCATCTTTCTTTGTCTCTCTCTTCTTGCCGGTCTTTTTTTCATAATCCTTTTGAATGGCGCTTTTAAGCTTCTGCAATTTGCTCAGATCGTCGTCGCTCTTTTTTTTCATCTCTCCAATCACCTCCCTGTAGCTCACGATTTAATGTAAAACTGTAATATCGTCCTTTTCCGATTATTATATGATCCAGTAATTCGATACCCAGTATCCCGGCCGATTCCCTGATCCGGTCTGTGATGCTGTTATCGGCATCACTCGGTGTCGGATCCCCGGAGGGATGGTTATGCACAAGGGCAAAACTCACCGAGGAGTTGACAAGCGCACTCCTGAAAACCTCTCTTGGATGCAGAAGGGATGCGTTCTTTGTTCCCTTCGTGATATCCTCAACGGCCAATACGTTCGATTTTGAATCGATTGAGATAACCCGGACCACTTCCTGATCGTTAAACGTCATGTCCCGGCACATTTTGAATACATCCGACGGTTTTTTGATGGTTTCCGTTCTCTCCATGAGCTCGCTGTAAAGCCTGGCGCCCAACTCCAAAGCGGCCTTTATCGTTATGGTCTTGACCTCGCCCATCCCCCGGGCCTTCATGATCTCTTCCGCCGAGGACTGTTGCAGTCTGTAAAGTGAATGATCCATCCTTGAGAGCAGATAGTCTGAGAGTTCAAACACATTCGTTTCTTTTGTTCCTGTTCTGAGAAGAATAGCAAGCAACTCCGCCTTCGTCAAAGTGGAAGCTCCGAGTTTTTTCAATTTCTCGCGCGGCATCATTATTCAACAACTCCAAAATCGGCAAAGACTTCCCACAATCTCCCGATGGGCAATCCCATCACGTTGTAGTAATCCCCCACAATCTTTTCAATGAGAAAGGCCCCCTCGTCCTGTATCCCGTATGAACCGGCTTTATCCAGGGGCTTTTCACTTTCAACATATTGGTCAATAAAGAAATCCGGCATTTTTCTGAATTTCACCCGGGTCTTCTCCTGAAATCTGATCTCGTTCTCCCGGCCTGAAAAATCTCTTATAAAAACAGCTATACCAGTATACACCTCATGCCAGTCTCCGGACAAGGTCTTGAGCATTCTTTTTGCCGCTTGTTTATCGTCCGGTTTTCCCAGGAGCGTGCCTGAATGAAAGACCATTGTATCCGCGCTGACCACCGAGACGCCGTAACTGTTTTTATACGCATCTTCTATGGAACGAAGTTTCTTAAGGGCAATATCAACGACTATCTCCTCTTCATACTCCTTGTCAGATGTCTCCCGGGTTAGTTGATGATCGATGCATTCAAACGGTAATTTGAATCGCTTCATCAATTCCTTCCGTCGCGGTGAGGACGATGCGAGTAATATTGAAAACCCGTTTTTTCCAGCCATAAAATCCCTCCAAAGCATAATAAGGCGTTCACAAATCCGGTTATACTCCCGATAATCACGAGGTAGCCCGCCAGATGGAACAGTCTAAAAGAACCAATAAAAACAAGGGCTGCTATTAACAATTGTATCATATTGTTGATAAACGCACCCGTTACGCTTACTGCTATTAAACCAAATCTTTGTTTCATTAAGATGGCCATTATAAAAACACTTGAAATCGATCCGAAGAGGCCGAGAAAAAAGGCCGGTGATAAGAAGCGTCCGGCAAGCAGTGTCCCGATAACACCCTTCAAAACAGCTACAAGTAACGCCTCCCTGACGGTTCGGGAAGTGATGACGATTAAGAGTACAAAATTAGAAAATCCCCATTTAAATCCCGGCACAGGTAGCAGCGGAGGAACAAACATCTCAAAAAAATGAATGACACTCGCCAGCACCACAACAACCGAAAGAAATACAATCCTCCGGGTCCGGTCTGCATCTCTCATAACACTCTTCTCTGTTTCATGCATCATCCAACACTCATTTCGTCATCAAGTCATATCCACGGCGATCTTCGTTATCATAATCCATTTGATCAGTATCATATGTGATAATCACCCGGTTTGGAACACAGACCAATGCACCCGTTTGCGCGATAGATCCCTCTTCACATAAATGCAGCGGGCATGTCGAGTTCTTTATATATGCATCTTCATCCTTTATCACAACATCCATTAGTTTTCCGTTATCACTCTCGATTGTTTTCGTTGCTTCCTCAAGCAGTGAGAAGCGGTAGACTGTTGTCTTGTTAATCTTCACAATAATCATGTCGGATCCGGTCCTGTTCAGCGTTAAAAGAACCCCTATGGTAACGCACGCAATCGCGATGTACAGCAACAGGTCTTTAACCCTGAAGAGTCTTAAGCGGGTCATCTTCTTTCGGTAAAGAAGTGCCATCCGGCAGTTGTCTTGACCTTCCCGTCTTCACCGATGAAATACCCCTGCCCCCCGAGCGGCGGAAGCATGATTGAGGCAAACTCCCCGCCGAGAACAAACCCGGCTGTTGAGAGAACATCGGCGTCCATTGCGTTGGGGGCGATAACCGTTGATGACTTCGTTTTTCTGACCGGTCTGCCGGTCTTCGGGTTTAAGATGTGATGGTATCGTTTACCGTCAATTTCAAATGTCCTTTCATAATCACCGGATGTGACGACTGCCCCTTTTTCAAGAAAGACCTTTTCAACATAATCGTCCGGTTCCCCTTCGGGGTCTCTGACAGCTACCGACCAGAAATCGCCCCCGAATTTCGGGCCGATAATCCCGATATCGCCGCCGGCATCGATATAGCCTGTTGCATCGGTGTCCATTTCCCTCCCAATCTCAACGCCTCTGTCGATGGCATATCCCTTGACAATACCACCCAGGTCCAGTGCAACCCCGTTTTCAAGGGTTATTTTGTTGCCTTCAACCGACACATGCTCGTACCCGCTGAGCCGGACTGCCCGGTCAATCTCTTCCTGAGTCGGTACGTCCGGTTCAAAATCAGCATCACTGATCCTGTCAAACCCCCATAATTTGATGAGATTCCCCAGTGCTGGATCAAAGGCGCCGTTTGTACCCTGGGCGAGTCCAAGGCTTCTCTCAATCACAAATGCCGTTTCTTCGTCAATGACAACCGGATAGGTATCGCTTTGATTAATCCGGCTGATGACCGATTTATCGTTCTTCTTCTCATTAACGGTGAATTTATCCTCGATGCGATGAAATTCCCTCAATATGGCATTTATCACCCGCTCAGGATGATCAGCGGATACCACCACCTTGACCCTTGTCCCCAGCGCAATATCCACTTTTCCAATATACTCAACCCTGTTATTGGTCAGCAGAAGAAAGAAAAGGAAAGAAAACACAATGCTTGCCATAAGGATCAGCAACCATGTGTTTCTCTTGAGTGTCATAATTTTACTTTGATATCTTCCCGGCATTTTTCACATTTCTTGTCTTCTGTGATTCCAACGACTTTGGCGCTGAATCCACTTCTTTCAATCAGCAGATTCGAGCAGTTCGGACAGTAGGTGTTCCGGCCTTCATCAACCATCGTATTCCCGATGTAAACATAGTCGAGGTTTTTTTTGGCGATCTTATAAAGTGCCATCATCTTCTCATCGGAAGTCGGCGGTTTCTGAAATCTGTGTGCCGGATGATAGGCGCTCAGATGCAACGGGATTTCCGGGCTCAACGAGGCGATCCATTTCGTCTCTTCTTCCATTTCTTTTTCAGTGTCATTCTCACCGGGTATGACAAGAGTCGTGAGTTCAAGATGTAATCCTTCGTTGTAGATGGTCTCTATGTTTTTCTTCACAACTTCCAGTTCGCCTGAGCATCTCTTTTTGTAAAAGGATGACGAAAAACCTTTCAGGTCAATATTCATGGCCTGT
>Ga0102929_1002562_pt1 | contig 10801 bp, 8 predicted proteins | sample SalPonR1_B_D2_MG_FD_78510 | JGI IMG/M metagenome (GOLD analysis project Ga0102929, IMG submission 78510) | Salt pond soil microbial communities from South San Francisco under conditions of wetland restoration - Salt Pond MetaG R1_B_D2_MG | ecosystem: Environmental > Aquatic > Marine > Intertidal... | reverse complement strand
CCCGCCGGCGTCGCCGCCGATGCGCACCTCCAGCACCTCCGAGCGATAGCGGCGGCCGTCGCAGGCCGGGCAGCGCAGGTAGACGTCGGAGAGGAACTGCATCTCCACGTGCTCGAAGCCGTTGCCGCCGCACTCCGGGCAGCGGCCGTCGCCCGAGTTGAAGCTGAACGTGCCGGCGGTGTAGCCCCGCTCGACGGCCAGCGGGGCGTCGGCGAACCGCTTGCGGATGGGCGCCAGCGCGCCGACGAAGCTGGCCGGGTTCGAGCGGGTGGTCTTGCCGATGGGGGACTGATCCACCAGCACCACGTCGCCGAGCTCACCGCCTGCCTCAATGGCGTCGTGCGCGCCCGGTGGGTCGCCGGCCTTGCCCCGCTGGCGGAGCAGGCCGCGCCACAGCACGTCCTCGACGAGGGTGGATTTACCGGAACCGCTCACGCCGGTCACACACACCAGCCGGCCCAGCGGGAAGGCGGCGTCGACGCCTTTCAGGTTGTGGGCCCGGGCGCCGCGCACCCGCAGCGCCGGGGTGTCCTCGCCGATCGGGCGCGCCGCGCGCTGCGCTTTCACCAGGCGCTCGCCGCGCAGATACTGCGCGGTAAGCGAGCGGCGGGAACGGGCGAGCTGTTTCGCCGTGCCGAAGAACACCACCTCGCCGCCCCGTTCGCCGGGGCCGGGGCCCATGTCCAGCACCCGGTCGGCAGCGCGGATGATCTGGGGATCGTGTTCGACCACCAGCAGGGAATTGCCGGCGTCGCGCAGCCGGCGCAGCACGCCGTTGATGCGCTCGATGTCCCGAGGGTGCAGGCCGATGGACGGCTCGTCCAGCACGAACAGGGTGTTGACCAGCGAGGTGCCCAGCGCGGTCGTGAGGTTGATGCGCTGGACCTCGCCGCCGGACAGTGTGCGCGACTGGCGGTCGAGGGTGAGATAGCCCAGCCCCACCTCCAGCAGGTAGCCGAGGCGGGTACGGATCTCGGTCAGCAGCAGGTCGGTGGCCTCGTCCAGGGGCGCGGGCAGCTGCAGCCCGGCGAACAACGCCACCGCCCGTTCGATGGGCAGGCAGGTCAGTTCGTGGATGTTCAGTCCGGGCCCGCCGGACGGACCCTCGTCATCGCCGAGACGCCACCGCAGGGCCTCCGGCTTCAGACGGGCGCCGCCGCAGGCGCGGCAGCGGTCGTAGCTGCGGTAGCGGGACAGCAGCACGCGCACGTGCATGCGGTAGGCGCGGCTCTCCAGCCAGTCGAAGAAGCGGTCGACGCCGTACCAGACGCCCTCGTCCCAGCTGCCTTCGCCCTCGAACACCCAGCGCCGCTGGGACTCCGTGAGGTCCTGCCAGGCTAGGTCCAGGGGCACGCCGGCGCGCCGGGCGTGCTTCTCGAGGTCGCGCTGGCATTCCCGGTAGCTCTTGCTCTGCCAGGGTTTCACCGCGCCCTGACCGAGACTGAGCGAGCCGTCGGGCACGACCAGGTCCCGGTCAATGCCCATCGTGCGCCCGAAACCGCGGCAGGTCTCGCAGGCGCCCACCGGCGAATTGAACGAGAACAGGCTCGGCAACGGATCCCGGTAGGAGCGGTCGCAGTCGGCGCAGTGCAGTTGCTCGGAGAACTGGCGCCGCAGGCCGCGGGCATCCTGGTCGTACACGCGGACGCGGCCGTCGCCGCGGCGCATCGCCGCCTCCACGCTCTCGACGAAGCGGCTGCGGTTGTTCTCGCTCAGCCGCAGCCGGTCGGCTACCACGTGCAGGGTGCGGCCTTCGGTCTCTTGCACCCGGAGATAGCCCTGCGCCTCGAGGTAATGCCGGATCTCGGCTTCGCTGAAGTTCTCCGGACGCTCCACCGGAAAGGTAATGACCGCCCGGTGCCCGGACCACGCCTCGGCCAGCTGCGCCCAGACCGATTCCGGATGGTCGCGACGCACCGGCCGGCCGCAGCCGCCGCAGTACAGCGTGGCGGCGCGGGCGTAGAGGAGCTTGAGGTGGTCGTTCAGCTCGGTCATGGTGCCCACGGTGGAGCGGGAGGTGCGCACCGGGTTGGTCTGGTCGATCGCGATGGCCGGCGGTATTCCCTCGATGCGTTCCGCCGCCGGCTTGTCCATGCGGTCCAGGAACTGCCGGGCGTAGGGGGAGAAGGTCTCCACGTAGCGCCGCTGGCCTTCGGCGTAGACGGTGTCGAAGGCCAGCGACGACTTGCCCGATCCGCTCACGCCGGTGATGACCGTGAGCTCGTTCAGCGGGATTTCGAGATCGAGGTCGCGCAGGTTGTTCTGTCGTGCGCCGCGGATGACGATGCTGTCGGCAGCCATGAGCTCCAGCTTCCGGGGTGAGCGTGAGGGTCGGTCGGGCCGCGAGCACGGTGGCGGCCGGCCGGGCCGGCTATGGTACCGCAACCCCGGCTGGACAGGAGCGGGACACGGCAGGATACAGCGGCCGGCGGCGGCAGGCAGCCTGACCCGCGCCGCGGCTTTCCTGTATAAAGTGCGCATGGGTGCCTACAGGATCCGACCGCAACCCCCCGGCAACAACAGCCTCATCCCCACGGTCATTTTCACGCTCCTGGTGGCGAATGGTCTGGCCTTCGCCGCCCAGAACGCCTCGCGGGAGATGTTCGTGACGCTACTCGGCGGCCTCGCACTGTGGCCGGCGGGGTCCGAGTACTTCGCGCCCTGGCAGATCGTCACCTACGGCTTCCTCCACGGCGACATCATGCACCTGCTGTTCAACATGTTCATGCTGTGGATGTTCGGGCGCGACATCGAGCGCTTCTGGGGACCGCGTTACTTCGCCATCTACTACCTGGTGTGCGTCGTGGGCGCGGGCATTCTGCAGCTGCTGGTGGCGCTGTTCCAGCCGGAGGTCTATCCCACCATAGGCGCCTCCGGCGGCGTCTTCGGCATCCTGCTCGCCTACGGGCTGATGTTCCCGAACCGCCAGATCATGCTGCTGATCCCGCCGATACCGATGAAGGCAAAGTACCTGGTCATCCTGTTCGGCATTCTGGAGCTCATGTACGGGGTCACCGGCATGCAGCCCGGGGTCGCCCACTTCGCCCACCTGGGCGGCATGCTGTTCGGATACCTGCTGATACAATACTGGCGCCGGCCGCGCTGAGACGGGGAAAGCGGCGGGTGAAAGTCCTCTGCAGAACAGAGTGTTACCGACCAGAACGTAGGGAATGGGAGCGACCGATGGGAGAGATCCGGAAGGGTATCGTGAAGGCAGTAACCATGGCTGCCTGCGCCGTCGTCTTGGCGGCCTGCGGCGGCGAGACGCCACCGCCGGTCGAGCAGCGGACGGCCTCCGAACGGGCCGACGCGCAGCCCGCCGAGCGGCCGACGGCAGGTAGTACGCTGCGGGCCATCGCCCGCATGGAGCCGAAGTCCGGCTCTTCGGTGAGCGGCGCCGTGGTGTTCACCGCCTTAGAGGGGCCGATGGTCATGGGCGGCGTGCTGGACGGGGGCGAGCCGGGCACGAACGCCATCCATATCCACGAGATCGGTGACTGCAGTGCGCCGGACGCGACCTCCGCCGGGCCGCACTTCAACCCGGCCGGCACCCCCCATGGCGCGCCGGACGATCCTGCCGATGCGCACCATGCCGGCGACCTCGGCAACATTACCTTCGACGAAAACGGTCAGGCCCGCTTCGACCGGGTGCTGGGCGACGACCTCACCTTCGAGGGTGAGACCGGCATCCTCGGCCGCGCCGTGATCGTGCATGCCCGGCCCGACGACTTCGAGACCCAGCCCACCGGGGCCGCGGGCCCGCGCATCGCCTGCGGAGTGATCGAGCTGCTGCAGTGATGCGCACGCCGCAAGCCCCGGCGGCCATGGCGGCCGCCTGCCTGGGCCTGCTGCCGGCATTGCCCGCCGCGGCCGGTGACGAGACGCCGTCGGCCGCGGAGATCATCGCCGCCGTCTACGAGGCGAACGGTGGCGACACCTGGCGCCGGCCGCAGACGCTCTACCTGGAAGGCTACGGCATCTTCTGGCCCGACGGTACCGAGGCGCCCCGCGTGGTGGCCGACCGCTACCGGATGTGGCGCGAGTATGCGCCCGAGAGCGCCGACGCCCATCTCGCCAACGGCAAGGTCCGCATCGACAGCTACGCGGGCGGGGAGACCATGTTCCAGATCGCCTTCGACGGCGAGACCGCCTACGACGCCGACGGCCCGATACCGGGCGGCGCGGCCAGCCCCCAGTGGAAGAACTCCTTCGGCTTCGGGATCATCCGCTACGCGCTCGACGAGGGTTTCACCCTGGAACGCCTGCCCGACGATACCGTGGACGGCCATCCCGCCTGGTTCGTGCGCGTCAGCGACCCGGCAGGTTCGGAGACCATCTTCGGCATCGACAAGGACGACCACGCCGTGCGCATGGTGGGTTTCGATACGCCGAAGGGCTGGCACCGGCGCTATTACTCCGACTTCGTCACCGGTGCAGACACGGGCTGGCGCCAGCCCCGCCTGGTGCGCCTGTACTACGACGGGGTCAAGCAGAACGAGATCCACTGGCAGCTGTTCCGGGTGAACGAGCCGGTGGCGGACGAGGTCTTCGTGCTGCCGGCCGACGACTGAGGAGCCGGCCAGACCATGGTCCGCCGGATCGCGCTGTACGCCGGGCCCCTCGCCGCCCTCGCCGTGTTCCTCCTGCTGCAGTGGCGCGGCGCCTCGGCCGACGTGGCCTGGACCGCGGCCGTCACCACCCTCTGCGCCGTGTGGTGGATCTTCGAGCCCATTCCCATCCCTGCCACCTCGCTGGTGCCCATCGCGGTGTTCCCGCTGGTGGGGGTGCTGACACCGTCCCAGGTGGGCGAGGCGTACGGCAACCCGCTGATCCTGCTGCTGCTGGGCGGCTTCATCCTGTCCACGGCCATGGAGAAAAGCGGCGCCCATCGGCGTATCGCGCTGGGAATGGTGAGCGCCTTCGGCGGGCGCAGCGGCCGCCACCTGGTATTCGGCTTCATGGCCGCGGCCGCCTTCCTCAGCATGTGGATTTCCAACACGGCGACCACGCTCATGCTGCTGCCCATCGTGCTGGCCGTGCTGGAGCGGGTGGAGGACAACCGGCTGAAGGTGAGCCTCCTGCTCGGCGTGGCCTATGCGGCCAGCGTCGGCGGTGTCGGCACGCCCATCGGCACGCCGCCGAACCTCATCTTCATGGAGGTCTACCAGGAGAACACCGGTCAGGAGGTGACCTTCTTCGGCTGGATGAGCTGGGCCCTGCCGGTGGTGGCGGTCATGATCCCGCTGACCGCTTTATGGCTGACCCGGGGTCTGGCCGACGGCCGGGCCATCGAGATGCCGCCGGTGGCGGCCTGGCGCACCGAGGAGGTGCGTACGCTCACCGTGTTCGCCATCACGGCGGTGCTGTGGATGACCCGCCGCGAGCCCTTCGGCGGCTGGAGCGCATGGCTCGATCTGCCCGGCGCCAACGACGCCAGCGTCGCCCTGCTGGCCGTGGTGGCGATGTTCCTGGTGCCGAACGGCCGCGGCGGGCGGCTGCTCGACTGGGAGACCGCGGTGCGCATCCCCTGGGGCATCCTGATCCTGTTCGGCGCCGGCATCACCATCGCCAAGGCGTTCGTCGGTTCGGGCCTCAGCACGTCGCTGGGCGAGATGGTGGCCGGCCTCGAGGCGCTGCCCGTGATCCTGATGATTCTCCTGACCTGCCTGACCGTGACCTTGCTCACCGAGGTGACGAGCAACACGGCCACCACCACCCTGCTCATGCCCATCCTCGCGGCCGCCGCCACCACCGCGGGCTTCGACCACCGGCTCATCATGGTGCCGGCGGCCATGAGCGCGAGCTTCGCCTTCATGCTGCCCGTGGCCACCGGCCCGAACGCGGTAATCTTCGGTTCCGGCGAGCTGACCGTGAAGCAGATGGCCCGGGAGGGCTTCGCGCTGAACCTGGTCGGCGCCGCCGTCATCACCACGGGCTGTTACCTGCTGTTCGTCTGACCCCGTTTTCATGATTGCGGCACATCCCGGCTCGCCGCTGCCGGGTGCCTGGGTTACCCTCGAAGCAGGTACACGGATCGGGAATCCATGGATTTCGGCATATTCGAACCGCTGGCCATCGCCCTCGGGCTGGGCCTGCTGGTCGGCACCCAGCGCGAGCATGACGAGGAACATCGCCGCATCGCCGGCGTGCGGACGTTCGCCCTCATCACGCTGGTGGGGGCCGTCTGCGGGATACTCGCGGGCGAGTACGGCGGCTGGGTGATCGTCGGCGGCCTGCTCGGCGTCACGGTCCTGTTCGTCCTCGCCAACGTCTTACGGGCGCAGGGCGAGGAGGGTAACGTGAGCCACGTCGGTCTCACGACGGAGGTGGCCGGCCTGCTCATGTTCGGCGTGGGTGCGCTGCTCACCACCGGCATCCAGGCACCGGCCGTGGCGCTGGCCGGCGTGGCTGCCGTACTGCTGCAATGGAAGGCCAAGCTGCACGGGCTGATCGGTGCCATCGGCGAGCGTGAATTCGCCGCGATGATGCAGTTCGTACTCGTCGCGCTGGTGATCCTGCCGGTGGTGCCGAATCAGACGATGGGCCCCTACGACGTCCTCAACCCCTTCACCCTGTGGCTGATGGTGACACTCATCGTCGGCATCAGCCTGGCGGCTTATCTGGCCTACCGGGTCCTGGGCGTACGCGGCGGCTCGCTGGCCGGCGGCGTGCTCGGCGGACTCATCTCCAGCACGGCGACGACGGTGAGCTATGCCCGCCAGTGCGCCGGCAACCCGGCCGCCGCCCCGGCGGCCGCGCTGGTGGTGTTGATCGCCTCCACCATCGTCTACGTGCGGGTGGCCATCGAGCTGGGCGCCGTCGCCCCGGATCTGCTGCGCCAGGGAGCGGCGCCGCTGGCCGTGATGATGGCTTTCATGGCCGTACTGTGCGCCGGTCTCCTGGTGAAGATCGATGCACGCAACGTGGAGCCCCCGAACCTGGAGAACCCGGCCCAGATGCGCACGGCGATCGTGTTCGGCATCCTCTACGCCGTGATCCTGCTGCTGGTCACGGCAGTGCGCGAGGAGTTCGGCCAGGATTCGGCCATCTACGGCGTCGCCATCGTCTCCGGGCTCACCGACGTGGACGCGCTCACGCTGTCCACCGCCGAGCTGTTCTCCCAGGGGCGGCTGTCCGGGGATGCGGCGTGGCGGGCGATCCTGATCGCCACACTCTCCAACCTGGCCTTCAAGATCGGCGCGACGGCGGTGCTGGGCGGACGCCGGCTGGCTGCCTATGCCCTGGCGACGATGGGGGTGTCCATCGTGTTCGGCGTCGGCATCGTGGTGCTGTGGCCGGCCGCGGCGGGCTAGACGGCCGGACCGCGCGGCAGGCGCCAGGCCCGTGACCTCACCGGCCGCAAGGCGCCTGCCTGCCGTCGCGGCGGGCGTCGCGCTCTTCGTGGCGGCGTCTGCGGTGGCTGAACACGCGGACGTCGCGAGCACCCAGCTCGGCCCGCGTCCCTTCTATCTGCTGGACGAGATGAAGGAGGGGCCGCTCAAGCGCCGACTCGCAGCCTGTGCCGCGGAGCGGAGCCGCTACGAGACCTCCGAGTTCTCCATCGGTCACCGGGGCGCTCCGCTGCAGTTCCCGGAGCATACGAAAGAGTCCTACCTCGCGGCGGCCCGGATGGGCGCCGGAATCCTGGAATGCGACGTCACCTTCACCCGGGACCGGCAACTGGTCTGCCGGCACGCACAGTGCGACCTGCACCGGACGACGAACATCCTGGCCACGCCGCTGGCGGCAAAATGCAGCCGTCCGTTCACGGCGGCGCAGTTCGACCCGGAGACCGGCGAGCGGGTCGCGGCGGCGACCGCGCGCTGCTGCGCGAGCGACATCACTGCGGCAGAGTTCGGGACGCTCGCCGGCAAGATGGACGCCGCCGACCCCGACGCGCTGACCGTCCAGGAGTATCTCGGCGGTACCGCGGACTTCCGCACCGATCTCTACGCCACCGGCGGCACCCTGCTCACGCACGCCGAGAGCATCCGGCTGTTCCGGTCCCTCGGGCGGCAGTTCGCGCCCGAACTCAAGGCGCCCGCCGTGCCGATGGCCTTCGCGGGCGGGTTCCGCCGCGAGGACTATGCCCGGAAGCTCGTCGACGAGTACCGCCAGGCGGGCATCGACCCAGCCCGGGTCCGACTGCAATCGTTCAATGCCGACGACGTCCGTTTCTGGATCGACCATGCCCCGGAGTTCGGGCGGCAGGCCATACTGCTGGAAGGGCGTGATCCGGACGACCTGGCCGCGGAACCCCCGACCATCGCCGAGTTCCGGGCGCTGAAGCGGCGCGGCATCAATTTCCTCGCCCCGCCGATGCAGGTGCTGGTCACGGCCGACGGCAACGCGATCGGGCCCTCCGAGTACGCCCGGCGCGCCCGCGCCGCCGGGCTGGAGCTGTACAGCTGGACGACGGAGCGTTCGGGTCGGGTCGTCGAGGACATCGTCCCTGCCGGTGGTGCCTTCTACTACGACACCACGGCTCACCTGCTGCGCAGCGACGGGGACCTACTCGAGACCATCCACGTGCTCGCCCGGCAGGTGGGTATCGTCGGGCTCTTCTCCGACTGGCCGGCGACGACGACGTTCTATGCCAACTGCATGGAAGTGCGGCGTCCTCCGGCGGCGGGCGTGCCGGAAGGGGACCGGTGACGGCGGGGCGCGGGCCGGTCGGACCGCGGTGGAGAGGTGGTGGGCCCTCCAGGACTTGAACCTGGGACCTACGGATTATGAGTCCGCTGCTCTAACCAACTGAGCTAAGGGCCCGTCGGGCGAGCCAGTATAGCCACGATGCCGGGGCTCGTCATCACGGTCCGTTCCGCGAACCACACCCGCGCCGCCGGCATCCGCCTGTGCCAGAATGCAAGCATGGACGGATTCCACCAGGCCGTGGCGGAGGTGGTCGACGGCATCGAAGCGGAGATGAAACGCACCGAACTCTGGGACGCGGAGCGTCCGACACTGTCCCGCCTGGGCAGTCCCCAGCCTTTCTGCTTCGACACGCTCCGGTTTCACCAGTGGCTGCAGTGGCTGTTCCTGCCCCGCATGCGGCGCATACTCGATGCCGATGGTGCGGGCATGCCATCGGAGAGCGGCATACATGCCTATGCCGAGGAGTGCCTGCGTGACGATCCCCGGGACACCGACGCGCTGCTGGCGCTTATCCGCCGGTTCGACGAACTGATCAGCCGGTCCGACGCCGGTATCGATACCGATACCGACACCGACACCGGTGGGCCGAGGCACTGAGGGCGATGGTAAGACGAGCGCTGAGACTGGCGGCGGCGGGCGGCGTGGCACTGCTGCTGCTGCCTTCCGCAGAGCCGTTGTGGTGGGGCTTCGGGTTGCCGGTGCACTTCCCGCTGCAGATCGCCGCCGGCTGCCTCGTGCTGCTGGCGTGCGCGCTGGTGGCGCGGGAGCGGCTGCCGGCCCTGGCCTTCACCGCGATCGTGGCGGTGTCCGTATTGCAGGCCCGCGAGCAACTGCCCCGTTTCGCCACGGCGGAGGCTTCCCCCACCGACCTCACGGCCGCGGTCCTGAATCTCGACTGGCGCAACCCGGATCTCGGCGCCGCCGAGGCCTGGCTCAGGCAGCTGCAGGCCGACCTGGTCGTGCTGCCGGAGTACACGCCGGCGGCCGCCCGACATCTCGCCGGCCTGGCGGACGTCTATCCCTACCGCCTGGAGGAGGCACGGGAAGGAGCGTGGGGCATCGCCCTGCTGAGCCGCCATCCGATCGCCTCCGGCCGGGTGATCCGGCCCGCCGGCATCGACAGCCCCGCGCTGGATGCCGTGCTGAATACCGGGGATCGGCAGCTGCGGGTGCTGGGCGTTCACCCCCGCTCGCCCATCTCGGCAGGCTACACGGCCGAGCGCAACGCCCAGCTCGCCGCCGTGGCCGACCTCGTCCGGGAATCCCACGGTGCGACGCTGGTCTGCGGGGACTTCAACGACACGCCGTTCTCGCCGAGCTTCCGCGCCTTCACGGGGCGGGCGGGCATGGCCAACGCCGCGGCAGGGCAGGGCTACCCGGCCACCTTCCCGGCCGGCTGGCTGCCGGTCTGGATCCCCATCGACCACTGCGTGTACCGGGGCGGGCTCGTGCCCGTGCGGGTGCAGAGCGGCCCCGATGTGGGTTCCGATCACTACCCGCTGGTGGCGGAGTTCCGCTGGTAGCCGCTCGCTCGCGGCGTTCCGGATGCCGCGGAAAGGCTCCTCAACGAAAGAGGGCGGCAACCTCGCGGATGCCGCCCTGTTTCGTTTGCTACCGCTACCGGCATCAGTCCTCGATCAGGAAGCTCCTGAGCTGATCGGAGCGGCTCGGATGGCGTAACTTGCGAAGCGCCTTTGCCTCTATCTGGCGGATGCGCTCTCTCGTCACGTCGAACTGCTTGCCGACCTCCTCGAGGGTGTGGTCGGTATTCATGTCGATGCCGAAGCGCATGCGCAGCACCTTCGCCTCTCTGGGCGTCAGGCCGGCCAGCACGCCGTGGGTGGTCTCCTTCAGGCCCTCGGAAGTCGCCGAATCCACCGGGGATTCCACCGAGGGATCCTCGATGAAGTCGCCGAGGTGCGAGTCCTCGTCGTCGCCGATGGGCGTCTCCATGGAGATGGGCTCCTTGGCGATCTTCAGCACCTTGCGCACCTTGTCCTCGGGCATCTCCATGCGCTCGGCCAGTTCCTCCGGCGTCGGCTCGCGGCCCATCTCCTGCAGCATCTGCCGGGAGATCCGGTTCAGCTTGTTGATGGTCTCGATCATGTGCACCGGGATGCGGATGGTGCGGGCCTGGTCCGCGATG
>Ga0102929_1002560_pt1 | contig 10803 bp, 6 predicted proteins | sample SalPonR1_B_D2_MG_FD_78510 | JGI IMG/M metagenome (GOLD analysis project Ga0102929, IMG submission 78510) | Salt pond soil microbial communities from South San Francisco under conditions of wetland restoration - Salt Pond MetaG R1_B_D2_MG | ecosystem: Environmental > Aquatic > Marine > Intertidal... | reverse complement strand
TGCTGGACGAGACCGGCAAGGAGAGACTGCACCTGACCACGGAAAGGGGCGATTTGTTCGCGGTGGACGCGGGCGACGGGCTGACTTCGGTCAACATGGGGGCGCCTTTGCTGGAGTGGGACGGGGTGCCGCTGGCCGAGCAGATGGACACGCTGGAGCTGCCGATCGAAGGTGGTCCGGTGGGTACCGGCATGGGCAATCCGCATTGCACCTTTTTCGTCGAGGATGCCGAGGCGATCCCGCTGGAGCAATTCGGCCCGCGCTACGAACACCACCCGCTTTACCCCGAACGCACCAACGTTCAGGTGGCCAGCCTTGTGGCCCCCGATCACCTGCGTATGCGGGTTTGGGAACGCGGCGTGGGAATTACCCTCGCCTCCGGCTCGTCCAGTTGCGCGACCGCCGTGGCCGCCGCCCGCCGGGGGCTGACAGGTCGCCGTGTGCGCATTGACCTTGACGGCGGCACGTTGGAGATCGACTGGCGCGAGGATGGCGTCTGGATGACCGGCGGCACAATGCATGTTTTCGACGGGGTGCTGACGCCGGAATTTCTGCGGGGGTTGGCATGACCACTCCACCCAAGTTCACCACGCTGGGCTGCCGCCTCAATGCCTATGAGACCGAGGCGATGAAAGAGCTTTCGGAACAGGCGGGCCTCGAAGGCGCTGTCGTGGTCAACACCTGTGCCGTCACCGCCGAGGCCGTGCGCAAGGCGCGGCAAGAGATTCGCCGCCTTCGCCGCGAAAATCCCGAGGCACGCCTGATCGTCACCGGTTGTGCCGCCCAGACCGAGCCCGAGACCTTCACCGCCATGCAGGAGGTGGACGCGGTTATCGGCAATACCGAGAAGATGCAGCCCGAGACATGGGGGCGGCTGGCCGCCGATTTCATCGGCGAAAGCGAGAAAGTTCAGGTCAACGACATCATGTCGGTGACCGAGACCGCCGGGCATTTGATCGACGGTTTTGGCACGCGCAGCCGCGCTTACGTACAGGTGCAAAACGGCTGTGACCACCGCTGTACCTTCTGCATCATCCCCTATGGCCGGGGCAATTCGCGCAGCGTGCCCGCGGGGGTGGTGGTCGATCAGATCAAGCGCTTGGTCGATCGCGGCTATAACGAGGTGGTGCTGACCGGCGTCGACCTGACAAGCTGGGGCGCGGACTTGCCGGCGCAGCCGCGACTCGGCGATCTGGTGATGCGTATCCTGAAATTGGTGCCCGACCTGCCACGCCTGCGGATCAGTTCGATCGATTCCATCGAGGCCGACGAGAACCTGATGCAGGCGATCGCCAGTGAACCGCGTCTGATGCCGCACCTGCACCTCAGCCTGCAACATGGCGATGACCTGATTCTCAAACGGATGAAACGCCGCCATCTGCACGATGACGCCATTCGCTTTTGCGAGGAGGCCCGCGCGCTGCGCCCCGAAATGACATTCGGGGCCGATATCATCGCAGGCTTTCCGACCGAGACCGAGGCGCATTTCGAAAATTCGCTGAGGCTGGTGGCCGACTGTGACCTCACATGGCTGCATGTCTTTCCCTATTCCAAGCGTGAAGGCACCCCCGCCGCGCGCATCCCGCAGCAGGTGAACGGCAAGCTGATCAAGGAGCGCGCCGCACGCCTGCGCGCGGCGGGCGAAGCGCAGGTCGCCCGCCATTTGGCTGCACAACAGGGCCGCACCCATCATATCCTCATGGAGAACCCTCGCGTGGGCCGGACCGAGCAATTCACCGAAGTGAGTTTTGACGCTGACCGCCCCGAGGGCCAGATCGTCACCGCCACGATCACGGGCATGCGCGGCGCTCAATTGGTGGCGGCCTGAAGGGGGGCTTTGCCCTCGGCCGCCCTTCGGGCGACCCCCCAGGATATTTTTGAAAAGAAGAAATGGGTGAGTTGGGGGTATTGCTGCAAATCGCATGCTGACCTTTGTCTTCGAACCCTCTATAGGCAAGGGAAACCTGCCAAAATCGCAAGGCCCATATGACCAAGCCACGCCCCAAGACACGCCAGAAACTTTATACCGAGCAGGACCGTGACAATATCCGCTGGTTCTGGCGTAATTACCTCAAAGACAAGACGCCCAGGCTGTTTTTGATCCTGGGCATGATTCTGATCCAAGGGCTGGTGTATCAGCAATTCCTGTCGATGACCGAAAACGGCCTGCGGGTGATTTTCGAGTCCGGAAAGGCGCGGGAACTGGCCATGGTCTGCGTCGTGGTTTTCTTGCTCTTCGCGGTTCGCGGACTGATGTCTTATCTGGTGCCGCTTGTTGCGGTGCGGGTGACCAATCAGGCGGTTTACGAGATGCGGCGCGATTTGATCGGGCATTTGATGGCGCTGGATCTCGCGTATTTCGAGCGCACCAAATCGGGCGAGATCATCCAGCGCCTGGTTTCCCAGACCCAGAAACTCGGCGTGTTTGTAGGCATGGCCAGCGCAAACGCGCTGCGTGACGCGGTGACCGTGGTCATCGTTTCGGGCTACCTTATCTGGAAAAATCCCATTCTGTTCACGACCGCCGTGGTGGTTCTACCCTTCATCATCTGGGTGATGAACTATGTTTCGGACCGGGTGAAAACCGCGCAAGGCGAGGCCGAAACCGCCTTGGGCGACTACATGAACGGGATCGAGGAAACCGTGAACGGCATGCGCACCGTCAAGATCGCCAGCCAGGAACAGGTGGAAACCGATCGCCTGATGAAAGGCACCGGGGCCATACGCGACCTGATGAACCGGGTGCAGATCACGCAGGCGCTTGTCATGCCCTCGATCGACCTCAGCTCGGCCTTTGTCTACGTTCTTGTCATTGGCGGTGGTGGTTACATGGTGATCAGCCCCGATTTCGACGTGGACGGCGCGGGCATCATCACCTTTCTTCTGGGCATGGTCATGGTTTTCGACCCCGCCCGCCTTCTGGCGCAGTTTTTCGGCACCGTGCAATCCAACCTTGTGCTGCTGGATCGGATTCGCAACCTCTACCGCGAGACGCCCACGATCAAGGATGCCAAGGGCGCGAAAGCCGCCTTCGACACCAGCGCCGATATCACGCTCAACAACGTGCAATTCGCCTACGATCCAGAACACCCTTTGTTCGACGGGTTGGATATGACATTCGCGGGCGGCAAGGTTTCGGCGATCGTCGGGGCCACCGGCTCGGGCAAGACGACGATCCTGTCTCTTTTGTCGCGGCTATACGATGTGCAAGGCGGCGAAATCCGCTTTGGCGACACGCCCCTGCGCGAGTTGCAGGTTGCCGCCCTTCGCGGGGCCTTTTCAGTGGTGGCGCAGGATATCGTGATTTTCAACGCCTCGATCTGGGACAACATCCGTTATGTGAACCCCGAGGCAAGCGAAGAGCAAATCTGGCAAGCCGCCGAGGATGCCGAGATTGCCGACCTGATCCGCAAACGTGGGGGTGCCCCCGTCGGCCCAAAGGGGGCACAGCTTTCGGGCGGGCAGAAACAGCGCATCGCCATCGCCCGAGCCTTCCTGCGCGACGCGCCGATCCTTTTGCTGGACGAGGCGACAAGTGCTCTGGACCAGGCAACCGAGGAACGCATCAAATCCGCCCTGTCGCGTCTGACCAAGGGCAAGACCACTATCGTCGTGGCGCACCGCCTATCGTCGATCTCGGATGCAGACCGGATTTTTGTGCTGGAGGCCGGGCAATTGGTGGAAGACGGCCATCATGAGACGCTTTTGGACGAAAACGGCCTCTATGCCCAACTCTACAAGGCACAAAAGAAAGGCTATGACGGGGCCTGAAACCGGCCTTGACGTGGATCAATGTGTGGCCCCCAAAAGCGCCTTTATAAGGTCATAGAGAGTGGGCAGCATGAACACCGTTTTTCGCACGCAGGATCTGTCGAAGGTCTATGATACCGGGGAACTCAAGGTCAGGGCGCTTGATGGTGTGGACCTTGAACTATTTTCCGGCGAACTGGCGGTCCTGCTTGGCCCCTCGGGAAGTGGAAAATCCACCCTGCTCAACATACTGGGCGGCCTTGATCATGCGACTGCGGGCAAGGTCTGGTTCCGTGACCTCGAACTGACTTCCCTGAACGATCGCAGCCTGACCCGCTATCGACGCGACCATGTCGGCTTCGTCTTTCAGTTCTATAACCTCGTGGCCAGCCTGACAGCCCGCGAGAACGTGCAACTGGTCACGGACGTCGCGCCGAACCCGATGCCAGCGGAAGAGGCCCTGTCGCAGGTTGGATTGGAACACCGCCTCGACCATTTCCCGGCTGAAATGTCGGGTGGCGAACAACAGCGCGTTGCCATTGCGCGGGCCATCGCCAAACGCCCCGAGGTGCTTTTGTGTGACGAGCCGACCGGCGCACTCGACAGCAAAACCGGCATTCAGGTTCTCGAGGTCCTGCGGGATGTGAACGACAGGCTGGGCACCAGCACTGCGGTGATCACCCATAATGCCGCGATCCGCAAAATGGCGCACCGTGTGGTGTACTTCCTGGATGGACGGATCGATCGCGTGGAAGAAAACACCACTCGCATCGCACCCGCCGAAATTAGTTGGTGAGGCCCCCCGATGAACGCCCTTGACCGAAAGCTGCTAAGGGATTTTCAACGCCTCTGGGCGCAGGCCTTGGCCATCGCCTTGGTGCTGGCATGTGGGGTCGCGATTCTGCTGACGACCTTCGGCACCTATATCTCGCTGGAAGACACCCGTAGTGCATACTACGAACGCAATCGCTTTGCCGATGTCTTCGCAGATGCCAACCGCGCACCGCTCTGGCTGATGCAGGAGGTCCGGGAAATCGACGGGGTGCTGGCCGCAGATGCGCGCATTTCGAAGTTCGCGGTTCTCGATGTCCCCGGACAAGAGGAAACCGTCACGGCGCGGTTGCTGTCACTTCCGGACAACGGCAGCCTGCAACTCAACCTGCCGGTCTTGCGCGAGGGTCGCCTGCCAACGCCCGGCTCGGACCACGAGGTGGCCGTCAACCAGCCCTTTGCCAAGGCCAACGACCTTCGCCCCGGCGATACCTTCCAGGCCAATCTCAATGGGTATCAACGGGTTCTGACCCTGACAGGGACCCTGTTATCGCCGGAATTCATCTACACAATCGGGCCCGGCGCGCTGATGCCAGACAACGAAGCCTTCGGCATAGTGTGGATGCGCCAAGCGGCCATTGCGGCGGCCTACGACATGGAGGGGGCATTCAACAATGTCACCCTTAAACTTGGCCGTAACGCCAATATCAACGACGTGATCGACCGGCTTGACGATATGCTCGATCCCTACGGTGGATTGGGTGCCTATGGCCGGGACGTCCAATTGTCCAACAGTTTCATCGACTCCGAACTCGAACAGCAACGCACCGGCGCGATGATCCTGCCGCCGATCTTTTACGCGATTTCCGCGTTTCTGGTCAGCATGGTAATCGGGCGCATCATCGCCCTCGAACGCAGTGAGATCGGCCTTCTCAAGGCAATCGGCTATTCCAATACCGAAGTCTGCATTCATTACCTTCTGCTTGCAGTCCTCATCGCTTGTGCAGGCACCCTGATCGGCTGGGCGGTCGGCACTTGGCTGGCGCGGGCACTGGCGCGGCTCTATGCGCAGTTCTTCGATTTTCCCTACCTGATCTACAATCTTAGCTACACCGCCTACGCCCTGTCAGGCCTGCTGGCCATCGCCAGTGCCGGCCTGGGTGCGGCACGAAGCGCAATGCGCGCCGCGCGCCTGCCACCCGCGGTTGCCATGGCACCCCCCGCACCGCCCCGCTTCAAACGCCGGCTCCTTGATCGAATGCTGACCTCTCTGGGTCTTTCGCAACCGGTGATGATGATCCTGCGCAGCCTGATGCGTTGGCCGGTTCGCTCCGCCTTCACGGTGTTGGGCTTTTCCTTGGCGGTGGCGGTACTGGTGGCTTCGGGGTTCTTCACATCGGCACTGGACGAGATGATCGACACCACCTTCAACCGCTCCAACCGGCAAGACGCCATCTTGCTCTTTGATCCGGGCGTGCCCGAGACAGCCCTTGCCAGCGTAACCCGCCTACCCGGTGTGCTGCGCGCCGAAGGTCAGCAATTCCAATCCGCCGTTCTCCGCAATGGGCACCTTGAAAAAGAGGCCGCCATCGAAGCACGCCGCCCCGGGGCCGATCTCGCGAGGATCATCTCGACCGATGGGCAGGCCATCGACCCCCCCGGTCATGGCCTCCTGCTGTCCAGGCGTTTGGCGGCGCAACTGTCGGTGCGCCCCGGCGATGTGATCGAGGTCGAGTTTCTGGGCGGCATCAATGAAACGCACAAGGTACCAGTTGCCGGCATTGTCACGCAATACGTAGGCCTCGGGGCTTACATGGATATCGAAACCCTGAGCCGCCTCTTGCGGCAAGCCCCGCAAATCACGGTTGCCAACCTCAAGGTCGATACACAGGCTTTGCCGGAACTGCACCGCGTACTCAAGAAGACCCCCAACCTCAGTGGACTGATCCTTTTGGACAAGATGCAACGCTCCTTCGAGGCGACAATCCGCGAAAACGTGGTCATCATGACCACGATTTACCTGACGGTTGCGGTGCTGATCACCATCGGCGTGGCCTACAATGGCGCGCGTATCCAGTTGTCCGAACGGGCGCGTGAGTTGGCCAGCCTGCGCATCCTCGGATTTTCCCGCGGCGAGGTATCGTTCATACTGTTGGGGGAGACCATGCTTTTGGCTCTGGTCGCACAACCCTTGGGCTGGCTGTTGGGCGCAGGTATCGCGGCGGCCTTGGCCGAAGGATCAAGCAGTGACCTTTACGCGATACCGCTGGTGCTGAAGCCGGCCGGGTTCGCCAGTGCAAGCCTCGTTGTCTTGTCGGCGTCGCTGATCTCGTCTTTGGTGGTCCGGCGGCGGCTGGACCGGCTGGACTTGGTGCAAGTGATGAAAACACGTGAGTAAGGAGAGCACATGAAAACCAGAACTGTCATACTCACAACCTTTGGCGTTCTGACCGCCGGGATGCTTGGCATCGTCGCCTTCCGCACCGAACCCGTTTCAGTAGATATAGCCACGGCCGAACGTGGGCCAATGCAGGTGACAGTCAATGTCGAGGGCAAAACACGGATCGCCGAAATCTACGACGTCGCCGCCCCGATCCGCGGCGTCGCGCGCCGTTCTCCGGTGCGGGTGGGGGATACCGTCGAGGCCGGCGAAACCGTCGTCGCGACCATCAATCCGGCCGCCTCAGACCCACTCGACCCACGTAGCAGGGTTCAGGCAGAAGCCGCCATTCGCGAGGCCCAAGCCGGGCTTCAAATGTCGCGCAGCAATCTTCGGCAAACGCAGGAAGAATTGAGCTTGGCCGAAAGCGAATACCGGCGCACAAAGCAGCTTGTCGACCGTGGCGTGGCCTCTTTGACCCGCTTGGAAAACGCGGAGCAGACTCTCGGTGTCCGGCAGGCCGCACATGAAGCAGCCATTTCGAATCTTGAAATGGCCAAGGGTGCGCTTGATCGCGCCCGCGCCGCCTTGATCGAGCCAGGGGACGACGCGATCAAAATCGAGGATTGCTGCCTTGAGATAATGGCCCCGGTAGATGGCCGCGTTCTTGAGATCGAGACGATCAGTGAACGCCCGGTCGCGGCAGGCGCGCGCCTTCTTTCCATCGGCCAGCCCGGAGATCTGGAAATCGTGGCCGACGTCCTTTCAAACGATGCCGTGCGGCTTGAAGTCGGCGATCGGGCCATTGTCGAACGTTGGGGCGGGCCCGGCACGCTGGAGGCAAGGCTGTCCGAAATCGAACCCTCCGCATATACCAAGGTCTCGGCCCTCGGCATTGAAGAGCAACGCGTCGATGTGGTCTTTGACCTCGTTTCGCCCAAGGAAGAGCGCCCGTCGCTGGGGCATGGCTATGCCTTGAATTTGCGGGTCGTGGAATGGAAGAATGACGACGTTCTGCAAATCCCACTCAGCGCGCTGTTCCGGCAGGGCGAAGACTGGGCTGTCTTCGTCACCGAGGGGGACGAGGCCCGCCTTCGTCTCGTCAGGATCGGTCGAACCAATGACTTTTCCGCCGAGGTTCTGGACGGTCTGTCCGCCAACAGCGAAGTTTTGGTTCACCCAAGCGAACGCGTTGAAGACGGAACTCCGATCGTCAGGCGCAGCGCGGATTGAGGGGCACCGTCGCCAGTTTCTTCCACCGCTTCACCCCCCTAAAGCGTTTCGCGAAAAACCTGACACACAGATTTTTGCGAAATGCAGTGCTCCGCTCAATCGTTGCACGCGTTCCGTCTTTCGCTGATGTCTCAGGTTAAAGGCGGAACGCTTTAAACTCACCGAGCGCGGCTTTTCAGGTCGGGGTTGCCTCCGCAACCTGTTCCGGGTCGACGGGATTATTTCGTACGAGGCACGGGGAAAAACCTTACGACTCGTACAACCGTTTCGCGATTACTCGAAGCTGGAGAAAGGGATATATCGAACCAACGTTCCGGGGGTGACATGCGCCTCCCCTTCGGGCAATTCCACCAATCCCTCGGCCCAACTCAACCCACTGATCCGGCCCGATCCTTCGGACTTGAAAACCTCAACCTTTTCGTCGCGCACCCGCGCCCGAAGGTACTCACGCCGCCCCGGCTTCTTGCGTTTTTCAAAGGCGGCAGGCAGGGTAAACCCTTGTGGTGCTTTCCATTTTGTTCCAGCCAGCACTCCCATGGCAGGGCGCGCAAATATCAATGCACAGACCATCGCCGCCACCGGATTCCCCGGCAGACCAAAGACGGGCGCACCTTTCCAAAGCCCCAAGGCCAAGGGGCGTCCGGGCTTCACGGCAATCCGCCACTCGGCCATCGCGCCAGCCTCGTTCAACAACGCCGAAACATGATCCTCGTCTCCCGATGACGCGCCGCCCGAGGTCAGAATGACATCAGCCTTTGCAACTGCTTGGTCCAATGTTCCGCGCAAGGCATCCCGGTCATCAGGCACCCGGCCCATATCCACAAGGTCATACCCGAATTGGCGCACCAGCCCGCCAAGCATCGGGCGGTTGGCATCAAAAATCTGCCCGGTTTCAGCGGCTTGACCCGGGTCACGCAACTCGTCCCCGGTCGAGATCACGGCCACCTTAAGGCGGGCGCGTACCGGAAGATTCTTCAATCCAACGGCCGCCGTGAGCGCCAAATCCGCCGCCGTCAGCACCCGCCCCTTGGACAAGATCACATCGCCCGAATGAACATCCTCCCCCGCTTGGCGGGTATTGGCGCCCGGCTTGATTCCAGACCGAAAAGCAATCGCGTCATCGCCCAAGGTCACATCTTCCTGCAGGATCACGGTATCCACGCCCTCGGGCAAAGCCGCCCCTGTCAGCACGCGCACGGCCTTTCCCTTTGGAACCGTTCCCTCAAACGGTGCCCCCGCCGCCGCACGACCCTCGACAAGCGGTAAAACCTGATCGCCCCCCGCCAATGCAGCATGGGCAAATCCGTACCCATCAACGGCCGTATTGGCCTGTGGCGGGTTGGCACGCAGTGCTTTCACATCTTCGGCCAAGACCCGGCCCAGCCCGTCCTCCAACGGCAGTGCCTCTTGCCCGACAACTGGATGCAATCGGTCACGCAGCATATCCAATGCCTCGTCGACCGGGGTCCAATCCACACCGGCGGGCAGGGCAAAGCAATCATCGCGCAATGGTGGGGGGCGAAGGTTTGCATCCTTAACGGGGCGGGGGGGCTGCTGTCTTAGGGGGATTGGAACAGTCAACTCGCCGCGCGCGAGGTCGGTGAGCAATTCTCTGTCACGCGCGCCAAGAATCCATGCCTCTTCCCGCGCTTCATCCGGCAAATCGCTCAACATGCGTTCAAGGCGGTCGGGGGCAAGTCGCGACAGTGCTAGGGCAAGTCGCGTTACTTGCACGGCGTCGCGAATGGCATCACCAGTGTCGTCCTGTATAGCAGCCTCGATCAGGCCGGGCCAGATTTCGGCAAGAACGACATTCGCCTCGTCGTATCGTTGGAAAGGCCAGACCCCCACGCCTGGGATGGTTCGCAGGCGGTTTAGCATGGGAAGGCCCATCAAAACCTGGGAACCCACCGTGGGGTTGAAGAAGAGTTGGAAACAACTTGAGGCTGCGCGGGCCTCAAGATCGCATTTGCGCTTTTCGTCAAAGTCGAAGCGGTCGTATGAAATCTCTTGCATGTTGAAAGGTAGATCAGGCCAGTCGTTGGGGTTCGGCGCTCCCCAGAAAGGTCCTGTACCCGAGAATTTGCGATTCATCTCTTGCGCGACTTCGAACCGGTTATTTGAACGCTCGGTTTCCTGATTGTCTTCAATTCTCTCAGTGATCCAGTTCCACACGGCAAAGGGGTCATCGGAGCCGGTCAAGGCCTTGGCAAACCCCTTCGGATAGCCGAATGGAAAATCGAAGGTTAGGAGGAGCCTTCGACCAGCGGCGGTCTCGTCTGCAATCAGAGAACAAAGATGGTTTTCTGCTGCTTGTCGCGTTCGAAAGTAGAGCGGCTTGCTTGGCGTGCCTTGGCGCACAACGCCCAACCAGATGGCATCCGGCGAGGGCCTTTGTGGAGAGGAGCCGGCCTTCGCAGACCAGTCCACGACAGCAAATGTGTCGAAGACGCTCACAACTCCACCTCTTCAAGGACGAAATCGGCAATCGCTTTCGTGTCGTCCAGATCGAAAACCGGGCGGTCCAGCTCCAAATCCTTATCGCTCGCCACGGCGCGGATGGTGTCATCCTCGGGCGCGATAAGGGGGTTGCCCGTGACGCTGCGATGCGCTTCGACCTTGGGGTGCCGATCCCGCTTGTAGCCTTCGATCAGCACCAGATCGACAGG
>Ga0102929_1002559_pt1 | contig 10804 bp, 10 predicted proteins | sample SalPonR1_B_D2_MG_FD_78510 | JGI IMG/M metagenome (GOLD analysis project Ga0102929, IMG submission 78510) | Salt pond soil microbial communities from South San Francisco under conditions of wetland restoration - Salt Pond MetaG R1_B_D2_MG | ecosystem: Environmental > Aquatic > Marine > Intertidal... | reverse complement strand
TGGGATAAAACAGTCGCATCTTTAAATTAAAGCGGAGTAGCTATGAATACAATTCAAGTCATGAGTAGAAAGGAGATGAAGCATATAATGGCGGGAGTTGATCACAATTGCATTGGAAATGAATGCACAAATTGCCTGATCTGCTGGAATAATGATGGATCTGATGCTGTGGAAATTACATATGAATTGACTACTGAAGATCCAGATATGGCCTGCCGTCGGAATGGCCCATATTCAAGCGGTTCTTGGGGTCAGTGTTCTGATTTAGCAATACACTAAGGTTTAAGCAGGGGCAGAGTTTTTTATGCCCTTGTTTCATTTTTAAATAACATTACTATGTCTAATGTAACAACTGCCTTAATCTGGATTTTACAATTTGGAGTACTGATCTCATTCATGATGGGTTGTTCTTATGAAGAAGCAAGTAACATACCGGAGCTTGAAAACCTAATACTTGTATCTGAAAGGGATAACAGTTTACTACCCATTTACCTGGAAAAAGAGACCGTATTTGCAAGCTCGGAAGATAATCTTATTGGCAGGTTAGGGCAATTTGACATAGATGATGACGGCCGCGTGTATATAGCGGATGCAATGCAGCACAGAGTGCATGTTTTTGATCCGGCAGGACTGTATCTCACCCATTTTGGAAGAGAAGGGGCAGGCCCGGGCGAATTTCGTGCGATGGGTGCTCTAATTTATTCACAGGGTGATCTGTACATTTATGATCCTCTCATGATGAGGCTAAGTACTTTTTCAACGGAATCCTACGAAGAATCCAATACCATCTATACCCAGGCGATTAATAAAAGAGAAGTAGAAGAGTTATCCGGGTTAAATCAAAGTGGATTTATCTTTATTAAACCAAACAGATTTCTCGTCAATTTTACATCGAGGCTTGTGCCAAATCCTGATCATGCCGGATATAATTTGAACGATAACGACCGGACATATCATCTAATGGGCGGGGATAGAAGAATTGATCTGGAGCATTTATTTAAAAAACCGGGTTACAAGGCACTATCGGCATCGGTTAACGGACAGTACCGATTTACGCAGTTTGAATTTTTGGGTTCCACGCTGATCACTACTACAGAGAACACCATTTATATGGCCCGATCTGAAGATTTTTTGATTAAGGTTTATGATTCTGATGGAAGCTATCTGCGGGCGTACTACTACCCTTTTCAGAAAAAAGTGTTTACTCGCGAACAAGCAATTAAGCAGCAGGAACACAAATATGAAGAAGGTGTGGTGGAGTGGCGTGTGAGCGTGATTGAACAAGCCCCGGAGGAACAGAGTCCTGATTTCTGGCCTGCCCTCAATGACCTGGTTGTAGACAATGAAAACCGAATCTGGGTTTCAACAATAGTGGAAGATTTTGATATCTATGAATGGTGGGTACTTGAAAACACAGGTGAAGTGATTACTAAATTTGATTGGCCGCGGGATGAACCGATTGAGGTTATAAAGAATGGATATGTATATACCCGCCAAATCGAAGAAGAAACCGGATTGCAACAGGTGGTGAAGTATCGGATTGCGTTTGAAGAAGGATAACTATTTCAGAGAAATAAACGAATGTTTGAATGATCAAACAGGGGTTCATTTATTACCCGTACCCCGTCGAGTGGCGAAACGGGTTTAAACAAAACGAGGATAAAAAGGTGAATAGATTAAATAGTACAACTATCATATTAAGCCGAAGTGATTCGTAACGGAGTGGAGAACCGCATAGCGCTATGAAGAATGTTATGGCCGGGTCGTTGTCAGCTTGCGACCATGAGTGCTCTGTAGGATTTGCATGTTGCTGTTCAACTGAACAATCGCAGTGGTTAGGGTGCTATCATAGTACACAAAGTTGTTGCGAAGCTTGTTTAGGGATTGGTAATTGTGGTGTAAATTGATGACCAGGGTGAGCCTGGCAAACTTTAAGTAAGCTTTATAAAATCTGATTATGGATAAGTATTAAGTTTAGACCATCATTTACTTTCTTATTACAGGTTTGGATATCCCGTCCCGAAGTCTCAGGACGGGATAACTATTGCCCTGGATTTTGTAAACACTTCTTTAATTGAGTTTTCACTGTTGACAGGTATGAACTTTTATCTAATCAAAAAAATGACTGATAAACGCACCATACATATACATGATCAAATGTTATGAATATTTTTAAGGTATTAATTTTATTCACTATCGGAGTATTTTTATCTGAAAATTTGTATGGCCAGAAAAAGGATCAGATAGATTATAGTGAACTCAACTTGATGGATTATAAGTTGGTTTTGGAAATCGAGGAGAGTGATATCTACTTCCCGGGAATTTTAGGTCAACTTATTTTGACCTCAAGTGGAGACCTTATCGTTTCTGACCGTCAGAAAACTACAGTTGAGAGATTCTCCAGAAATGGGCGATACAAAGGAGTGGTTGCCGGGAAAGGCCCAGGACCGGGGGAAATTGGCTCGAACTCTTTCTATCTGGCTGCCGGTCCTGATAATTCTTTCATTATTCATTATGGTGATACACCACGGATCGATCTTTTTGGATTAGAAAGTGATGGTTCATATCAATATAAAGAATCATTTATTAGTCAGCAATTTGATGGATATCATCTAGAAATTTTGGAGTGGCATTCAGAGAAAACATTTTTTGCTTTAAAAAAGAAATGGGAAAATGAAATCGGGCTAAATCTACTCGAATACAGGAGTGAAGAAACGGTGATATTTGATCTTTCAACCGGTTTGGTTGAAGATTCATTGCATCTCCTCAAAACACCAAACTATCTATTCGGTGATCCGGGAAGATTTTCGTCACCTCTGCAGATGGATGGATTGGTTTTTTTAGGACACCCCCCTTATCGCTTCCAAGACCGGTTACGAATCAGGAGGAATGGGCAGTATGTAATTGGTCGTCCCGGAGAGGATAAGGTGGAGTTTTTTGATAATAATCACAGATTGGTTAGGGAGGTTTATTTGAATGTAAAAGAACGTCCGGTTACAGAGGTGGGGGTGGATTACTTTCTTGATAATAATCGTGTAGCCGTAAACCGAGACGTACGAGAAGAGTTAAAAAAATACATTGCGGATCAAAAGCCTCCTTTTTTAGACTTTTGGATTTCGGATGACAGTATACTGATGCATGTTGATACCGATATAGATGGTAAGAAATTAGTGTTGCTTAGCTTATATGGAGAGGGTATTGGAAGAATAAAGATATCCGAATATGATAGTATTCAAAAATTTGAAGAGAAGAGGATTTATGTTTTACATCAAAATCCAGACGCCACTCATAGTATTCGGGTATATCAGCTGATTTTATAGTTACTCTGTACTCTGATCGATTGAAGGATTTAGAATCGGTAATACCTGCATCCCTATTCCGGCGAAAAGGATGAGGAGATGGGCCTGTAGCAGGCAGTGAGATATAGAGTTGAATTCGGAGATAGTCAATAAACTCAGAGAAGAAACGAATGTTTGAGTGATCAAACAGGGGTTCATTTATTACCCGTACCCCGTCGAGTGGCGAAACGGGTTTAAATAAAAAGGAGATAAATTATGAAACCATCAATTTTAGGTGGAAGTACAGCAGGCGTTTTAAGTCGTAGTGATTCGTAACGGAGTGGAGAACCGCGTAGCGCTATGAGAAATATTATGGCGGGTGATTTTGGTTGTTATCAGGGAGACCCTTGTGCCTGTTCCTCGGTTTATAATTGCTATGCAAGTGTTTGCAGCTATGAAGAAGGTAACTATCCGGGTGATCCTGATGCCACTTATGGGGATTGTATGGATGAGGTATTGGAGTTATGGGAGGACTGCGATAGTGCCTGTTCGTCACCTTAATTTTGATTGAAACTATCCAAATTTAAAATTGAAGCTCTCCAAAACATTAAGGAGAGTTTCGATTTTCATTTATGTACTCTACGAAATGATTATTAGTAAAAAGGATGAAGATGAAATATACAGTATTTACGGTGTCCCTGTTTGTAATGTGTTTTCTCAGTTTGTTTTTTGTGCAATGTTCAGAACAGTACAACCCCGATCAAATGCAGGTTCTGAATGAAATACCTCAACACATTCAGGAGATTGAAAACCTCACCATTTTCCCCGGCGATTCCGAGCCTGAGTATTCGGTAGAATTGGTTCCTGTGCAGAGATTTGGGGTTGATGGAGAACCCTATCTGACGAGTATTATTGGAGGTGCCGTGGATGAAGATGGCAGATTAATTATTCTGGACGTCAACTTTGAAGGAGGTACATTTCCACCGGACAATCGCATCATTGTCTATCGGCCTGATGGAACCTACCTGACCCAGATAGGACGTTCGGGACAAGGGCCGGGGGAATTTGGATTGACAGGTATTCCACAGGTAAACGCCGGCAAGGTGTTCGTTGTGGACATCTCGAACAGACGTTTAAATATATATAGTTCAAGTGATTATTCTTTTGAGCGGACGAGTTTATTAGAAGAGTGGAGCGCACGGGGTCATGAGGCGGTTAGAGATTTAGAAATGGGTAGTTTGTTTTTCAGGCATGATGGCAACCTCCTGGCAAGATTTATCGATAGAGTACCTGATAACGATAGGCCTAAGGACTTAAAATTTCTATTGGTTAATACAGATGGTGATGTTCTGAACCCCGATCCGCTTGTTTTTCCTTCCGGGTTCACCATCCGGCCACAAACTGTTCCGCCGGGCCCCTCCATCTCGCTGCCTTTTATGGGAACTACAATAACGGCTCTTTCCCCGGATGATGCACTGTACTCGGCCTGGTCTCAAGACTTCCTGATCAAAAAGCATGGTGCTGACGGGGTCTATCAATCCGCGATTTACTACCCGGTAACGGGATCACCGTTTGATCTCAATGACCATACCGAATCAACGAGGTATAACCTTAGTGATATCAGAAACGCTTTCGATAATAGCGCTGAAGAACTGCCGGAATCGAATATCATACTTGTTGCATTGAGGGTAGATGATAAACATAGAATTTGGGCAGGGGTGCAGCCCGATCCAAAACAAGAGTTCTTCGAGTGGTGGATTCTCGGCCCATCTGGCAAACTGCTTGCCAAGTTGCAACACCCAAAAGACCAACAGGTTATTGACATCAAAGACGGGCATCTCTACAATAAGGAGACTGATGAGGATACCGGTGCGGAGTTTGTCGTGAAGTACCGGGTGGAATTCAGGGAGGCGGAATGAGAATGAGGTACTACAGGTTTGCCACGGTAGGTTATGGAAAATTCTGTTTTTCGCTTCGCGTCAAAAGATGAGCCGTGGGAATAGTGACTCTACGGTTAAAACTATGAATATGCGACCCTGTTATATACTTGTACTATTTGGCTTATTGATAATAAGCAACTTCGCAGCTTGCGGGGAAGGAACCGGTTATGCCAATCAATCGTGGTTATCGTGACTTCAAAATATTGAAGTGAAGCAACTGCTCTTCTCTGATCACATGGATGATATACACGACATGATCAGCTAATCGGTAAAAGATTCTGCACGGAGGTACTATTATTTCCCGATATACGGACGCTTCAATCTCTTCTAAGCGTTTTCCATTTTTCGGATGTTGAGCTAATTGATCTACACGTTCGAAAACTTTACGAACCAGTTTTTTGGCTGCAGCCGGATCGTCCAATGAAATATAATCTGCAATCTCATCAAGCTCCTGAAGGGCAGGTTCGGTCCAAATTATTCGAGCCATCGCGCCATGCGCTTTTTGGCATCTGAGTGAGAGACTACCCGGTCTTCAAGAATAGCCTTTTCACCCCTGGCTATACCTTCCAGCAGTTTTAATTTTTTTTGAATCTGTTCGAAATGATCTACGTCTACCAGGTAAGCTGATGGTTTGCCGTGCTCTGTGATCAATACCGGCTCTTTCTCCTCTCTGAGCTCCTTTAAGAGTTTTGTTGCCTGGCGCTTGAGTGTTGTAACAAGTTCTGTTTTCATAGTGATACTAAAGTACTACTTTTCAAAAATTTTGGCAACTCTCTTAAATCACCGGTGTAACTTACATCGTTAAAAAAGCAAAAGAATCCTCCGGACTTGATAATTGGAGCTCATCTTTTGAACGCGCCAGCGAAATGGTATGGTTGCATCAAAGTGCGGGAAACACTTTATATTGAGCTTACGTGAAAAGTAAAAACACCAAAACATGCTTAAAAAATTATACATACTATCGCTAATTCTTCCCATCACGGTTCTGATGGGTTGTGAAAGCAATTTTGATGATTCATCTATTGACTATAGAAGTTTAGACAAGCTGGAGATTATTCTGGTTGAAGAAATTGGTAACAACGATGAACATCTCTTTGGAAGGTTAAGAGATTTGGTGGTGATGGATAACGGAACATTTTTTGTCTCGGATTGGGGCAGTGTTACCATTCAGCAATTTGATAAGGATGGAAATTACGAGAGAACAATTGCTGATGAGGGAGGAGGTCCGGGTGAGCTCTCTTCTTTCTTTTTACTTTTTGAAGGAGGAGATGATACGTTGATCGTTCGCCACCGTGGAATGAGGCAGCATATAGACTACTTTACAGATGAGAATGGAGCAGGTGAGTATAGCCATTCAGAATCCATTTCGTTTGAAGCACCGGGCGATCGTTTTGTTACTCTTCTGGGTAAATTTTCGGAATTTGAATTCTTTGCTTTGGCCCCTCACAACAGCAATGATTTAATGGAAGCGCGAAAAAATCAAAGTGGTTTCAGCTATGTACCGATTGCCCTTGTAGATCGATACGAGAAGATCATTCAGGATTCACTGCACGTGCTGAAACGCCCCACTGTTGTTGCTGAATATGGTGAACGGTCGATGATGGTAATTGGGATGCCGCCTTATCAAATGGATGATCGTTTTCAAGTCATTGATGATGATCGTTACCTGATCGCCAGGCCCGATAGTGCATCCATAACCATATATGACAAATCACATACTATTGATTCGATACTCAATTTAGAGATTAAAAAGCGGCCGGTTGGTGATGATGAGGTGTCAACGTTTTTGGAAAATATTCCCCAAGATTATCACGGCATCATGTCGGAGCGAATACCGGATTTTAAACCGCCATTTTTAAATGTCTGGGCAACCGGTGACTCTATTTTTCTGCACATGGACAGTTCCTCAGAGGGGAAGGAGTTGATGGTCTTGACGTTGGAGGGGGAGCCGGTTGGCAGAATTTCACTGTCTGAATTTGATGAAATAAAAGTGATCAAAGAGAACCGGATATATGCACTGCATAAAGATCCCGATAAAGCAGAAAGTATTCGGATCTATGAGTTGATTTAAATTGAATCCGTGACGCTGAGTTAATTCACCGGAGGTTTTTTGATAGGGTTAATTCATTATCCGCATCTAAAAAGTAAATAAACACTTGCAGTTCTTGTTTTATGAAACTAATATCATCGTAGTGAAAATGAATGCGTGATTACCAGAAAGTCAAAAATCCATAAAAATTCCACCTTTAAATTCAACACTTATAGTTTAGGAGGGAGAAGGCTTCATCGGGATAATATGGCGCAATCTTACAGGGATATGTAAATGATGCAAAACTAAAATCTGAGGGAAAGAAATGGATACAAATATATTCAGCCACCAATAATAATAAAAATAATGGATAGATTATCCCCCAAAATAATGTGGGATTGAAGTTGTTTGAATTTTACTATGTTGTTTGCAGTGAGGTAATGATGAAATCATACCCCGCTTCGCTATTGCAGATGTAAAACGCAATTAAATATAAATTATAATGGAGATAATAATGAAAATTTTAAGTAGAAGTGAAATGAAAAACATTTTGGGAGGATCTGATCCCACTGTAGAACCAATTGGTCAGCAATGCAATTGCATATACTGTTATGATGGGATCGATCAAGCTATGCAGACATATCCCGTTTCAAATTGCACATATGATCCTAATATCTTTTGTCAATCAAGACTTTGGGACAGTGGGAATTATGGACTTTGTTGATATTCGCCTTTTAAGTAAATAGAAAATTAAAAATTGCAAGTTAAATTGATTAAAGTAGATATTTTTCAGTGCATTTTTCTTAATTGGATCTTATTTTTTGCATTTGCCTGTAATAGCGAGCCAAAACGAGCAACTGTTCCTGTATACTTTAACGAAATTGAAAACCTTACCATATTCTCAGGCAATCCATCTCCCATCGCTGAGATCAATTTCGAACGTGAAATCTCAATTGGCGACAGCCCTGACCCCCCCCTTGGAAGATTGGGCAGGTTTACGGTTGATGATTTGGGACGGATTTACATCAGCGACTCTCAACAAAGTGCGGTCCATCTGTTTGATCCCCATGGAGCATATATCACCTCAATAGGCAGAGGTGGTAGCGGACCAGGGGAGTATACGGGCCCTCCTTATCCAACAGTGAAATCTGATCAACTGTTTATATTAGATCCGATGAGATTGTTGATGGATATCTATTCAGCAGATGATTTCGATTTGATAAAGACAATCAACTTAAACCCAACGAATAAGGGTAGTTTCGAAGGGCTATTTGATACTCAGGTTAACCAAATCATGATCATAGATGAAGCGACCTATCTTGTTACTATGTCAACGTTCATTCCCAGGGTTCCGGAAGACGCCGGTGAATTAATGGATGACAGATCCATCTATTTCTATTTGATGGGTGATGATGGCAGACTTCTGAAGCCACTCATTGAACCGGTACCGCTTTTCGAGTTAACCGGGAGATCAACATCAGAGATGGCAAGATATACTGGCCCGTATTCACGAGCCGCACCAAGTCCTCAGCTATTTGCTAAGCCATTGATCGCGGTATCGGATATTGGCGATATTTTTGTTGCAATGTCAGATCATTTATTGATCAGGAAATATGCTGCAGATGGTGATTATCAGAGTGCCTTTTACCACCCGTTTGAACATCTTGAGATGAATCGTGAATCTGCAATTCACTCTCAAGGGACACCATTTCTTGCTGATTTAGTCAGCCAAAATGAAATACCTGATACCTGGCCCGCTTTGGATAGATTGCTGGTTGATGATGAGGGTCGTTTGTGGATAGCCACAATTGTTGATGACTTTAACATTTATGAGTGGTGGGTACTTGACGAATCCGGAGATCTCATAACCACGTTCGAATGGCCCAGGGATGAAACGATTGTGACCTTTAAAAACGGCAAAATGTACACCCGTGAAACCGATGGGGAGACCGGACTTCAGCAGGTGGTGAGGTACAAGATCAATCTAACAGAAATGAATTGAGCAAATGCTTAATCGTTTGAATTGCACTTTATTCATTATCCACATCTAAAAAGTAAATAAACACTTGCAGTTCTCATTTTATGAAACTAATATCATCGTAGTGAAAATGGATGTGCAGGCGGTGTAAAGCTCATTTCTTTCGCTCCTATTCAACCGACAGATTTTATCGATCCCATTTGCTACTGAACAGACCTATAACGGCTATTATACTTATTCTGGCAGCCCTCATTTTCGGGGGGCTAGCGCTGAGTGAGCTCTCGGTGGATCTGCTGCCCGATGTGGATTCTCCCAATCTGGTGGTTCGGACCGACTGGCAGGGGGCATCGCCACGTGAGGTGGAGAGCCGGATTAATGAGCGTCTGGAGGCGGTGCTGAGTACAGTGCCGGGTATCGACAGTGTGCACGGGTTTGCCCGGCAGGGACAGAGCGTGATCTACCTCAACTTCCGGTGGGGCCACAATATGGACCTGGCGTTTTTGAATGTGAGGGAGAAGCTGGACCAGGTTCAGTACATCATGCCGGAGCAAGCGTCGCGTCCGCAGCTCATCTTCAACACCACCGCCGACGAGCCGATTGCCGTGCTTGCCGTCACATCAAAAGATCGTCCCAACGAAGAGTTTGAAACCCGCCTGGCGCTCAAGCGCTGGGCTGAGCAGGTTCTGTCGCGCCGGCTGGAGCAGTCCGAGGGAATTGCGCAGGTTGTATCGGTGGGGGCGGTGGAGCCGGAAGTGCAGATCCGCTATCTGCCCCGCGAAATCGACCGCTACGGGTTGAGCCTGAGCCGGGTACAGAGCCTGGTGCGGGACGCTAATATCTTTACCTCCAGCGGTGAGCTGCGCGATGGTTGGTACCGCTACTCGGTGAAGATCGAAAGCCGCGTCAACGAACTGGAGGATCTTGAAAATGTGCCGCTCACCCGCCTGGGCATGGGGCGGATTCTCACCCTGGGTGAAATTGCGGAGATCTCCCTACAGGAGTCGGACCCGGCCTCTTTTGCCACGCTCGACGGGGAACGGGTGCTTAACCTGCTGGTGAAAAAAGAGTTTGGGAGCAACACCGTGGAGGTGTACGACACGCTGATGCCTCTGGTTGAGGAGATGCGCGAGCTCTACCCGAATATCAGCATTGAAGTGCTTCGGGAAGATGCCACGTTTATCCGCAAGGCGGTTGCAAACCTTCTGCAGACCCTGCTGTTCGGCGGAGTGCTCGCCTTTTTTGTACTCTTTACGTTTCTGAATGATGTACGAACACCCTTTACGATCGGGGTGGCCATTCCCGTCTCCATCTTTATCACCTTTTTTGTGATGTTTACGTCAGGCATTCAGCTCAATATAGTCTCCTTGAGCGGACTCACCCTGGGAATCGGTCTGCTGCTCGATAATGCCATTGTGGTACTCGAGAACATCAACCGGCATATGCCGCTCACAAAGTCAGTAAACCATGCGGCAAGAGCCGGAACTAAGGAGATCGCCCTTGCGGTCACGGCCTCCACATTTACAACCATCTCCGTTTTTCTTCCCTTGATCTTTCTGGGCGGGTTTGAGGGAGCTTTTTT
>Ga0102929_1002558_pt1 | contig 10809 bp, 9 predicted proteins | sample SalPonR1_B_D2_MG_FD_78510 | JGI IMG/M metagenome (GOLD analysis project Ga0102929, IMG submission 78510) | Salt pond soil microbial communities from South San Francisco under conditions of wetland restoration - Salt Pond MetaG R1_B_D2_MG | ecosystem: Environmental > Aquatic > Marine > Intertidal... | reverse complement strand
GGACGCACCGAAAAACCGCCAAGGAAGGCGCGCGCGATCATCCATGTCGAAAATCCGTGTCATGCGTCGCAGATACATCCTGTGCCCGACTCTATCAAGAGGTATGCGCGCCAATCGCCCTCACGTCCACTCATGACACGCTCACCACACTACTGCTTTCTTCTTGCCCGCAATATCCCGGGGTGTCTGAGGGGCTGGCCCCTCAGGGCCCGCGTGGCCCGAACGCAATCATCGGGCGTGGCGCACAGCCACACCATTGGAACATCAATCAGGCGCCAGCATATAGCCTTCGCCGCGTACCGTCTGAAGATAACGGGGCTGCTTCGGGTCCGCCTCGATCTTGCGCCTGAGACGGGTGATCTGCACGTCCACAGCGCGTTCCTGCGCCTGCCCTTTGTCGCGGCCCAGATCCTCGACCAGTTTGCTACGGCTGACCGGTTGTCGCAGGTTTTCGGTGAATATCCGCATAAGCTGTGTTTCGGTCGCGGTCAGTCGAACCACCTCGCCGCCCTGCAACAATTCCGACCGGTCGATATCGTATCGCACCGGGCCGAGGTTCAAGATCTTGGGCATCGCCACGTTCGGTTCGGGGTCAGGCATGCGCCGCAAGATCGCGTTGATCCGAAGCAGGAGCTCTCGTGGCTCAAACGGTTTGGAGAGATAGTCATCCGCTCCGGCCTCAAGCCCCGCGATGCGGTCATCAGTCTCGCCCTTCGCGGTCAAGAGTAGGATCGGCGTCGTGAGCGTCTTGCGCAAATCCGAAGTGAGGCTGATGCCGTCTTGACCGGGCATCATCACATCAAGCACGATTAGGTCAAATTCCAGCCCCGATAAAATGCGTTGTGCATGCGCGGCATCACGCGCCGCCGAGACCAGAAACCCATGTCGGGCCAGAAACTTGCGAAGAAGCTCGCGAATTCGTTCATCGTCATCAACGATGAGCAGATGCGGCGCCGGATCGGTCATGTGCCCTGCTCGCGAATGGCGTAATAGCTGCGGCGCATGTCCGGGTCCATCATCGCCTCGAGAACCTGACGAAACCCGGCGACGGCCTCGGGGCCCGCCGCGCGGTAAGCGCCTCGCATACGGGCGCGTTGTGCATCACTCAATTTCTGTTCCAGTGCCTTGCCCTCGTCGGTGAGGTATAAATTGCGCTGGCGCTTGTCCTGGCTTCCGACACGGCTCTCGACAAGGCCATCGGCAACCAATGTGCGCAGCACACGGTTGAGAGATTGCTTCGTTACGCCAAGAATAGCCAGCAGGTTATTCACTGTTGTTCCCGGTCGGCGCGAAATGAAATGAATGGCGCGATGGTGCGCACGTCCATAGGCAAGTGTCTCGAGTATCCGGTCAGGATCGGCGGTGAACCCGCGATAGGCGAAAAACATCGCCTCGATACCAAGCCGCAACTGTTCGTCGGTCAGAAAGAGCAGGGCTTCGCCGCCTTTGCCATCTGCCATGCCTACCTCCCGTTCGTTGGCTCGCTTGACCCCGAGGTTATGTCAGCTTTATTGACATTCCAAGCCCATACTGGTAGCGAATCGCAAATTTGACGCAACTTTATGTCCACATCGGACATATTTGGCGCAACAAACGCAAAAATGGGCTCAAAAAGGGAATAAGCGCGATGGCGGGATATGACGACCGTGACGGCATGATCTGGATGGATGGCAAGCTGGTGGATTGGCGTGCGGCCAACGTACACATCCTGACACATGCGATGCATTACGCAAGTTCGGTCTTCGAAGGTGAGCGCGCCTATAATGGCAAGATATTCAAGAGCCGCGAGCATTCCGAGCGCCTGCATTTTTCCGCCGGTGAACTGGATTTTCAGATTCCGTGGACTGTCGACGAGATCGAGGCGGCCAAGCAGGAGGTGCTTTCCGCAAACGGCCATACTGACGCCTATGTGCGGGCTCTGGCATGGCGTGGCGCGGGCGAAGACATGGGGGTCGCCTCGGCGCGCAATCCCGTCCACCTCGCGATCGCGGCGTGGGAATGGGGCGCTTATTATGGCGACGCCAAGATGAAAGGCGCCAAGCTCGATATTTCCAAATGGAAGCGCCCCTCGCCCGAAACGATCCCGGTGCATGCCAAGGCCGCTGGTCTTTACATGATCTGCACTACGTCCAAGCACGCCGCCGAAGCCAAGGGATGCTCGGATGCGCTCTTTATGGATTATCGCGGCTACGTGGCCGAGGCGACGGGTGCCAACATCTTCTTCGTCAAGGAAGGCGAGGTTCATACACCCATACCCGACTGTTTCCTCAACGGTCTTACGCGGCAGACTGTCATCGGGATGCTGAAGGACCGTCAGATCAAGATTCACGAACGCCACATCATGCCCGAGGAGATGGAAGGGTTCGAGCAATGCTGGCTGACCGGCACCGCCGCGGAGGTGACACCCGTGGGTCAGATCGGCGATTATCACTTCGAAGTGGGCGCTCTGACACGCGACATTGCCGAGAGTTATGAAAAACTGGTGCGCAGCTGATCCACTGGATACCTAGACTTTTGACATGGAAAGGGCGGGATAATTCCCGCCCTTTTTCGTGTCTGGATTTCGATATGCAGATAAGCGAGCCTCGCTTTGCGCATATGCTTGGCCTTAGCCCGGTGACATCCCCCGAAGGCGCTCGGACCGGCGGCGGAGAAGTTCGACCGTGGTCAAAAGCGCGATGGAGATCATCACGAGGATCGTTGCCACGGCAAGTATGGTTGGCGAAATCTGTTCGCGCAGGCCGGTGAACATTTGCCACGGCAGGGTCTTTTGGCTCGCCGAGCCGACAAAGAGGACCACGACCACCTCGTCGAAAGAGGTGATGAAGGCAAAGAGCCCGCCCGAAATCACCCCCGGCAGGATAAGCGGCATCTGAATGCGGAAGAATGTGGTCACCGGGTTCGCGCCCATGTTGGCCGCCGCCCGCGTGAGCGACCGGTCAAAGCCCACCAGAGTCGCGGTCACCGTGATGATCACGAACGGAATCCCAAGCACGGCATGCGCAAGGATCACCTTCACATAGCCCACGAAATTCTTGTTAAAGCCCAGAGTGCCTTCGAGAAAGTTGCCGATCTGGCTGTAGAAGAAGAACATGCCCGTCGCGGAAATGATCAGCGGCACGATCATCGGAGAAATCAGAACCGCCATGATCGCGCGGCGGCCGGGCACGTGGCTCTGGCTTAGGCCGATGGCCGCAAGTGTGCCGAGGCTCACCGAAATGATGGTCGCGATCGGCGCGATGATAAGCGAGTTCTTGAAGCTGCGCTGCCAGTCATTGTTGGTGAAGAAATCCTGATAGTGCTTGAGGCTGTAGCCCTCAGGGTCGAAGCGGAGCATCTCGGGTGTAAACGTAAAGAAGTTCTCGGCGTTGAAGCTGAGCGGCATCACCACGAGAATTGGCGTGATCAGAAAGACGAAGATCGCGCCACAGATGACCCGGAAAGTATAGTGCCAGAGCACCTGACCTGCGGTGGTATAGGGCGGCAGCTTGGCCCTGTAACGCCCTTCGTAGAGCCAGTGGATGAACCACCCGAAGAACCAGCCCGCAAAGGCGCCGAGAACCGCAAGAGGTATTCCGCCGAAAACGAAGCCCAGAACCACGAACAGCCCAATGCTCAGCCAGCGGGCCATTTTCTCGTTATCCAATTTTGGCAGAATGAGCGCCAGTCCCCCCACGAGCACGGCCCCGATGACCACACCCAGCAAGCCAGAGCCGTTGGCCGTGCCGACGAAGAGGCCAAGGAACCCGCCGGCAGCGGCGGAACACGCCGCGACAAAGCCAAGGGGTTTGCGGGAAATATCGGTTAGTTTCATTTCGCTTACCCCAGCTTCACGTTGTCGATGCCGACGATCTTGTCATAGGCCCAGTAGAGGATGAGCACGACCACCAGAAGGATACTGCCAAGAGCCGCAGCCAGACCCCAGTTGAGCGAACTCGAAATGTGATATGCAATCCGGTTCGAGATGAAGACGCCCTTGGTGCCGCCCACGATCTCGGGCGTGATGTAGTAACCAATCGAGAGGATGAAGACGAGAATCGACCCCGCCCCGATACCGGGCACCGATTGCGGGAAATAGACCCGCCAGAACGCTGTCCAGTTCGTCGCGCCAAGCGATTTCGCCGCGCGTAGATAGCTGGGTGGTATCGTCTGCATAACCGAATACATCGGCAGGATCATGAAAGGCAGCAAGATATGCGTCATCGCGATGATCGTGCCCGTCTGGTTGTTGATCAGGACGAGCCGCGCCGCATCCGGCACCATGCCGAGCCAGACGAGAACGTCATTGATCACACCCTGCTGCTGAAGCATCACCTTCCACGCCGATGTCCGGACGAGTAGCGAGGTCCAGAATGGCAAGAGGACAAGGATCATGAGCATGTTTGCCGTGCGCATGGGCAAGTTCGACAGGATCCACGCGATCGGATAGCCCAGAAGGATGCACGACCCGGTGATGATGAGCGACATGATCAGCGTGCGCACGAAAAGCTTGACGAGGATCTGTTTGCTTTCGGGCTGTGCTTCGGGGCCATCCGGCGTGATACGCATATCAACGGCATTCAGGAAGTAACCGCTGGTGATGGCGGGCGCGAAGGTTTGAATCGTGCGCCACGTGTCGGTATTGACCCAGTCCTCGTCAACCTCTCCCATGATGGCTTCGTAATCGGGGGCCGTGATGGTATCGCTTGCCTTCAGTTCGCGCAGGAGATCGGCCTGCGGTCCCTGATACCCGGATACATCCGCGGTTTGAAGATCGGTGGCGAGGGCCACGAAAAGCTGTTCCAGTGGCTTTTCCGTCGCCACTTCGTCTTCGTCGATGAGTTCAGCCATCACAGCGAAGGCCGCATATTCCCGCGCCGTCAGCGGCAGGAGTTGCGAAATCTCGGCTCCGGGGGTGAAATCCACGTCCCCACGCAGGACCGTATCATCAAGCGCCGAAAGTCGTTTCTTGGCGTCCTTGAGCAGGCTTTCATTGGTCTCGGCACCTTCTGCGCCGGACATGAGCGCATACCATGTCTCACCGTCTTTCCACGCGTCGTTCACCGCACTGAAATCCTTGCGGTAATCCTTGCCGACATCGTCAAGCTTGCGGCCCGACTGACGGAAAAGGGACGACATGCCCGTGCTTTCATAGTTCAGGCGCGTCCCGAGACGGGTGTGCCGCTTGACCTCGGCGGCGAGGAACAGATCGTAATAAAGCGACTGAAACAGCGGTTGAGACGGTAGCTCTCCCGACGATCCGTCCCATTGGTCGATCTGTTCAACAGTATAGGGAAGCGTGTTACCCACGATATCATTCTCGACCGATCGCATCAGCATCGAGATGATGGGCCAGATGAAGGACAGCAGAACAAAAATCAGAAGCGGCGCGATAAGGCCAAGCGCGCGCAGTTTCTGAACTCTGAGGGCGCGGGCAAGGCTGCGCTTGAGTGGCTTGCCATCCGCAGAAAGAACCGGCCCGCCCTGTTCGCTGTCCGCGATGCGGAGCCCGTCATCCGGCGTCGGTCCGCGCTTGCCTGTTGTTGCGTCTGTTACATCGCTCATTTCAGGTCCCCTCGACCAAAACGATTACACTATCGGCGGTGCGCCTGCGGATCTCGGCCACCTCTTGGTAGGCGGGATCATTATACGCGGCGCGCGCGGCCTCATAGCTTGGAAATTCTATGACAACGTGACGCTCCTGCGTCTCGCCTTCGGGCGTTTCGGCGGCCCCGCCCCGAACGATGAACTTGCCCCCAAGTCCAAGAAGAATCGGCGTATCCTTCTCGACATACTCCTTGTATGCCTCCGGATCGTTCACAGTGATGTGGCCGATGAGATAGCCCTTGGGCATAATAGGCGCGTGTCCCCTGTCAGGTGGCATGCGCCATACATGTGGCGCGTGCTCGTTTGTTATTGTTGGGGTGCGCAATGACTGCGCACCCCGAAGGTCGGCTTATTGAGCCAGCCACGCCTGGAATTTGGCGTCGATATCGTCGCGGTAGTCAGCCCAGAACTCGTAGTTGTAGAGGAACGTGTTCTTGGCGTTGTCCGGATCGGTGGGCATATGCGGCGCCATGTCGATACCCAAGTCGGCATGCTTGCCAACCAAAGGTGCCGAAGATTTGCGTGCCGGGCCGTACGAGATGTACTTGGCCTGATCCGCCAGACGCTGTGTGTCCGTCGCGAACATGATGTAGTCCAGGGCACGGGCCTTGCGCTCATCCGAAAGACCGACAGGAATGATCCAGCCGTCAAGGTCGAAGACCTGAGCGTCCCACATCATCGCAACCGGCTGATCCTGCTCTTCGATCACGCTGAAGAGACGGCCATTGTATGTCGAGCCCATGAAGACCTCGCCATCTGCCAGAAGCTGCGGGGTGTCGGCACCGGCCGACCACCAGACCACGTCGTCCTTGATCTCGTCGAGCTTGGCAAGCGCCTGATCCTGGCCTTCTGCGGTGGCCAGCACGTCATAGACTTCATCCTTCGCGACACCGTCACAAAGCAGAGCCCACTCCATGTTGTTGATCGGACGCTTCTCAAGCGAACGCTTGCCCGGATAGGTCTCGGTGTCGAACACGTCGCAGATGTCGTTGGGCGCCTCGGCACCTTCCGGCACCATGTCGGTGCGATAGCCGAAGGTCGTCGAATAAACGATCTGCGGAATGAAGCAGTCACCGACCAGAAGATCACCGAAATCTTCGGAAGCGGGCGTGCCATCGGGGGCATCGGCCAGCATCTCATCGGGGTCGATTTCCATGGCCAGACCTTCGTCGCACAGACGCAGGGCATCGGCGGCCACGACGTCAACGACGTCCCATGTGATGTTGTCGGCTTCGTTCATGGCGCGCAGCTTGGCCACGGCCTCGTTCGAGCTTTCATCGTTGATGATCTCGACGCCCGTCTTTTCCATGTAGGGCTCGTGATAAGCGTTCTGCTGCGATGCCGAATAAGCACCACCCCAAGACACGATTGTCATCTTGTCAGCCATTTCTTCGGCCACGGAACCGCCTGCCACGAAGGTCAGCGCAGTCGTTGCCATAAGTGCATTTGTTAATTTCATGTGTATTCTCCCTAAGTCTACCCGTTACTGTTATCTTGGTGATCCGCGATACGGGTCGATAGCACGGACCCCCTGTTCATCACCCCAGTCAGCCTGGGGCGAGAAAGTCGAATATCAAGCTTCGAGCGCGCGGCAGTCCCGCGGCAGCCAGCCGATTTCAATCTGCTCACCGGGTTTAAGCCGGACCTGATCGGGGGCATTCCTGGTCTTGACGATAAAGTCATCATTGCCCGCGACACTGAGACGGGTGCGGAAAATATCACCCATATAGATGAATTCCTTCACCTCGGCCTTGAGCGTGTGCACCCCCGGCTGAAGCCGTTCCTTGTTGAACTCCACGCGCTCGGGTCGGATCGATACACGGGTGCGATCGCCAACTTTTGAGACGTTGACAGGCTTACAGTCGATAACCTCACCATCGTCGAGCTCAACAAGAGCTTGCTCACCGTCGATTTGCTTGACGGTGCCCATCAAGGTGTTGTTTTCGCCGATGAACTGAGCAACGAAGCTGTTCTCGGGCTCTTCATAAAGCTGATCGGGCGCCGCGAGCTGCTGAATGCGGCCATCGTCGAACACCGCCACGCGGTCCGACATCGTCAAGGCTTCGGTCTGATCGTGGGTCACGTAAACGACTGTGATCCCCAGACGGTGCGCCAGATCGGTAATCTCGAACTGCATCTTTTCGCGAAGCTGTTTGTCGAGCGCGCCCAGCGGCTCGTCCATCAGGACGAGTTCGGGCTCGAACACCAATGCCCGCGCAAGTGCGACACGCTGTTGTTGACCGCCCGAAAGCTGTGCCGGGCGACGTCCGCCGAAATCGCCCATCTCGACCATGTCGAGCGCGCGCTTGACCTTACCCTCACGGTCGGATTTGCCGATCTTTCTCACTTCTAGCGGAAAGCTCAGGTTCTCAGCGATCGTCATGTGCGGGAAGAGCGCGTAATTCTGAAACACCATGCCGATACCGCGTTTGTGCGGCGGGATGTTGTTGATTGAGGTGCCACCAAGACGGATGTCGCCATGCGTCGCGGTTTCAAACCCCGCCAGCATCATCAGACATGTCGTCTTCCCTGACCCTGAGGGCCCAAGCATCGTCAGAAATTCGCCCTTGGGCATTGAAAGGTTCAGGTCTTTGACGACCAGTGTCTCACCATCATAGCTCTTTTGCACCCGTTCGAATTCGACGAATGCATCGCCAGTGTCTTTGTTAGCCAAAGGTGGCTCCCCGTTTTATTTTTTCTCGCAGCTAACCTGCGTTCCGCCGAAACTAAACCGTGTTAGCGGAACAGATGCAAGCAGGTTACGGCGCTTTAATAGCGGAATGCGACATTGCCGGCGCTAAAATCACCTTTAAAAGCAAGGGTGAACAGCCTGATTTCGCGGCATGATAAGATTTCTCGTGCGTGGCCCGGGAAATTCCTGCAAGGTCCGCCTCTGTCGAATTGCAGCAGATGGAACACGCCATGATTCAGAAGTTCATCCCCTTTGAACGCACCGAGTATGACCGGCGCCTCGCCAAGACGCGCGCGGCGATGGAAGATGCATCACTCGACGTTCTGTTCGTCACGGACCCGTCCAATCAAAACTGGCTAACGGCCTATGATGGATGGTCTTTTTACGTCCATCAGGGGGTCATCGTCTTTCCCGACCGCGACCCTGTCTGGTGGGGCCGCAGGCAGGATGCCAACGGGGCGGTGCGGACTGTCTGGATGGAGGATGACTGCGTTCGGGGGTATGCGGATCACTTCGTGCAATCGACCGTCCGGCACCCGATGCAGGATCTTGCGGCGTTTCTGGAGGATCTGGGCCAAGGATCGGCCCGGATCGGGGTCGAAATGGACAACTACTATTTCTCGGCCAAGGCGATGCAGGTGCTTGAGGCGGGTCTGCCCAATGCACGATTCTCGGATGCGACGGCGCTGGTCAACTGGCAGCGGGCGATCAAATCGGACGCCGAGCTTGAGTTCATTCGCAAGGCCGGAGGTATCAGCCAGAAGATCGTCGAGGGTCTGATGGAACGGGTCGAACCGGGTATCCCAAAGAACGAGGTTGTCGCCGAAATCTACCGTGATGCGATCCGGGCACCGACGGGGTTTGGGGCGACTATCCGGCCATTGTGCCGCTGCTGCCGTCGGGGTCAGACGCGGCCGCGCCGCACCTTACGTGGGATGGTCGAGAGTTTGCCAGCGGTGAGGCGACATTCTTTGAGATTTCAGGATGTTACCGACGCTATCACGCGCCGATCAGCCGCACGATTTTCCTTGGAACACCCGATGATACGCTACGCCGGGCCGAGGCCGCACTGGTTGAGGGGCTTGAGGCGGGGCTCGAAAAGGCCCGCGCCGGGAATCGTGCCTGCGACATCGCCAATGCACTTGCCGGACCGCTTGAACGGGCGGGGATCGAACGCGGTGCGCGCTGTGGCTATCCCATCGGGCTGAGCTACCCGCCAGACTGGGGCGAGCGCACGATCTCGCTCAGGGCCGAGGATGAAACGGTGCTGGAACCGGGAATGACCTTCCATTTCATGCCCGGTCTCTGGATGACGGACTGGGGCATGGAGATCACCGAGTCCATCTGCATCCGCGAAGATGGTCCGCCGGAAACCTTCTGTGACCTGCCGCGCAAGCTCATCGTGAAGGACTGATCAGCGAATCACCTTTAATACAAGGCCGGGGCCCGAAAAACGACGTCGGTAGTCACGTCGGCATTCACGTCGGTATCACGTCGGTGCGTTTGCACGGTGCCCCCGGTTTTAACGCAACGCCCGGTGGGTTCACCGGGTATTTCGTGAAATTAGGGCGTCGATTTTCATGAGTGCCGGGAATGCGATACGGATCGCGCGGGCCGCCGGTGCCGACGCGAGCGACCCGCATGGCACCCGGGTGATTGCGTCGATCCGAGACCTGAAGCGCCGAGGGCTAGCTTGGGGCAGAGCCTGGCTTGAGTACGTTATTACGACTGCTGCATTTCGTTACGTGAGCGGCCCAGAGTTGCAGTTCAATGCGTAATGGCGCGCCGCTTCACCAAACCGGCCTTTCGCTGCGCCCGCGAGATCGACTCGTTCCGCGAGGTCGGCAGAGCGGACCAAGCTGCCTTTCGCTACGGTTGCGTGAATGCTGCATTGCGAAAATGCAGGCCAAAAAAGACCGAATTTGGCACGCATATAGCGTGAGATCTAGAGGTGAGTGTTTTGAACGCATTAGCTGTCATGCCGCCCGGGCATGTATGACCGGATTGCGCAAACATCTGCGTATAAATACTCACAAAATCACCTAGCCGACAAGAAATAGCAAAATCAAATCAGCCCGCCTGAGCAGCCTTCACACGCCAAGAGGGTAAGCGGATGACAGCAGAAGTGTGACTGTCAGCAGCTATCACTTCGAATTCGCCGCCATGAAGCTCAACTAGCTTCCGCGTCAATGGAAGACCCAGACCCAACCCGCCGCGCGTATCCCTATTGTTGATGTCGCCACCAACAACAAAAGGTTCATAGAGCGCCGCTAACTCGACATTTGCGTCTAGCCTGCCATCGTCAGTGATCAAAATCTCGATGTTTCCTGATCCGTCCAACCGGCTTCCAACGGTGATATTTTGACCTCCGTGGTTGACTGCATTGAGTAGGAGTGCGTTCAATGCCAGCCTGACCTGATTGGGGTCAATGTAGACAGGGATCGTAAGTAACTCGTCAGCGACAGAAACCGATTTAAGCGTACCATCCGCGCCCGGCAGGTTCAATTCAGCAGTATCGCCAAGAAGGTCTT
>Ga0102929_1002557_pt1 | contig 10811 bp, 10 predicted proteins | sample SalPonR1_B_D2_MG_FD_78510 | JGI IMG/M metagenome (GOLD analysis project Ga0102929, IMG submission 78510) | Salt pond soil microbial communities from South San Francisco under conditions of wetland restoration - Salt Pond MetaG R1_B_D2_MG | ecosystem: Environmental > Aquatic > Marine > Intertidal... | reverse complement strand
TTCTGCCCGCCCGAGAGGCGCCCGACCACCGTGTCGGCCTGTTCCGCCCCGATGCCGAACCCGCCAAGCCGCGCACGCAGTTTCGCCGGCGCCTCGCCCGGGCGCAGGCGACGGATATGGTCGATGGGTGTCTCGGCGGGGCGCAACTCCTCGACCTGGTGTTGCGCGAAATAGCCCACGCGCAGTTTGGATGCGGCGTGAATGCGCCCGTCCATCGGGTCCAGCCGGCCGGACAGCAGCTTGGACAGGGTCGATTTGCCTTCACCATTGCGGCCCAGAAGCGCGATTCGGTCATCCTGGTCGATACGCAGATCCAGACGGGACAGCACGGCCTTGCCATCATACCCCACCGCCGTGTTTTCCAACCGGACGATGGGCGGCGACAGTTCCTCGGGTTCGGGAAAGGAAAAGGCGCGCAGGGCGGCCTCCTGCGGGCGGGTGATGGGCTGCATGCGCGCCAGGGCCTTGATCCGGGCCTGGGCCTGTCGGGCCTTGTCGGCCTTGTAGCGGAACCTGTCAACGTAGGATTGCAGATGCGCGCGGCGCGCCTCCTGTTTCTTGGCCTCGGATTCGGCGGCGGCCACCCGGGCCGCGCGGGTTGTGGCGAACGTGTCGTAGGGACCGTTGTAAAGCGACAGCTTGCGGTCTTCCAGATGCAGTATATGGCCAACGGCCCGATTCAGAAGCCCGCGGTCGTGGCTGATGATCAGGACCGTGTGGGGGTAGCGGGCAAGATAGCTTTCCAGCCACAGCGCGCCCTCCAGATCGAGGTAGTTGGTGGGCTCGTCCAGCAACAGCAGATCCGGCTGTGCAAAGAGCACCGCCGCAAGCGCCACCCGCATTCGCCAGCCGCCCGAGAAGGCCGAGCATGGCTGCGCCTGCTCGGAGTCGGTAAAGCCCAGCCCCTTGAGGATGGACGCGGCACGGGCCGGTGCGCCCCACGCGTCTATATCCGCCAGCCTGGTCTGCACCTCGGCGATGCGGGTGCCGTCCTCGGCGGTCTCGGCCTCCGCGAAGAGCGCGGCGCGCTCGGTGTCCGCGGCCAGCACCGTGTCGATCAACGACACGTCGTTGCCGGGCACCTCCTGGTCGACACCCCCGATGCGGGCCCGTGGCGGCAGGATGATCCGGCCCGACTCGAGCGCCAGTTCGGCACGGATCAGGCGGAAGAGCGTCGTCTTGCCGGTCCCGTTGCGCCCGACGATTCCCACCTTGTGACCATCCGGTATGGTGGCCGAGGCGTGTTCGAGAAGCGGCCGACCGGCGACCGAGTAGGAGATGTCTTCGATGCGTAGCATGAGCGCGGGTGTGGCGTAGGTGGCCGGGGCTGTCAATCGGGCAAGGGGCCGGGGGGCCGGGCGGTGTCAAGATGCGGCTTTTCAACCCGTTCGCCCCATGCTATCGGAGCCGCGATCCAAGGAGGGCGGGCAGGGGGCCGGCCCGTGGAACCCGAACGGAAAAGAGGCTGACAATGGCGATTGAGCGCACCCTGAGCATCATCAAACCTGATGCCACCAACCGCAACCTGACCGGCAAGATCAACGCCAAGTTCGAGGAGGCCGGCCTGCGCATCATCGCGCAGAAGCGTATCCAGCTGACCCCGGCGCAGGCCGGTGTCTTCTACGCGGTTCACAAGGAACGTCCTTTCTACGGTGAACTGTGCGAATTCATGGCCTCGGCGCCGGTTGTCGTGCAGGTGCTGGAAGGCGAGAGCGCCATCGCCAAGAACCGCGAAGTGATGGGCGCCACCAACCCGGCTGATGCCGCGCCGGGCACGATCCGGGCCGAATTCGCGGAATCGGTGGGCGAGAACTCGGTCCACGGGTCGGATGCGCCTGAAACCGCGGCCGCCGAGATCGCCTACTTCTTCTCCGGGCTCGAACTGGTCGGCTGATCCGTCGCCGATGGCACCGCGCAAGGGCCGTCCCGGCGGGGCGGTCCTTTTCTTTTCCGGTCCGGTTCCTGTCGATCCGGCCAGGCCGAGGCGCTTTGCCGTCACTGGCTTTTGGCCTTCCTGATCGTCGTGTGCTTGGCCGCGCGGGGCGCTGCCGCCCGAGGCTCAGATCGACGCGAAGTCGTTGAACACCTGCCTCGAGATCGTCCGTGCAGCCGGCGCGGGTGTGGCGGGTGTTGTCCCGGGCGTGGGGGCGGGCCTTTCGGGCTTTGGGGGCTCCGTGTGGTCTTGGCTGGGGGCGGCGGATGCCATTGGACTGCTCCTTTGTTATCGAAGCGGGCCAGGCCGCGCCTGACCGGCGCTTGAGTTATCCCGACAGTGTTGCAGTGGAAACGGGCGTGCGTCTGGTCGAAATCAGGTAAAAACGCGGCAATATCATGCGTCCATCCTGTTGATCACGGTGACGCCGTGGCCACGGAATTCGTCCATCGCGCGCAGAGCCTCACCCGCGCCGCTGAGCGGGATTCTCGCGGTCACAAGGGCGCCGGGATCAAGCCGTCCGGCCGCAACCATGTCGAAAAGCGCCGAGAAGCGCGCCGCGCCGATTCCGCGCGACCCCACGAGGCTGATCTGGCGGGCGTAAACCAGTTCCAGCAGGGGCAGGGACGGCATGGCGTGGGCACCCACCGGCATTCCGATCTGGACGTGCCGGCCCAGTTTGCGCAGACCGCGCAACGAGTTTCCGAAAGTGTCGGTCAAACCCAGGGCTTCGACCGAGACATGCGCACCGCCATCGGTGGCGTCACGCACGGCTTCGCCCACATCCGGTGCTGCCGCGGCGGCATCAATGGTTTCGGTCGCACCGAGGTCACGGGCCATCGCAAGCGCCTGCGGGTTGATGTCCACGGCAAGAACCCTTGCCCCCATCGCCGCCCCGATCATCACTGCCGAAAGCCCCACACCACCACAGCCGTGCACGGCCAACCACTCGCCCGGTGCCAGTGAGCCCCGGTCCACCACGGCGCGGAACGCCGTCGTCACCCGGCATCCCATGCCTGCCGCGGATACGAAATCGACGGTTTCGGGCAGACGGACAAGGTTGAAATCGGCATGCTGTACCGCCAGACGTTCCGCGAACGCCCCCCAGCCGGTGAAACCGATCACCTGCTGGTGATTGCAGATCGTCGGATCACCGCCGCGGCAATCCGGGCAACTGCCGCATCCGAGGATGAATGGCGCGGTCACGCGGTCCCCGATGCGGAAGCGGTGGCATTCAGGCCCGGTTTCCAGGACTTCGCCGGCGAATTCGTGGCCCATCACGTGCGGGAGCACGACATCGGGATCGGCCCCTTTCCAGGCGTGGTGATCGGAACGGCAAACGCCGCAGGCACGTATCGCGATGACGGCGCCGTCGCGCGGGCAGGTCGGATCCGGGACCTCTTCCAGATCGACGGACCCATCGAATTCGGTTATAAGGGCGGCCTTCATGTACAAGCCTGCAAATGGTGTTCCGCTGCTGCATACCCTGCGGCCGGACGGTGCAATAGCGTGGATGCGACAGGCAAACGTCGTAAATTGCCGCGGCATGTCGTTTGCGGTGGCAATCCTTGTCGTCGTGGTGCTCGCCTCGGGAACGGGCATGACAGGACGACCGGGGGTGGCTATGCTGCGGGGCCACCCGGCAGGAGGATCGCGCCATGAAGGAACCGCCGCTGCGTCAGGACCCGCACGGGACACGCGACCGCAAGGAAAAGAATCTGGAGACGGCGATCGGCCGCGAGGTTCGCGATTGCCGGCATCGGCGCGGGCATACGGTGGCCGATCTGGCCGCGGCGGCCGGGTTGTCGGTGGGCATGCTGTCAAAGATCGAGAACGGTGTCACATCTCCGTCCCTGACCACGCTGCAGGCTCTTTCCGAGGCTCTGGATATGCCTCTGACCGCCTTCTTCCGGCGCTTCGAGGAGCGCCGAGAAGCAGTGCACGTGCGTGCGGGCGAGGCGGTGGAGATCGAGCGCGCTGGAACACGGGCTGGGCATCAGTACAATCTTCTTGGACATCTTGGGGCCAATACCAGCGGCGTGGTCGTGGAGCCCTATCTGATCACCCTGAACGAGGCGTCCGACGTTTTTCCGACATTCCAGCACCCGGGGATCGAGCTTCTGTATATTCTCGAAGGAGAGGTCGGATACCGGCACGGGGACCGCAGTTTTCACCTGCGCCCGGGCGACAGCCTGTTCTTTGATGCGGATGCGGCACACGGCCCCGAGGAATTGATCAGCCTTCCGATCCGGTATCTGTCGGTCATTTCCTATCCGCAGGGCGGTGGTTGATCGGGCGCATCAAGCGCGTAGCGCACGGGACTCAGCGGGTTTTGGCCGCGGGCCCGGGGCAGGGCAACCCGGAGGTATTTCCTGAGTTGCGTCGAGGTGGTGCCGAAATGCGCCCAGACCTCTTCTTCGGAAACATCGTCCGGGATGATCGCGACATCGCCGCTGTACCAGTCCGACGGTGTGGCGGCGCCGGTTTTGGCCCGCAGTTGCAGCGCCTGTATCACGCGCAGGATCTCTTCGGTGTTGCGGCCAACGAAAATCGGATATTCGAAGATCATCTGCAGGCGCAGCGCGGGGTCTATGACGAAGCTCTTGCGGATGGCCCAATCCTGCGACTCTTTCTCGTGCATCATCCCGAAGAGACGTGACAATTGCAGCCCGGGATCGTGCGCGGTCGGAAACGTGACCCGGGTATCGAAGAACTCCTCGATTTCCTGGTGCCACGCCTTCAGTTCCGGCACCGTCGAGCCGGTGAGGCCAAGCACCTTGACATTGTTTGCGTCCCAGGCGGCATCATAGGATGCCAGCGAGGCGACCTCGGTCGTGCAGACCGGCGTGAAAGCCGCCGGATGGCTGAACAGATGAACCCAGCTTCCCGAGGCCCATTCCCAGAACCCCAGTTCGCCCTGCGTCGTGGCGACGGTGAAGTCAGGAACGATGTCGCCGATCTGTGGCAGCCACTTGACGCTTCGACGATAAGCGCGGGGGAGCTTGAGTATCTCGTTCCCCGGACCACGGGGCGAAAAGAACTGTATCGTCATTCTCCATCTCCTGCGATTGTGGTTGCACGTGAAGACCTGATTGGCCCCCGTGGCGATCGGTCTAGCTGGCGGTATCGGCAGGAGTTTGGCGGGATTGTCTAAAATTGTGTAAATCTGTTATTGTAAACGTACATATGCTGCGTACTGCATTCTCGTCATGCGTGTGTGAAGTCTTGATGAATGTCCAAGCGTTCAGACGCTTCGGCAGGACATGCCCGGAAATCGACACGCATCCATGACTGATGGGTTGCCATGACAGGTTGTAAAAGCGGATATGCAGACTCACCATTTGTGAGTGTTCGGTGATCGGGTTATTTCCGGCGGTTTCCAGATCGGCGGTGCCCCGCGGGCAAAGGGAATTGGCCACCACTGACGCAAGAAAGGGCTTGAAATGCCAACGAGCACCGCACTGGTCCTGGACGAGGATCAGGAGACGCAGAACCTGATTGTTGAGCGCCTGAAATCCGAAGGTATTTCGGCGCTGACCTGTCAGCGGGCGGATATGGTCAAGGAAACGGTTGTGCAGAAGGGCGTGGACATCTGCTTTATCGGATCGCGGGCGTGGGGCATGGACGGCCTGGAGATCGTGCGCGAACTGCGGCAGGACACATCGTCCGGCATCATGGTCCTCGGTCACGGCAATGACGAGGTGGATGTGGTCCTGGCGCTGGAAATGGGCGCCGACGATTACCTGAGCAAGCCTGTCCGCCCGAGAGAAATGTGCGCGCGGGCCAGGTCGGTCATGCGCCGCGTGCTTGCGGTCCGGTCGGAGCTCAGAACACCGCGGCCGCTGCCCGAGCACTATCTGCTGCAACTGGGCGATCTGGAGATATGCGCAATCGCACGCAGTGTTTCCCTCGCCGGTCAACCGGTGAACCTGACGGCGCTGGAATTCGATGTGCTGTGCGCGCTCGCTGCACAGAGCAACTCTGTTCTTTCACGCGACAAGATCATCGACTCGGTGCGCGGCAGCGACTGGTCGGTAAGTCACCGCTCGGTCGACGGGATTGTCAGCCGTCTGCGCCGCAAGCTGTTTTCCGGCGACGACGGGAGCCTGCAAATAAAAACGGTTCACGGCCGCGGATACATGCTGGTCGTGTGATGCCGTCCGGCGCGGTTTCCCCTAGTGAAAAATTAATTCTTTTAATTGAAATTCCCCGGATCGGCGGATAAACTCCGGCGGAGTGCGATTCACGGGACCTATACTGATGTGTGGAATTGTCGGCCTGTTTCTCAAGGATGACGGCTTGCGCCCCGAACTCGGTGCGATGCTGAGCGAAATGCTTGTCACCATGACGGATCGTGGCCCTGACAGCGCAGGACTCGCCGTTTACACCCCGGGCCGGGACCCGGGGCGGGCCAAGCTGACGGTTCAGGCCGCCGATCCATCGGATTTCGAAGGGCTTGACCGGGAAATATCCGGTCTTGTCGGGGCCGATGTGGCGATGACGGTCAAGGACAGCCATGCGGTGATCGAACTGCCGCGGGAGATGCTTGACCGGGCACGGAACGCCCTTCGGGACCTGCGTCCGGACATTCGTGTCATGAGCGCCGGCGAGACCATCGAGATATACAAGGAGGTCGGCCTGCCCGGCGATGTGGCCAAACGGTTCGACATTCCCGGGCTACAGGGCACGCACGGGATCGGGCACACGCGCATGGCCACGGAATCGGCGGTCACCACGCTGGGCGCGCATCCCTTCTCGACAGGGGCGGATCAATGCCTGGTGCATAACGGATCGCTGTCCAATCATAATTCCCTTCGCCGGAAGCTGGCGCGTGAAGGGGTGGCTGTGGAAACCGAGAATGACACCGAGGTCGCGGCCGCCTACCTGACGCGCGAGATGCAGCAGGGCAGAAGCCTGGGCCGGGCTCTGGAAAACGGGCTGGGCGATATTGACGGGTTTTACACGTTTGTCGTCGGCACGCGTGACGGCTTCGGTGTCCTACGTGACCCGATCGCCTGCAAGCCCGCCGTTATGGCCGAAACCGATCAATATGTTGCCTTTGGCAGCGAATACCGCGCGTTGGTGGGGCTTCCGGGTATCGACATTGCCCGAGTGTGGGAGCCCGAACCCGCCACTGTCTATTTCTGGAAGCATTGAAATGCAGACGTTCGATCTTGAATCGATGGGCCTTCGCGATCTGAACGCCGCCCTTCAGGGGCGGGGCCTCGATACCAACGAGACATCCTGGGAAGTGGTAAATCCGCGCGGCAGTCACGCCCTCGCGGTGGGGCTTGATGCGCCGCTCGATGTCACAGTGCATGGGTCCACCGGCTATTATTGCGCGGGCATGAACAGCCGCGCCACGATCCGGATTAACGGAAGCGCCGGACCGGGCGTGGCCGAGAACATGATGTCCGGGACCGTGATCGTGGAGGGCGACGCCAGCCAGTATGCCGGGGCCACAGGGCATGGCGGGTTGCTTGTCATCCGCGGCAACGCCAGTTCGCGGTGCGGTATCTCGATGAAGGGGATTGACATCGTGGTGGGTGGCGATGTCGGGCACATGTCGGCTTTCATGGCACAGAAAGGCAACCTGGTGATCTGCGGGGATGCCGGGGACGCCCTCGGGGATTCGATCTACGAGGCGCGGCTCTTCCTGCGCGGGCGGGCGAAGGGCCTTGGCGCCGATTGCGTCGAAAAGGAAATGCGCCCCGAGCATCTGGAACTTCTGGCGGGGCTTCTGGACCGTGCTGGCATGGATGCCCGCCCCGAGGATTTCAGACGTTACGGCTCGGCCCGCGGGCTCTATCATTTCGATATCGACAACGCCTATTGAGGAGAGGCCCATGGCCGAGGACCAGCCCGCCGGCGCACCGCGTACCCTGCCGATCCAGTCGGCCACTTTCACCGCCGAGGTCAATGCCGAGATCCGCCGCGCCGCGGCCACGGGCATTTACGACATCCGCGGCGGCGGGGCCAAGCGGCGGGTGCCGCATTTCGACGACCTGCTGTTTCTGGGGGCGAGCGTTTCACGCTACCCGCTGGAGGGTTACCGGGAGCGCTGTGACACCAATGTCATACTGGGAACCCGACATGCAAAAAGACCCATCGAGATCGACATACCGATCACCATCGCCGGGATGAGTTTTGGCGCGCTCTCGGCCGAGGCCAAGGAAGCACTCGGGCGCGGGGCGTCGGCTGCCGGCACCTCCACCACGACCGGTGACGGCGGTATGACCCCTGAGGAGCGTGGGCAATCCACAAAGCTTGTCTACCAATACCTGCCGTCGCGCTACGGCATGAACCCCGAGGATCTTCGCAAGGCCGACGCGATCGAGGTGGTCGTGGGCCAGGGGGCCAAACCCGGCGGGGGCGGGATGCTCCTGGGCCAGAAGATCAGCCCGCGGGTGGCGCAGATGCGCGACCTGCCGGAAGGGATCGACCAGCGCAGCGCCTGCCGGCACCCGGACTGGACGGGGCCGGATGATCTGGAGATCAAGATCCTGGAGCTGCGCGAGATCACCGGGTGGGAAAAGCCGATTTATGTCAAGATCGGCGGCGCCCGGCCCTATTTCGATACCACACTCGCCGTGAAGGCGGGTGCAGATGTCGTGGTCCTCGACGGAATGCAAGGAGGCACTGCGGCAACACAGGACGTTTTCATCGAACATGTCGGCCAGCCCACGCTTGCCTGCATTCCCGAGGCGGTGCGCGCGTTGCAGGACATGGGCCTGCACCGCGAAGTGCAGTTGATCGTGTCGGGCGGTATCCGCTCCGGCGCCGACGTGGCCAAGGCAATCGCGCTCGGGGCGGACGCGGCCAGCATCGGCACCGCGGCCATGGTGGCCATCGGTGACAACGACCCGAAATGGGAAGCGGAATACCGGCGGATGGGCACCACCGCGGGCGCCTATGACGACTGGCACGAGGGCCGCGATCCGGCCGGCATCTCGACCCAGGATCCGGATCTGGCCGCGCGCCTCGACCCGGTGGAGGCGGGGCGGCGCCTGCGCAATTACCTCAAGGTGATGACGCTGGAGGCGCAAACGCTGGCCCGTGCTTGCGGCAAGAGCCACGTGCGCAACCTCGAACCCGAGGATCTGTGTGCGCTGACGATGGAGGCCGCAGCCATGGCCCGCGTGCCCCTGGCCGGCACCGACTGGTGGCCCGGCAAGAGGGGCCCGGACTTCTGAGTCCGAGGCGGCTTGCGCAAAAACCGACAACAGGGAAAGGGATGACGAAAATGACAAGAGACCTGGCCGCCTTCGCGGCGGAAAACGGCGTGAAGTATTTCATGGTGTCCTTCACCGATCTCTTCGGCGCGCAACGGGCCAAGCTCGTGCCGGCCCAAGCGATCGGGGAGATGCAGCACGAGGGCGCGGGCTTTGCCGGTTTCGCCACCTGGCTGGACATGACCCCGGCGCATCCCGACATGCTGGCAGTGCCGGACCCGGACGCAGTGATCCAGCTTCCCTGGAAGCCCGAGGTCGCCTGGGTGCCCGCCAACCTGATGATGGAGGATGCCGAGGTGGAGCAGGCCCCGCGCAACGTGCTGCGGCGTCTGATCGAAACCGCGGCGCGGGCGGGCCTCCATGTCAAGACAGGGGTCGAGGCGGAGTTCTTTCTGCTGACGCCGGAGGGCGACAGGATCAGCGATCCCTTCGATACCGCCGAGAAGCCATGCTATGACCAGCAGGCGGTGATGCGGCGCTACGACGTGGTGCGCGAGGTCTGTGATTACATGCTCGAAATGGGCTGGGGCCCTTATCAGACCGATCACGAGGACGCAAATGGCCAGTTCGAGATGAACTGGGATTTCGATGACGTTCTCAACACCGCGGACAAGCATTCGTTCTTCAAGTTCATGGTCAAGTCGGTGGCCGAGAGGCACGGCCTGCGCGCCACCTTCATGCCCAAGCCGATCGAGGGGCTGACCGGCAATGGATGCCACGCGCATATCTCGGTTTGGGACGCACCGGGCTCCGAGGCCGGGACAAACGTTTTCGCCACCGAACTGGGGACCGGCCCGGCAGGGGAACTGGGCCTGAGCGAACAGGGCACGCATTTCCTCGGCGGGATCATGAAACACGCCTCGGCCCTCGCGGCGATCACCAATCCGACGGTCAACAGCTACAAGCGCATCAACGCGCCGCGCACTGCATCCGGCGCCACATGGGCGCCCAACACCGTTACCTGGACCGGCAACAACCGCACCCATATGGTGCGGGTGCCGGGCCCGGGGCGCTTCGAGCTGCGCCTGCCGGACGGTGCCGCCAACCCTTATCTCCTGCAAGCGGTGATCATCGCGGCAGGCATGTCCGGCATTCACCACAAGGCCGATCCGGGGAAGCGTTACGACATCGACATGTATGCCGAGGGCCACAAGGTGCGTGGCGCACCGAAACTGCCGCTCAATCTTCTGGATGCCCTTCGGACATACGATAAGGACAAGGAACTCAAGAAGATGATGGGCAGCCCGTTTTCCGAAGCGTACCTCGGAATGAAGCACCGGGAGTGGGAGTCCTTCGTGTCGCATTTCAGCCGGTGGGAAAGGGAACACACCCTGGATATCTGATCTTCACCGCACGTGCCGGGAGGGTGACCGCGATCCGGCGCAAACCGCTCCGGACGGACTTGAGCATGGGTGTGCGCCACGCCAAGTCCGGGGCGTCGTGGCGGTGATACGTGATCAAGGCCGGGGCCACCGGCGCGCGGTCAAGCGCAGGGCGCGGTTCAGGTCGAGGACCAGACTGTGTTGCGTGATGCTACCCTCCCGTTGCCATCCGGGCCGGTGGGTGCCGACCAGCCCGAGATGAGGTGCCCGGCGCCTTTTAGGTAGCGCCGGGTGTCATCCACGAGGCCGGTGCATCAGGCGGCC
>Ga0102929_1002554_pt1 | contig 10822 bp, 10 predicted proteins | sample SalPonR1_B_D2_MG_FD_78510 | JGI IMG/M metagenome (GOLD analysis project Ga0102929, IMG submission 78510) | Salt pond soil microbial communities from South San Francisco under conditions of wetland restoration - Salt Pond MetaG R1_B_D2_MG | ecosystem: Environmental > Aquatic > Marine > Intertidal... | reverse complement strand
GGCCAAGTCGGGAATGGCGGTCAGGTCGCTCAGCACGTGATGCGGCCGCGCTGGCAGGCGGTCCACCGGGTCTCCCGCACGATTGACCCAGACGGTCGTGAAGCCATAGCCAGCGGCGGCGGCCGCATCCCATCCGTTCGAGGAGACGAAAAGCACCTCATCCTTGGCACAGCCAAACCGTTGTCCCACAAGGTCATAGACGCGCCGGTCGGGCTTGAAGATGCCCACCGCCTCGACCGACAAACAATCATCAAGACAGGCGCGCAGGTCTGCGGATTGGATCGCGGCATCAAGCATCGCGGGCGATCCGTTCGACAGGATCGCCGTGGTCTGACCTTGCGATTTGAGTGCGCGCAGCATGTCGGGCACCTCCGGATAGGCCTCCAATTCCCAATAGAGTTGCAGCAGCCGGTCGCGCAACTCGCCATCACCATCCAGCCCCTCGGCCTCGAGCGCCCAGTCAAGCGCCTCCTCGGTGACGACCCAGAACTGACAATAATCCCCGGTGATCGCGCGCAGCCAGCTATACTGAAGCTGTTTGAGGCGCCAGTTCTCGGCGATGCGCGGCCAGTGCGGGGCAAACCCTTCGCGTCCCGGCTCGTGTGCCGCGCGGCGTGCGGCTGCGGCGACATCGAAAAGAGTGCCATAGGCGTCGAAAATACAGGTCGTGATCGGCATGGCGCCCTCCGGTTTTCAGCGCGGTCAAACTGTCACGTATGCGCGCGCCTTGGAAGGCCCGAAAAGCATCCGGATGTGGTCTGTTTGCAACTCGCGGCCGCGCTTGCTAGCCTTCGCACAGATTCGCACAAGCACCCGCGCAGCGCGCGGCCTTGCAACACACTCTCATCCCAATACCGCCAAAAGACTGGAGTCTCATTATGACCGAAGTGAAATCGGGTGACACCGTACACATACATTACAAAGGCACCCTGGACGACGGGACCGTCTTTGACAGCAGCGAAGGCCGCGACCCGCTCAAGTTCGAAGTGGGCTCGGGCCAGATCATTCCCGGCCTCGACAACGCGATGCCCGGCATGGAAGTCGGTGAAAAGAAAACCGTCGAAGTGCCCGCGGACGATGCCTACGGTCAGGTTGATCCCAACGCACGTCAGCAGGTGCCCCGCGAAGGCATCCCGGACGACATCCCGCTCGATCCGGGCACGCAGCTTCAGGTTCAGACCGAAGGCGGGCAGGTTCTGCCTGTGACGGTTCTCGAGGTGACCGAGGAAGTCGTGACACTCGATGCCAATCACGCGCTTGCAGGCAAGGATCTGACCTTCGATATCGAACTGGTCGCGATCGCCTGAACAATCATGCCGGCGTTGCCGGAAAGAGCCCGCCACGCCAAACGCGTGGCGGGCTTTTGTGTGTTCTGCGGATATGTGTAACGAAGCGGGAGGAGCGCGGGGCGACAGCCGCGTCTCAGGATTTTGCTGCGCGCTTTAACCTGTCAAAGCTCAAGCAGAACCGCGCCCGCGCGTCCGGGGGTCATCACGGCGTCATGGGCCGCTGCGCACGACTCGAGCGGATAGACCGCGTCGATTGCAGGGCTGAGGCCACCTTCGCTAAGTGCCTTGTGCAGCCGCGTTATCGCGGCCTTGCGGGGGCCGTCCTCAAGGATGTAGATCAGCAAAATATCAAGCGTCAGTGCCTTGAAGAGAAACGGCCCGAAGGGCAGGGTCGGGGTCATCTCCTTGCCCGAGCCATAGGCGCAGATCGTCCCGTTGGGGCGCATGATTTCGGCCAGCAGGGCGGCATTTTGACCGAACTCGACCTCGACCGCGCGGTCGATGCCTTCACCGTCGGTTGCGCTGTCGATCTTCGCGGCAAGATCGGGGTCGGCATAATCAAACACATGATCCGCCCCCGCGGCACGCACCCGGTCATGCGCGGCGGAGGACGCGGTGGCCAGCACCCGTGCGCCACCCCATTTGGCCAGTTGCACGGCATTGTGGCCCACCGCGCCCGCGCCGCCGCTGACAAGGATATGTTGTCCTGCCACATCGCCGCTGCCAAACACCGCCTGTGTCGCAGTCAGGCCGGGAATGCCAAGTGTTGCCCCCGATTGCAGAGACACGGACTCTGGAAGCGTGATCGCTTGCGCGGCGGGAAGGGCGATGAACTCGGCCGCGGTGCCGAAGGGGCGCTGCCACTGGCCGTTCCAGATCCAGACACGCTCGCCCACTCGGTCGGGCGCAACTCCTTCGCCCACGGCCTCGATCACGCCTGAACCGTCTGAATGGGGGATGATGCGGTCATACGCGGGCTTTGTTACGCCGGGGCGTGATCCGGCCCGGGCCTTGGCATCCGAGGGATTGACCCCGGAATAGGCCACCCGCACGAGAACCTCGCCTCGGGCGGCCTCAGGTGTGGGCACCTCTCCGGGCTCGAGAACGTCGGCTGCGGGGCCAAAACGGCTATAATGAACGGCGCGCAACGGACTGGATCAGCTTTTCTTGCGTAGGCGGATGACCACATCGACCTTCGCGATCTCGGCACCTTCGGGCGCGTCCGGTATGCTGGCAATGTCCAGTTCCTCGGCAGGAGCGTCCGACAGGCGTTGCTCGTCTTCCCAGTAGAAATGCGGATGATCATGGGTGTTGGTGTCGAAATAGCTTTTGGCACCGTCGACCATGACTTCCTGCAACAGCCCCGCGTCGCAGAAGGCGCGCAGCGTGTTGTATACGGTTGCCAGCGACACGCTGTCGCCATTGCCCTTTACCGCCGAAAAAAGGCTTTCGGCGGTCACGTGCCGGTGCTGTCCGTCGCCCACAAGCAGATTGGCCAGCGCCACGCGCTGCCGCGTGGGTCTGAGCCCTGCACCGGTGAGCCAGTTGGTTCCGCGATCTGTCGCTTGCGAGGTCATGGTTGCTGGCGTCCTTTCTCTCCCGGAGAATATAGGGGCGAGGCCGGGGGGAATTCAAACAAAATTCCATCTCTGTTGCCAATTGGACTTGCTTGCAAGGTCGCGCGGGCCGGTGTTACAGGGGGCGGGACTGACCAAGACCATCAGGAAGGACCGCCTTCATGGCCAACTATCCAAGCAGCTTCGACAAGGACGATCTGCTGAAATGCGCGCGCGGCGAGCTGTTCGGGCCGGGCAACGCCCAGCTTCCCGAGCCTCCGATGCTCATGATGGACCGGATCACCGATATCTCCGGCGATGGCGGAACGCATGGCAAAGGGCATGTGGTTGCGGAGTTTGATGTCGATCCTGACCTGTGGTTCTTCAAGTGCCATTTCCCCGGCAACCCGATCATGCCCGGCTGTCTTGGGCTTGACGGACTGTGGCAGCTTACCGGCTTCAACCTTGGTTGGCGCGGCTGGCAAGGGCGGGGCTATGCGCTTGGCGTGGGTGAGGTGAAGCTGACCGGTATGGTGCGTCCTGATCGCAAGATGCTCACCTATTACGTCGATTTCACCAAGGCCGTCCAAACCCGCCGCCTGACCATGGGGGTGGCCGATGGCCGGGTCGAGGCTGATGGCGAGGAGATCTACCAAGTCAAAGACATGAAGGTCGCGCTGAGCGAGACATGAACTGCTCCGCGGTATCTTGGCAACGCGCCCCGAGGTGTCCTGGATGAAAGCCTTTCAACCACACAGCGTTACGAATTTGTCGGCCCGGTGCTGATTTCAGTGACCCGCCGACAGTGCCGATCATGTCAGCCGCGTGTTGACTTTGCCACGCGCGATCATCCTTAAGTGGTTGCGCCAACTGCCAGCCCTGACTTACATAAGGGCTTGAACCTAATAAGGGAGAACGCCATGCGCCGCGTTGTCGTGACAGGATTGGGGATCGTCTCCTCGATCGGCACGAATGCCGAGGAAGTTCTGGCCTCGCTCAAAGCCGGAAAGTCCGGCATCACTTTCAATGAAGAAATGGCCGAACACGGGTTCCGCAGCCAGATCGCCGGGGCCATCGACCTTGACGTGAGAGAGCATGTGGACAAGCGCACGCTCCGCTTCATGGGGCCGGGTGCTGCCTATGCTCATATCGCCATGAGTCAGGCGATCGCGGATGCGGGCCTTGGTGAAAGCGATATCGTGAACCCGCGCACCGGCCTTGTCGCCGGTTCGGGCGGCCCCTCGACAAGCGCGATGCTCAGCGCGCATCAGACGGTGCTCAAATCAGGCGGAACCAAGCGGATCGGGCCGTTCGCCGTGCCGAAATGCATGTGCTCGACCATTTCCGCCAACCTGTCCACCGCGTTTCAGATCAAGGGCATCAACTATTCGATCACCTCGGCCTGCTCGACCTCTCTGCATTGCATCGGCAACGCGTCGGAGCAGATTATGATGGGCAAGCAGGACGTTATGTTTGCCGGCGGCGGAGAAGAACTTGACTGGACGCTGTCGTGTCTCTTTGACGCGATGGGTGCGATGTCATCGAAATTCAACGACATGCCGGACAAAGCCTCGCGCGCCTTCGATGCCGAGCGTGACGGCTTCGTCATTTCCGGCGGCGGCGGCATCCTCGTTCTCGAAGAGCTTGAGCATGCCAAGGCACGGGGCGCGAAAATCTATGCCGAAGTGACGGGCTATGGCGCCACATCCGACGGGGCCGATATGGTCGCGCCTTCGGGCGAGGGCGGTGAGCGCGCGATGCGCCTCGCCGTGGATATGCTTCCCGAGGACCGCAAGGTCAGCTATATCAATGCACATGGCACCTCGACCCCGGTGGGCGACGTCGGCGAAGTCGAAGCGGTCCGCCGTATCTTTGGCGAAGGCAGCACCCCGCCGATCAGTTCGACCAAGTCGATGACGGGTCACAGTCAGGGTGCCACCGGCGCGCAGGAGGCGATCTATTGCCTGCTGGCGCTTGAACACGATTTCATCATACCTTCGATCAACGTCGAAACGCTCGACCCGGCGCTTGACCCTGCCGAGATCGCGACAGCGCGTGTTGACGATGCCGGGCTGGATACGGTGATGACGAACAGTTTCGGATTTGGCGGCACGAACGGGTCGATGCTTCTCAGCAAGTATCACGGTTAACTCAAGCGGACGGGACGGGATCATGGGCGCAATGCAGGGCAAACGAGGCCTGATCATGGGGGTGGCGAATGACCGCTCCATCGCGTGGGGCATTGCGAAAGCCATGCACGAGGCCGGTGCTGAACTGGCCTTTACCCATCAGGGCGACGCCTTTGGCGCCCGGCTCAGGCCACTGGCCGAAAGCGTCGGATCGGATTTCATGGTGGATGTGGACGTGACCGACGACGCATCGCTTGATGCCGCGTTCGAAGGTCTCGCCGAGCGCTGGCCAACCATAGATTTCGTGGTCCATGCCATCGCGTTCTCGGACAAGGGCGAACTGACGGGCCGGTTTCTCAACACCAGCCGCACGAACTTCAAGCACTCGCTTGATATATCGGCCTACAGCTTCATTGATGTGGCGCGTCGCGCCCATCCCCTGATGAAGGACAATGGCGGCACGCTCATCACGCTGACCTATCAAGGCTCGAACCAGGTGGTTCCCAATTACAACGTGATGGGGGTGGCCAAGGCCGCGCTCGAATCCGCGACCCGCTATCTGGCCAATGATTTGGGCCCTGACGGCATTCGCGTCAACGCGATCTCACCCGGCCCGATGAAAACACTTGCCGGAGCGGCCATCGGCGGTGCCCGCCGAACCTACAAGCATTGCGATCTGAACGCGCCGATGCGGGCCAATGCCACGCTTGAGGCGGTTGGAGGCACGGCTGTCTATCTTGCCTCTGATGCGGGGGCCTACACCACGGGCGAGATCATCCGTGTTGACGGCGGCTTTCATATCCTCGGAATGCCGCAGGCCGAAAACCTCTGAATCCTTGGGCCAAGGCCCGAGTTTGCAGTGAAGGAACCGTCGCCTTTCGGTTCGCGTTGACTGATCGAGACCGGAGTCTGGAGGTCCAGATCTCCGGCAGATGTCAGTCAACCGGAGCCGACACGAGATGTCCCACGATCTTACACTCAGGAGCATCGAGCCTGTTACCCATGACACCCATCATCTTGTCTTCGACCGTCCCGACGGGTTCGAATACAAGCCGGGGCAGGGGGTCGAACTTTCCTTATTGAAAACAGGCTGGGAGGACGAAGGCCGCCCTTTCACGCCCGTAACCTTGCCGCATGAGGAAACCCTTGAGTTCGTGATCAAATCTTATCCCGAACACGATGGGGTCACCGAACAGATCGGCAAGCTGTCACCCGGTGACAAAGTCCGCATCAAAGGGCCTTTCGGCGCGATCTCGGATGAGGGGCCGGGGGTGTTCATTGCCGGTGGCGCCGGTGTCACGCCGATGATCGCAATCCTGCGCAAACGGCTTGACGAGAACGGCACACTTGACGGGTCGACCCTCGTGTTCGCGAACAAGACAGCCGATGACATCATCTGGCGCGACAAGTTCGAGGCGATGGATGGCCTGACCACGGCGTTTGTGGTGGACAGCCCCGGCGCCGACGTGCCGCAACAGCGTCTCACACGCGATTATCTTCGACAGTTCGTCGAGCCGGAGACGCGCTGCTACCTTTGTGGTCCGCCCCCGATGATGGAGGCGGTGCGCACCGCCCTTCAAGACATCGGTGTTGGATCTGATCAGATCGTCGAAGAGGATTTGGCCTGAGGCATAGAAGGAGCACAGCTTGCAGGCCGTCAATCCGCAACCCGTTCACAAAAGGAGAGATGCCATGACAGCCCAAGCCAAGGCCCACCCCAACGTCCCCGAAGTTGATCAGTCAGACCGGCTCGTTCCTGTCAATCTCCGACAGTCAGGACAAACCCCGGTTCAGATGCTTGTGTCCACGCGCGTGCGAAAATCCCCATTCTGGCACCTTGCCATCGAGGCGGGCTGCTGGCGCGCGACGGTTTACAACCGGATGTATCACCCGCGCGGCTATGTCCGCCCAGAAGAGGGCGGTGCCATGGCGGAATACAATGCGCTGGTGAACCGTGTAACGCTTTGGGACGTCTCGGTTGAACGGCAAATCCGCGTCACGGGCCCCGATGCCGAAGCGTTCGTCAATCACGTGATCACCCGTGATGCCACCCAGATTGCACCGATGCGCGGGAAATACGTGATCCTGTGCAACGAGGCGGGTGGCATTCTGAACGATCCGGTGCTCTTGCGCCCGGCGCAAGACGAATTCTGGTTCTCGCTTTCGGACAGCGATATCATGCTGTGGTTGCAAGGTGTGAACACGCCGCGTCGCTGGGATGTCGACATCGCCGAGATCGACGTTGCCCCGCTTCAGGTGCAAGGGCCCCGGTCCGAGGCACTGATGATCGAGCTGGTCGGTGATGCATTGGCCGATATTCCCTATTACGGCTTGATGGAAGCCAAGATCGGCGGCGCCTCCGTCCTGATCAGCCAAACCGGCTTTTCGGGCGAAAAAGGATACGAAGTCTATGTGCGCGACGCCAGCCTCAACGCCGAGCGTGTCTGGTATGCGATCCGCACCGCCGGGGCCCGCTATGGCCTTCGGGTCATTGCGCCGGGTCATCATCGGCGCATCGCCGCGGGCATCCTCAGTTGGGGTCAGGACATGGATGCCGAAACCTCGCCCTTGCAGGTCAACCTCGCCTATCAGGTGCCGCGCAAGAAAGAAGCGGACTATATCGGCCGCGCCGCGCTTGAGGATCAGCGTGCCCGGATCGAAGCCGGTGAGGAACCCTTCGCCCTGCGCCTTGTCGGGATGAAGCTTGGGGGCGCACCGATCACCGATTATGCGTCTGATTTCTGGCTTGTATCTGATTCCGATGGGGCACGATGCGGCTATGTGACCTCGCCTTGGTGGTCGCCTGAACTCGGGACGAACATCGCGTTGGGTTATGTGCCATGGCGGATGAGCGAGCTGGGCACGCCCCTCTTGGTCGAATTGCCTGTGCCCTATGTTGATGATCCGTCGCGTCGCGTCGCGGCCGAAGTCGTAGACGTGCCGTTCAAGGCGTCCAAGCACCCAAGTGCGCGTGAAAAAGCCGGACAGCGTGGCACCGACAGTGCCGACTGACGGCTGTCGTCAGAACCATTGCCCCGGCTCCATGAGGCCAAGGTCAAGCAGCTGCCGTGAATGCCACTCGAACGGCGCGGAGTTGTGCCACTTGAAGGTGTCGATGTCGAAAGTGGACCCGGGGTTCAGCTTGAGCGCCTTGGCGGTGCGGAAAGATACGATGGCGGCGGTCAGGTTGTTGTGCCACGGACAGGCGTAGGTGTTGTATTCCTCGTCCGAAAACGTGTGATCCTCGCGAAGCTCAAGCCCTTCCTTCGCGAGGAAAAGCGCGATGCGGTCGATCTTGCGGCGCGGTGCCGGGATGTGTTCCTCATACCGCCAGCGCAAGCCGCCAAAGAAATCAAGCTGTCGCTCCTTTGGGTAGTTGTGGTTTGCCGGGTCGGACCGCGCCAGCGCATAATACCCGGTCCGGTCAAGGTGCGCCTCCTCGATCGACACGGCGTCGGGGTAGCGATCCAGATCCCCCGCATATAGATCGACCACGTAGGTCAGCATCGCGTCGCGCCGTTCCTCTGCGTGAAAGCTCAGCATCTCGCCGATGGTGCGGGTCTCGCAGAATGGAAAGAACAGGTATTCCGCGTTGAAACAATAATACAGCCACTGACCGGGGGCGGCGGCGATAAGGCGGTTCACGGCGTCCACGAAACTGTCGCCGCCCGCGCGATCGAAACCGATCCTGTGAACCGCAACCGCAACATCCTCGGCCAGTGCGAAAGTGTCGGGCATGAAAGCAAGCACTTCGCGGAAGCCGGCATCAAGATGGTGCCGCAGGGTCGAATCCACCTCGACCGGATCTTCGGCAAAGATCATCGCGATCGGCCCCTTGGCAAGAAGGCTCGAGTGGCTGGACAGGAATGCGGTAAGGTCTGCGTGCTGCATCTGTGTGATTTGCCCGATCTTTTTGCGCGCAGGGTGTGCCAAAAGCGCGTCCATTGCAAGTGAGGCGCTATCTGGTATAGCAGGCGCCCGAACCCGTGGCCCGGAGAAATGTATCATGTCCGACCCCAAGAAGCTCTACATCAAGACATATGGATGTCAGATGAACGTCTATGACAGTGAGCGCATGGCCGAAGCGCTGGGCGGTCAGGGGTATGTGGAAACGCAAACCCCCGATGACGCCGACATGATCCTGCTCAACACCTGTCACATCCGTGAGAAGGCCGCCGAGAAGGTCTACTCCGAACTTGGCCGGTTCAAGGGTCTCAAGGCCGCCAAACCCGACCTCAAGATCGGCGTTGCGGGCTGTGTGGCACAGGCCGAAGGACAAGAGATCATGCGCCGGCAGCCGCTGGTCGATCTGGTGGTCGGACCCTCAAGCTATCATCACCTTCCCGAGATGGAGGCCAAGACCCGCAAAGGCGAAAAGGCGCTGGTCACGGATTTCCCCGAAGAGGACAAGTTTGCCAAACTCAAAGGTCGGCCCAAGGCCGCGCGCGGACCGACCGCCTTTCTCAGCGTTCAGGAAGGGTGTGACAAGTTTTGTGCCTTTTGCGTGGTGCCCTACACACGCGGAGCCGAATATAGCCGCCCGGTCGAAACCGTGCTTTCGGAGGCGCGCGACCTTGTCGAGCGCGGCGTGCGCGAGATCACCCTTCTGGGGCAAAACGTCAACGCCTATCACGGCGCGGGCCCCGATGGCGATGAGTGGAGCCTTGCCCGACTGATTTGGGCGCTTGATGGTGTCGATGGGCTTGAGCGGATCAGGTTCACGACGTCGCATCCCAACGATATGGATGATGACCTGATCGAGGCGCACGGCACGTGCGATAAACTCATGCCCTATCTGCACCTGCCCGTGCAATCCGGCAGCGACCGGATTCTCAAGCGGATGAATCGCAGCCATACCGCCGAAAGCTATCTCCGCCTGATCGAACGCATTCGCGAGGCGCGCCCTGATATTTTGCTTTCGGGTGATTTCATCGTCGGGTTCCCTGAAGAGACCGAGGAGGATTTTCAGGCAACGATGGATCTGGTTGCTGAGGTCAATTACGGCTACGCCTATTCCTTCAAGTATTCGACCCGTCCCGGCACCCCCGCGGCCGAGCGCGCTCAGGTCGACGAGGACGTGAAATCCGAGCGGCTTTACCGTCTGCAAGACTTGATCACCCAACAGCAACGCGCCATTCAGGATGCGATGGTCGGACGCGAGGTGGGGGTGCTATTTGAAAAGCCCGGTCGCCTTGACGGTCAGATGGCTGGCAAGTCCGATCACCTGCACGCCGTGCATGTGCGCGACGCGAGCCTTTCCGTGGGTGAACTCAGGCGTGTGCGCATCACCGAAAGCGGAACAAATTCGCTTGCCGGAGAGCTTGCCTGACGCACTGAGCGCGCTCCACAGTTGTGTTCTCAGCAGGCCGGTTCTTACCGAATCGGCTTCGTCTCGAACGCGTCTTTGCCCCACGATGTTGTTGTCGTGACCCCGCTCAGCGCCATCCATGGTTCCGATCTGGTCATCCTGCCTCTATTTTCCCTTCACAAGTCGGGCAAAGCTGCTAGGGTTGCAGGATAAATTGCTGGGCTACCCGTATTTCAACAATGGGAGCCCGTGGGGGAACAGAAAAAGGATAGAGGCTGTGACGCGGAGAATTTTGACGTCAATTCGCAGCACCATGAGCGGCATAGCTGCCGTCGCTCTGAGTGTTGCTGTCCTCGCGACCGGGGGGCCTGTTGCGGCTCAACAAGTCACGGTGGTGGGCAAAGATTACACACCGACGATCTGGGTCGACCCGGACGGGTGCGAACACTGGGTCATGGATGACGGGTGGGAAGGCTACATGTCGCCCCACACCAACCGTCAGGGCATTCCGGTCTGCCGCCGGGGCAATGTCTGTGGTGT
>Ga0102929_1002551_pt1 | contig 10824 bp, 7 predicted proteins | sample SalPonR1_B_D2_MG_FD_78510 | JGI IMG/M metagenome (GOLD analysis project Ga0102929, IMG submission 78510) | Salt pond soil microbial communities from South San Francisco under conditions of wetland restoration - Salt Pond MetaG R1_B_D2_MG | ecosystem: Environmental > Aquatic > Marine > Intertidal... | reverse complement strand
TGGTGGTTTTTCTGATATTCATGGTCAGCTATGTTTCCGCCCAGTTTGTTGCCGGCGGCAAAGCTTTTGCCTCGAGCTTCCACATCGACCAGTCTACCGGCATCATCCTCTCCGCGGTCATTATCCTGGCCTATACCGTTTTGGGTGGATTTCTCGCTGTGAGTCTTACCGACATGTTCCAGGCCATCTTTATGCTATTTGCACTGGTGGTGCTGCCTTTTATTGCCATTGCCAATGCCGGGGGGCTGCAGGCCGTGCTTTCTCAACTGACCGAAATGGAAGCTTCACTGGTGGACCCGATGGCCCTTTCTATAGGTGCACTCGTTGGTTTTTTGGGTATTGGGCTCGGCTCGCCCGGCAACCCGCATATCCTTACCCGCTATATGTCAATTGATGATGTAAACCAGCTGCGATGGACGGCCGTAGTGGGTACCGCCTGGAACGTGATCATGGCCTGGGGTGCCATTTTCATCGGGCTGGCCGGACGCGTTTATTTCCCTGAAGTGGATCTGTTGCCCGGATCCGATACTGAGAATCTGTACCCGGTCCTTGCGCAGCAGCACCTGCACCCGATTATTTTCGGCGTGGTGGTTGCTTCTATCTTTGCGGCTATCATGTCAACCGCAGATTCCCAGCTGCTGGTTGCCGCTTCTGCCGTGGTACGCGATATTTATGACCGTATTCTGAATCGCGGAAAAGAGATCCCGCAAAAGAAACTGGTGCTCTATAGCCGCCTGGTTGTTTTGGTTCTGGTGGTTTTTGCCCTCGCTTTTGGACTCCTCGCGCAGGAGCTCGTCTTCTGGCTGGTACTCTTCGCCTGGGCCGGCTTGGGAGCCGCTATCGGCCCGACCTCCATACTGGCTCTCTATTGGAAGGGCACCACCAAAGCCGGTGTCATCGCCGGGCTGCTGACAGGCACCTTTGTTACCATTATCTGGTACTATATACCGGTCTTGAAAAATAATCTCTATGAGCTTATTCCCGCATTCATATTAAGCCTGCTGGCTACCTGGCTGGTCAGCCTCTACACTCAAAAGCCCGATAATATTGAAGAGGTGTTCATAGAACTCGAGAAATGAGGAAGGGAGGCTGGAGAAAGGAGTAACGGAGGAAAGGAGACCGGAATGAGCGGAAAATCCATTCAGGTTCTGAGGGAGCTTTGCTCCCGTGGTTTGAGCACTATGCCAGTGAGTGAGCCGCTACTTCTCTTATCCGAAGCTCTGCTTCGGCTGAAGTATCGACCATGATCCTTCAGCTTTGCCCCGTCCTTTGCTTCCGAAGCAGAGCTTCGGAAGCAGGAGTTGGTCAGGGTGAAGCGTTGTGAGGGAGTACCACTCCCGCCGAATTAGCACGACACACGGGAGCAGAAAAGCCCGATAATATCGAAGAGGTCTTTGTTGAGCTCGAAAAATAGAAAAGGCTATTTCACAAAGTCTTAGTGTAACTTTGAGGATTCTTTGTGGTACTTTGTGAAATAGCCCTTTCCAATTTTTATTTCTGTTCTTTCTTTCCAACCATTACATTAAGAATCAACGATTTAACAAACGGGGACAATAGCTGTGACTTCATTACTATCTAAGGAAGACCGGGAAAAGTGGCACGCGGGTAACCATCATCATATATATGAGAAAATGGGTGCCCACCTCACAGATAAGGGAGTGCGATTTGCCGTCTGGGCCCCTCATGCCCATAGTGTCAGCGTCGTCGGACCCTTTAACCACTGGGACGGCCGTGAAAATCCCATGGAAAAAGACGAGGAAACGGGCATCTGGTCAACCGAAGTCGAGGATGTGCAGCACTGGGCGCTTTATAAGTACGAGTTGAAAACCGGGCCCGATGAGCCTCCTTTTCTAAAATCAGATCCCTATGCATTTTATTGCGAGTTGCGTCCAAAAACCGCCTCCATCGTATATGATCTGGATGGATTTGAATGGGAGGATGAGGAGTGGGTGGAGAGCCGGAGTGACCTTCAAGGCTTCGATAAACCCATGTCGATTTATGAAGTGCATATCGGTTCCTGGAAGCTGAAGGGCTGGCAAAACAGTGAATACCTCACCTACCGAGAACTGGCTGACGAGCTTATTCCCTATGTAAAAGAAATGGGTTTCACACATATAGAACTGATGCCAATCTCGGAGTATCCCTACGATGCCTCCTGGGGGTACCAGGTTACCGGCTATTATGCGCCAACCAGCCGTTATGGAGAGCCCAAAGAGTTTATGCACTTTGTCAATGAATGCCACAAGGCGGGAATCGGCGTGATACTCGACTGGGTGCCCGGTCACTTTCCCAAAGACCAGCAGGCGCTGCAGATGTTTGACGGGCAGGCTCTGTATGAGCATGAGCATCCCTTTCGCAGGGAGCAGAAAGACTGGGGGACCCATGTTTTCGATTACAGCAAACCGGGTGTGCGCAACTTTTTGATTTCAAATGCAGCTTACTGGAGCGACAAGTTTCATATAGACGGATTGCGCGTTGACGCCGTGGCTTCCATGCTATACCTCGACTATTCAAAAAGCCATGGAGAATGGCTTCCTAACCAGTATGGCGGCAATGAAAATATAGAAGCCATAGAATTTCTGAAGGAGTTCAACAAGGTGATGAAGGATGAATATCCCGGTGTGCTTACCATTGCGGAGGAATCGACCTCGTGGGCAGGTGTAACCGATTCACCTGAAAACGGCGGGCTCGGCTTTGATTATAAGTGGAATATGGGTTGGATGAATGATACGCTCAGCTACATGGAGATGAATGTGAAGGGCAGGTACCGTAATCCCCGAAAGATCACTTTCCCGATGGTATATGCTATGAATGAGCAGTTTGTGTTGCCCTTGTCGCACGATGAGGTAGTGCATCTGAAAAAACCGCTGGCTTATAAAGCACCCGGGAAGCATGAACAGCAGTTTGCCAACCTGCGCCTCTTGTTTAGCTATATGATGGGTTTTCCCGGAAAGAAGCTGCTTTTCATGGGCGGCGAGTTTGGCCAGACCAGCGAATGGTCTGAAGACCGTCAGCTCGACTGGCACCTGCTGCAACATAAGCCGCACGAGGGCATGCAGCGACTGGTATCGGATCTGCTTGATATTTACAACAATCAGGGATCACTATACGAGCAGGAGAAAAACTACCAGAGCTTTGAATGGATCCACATGGGCGAGGAACACGGCGGGGTCTTCTCCTTTTTGCGTAAAGCCAAGGATTCTCAAAACCACCTCTTTTTTATCCTGAATTTTTCTGATTCAGAGATCTTTGAATACTCTCCGGGGCCCTTTGAAGGGATGCGGTACAGGCTGCTGGTTAATACCGATTCGGAATATTACGGCGGCAATAACAGGGGTTCTCTGAGTGAGCCTCATAAGGATTCCCGCCAGGTTTGCGGACTGGCTCCCTTTTCCGCATTAATTCTCAAATCAATTTATTAACACAGGGAACAAAGACGGGTTTAGAATAATAAAATGAGCCCAAGCTTTATTAACAAGGTTCGTTTTAGTATCTTTGACCGTTTAATTTGTCAAAATAAGTTTCTAAATGGCTTTCAAGCTCAACCATCTCCCTAAACGTACTGAAAAACCCAGAGAAAAAGGCATGACGCTGGTCCTTGATAAAGGATTAAGTGTTAGGCAGGTGGAGGATATTTGCGAGTCCAGCTCGGGTTATATGGATATTGTTAAGCTGGGATGGGGAACCAGCTATGTAACACAGAATCTCGAAGACAAGCTTGCCGTCTACGCCAATGCCAATATCCCGGTTTATTTTGGCGGAACGCTTTTCGAAGCGTATGTATTGCGCGATCAGCTGGATGCCTATATGAAGCTGCTCGATCGCTTCAACATCCGGCACGCGGAGGTTTCAAACGGTACTATCTGGCTTTCCGATAAGCGCAAAATTGAGATCATCCGTAAGATGAGCAAGCATTTCACCATCCTTTCCGAGATTGGCAGTAAAAACCCAAATGATATTATCCCGCCCTACAAGTGGGTGAAGATGATTCAAAATGAACTGGAAGCAGGCGCCTGGAAAATTATATGCGAGGCCCGTGAAAGCGGCACCGTAGGGGTGTTCAGGCCCAATGGGGAAGTTCGTTCGGGACTTATTGACGAAATAGCCGATCAGATCTCTGTTGACAACCTGATTTTCGAGACGCCTCAAAAAGAACAGCAAGTTTGGTTTATCAAAAAGTTTGGAAGTAATGTTAATCTCGGAAATGTACAGCCTACCGAAGTAATTCCTGTCGAAACCTTACGCCTTGGCCTTAGAAGTGATACCTTATTCGATTTCTATTCCTTTGACGACGGGGAGATGGACCAGCTTTATGTCAATAAAGACAAAGAAGGGTCCGAAGAATAACTAAATAATTCTAACGAAGTAATTCTGATCTATTTATGAAAGTATTATACGCTGCTGCTGAAATATCTCCATTTGCCCGTATGACAAATACCGCGGATCTTCTGCGTTTTTTACCGGCCTCTTTACAGGATAAGGGCTACGAGATACGTATCCTTTTACCAAAGTACGGCACGATCAATGATAGAAGAAATCGTTTGCATGAAGTGATCAGGCTGTCGGGCATCGAGGTTGAAATAGGCGATGAGGTGGAAGAAATGGGTATTAAGGTTGCCAGCATACCCAATGCCAAGCTTCAGGTTTACTTTTTGGATAATGACACCTATTTCAAGCGTAAGTCGCTTTTTACCAAGCCTGACTCAAACGAGCACTACGAAGATAACGACGAGCGTATAGTTTTCTACAATAAAGGAGTACTCGAAACAGTTATGAAGCTTGGTTGGAAGCCGGATATCATCCACTGCCACGACTGGCCTTCAGGGTTGATACCGTTTCTGGTCAAGCAGTCTTACAAAGATGTAGAACTGTTTAAGGATACCGAACTGGTTTATAATATTCACCATCCCGAAAACTTTGGCATATTTGATGAAAGCATCCTGGATTTGATTTCGGTGCCCGATTCAGTCGACCGGTCAAAGTTTGTGAAGGACGGAAAGGTTGATTTGCGACATCTCGGTATGTTATTCAGTGATCATGTAGTCACCGGTAATCAGATTAAAGATCAACTGGATGACGAGCTGAAGGAGATGGGTATTGAAGCAACCAGGATACAGGGTTCCCCTGAAATGGTCTCCGATAAATTTGCCGACTATTATGAAGAAATAGCCGGTAATAGTGAAGATGAAGAAGAATAATAAATTTTAAATATAGAGTGGTTTCACGTTGCAGGATTTAATGAGTGTTGCACGAAAAAATGCAACTGTTTTTTGCCTTTTCCTTGTAGTTTCAGTTTCCGGATTTTTACTGACGGGTTGTGAAAGCCCCGGTTCTGTCGGTGGATCTTTTACGGATCCCGGCACACAGGTTCAGGATACGGTTTTTGCCGTTAATGATGTACAGACAGATTCTTTTACTACCTTTTCGGGGAGGCTTTCGTTTTTCTCGGCAGGTCAGTTTAATGATCCGCTTTTTGGTGATCTCAGCGCGAGATCATTTATCAAGCCATCACTACCCGGCCTGACCTCGGATACCCTGAGCAGTAACGTACAGATGAATCTGCGACTGCTGATAGAAGACGGCTCCATATACGGCGATACGCTTTCAACCGCCGAATATGACCTCGTCGAGATTGACCAGATCTGGCGTGGAAGGGCGGTAGAGCTGAATGATGAGCTTGAGCTATCCCAAAACCTTGTCGGATCATTTTCTGTTGATGAATCAACCGATTCCCTTGACGTACCGCTGGCATCGGAATGGGTTCAGCGATACCGCGCCTATTATAATACGATTAGCGCCAATCGTGACTCGCTGTATCTATATGACTTTCACGGCCTCGCCCTGGTCCCCCGGAATCAATCTAAAATTATACCTTTCGATCCATCCCGCGTCCGTTTTGTGACGATTGACACCGGTTCGGACACCAGCAGGATTACCCCTTCGCAGTGGGCATATACCCTGAATCGCTCCGGCTCCGCCGATGCATCGACAGGTAATTCAAAAGCAATCAGCACCTTCGAAAAAGTGCTGAAATTTGACCTGGATTTGAGTAAAGAAGATATAGGGACCGTTAATATTTCAAAAGTTGAGCTGGTTTTCTATCAGAATGATCAGGCTTTGCAAAGTTCAATCAGCCAGTCATCAAGTTCAGCCAGAAGGCCGGTTGTAAACTCTGCCGGGCTATATTTCAGCCGTCCCGAAGATGTGCCCATATCACTTTCAACGTCCAGCCCCATATCGCGGGCAGCATATAATGCAGCGGATGGCTCTTATCGATTTGACATTACAGGCTTCACCAATGGTGTGTTGCTTGACGGGACCGGTGATGAAGGTTCCTTTTATTTGACCCTGCAGTCTAACAACGGCATTATTAGCTCAAGTCTGCTCTATAATGATCAGGGCCCCGAGGGAAAAAGACCGAAAATAATCGTTACTTATATAAATACTAAAGACAGTTAGTGTTGAGAAGAATTTTATACACCATAATAGTTTCTGCACTTGTACTTTCATTTACAGGTACAGCCAATGCACAGCAAGGCGGAGATGGCCAGGTTCGCACCGGTACGCTATATTCTAAAGTGGGTGTAGGTTTTCCGGTGGATCTGGGCAGTTCTGCAGCCGACGGCATGGGCCTGAACGGCGTTTCCTTTATTGAACCGTTTGTTCCCGGGCTCGCAAATCCCGCACAATGGGGAAGCACCTCATTTGGCCTTGCAACAGGAGGGCTTAGCCTTCAGAGTTTCAACGCCAGCAGCAACCAGGGCAGCACCACGAATTCAACGTTTTCTGCCGATTACTTCCAGGTACAGCTTCCGCTGGTTCGCAACAAGTTGGGTGTGTCTGCATCCCTGGCACCGCTAACGCGTTCTGCTTTTCAGGTTTCGGAAACCGGTAGCCGTATTACAAATGACGGAACTGCCGTCGATACCCTGAATTATAGCGGTGAAAATACCAGCAACGGCGGAGTCAGCATGTTCGAAATTGGTTTCGGCTGGAGGTTAAATTCAACTATTTCCGTCGGATATGCCCCTTCATTGGTTTTTGCTTCAATAGATAATGAGTTTTCAACCCGGTTTGACAACCCGGCATTTTCAACGGTTGCATTTACCCGGCAGACAAGCGGTGTGGGTTTCGGGAATCGTTTCGGTGTTATGTTAAATACGTCTAAAATACTAAATGCCAACGATCGCATAAGCCTGGGAGCTACGGTCAGTTTACCGGTTAACCTGGATGCTGAAAAGATTGAAAAGACAGATAAAAGGCTGGCAAGCGGTCAGGTAGAGACTATTGTGCTAAAAGACGGCCCGGGACTCGGGGACGGATCCATCCGGCTCCCGCTCTCTGTGAATGCCGGCCTTACCTATGAAGCCAGCCGGCTGTTTTCCATTTCTACCGAGGCCATATATGAGAAATGGTCACAATATTCCAACGATTTTAATGTTGATGGTGAGCAATTGCTTACAGACCGCTATAAATTGGGTATGGGAATTCGATATTTTCCTTACATTATAGGCTCGAACCGGTTCTTATCGAAGTTTAAGTACCGCTTAGGTGCTTCTTATGACACCGGGCATATAAAATTAGAGGGGGAAAACATTGAAACATTAATGTTTTCTTTCGGGTTAGGGATATTGTCGCCCCGTTCACGTTCATCGGTTGATTTAAGTTTTGAATACGGTTTCAGGGGCACTGAAAGCCAGAATTTGATAAAAGAAAATATTTGGGGATTGCGGCTTTCCGTTAATTTAGCAGAACTAATGTTCTTCCGTCCTAAATTGCAGTAAAATAAATCTCCATAAAATTAGTTTTAACTACGAACCATATTTAAATTTTGGAGTTATGAAAAAGCTACTAGTTTTAACAGTTATTCTATTTCTAAGTAGTTCAGCAGCACTGCAGGCGCAATCTGAAGTTACGCCTCCAGACGGCTTGCCTGAAGCGGCAGCGTATTCCATATTTTATGAGAACTACAAGAATGAAAACTATGAGAGTGCCATTCGTTACGGACGATGGATCTGGAGAGGCATGCCTCAAACTATCGAAGGGTACTCAAGGTTTGAACTGGAAAAGAATTTGAACCGCCTCGTTACGTCTTATTCCGAGCTGGCCAAGGAAAAGGAAGATCCTACGCTTCGTTCAGCTTACCTTGATACCACAAATATGATTTTTGAGAAGGTATTCACGGAGCTTGATTCAGGCCAGTACGACGAATTTAACTGGCACCTTGATAGGGGCCGCTTTTTCCAGGAGAACTCCAATTTTATTGATAATGCCATGACAAAGGCCGCTGAGGAGTATCAAAAGGCCTTTGACCTGAACCCGGAAGAGTTTACAAAACTTGCTGACGGTTACTATGTGCAGGTTATGGTACAGCAGATGTCTTCTGAGGGTATGAAAGACCAGGCTCTCAACTATATTGATAAAGCTTCTCCCTATGCCGGTGATAAACTCAGCAGTTTCTTTGATTCACAGCGTAACCAGCTGTTTGATTCACCGGAAGAGCGTATTAATTTCCTCGAGGAACAGATGCAGCAAAATCCTGAGGACGTGGAGATAATTTCTGAGCTGCGCGACATGTACGAGCAGCAGGATATGCAGGATAAAGCTCAGCAGCTGAATGAAAAGCTTTATGAGATTGATCCCAGTTATGAGAATACTGTAGCCCTGGCTGAGTTTGCCGTAAATAACGCAAACACTAGTAATGCGGTTAAATATTTGAAGGAAGCACTCAAGAAATCGCCGAATGATGACGAGAGAGCCAGAACGGCGCTTAAACTATCTGAAACCTATTTAAATAGCGGACAGCTGCAGGATGCCAGAAGGTATGCCCAACAGGCTGCCAACCTGGATTCAGACTGGGGAAGGCCATATATTCAAATTGCCTCTATTTACGCTCAGGCTGTAGGGCAATGCACTAGCGGCCGTAAGATGACGCGTGATGACAAGGTTGTTTACTGGTTGGTACTCGATTATCTGGACAAAGCCAGACGTGTTGATTCGCAAGTATCCAACACTGTTCAGCGCCAGTATCAATCTTACCAGCCGGTGACCCCGACCACCGAAGAGAAATTTTTTAAAGGATGGGAAAAAGGAGATAAGATTGCTATTGACGGTACACTGAACAGCTGCTACAGCTGGATCGGAGAAACCACGACAGTACGTTAAATTTTATATTTCGCTAAACATTTTTATCTTCTCCTATAGTTTACAGTAGCGCGGTGCGCTAACCGCGCTACATTTTTCACTTCCTTCGCTTTATAAATCAACTAGTACTTTAACCTATCTTTGTGCAGCAGTAACTGTTTGACACCTGCGCATGAATAGTAGCACAGAAAAATCAGGATGTAATGGGACGTTCAAGAAACAAGAAGAATAGAAACAAAAAGAATAAAAGTAACAAAAACGTATTTGTACCGCGTTTTCACGAAAATCAGAACGTTCGTGTAGCGGGGCGATACCGGGGAGTTACGGAAATCAATGAGAAGAATTACGGCTTTGCCCGTAAGATCGATCACGAGTTCAGTTATGAGCCGCGCGATCCTTTTCTAAAGCCGGATGAGGTTAAGCATCATGACTTAAGGCCCGGATTGGTTATTGAAGGGGAGTACGAAGAGGATGAGAACGGGCATCGCCATATTCATTCTGTTGAAAAGATTAACGACAAAGACCCTATTCACTGGCAAAAGGCTACTCGCTTTGAGCTCCAAACGCCAATTATGCCCAATGAGCAGATTAAACTGGGCCATAATGCCGAAGACTATGAGATGAGGGTAATTGACCTGGTAGCCCCTATCGGTAAGGGGCAGCGGGCACTGATTGTAGCACCTCCCAGAACCGGTAAAACCGTTCTACTGAAGAAAATTGCAGAATCTGTTTGCGAGCACTACCCGGACATACACACCAGCGTACTGCTAGTTGACGAGCGTCCGGAAGAGGTCACCGACTTTCTTCGAAGTACAGAGGCTGAAGTATTTGCCTCTTCCAATGACAAACCGACCAGCAGTCACCTCCGGGTTACAGAAATGGCCCTGGGCTATGTAAAACGCAAGGCTGAGATGGGAGAAGATGCCGTGCTGCTAATCGACTCGCTGACACGCCTGGGCCGCGCCTATAATGCCGCCCAGTCAAACAGCGGACGTACCCTTTCCGGCGGACTGGATATTCGGGCGCTTGAAATTCCCAAGAAGATATTCGGCTCTGCCCGTAAGATTGAAGGCGGCGGTTCGCTCACCATTATCGCCACCTGCCTTATTGAGACCAATTCCAGGATGGATGATCTTATTTTCGAAGAGTTTAAGGGCACGGGTAATATGGAGCTGGTACTCGACAGGGAACTGGCTAACGATCGCATTTTCCCTGCTATCAATATCGGTTCATCAGGGACAAGGAATGAAGAGAAATTTATTGACGATTCCCTGGAAGAGCGCAATATGGTGCGGCGTTACCTGCTGAAGAAATCACCGAAAGAGTCAATGACCAGCCTGCTGAAAGTACTCAAAAACACCGAAAGCAACGAAGAGCTGCTGAACCAAATCGCAGCAATGGTTTGATGATAATTATTGAGGGACTGAGGGAATGGTTGAGGAACTGATTTACTGAATTGTTGAATGAGTGGGTGTATTGATGATATGGTAACTTGCAAAAAATTTGAACAGGAAATTCACTCAACAAATCAATAACTCAATAATTCAACAATTACTACCCTCAGTAAATCAATCCCTCAGTAAATCAAAACTTCAATACACCGGCAGGCTGTTGTCAATTTCCTGGGCCCACTTGTTGATGCCGCCTTTCAGGTTTTTAACGTTTTCGAATCCTTCCCTC
>Ga0102929_1002550_pt1 | contig 10825 bp, 9 predicted proteins | sample SalPonR1_B_D2_MG_FD_78510 | JGI IMG/M metagenome (GOLD analysis project Ga0102929, IMG submission 78510) | Salt pond soil microbial communities from South San Francisco under conditions of wetland restoration - Salt Pond MetaG R1_B_D2_MG | ecosystem: Environmental > Aquatic > Marine > Intertidal... | reverse complement strand
TGGATTTCCACAATCGTTGAGGATTTCGATGTTTACGAATGGTGGGTGCTTGAAAACACCGGCGAGTTGATTACTAAATTTGAGTGGCCCCGAAATGAACCGATTGAAGTGGTTAAAAACGGCTACATCTACACCCGCGAAACCGAGGAAGAAACCGGGCAGCAGCAGGTGGTGCGGTACAGGATAGCCTTTGATGAGGTGAACTAAACGTTCGTAACGGGCACAGAAACTCGTATGTAAACACTTCACTTACCTCGATCCAGGAGTTCCTCTTTTAAGATTTCTTCTTCCTCTTTTTTTCTTCGACAATTCGTTAGCGGATGAAACAGAACGCCCCCAAAATAATAGGGGTGCGCGTAACAGATTGTTTACCTATTGTATAGAGAGTTCAAAAAGCCCTGAATAAGGGTTTTTCTATACTGTATTCATCCCAATGGTTTTCAAATTGGGATGTTGCAGGAAACCATCAATCTAAACGAAACGGAGAAACGCATGAATAATTTATTAAACTCAGGGCAAGTGTTGAGCCGAAATGAAATGAAGAAGATCGTAGCGGGTACGGGACAATGTTCCTGTTCTTACGGTGGCTGCAATGTTGAGTTTGGTCAGGTAGCCACGGGATGGTCGATGGCCGTTTGTTGCAATGGTGATTGTGAGTCTTATAGCGGTTCCGGACAGTATGGAGGCACAATATGTGGCGGACAGTGCCCAAATTCTGATTTGCAAGTTGCCTGAAAAGCCACTGTTTGATTAATTCTTATTCAAAGAGAAATGTATCAACATAAACAGGTGCTTCTAAGTATTATGAAAGTCTGAAATATGAATGATAAAAGTCTTGGCTGGAAAGTTCTTGCCGTCTGTTCACTACCGCTCTTAATTACTTATTGTTCATCTGAGGACACAGCGATACCCCAAACTGAGAATCAAACGTTTAATACCCTGCTACAGGAAGCCCCGGCAACCATTATTGATCTTGATGAGGTTCCGGTTGATACTGTTTTGGTAACGCCGGATAACATGTTGGGTACTAAGAGATCATCAAGGCTTTCTGAACCGGTATTTTTATCACCGATGGGAACAAGGTTTCTTAAAATTGGAGACAGTTTGTACGTTGCAAATCGTCAGAAAATATATGTGTTGGATGAAAAAGGAGTGTGGCAGCGATCTGTAGGGAGACAGGGCAGAGGGCCAGGTGAATTTGCCGCTTCGATACGAATAAGCCATAATTCTGAATATATAGCAGCATTAGATTATTGGAATGGTAGAATTCAGGTATTTGATCATAATTTAAATCTCTTGTTTACCGAGACGAAGAATTTACACGATTCTCACCTTTCGAATAATCTCGCTTTAACAGACGATTTTTTATATATGGGAATTCCACCTCACGGCTCTGAGGACCTGATATCCGTTTACAAAATGGATGATTTTAAAAACAGATTCGACTCTTTTTGGCCAAAAATAATTCCCGATGGTCTCCAGCCCGGCCCATATAATACGATTATTATAGATAGCAATGAGAGTAATCAATTGGCTGTTACGAATTTGGGCTTGCCTTATCTGTTTATTTTGAATCAGGAAAAACGTATCAACCATCTTCTGTATTTCGATTCAACGTACTATCGGGAATTAGAAAATCCTGCGGCTAAACCAGTTCGTATTGAGGGTAAAGATGAACATAGCCTTCCCGGTGTCAGGAGTTTTATACAGCAGATGCAGTTGAATGATGATGGCACGATTTATTTTACTGTCGGATATAATCTGTATGAAGTTATTCCTGTCGCAACCAATAAATATCAATTAAACAGGGCGTGGCATTTTATGATTGAGGAGTCACCTTCTTCAAGTGAAAACCTGAAAAGTATGCATATTACCGATATGATCGTTGAAAGTGACAGTCTCTATTTTGTTACGATGTCTGAGGGATATCTTTTTAAAACGGGATTATGATCCAAACTGTAAATTACAAACTATGTCCTTTCATTGATTTTCTTACGTAAAATGAAGCTACTATCACCCCCAAAATAATAGGGGTGCGCCTAACGTATTGATTTATTATAATCTAACAAGCAACTGGATGTTGCTCTCTAATAAGCATTGTCGGGTCTTTAGGAAAACGTATTCAAAAACGGTTTTCGACCTGTTTTGAAGTCGGCAAGTAAAACAACAATTCGTAAATAAAAGCAGAGGTTTAGATGATGAAGAAAATGAATATTAGCACTATCGGTAAAACGCTTAGCCGTAACGACATGAAGAAAATAATGGCGGGGAGTGGCTCTACCAACTGTGTACTCTGCTATGGAGCTACACATGAGCAGCCAAGATTTTTTAGTTATACTTATCAAGGTCAGGATCCAAATCTACTTTGTAGAAGCAGAGGCCCCTATCCGTACGGTACATGGGGAACATGTTAAAAAAAACCTAAACATTTTTGATGCATTTTGAATTTCAAAGTACTGATAAGCATTTTACTGTAACCCGATTTAATGGTATGATTAAGGTTTTGGCTATGGGTACGTTATTTATTTTGTTTTCTGGATGTAACCGTTCAGAGGAACAGAAAATACCTCCTTACGTTCAAAATCTTGAAAACCTAATCGTTCTTTCTTCAGTAGAAGGGCCGGGAAATGCGATTCATTTTATCAGGGAGATGGAGTTTGGCAGCTCGGACGAACAAATGATTGGAAAATTAGGAAGTTTTTCCGTTGACAAGGCCAATAACGTGTATTTAGGAGACATTCAGCAGCATTCAATTTATATTTTTGACCAATATGGACACTATACGGCTTCACTGGGGAGGCAGGGAAGAGGGCCTGGTGAATTTAATTTTGTTGGACACTTAAAAAACATTGATGACCATTTATTTGCATATGATCCTCCGCAATTCCGATTGAATGTATTTTCTTCGAAAAATTATGAACTGGCTGCTTCTGTGAACTTGCATGCAACCAACAAAAGAGATTTTGAAGAATTGCGTGAGTTTGATTTGGGGTTTTTGCACCCCATCAATAAAACAAGATTTTTGGGATTATTCAGTCCACCCGTGATTTATGCGGATCCCTCTCATCCCAAATATAACCTTAATGATCTATCTAACTCCATATATTTACTGGATAATAAGGGTGCGATTATATCTGATAAAATATTAGAGTATCCAGATTTACGTGCTTTAACGGCAACGGTAAATGGTGAATACAGACATACGCAGTTTGAATTCCTGGGAAGAACGTTGATTTCGGTATCGAATAGTTCAGAAATTTATGTGACAAGAACAGAAGATTTTTTGATTCAGGTATTTAATAGTGAAGGACAATATGAGCGTGCTTATTTTTATCCATTGCCTAAGAGGGAATTTACCCGTGAGCAGGCAATTAAAGAACAAAAAAAGGTGTACGAGAATGATTATGTCCTTGAATATCGTTTAAGCGTAATTAATAACGCACCTGAGGAACAAATTCCTCAGTTTTGGCCTGCGATAAAAGATATTTTGATTGACGACGAAAACCGCCTCTGGATTTCCACGATTGTTGAAGATTTTGATGTTTACGAATGGTGGGTGATTGAAAATACCGGCGAGCTGATTACTAAATTTGAGTGGCCCCGGAATGAACCGATTGAAGTGGTAAAAAACGGCTACATCTACACCCGCGAAACCGACGAGGAGACCGGCCTGCAGCAGGTGGTGCGGTATAAGATAGAATTTGATGAAGTGAACTAAACGTGCGTGACGGGCTCAAAATCTTAAACGTAGGCAATTCGATTGCCTATCGGCATCATATTTCTTCTTATAGACATCTTCGTTCTCTGTTTTATTTTTTTGCGAATTGTTGAACCGATGAAACAGAATTCCCTAAAAATAATAGGGGTGCACGGAAAGTCTTGCTTTATTATGGTAAATATAGATTGTAACGTTCGAGTGTGCTTTGCGACGGTATTGGTCTTCAAGGATATAGACAAAGGGATGATGCATTAATAAATGTAATCTAAGAGATGAAAAAATGAAAGAAATTTTAAAAACAGGGCAGGCAATAAGCAATAGTGAAATGAAGCAAATTATTGTGGGTAGCGGAGGTTGTACGAACGAATACGATATAATGGAGCACAATGTTTTTCTGTAGCCGTGCAAGATGGAATGCAGTGTTTTAGAGTTATTAAATATTGATAGGTACAATGCATGAGCTTCGATAGATATTGATATTGTAAGGGAAAATATTTGGTATGGTTGTAAATAAATTTTTGGTACGTTTTAAATAAAAGCCACTAGTTTTCAATACAAAAAAAATCAAAAATGAAAACTTCAAATGTATTTTTTACTATATGCTTTCTTTTATTCTTAGCCTGCACGGAATCGGGTGACTTATCAAGTGATAATGAGTCGTTCGTGGATAATTTAAAGGATTTATATCCAATGCTTAATGCACAAGCTGAAATCCTTTCTGTAAAATCCTCAATTTTGAAACCTAATTGGTTGATACCTTTAGATAATTGTGAGTCGGTTATTATTATTGATGATTCTGATAAAACCATAAAACTCATGGGTTCAGATGGTCATATCTTTAGTGAGGTTGGCGGTGAGGGAAGAGGCCCTAATGAGTTTAAGAGTATAATTAATCCAATTATCAGTAAAAATAACCGATTGTATATTATTGATGGAATATTATTTCGAATTACAGAATACGAGATTGAAAATCAGAAGTTGAATTTTGTTAAAACAACACAATTTAGTTACCCGAATAATTATCATTTAAGTGCGATCTATATAAATGACTATGGTCGTTTTGGTGTATTCTCAAAATTTGAAAGTTATTTTAAACCAGATAATCAATATTTACTGTACCGGTTAAATGAAGATTTTGAAATCGTTGAAAAGCTATTAGTAATGCCAGGAAACGAAAGACCAAGATATGAATTTCCGGAATTCACTATGTTTCTTGATAATATTTTTGCAGAGAGAACATATTGGGATTTAGAGGGGGAGTGGTTTTACTTTATAAGATCCCATCAAGCAGCTGTAGAAGCTTATAATCTGAAATCAGGTGAAGTGAAAAAAATAGATTTGAAGGTAGGTGATCGAGAAAATAGTAATGAAGGTATCATTACTTTTATGAAACAAAAATTTGCCCATATTGACGACGTTGTTGATGGAGATCAATATTGGGACGTATTAGAGAAGAGTAAACTATTACCCATATTTTGGAATTTCAGCGTAAGTGATAATAAAATTTTACTTCCTCTTTTCTTTCCAAAACAAGATAAAGGTATTGTTATTCTTTTAGATATAAAAAACGACAAAGTAACTTTGTTTAATGCACCACATAACTTAGAACGTCTTTCGATTTGTAATCAAACTGTATACGGAATCAATTTAATTACTGTAGATGGTACCCGATCTATTTCTTCAATACATTTAGAATTTTAATATTACATTAGGTGCTTATGAAGTATAGCATGTTATAATTGTTTGTAACTTATTGTTATACACTTTTCCAAAACGATTGGCGAAATTGAAATAAGAAACATTTACAGCTGGCAAATAACACAAAATCTTTTTCTCGCGCCAAAGGTGTTCTTTCGAAACAGAGGATTGCTTAGTTAAGCGCATACATGTCCAGTAATATCTGTCAAAAATAGAAGGGATTTTATTTTTGACTTACGATAAATATTGTTCAATATGAATCGAAAAAACATTTTTAATAAATTTAAAATGTTTTGAACAGGTGTAAATTGCTAATTTATTACTACACACGGTTACTTGCTTTTAGTTTGTTACTTTTTTCTTTGTTCTCTTGTAACAAAGAAAATTCAACGGGCGATGGTTTAAATACCGGAAGTTTTATAAAAAAAGTAGAGACTCAATATGCAGAGAAAGAAATATACTCTGTAAGTAGTCTGGGATCTGATCCAAGCTATCAGCCAACTTGGTTAATTTCATTTGATGGATGCTCTCAATTAATTGTTGCAGATCCATTTGAAAAAATAATTGTACTATTAAATGGTGAAGGGGTTGAACTCTCCAGAGCAGGGGGAATAGGCAGGGGACCGGGCGAATTTCAAAGTATTCTTCATTTGCACATTGGGAAAGATAATCGTCTATATGTTGTCGACGCTCTTGAGTTTCGTATCAGCATATATACTATAATCGACAAAAAATTAGAATATGTTAAATCGGTTCCGTTTAAAAATCCATCGAATTACTATTTGAACTCAGTGTATGTAACAGAGCATGGAAATTTTGGGGTATATCAGGTTTTCGAAAGTTATTTTACTCCAGACAATAAGTTCTTTTTATATAGGCTTGATGATAATTTCTCTCCCATTGAACAACTATTAGAAATGCCGGGCCATGAAAGGCGGAAAATAGAATCTTCTCATTTTACATTTTACAGTCCTTATAAGTATCTGAGTCAGACAATTTGGTATTACGATAGTGAAAGGTTTTACTTTATTACTACAATTGAATCTATTGTACATGCTTACGACGTAACAACAGGTGAGAAAGAAAAAATCACTTATCTTAAGTTGGATGAGAGAGCGAATAGTAACGAATTTACCCGGTCGGTGAAAAGCTCCTATCCGGTTGAAGATGAAGATTACTGGGATACACTGGAGCAAATAGATAAGCTTCCTCTTTTTAATGGATTTCTTGCCAATGGTGAAGATCTTTATTTGGCACTGATGCCAACACCCGGCAAAGACGGTATGCTGCTGGCTTTAAATTTGGATAGTGAAGAAGTAACTACTATACGGACACCCCAGGAATTTATACCAAGAACTGCGTGTAGAAACTCTATTTTCGGTATAAATTTTCGAACAGATGCGGACTCAGAGATACTGAATGTTGTGTTTGATCCAAAGTAAAAATCGGATTGTAGAATCAAGAATTAAATTTTGAAGATTTGTTCTTGTTTCAGTCCAATGAGTACTGCAAATTGATGAGATTATGAAAGGCAACGCCCCCAACATAATGGGGGGCGACTAACTTATTGATTTATTATAATCTAACAAGCAAATAGATGTTGCTCTCTAATACCCATTGTTGGGTTTTTAGAAAAACGTATTCAAAAATGGTTTTCGACCTGTTTGGAAGCCTGCATGCACAACAACAATCGTAAAGTAAAGCAGAAGTTTAGATTATGAAGAAAAAAATGAGTATAGGTACTATCGGCACATCACTCAGCCGTGGTGAAATGAGGAAAATAATGGCGGGGTCAGGAGGTGGCGGTTATTGTGTTCCTGGATATGCCTGCAGTTTACAAACAGGATGTCACTGCTCAATAGGGTTTCCATGCTGCTGTAATGGAATTGTAGCTGGGTGTTTTACAACTGTTTCGCAATGCCAATTAGCATGCTAAGAAGCTTTTGAAATACCTCTTTATAGTCCCCTCTTGAATCATTAGAGCCTGCCCCGACTTTTCGGGGAGGGGTTAGGGGAGGTCAATAATATAGTATTTCAAAGGCTTCGCTAAATATGATATAGAAAAATTTTAAATCTTTTTTCAAACGGTTAATAGCCTCACCCAGAATTATTTTTAAAATTATCTTGAAAATTCATCTATATATAATTTTTATCTGCATTGTTCTCTCTATTTGTTGTAGTCATGCAACTTCTCAACAAACAACAATTGACTATGATAAACTCAAAGAAATTGAGAGCAATGTAGTTTTAGATATTTCAGAAAATCATAGTGAACCGTTCGGTCTGTTAAAAGATCTCATCGTGATGCCGGATGGATCGTTCTTGGTTTCAGATATTGGAAAAACGACAATAGAAAAGTTTAGCTCTGAGGGGGAATATGAAGGAGCGATAGCCAAATCCGGCAGGGGACCCGGAGAGTTACCTTATATGTTTTCTCTCGAAGTTGATGGGTATGATACATTGATTGTACAGCATAATTCATCAACTCAAATAGATCTTTGGGGATTAGACAGGCAAGGTAACTATAGATATGAACGATCAATGATTAGAAATCCGGGTAGTTTTAATGAGACATTATCATTTAAAGGTTCATATTCAAAAAATAAGAGATATGTTGTACAGGATTTCACAAAAGTTGAACTGAATCTTCCTGACTATAGGACAGCCAAGGTCATAATTATGGATGGGTTTCAAAATATTGTTTTGGATTCGTTATATACGTTAAAAAAACCAAATTTTATTTACGAAGACCCTAAGAAGTACTCAACAAACATAACATTTGGCGGATTAACACCGGTGGGAATACCACCATATCGATACGAGGATCGATTTATAGTAATCGATAAAAACAGGTATTTGATAGCCCGGCCAGATAAGGCCATAGTAAACATTTACAGCAGTGATCATACAATCCAAAAAAAGATACACTTAAATATTAAGCAGAGAGAAGTGGAAGAAAATGACCTGATACTTCATTTTGCTGGTATGGATCGTAAAACCGGTGAATTACTAAAAAAATATGTCCCTTTATTCAAACCACCATTTTTGAATATTTGGGCATCCCAAAGTGATCTGTTGTTACATACTGATAACACGAAAAAAGGAAAGGAAATGGTGGTACTTACAATGGACGGTAAACCGGAAGGGAAACTTTATCTCTCTGAATATGACGAAATCAAATATTTCAGAAACAAACGAATTTATACGTTAAATAAAAACCCGATAAGTGGACATTCAATACGGATCTATCAAGTGAATCTTCCCAAATGAATATCGCAAAAAATGGATGATTTTAGATCCTACCGGAGAGCTATTGGCTACATTTTCATGGCCTGATACTATATCCATTGAAGAAATTATAAATAATCACATTTATACGCTTGAAACACAGTTGGACGGCCAGCAACAAGTTGTACGTTACGGATTTGAGCTTATATAATTGGAGCAGGTCTCTTGAGGGCAAAGCCTATTGTGCCATTCACTATCCCTGCTATTGATGCCTGATCAGCAGTTTTATAAAAACACTCTTCCTTAATAAACTGTATTCGGTATGTAGACATAGCATCGAATGCATATTTTTTAACGTAGGACTTTATTGGGACGTTATTCGTTTAAAAAATTATACATTTGTGATGATTTAGTCATAATAACCTATATAATCTATAAATTGGTTCTATATACAATTAAAATAAAAACTAATAAAATTATTTATGTAACATTTCTCCTTTTTGTGCATCATTATAGTACAAGGGTCAAACTTTGTTAATCATCCATCAGCACAGAGAAGAACACAAACGACACATCAATATGAGAAATGAAGAACCAACCAACCAACCAACCAACCAACCTTACTTGAAGCCTTCAGTGAGTTGAGCCGGAGCGAGTGCCGAGTCTTGAAAAAAATGGCCGAGGGTAAACCAAACCGTCAAATAGCTGCAGAACTTCATGTTAGTCGGAAAACGGTAGAAAACCATATTACGAATATTGGGAAAAAGCTTTGTATCAAAGGGTCAGGCAGTCTTAGAAAATGGCTGAAGAAGATGAATCCATAGGTTGAAAAAGAGCAAATACCCCCAAAATAATAGGGGTGCAGGTCTGTTTCTATTTTATTAATGTAGAGGTAGTTGAAATTATTTATGATCCCTGTTATTACACTCTAAGTTAAAAATGGAAAAGATATTCGCCGACTATTTAGCAGCCCTCAATATCCCTGTTTCCAGGCGATACTTTCGTAAACAGGTAGCTTCCCATCCTGACTATCCCTCGCTGCTAAGCGTTTCCGATACCCTTCAAAAGCTGGGAATTCCTCACGGGGTGGCAAGAATGGACAGGGAGAACCTGGAGAATCTGGAATACCCGTATGTACTTCATCTTGAAAAGGGCGCCGGAAGGTTCATTGTGATTGACGAAGAGAACGAATTCGGTCAAAGAGAAGATATTCCGAAAGACTGGAACGGTATAGTGCTTAAGGCTGAACCGGTAGATGAGCTGAAGGATTCTGAAAACCAGAGGGCTCTCTCTGAGGAAAAAGCTTCGCGATGGGGGATCTATATATTCCTTGTATCTTTTTTGGTTATGGCTGCCTTGTTCCTTTGGAGTAGTTTTACGTGGCCGGTACTGGCTTACCTTGCCACGACGCTTGCGGGTACGGTGGTGGGATACCTGCTTGTATCCAAGGATGTAGGGGTGACGTATGACGTGGTGGAGTCGTTTTGTAATACGGGTAAACGTACCAACTGCGAACGTATACTTCAGTCAGATGAAGCTAAACTATTCGGTCATATTTCGTTGTCTGATGCGGTTCTGAGCTATTTTTCCACTCAACTCATTGCTGCCTTTTTGCTGATTCCTGTAGCCGGTGAAGCCGCTTCTCTATGGTGGACACTCGCAGCAATCGGTGTGCTTACACTGCCCGTTGTAGCCTATTCGTTATGGCTGCAGGCTGTAACATTTAAAACCTGGTGCCGGCTCTGTCTGCTGGTAGCCGGTGTGCTGGTTATACAGGCCGGTCTCTACTGGTGGTTGGCTGCTGCGGGCGTTTATGGCCTGGCGGATGGCAGCTTATGGACCGCGGGACTGATTACAACCCTGTTTCTTGCCACAGCTTCTCTTGTATATCTGGTAAAAACCCGGCTGAAAGAGGGCGCCAACGCCCAACAGGCGGAGTTTGTAGCTAACCGAATCAAATTCAATCCATCGGTATTCACCAACCTGCTGTTGCAGCAGCCACAGGCCGACTGCACACCATTTGAGCATGAACTTATAATTGGAAACCCAAATGCACCTGTACAGATTACAATGGCGGCGAGTTTGGTGTGTGGTCCTTGTAAAAATGGGTTTGAGAAGGCGAAACAATTGATTGCCATATTTCCCGATATCGTTAATCTGGCGGTTAGATTATCGGTCTCA
>Ga0102929_1002549_pt1 | contig 10826 bp, 13 predicted proteins | sample SalPonR1_B_D2_MG_FD_78510 | JGI IMG/M metagenome (GOLD analysis project Ga0102929, IMG submission 78510) | Salt pond soil microbial communities from South San Francisco under conditions of wetland restoration - Salt Pond MetaG R1_B_D2_MG | ecosystem: Environmental > Aquatic > Marine > Intertidal... | reverse complement strand
GGACAAGGACGGCAACCTCATCTGGTACACCGGCAAGGATCTCGGCCTCGACCGCGGCGAGAAGGCGCACCTGACAGGCAAGGTGAAGAAGCACATGGTGAGTAAGCGTCAAGAAAAAGTGACCATCATCATCTACCCGAAGATCAGTTGACAATCCCCTCCCACTATGTTAGAATCTGGGTATGCGATACAAATACCCCCGCACCTTCCATCTACCATGGTCGGAAGGCTGCACGGATGATGACAAGATCATGGACAGCACCGCAGCCTTCGAAGGACGGGAGGTCATCGTCACGGAGAAGATGGACGGGGAGAACACCACGCTCTACCACGATGGGCTCCACGCTCGCTCCATCAACAGCGGCTACCATCCCAGCCGAACCTGGGTGCAGAACTGGTGGTCGAGTATCTCCTACAACCTACCATCGCATCTTCGTATCTGTGGCGAGAACGTCTACGCACGGCACAGCATCTCCTACCACGACCTCCCCCATTTCTTCTTGGCCTTCTCCGTATGGGAAGGCGACCGTTGCTGGGGATGGGACGCAACCACCAACCTATGCGCGGCACTGGGCGTCCACCTTGTTCCGGTCCTGTACGAGGGCGTCTACGATGAACGAAAGATACGGTCGCTCTACCGTGAAGAGACGGAGGGCTACGTCATTCGCACCCGCGAACGATTCGCAGCCGAGAGCTTTTCACAATCGGTGGGCAAGTTCGTCCGCAAAGGACACGTCACCACCGACGATCACTGGATGCACCAAGCGATCATCCCGAACGAGCTAACCCGTTGATTATATACGCCCTAGCGTATATCATTGATTTAAAAAGGAATTTAGATGTTGACAAGCACTTTTTACGGTGTTATCATGTATTTTACGCTGAAGATGCTAAATAAGCATAAGAAGACAGAAGAGAAATATTTTTAAGATAATTTGAAAAAAGACTTGACAAGCCAGCTTGAAGGCTGTATTATTAAGACTTAGGATAAAGAACAAGGAATGCCGTTTTCAATGAGATTGAAATTAAGAAATTGGATATCATTACTCGCATCGGAATGGTGCCGCAGCACCATTATGGTGAATACACCATCCCAGCATAAGCCGGAATTTGGCTATGATAGCGAGCAAATGATGGTTTCCTTGTTTAAGGACTCTGCAATAAAATACAGAATGTAACGCAGAACAGAATTTTTAAACAAGGAAGCCGACCGAAGAGTCGGCTTTTTTGTTGATGATAAGAAGGGTTACTGGTAGGACTGCATTTAACTGCCTCGGCAGGTACCCAGCTACAGTAGCGCAACCCGTTGAAGAGGTGGTAATCTTCAACGCCCGGTATGGGGAGAACCATGGACATCGTCCGCGCCCCGTGAAAAAGAATAACCAAAAACTGATTGTTCGTCCTCAAACGGAAGAAGTGAAGGAAGAAGTGAAGGAAGAAGTGAGAAAAGAACGAGGACGAACAATCTTTTATTTTACCCATTTTGGGAAACCGCAGTATGCCTTCGGGATTTAAATAAAGGCATACCACATTATTATATGTATTCGCAAGAGTGCCTATAATAATGTGAATTCGATTTGGGGCATGGCCCAGACAGCTAGTCGCAAGACTGGTAAGGCAGGGTTTCCAACAAACCTGCGCCATAGCAATATGGTCAACCCATGCAAGCCGAGGCTCAAACCCTTCGTCCAAGACGGAGTATGCGAGTAACTTGTGCGGGACAACATTACCGAGGCCAACGGTGTAGGTAATGCTGTCGGGTGACACCGACTGACCGAGTCAACACAGGGAATCACTAGAGCCAAAGGGTAGTTACTTTGTCCGAATCTTAGCGGGTTAGGGCTTGGTAGCAGTTTGAGAGTGGAAGGAAGGACCCGGAAACTTGAAAAACGGTCGAAGTAGGCTTAGCGGCTAAAACGGCATAAGGCGTGTTGTATTTTGTGGAACAAAACTCCATGAAGCAACTGAAGCGGCACGTCTTGGTTGGTTGCGATATAGCTCAAGGGTAGAGCAACTGTATATTGAACAGTATGTTGTCGGTTCAACTCCGATTATCATTAAAAACGCAAAGACCGCTTCGGGACTATTGGAAAATAGCTTAATTCGCTACTCCTCGGAGAATGGCGACAGACGGAAGCTCGCAAGGCGGACGTCTGTTTGTGAAGAGTCGCACGGCGAGGTTAGCCCCTCTTGGAGCCCGCAAGGTTCACGGTAGACGAAACGCAGAAGGCAATAGTCCGACAAGGTCAACGCCGACCTTTAAATAAGGCAGCTATGTCGCTGGACGGGTCTCGGACCCGTGGATAAGTTGGCAACTATGAGGTAGCCCCTCGTAGGTACTCCAACAAAGGCAGTGATACAAACCGTGTAATCTCAGCGGTTATATATTATTATGTGCATTCACAGAGTGCTCATACTAATGTAACCTTTCATTGGGGGTATAATTCAATGGTAGAATAGCTGGCTCTTAACCAGTTTGTAATTAGTCCAAAGTGATAAATAAACGTATGGACTATGAAAAACATTACGAACGGTTGGTGCTGCGCGCAAAAAATCGTGCAATTTTCGGTTATACGGAAGCACATCATATATTACCAAAATGTATGGGCGGTGCAGATGATAACGAAAATATCGTGAACCTTACACCAGAAGAGCACTATGTGGCACACCAACTTTTGGTTAAGATGTACCCGAAGAACGGTGCGCTAATATACGCAGCAAGGCTAATGACTGTAGAATCAAAAAATCATCCGTATAGAAATAATAAGTTATATGGGTGGTTGAAGAGAAAGCATGTTGTCGAGTGCCGAACAAGAACAGGTAGAAAGAACCATCGTTATGGTACGATGTGGATAACGGACGGAAAAGAAAGCAAGGTGATTCAAAAAGATGATCCAATACCGTCTGGATGGTCTAAAGGCAGAGTTTTACCTTCATTAAGGAAGCACTCTGCAATAAAACAACCTTCGAAGTACGAGGTTGCAAATCAAGAATTATTAAAGGCACTTCAAGGTGCCACTTCTATCTCTGGGGCTCTTCGAGATTTGGGGTTGCAATGCCGAGGTAATAATTATGCCAGGGCAAAAAGACTCATAATCGAGAATGGGTTGCAGGATAGATTCAATCATCCACGCATTGCGTGGGACGCATAGGCTCGTAGCTCAGAGGCAGAGCACCTGGCTCTTAACCAGGGTGTCGGGATTTCGAAATTCCCCGGGCCTACCAATTTTCAGGGTGTAGCTCAGCTTGGTAGAGCGCCTGGTCTGGAGCCAGGATGTCGCAGGTTCGATTCCTGTTGCCCTGACCAATTTTCGAGAGTCCTTACAGGGCTGCGCTGCCGGTGAACGATTCCGGCTACGACGGTTGATGGGCGAACGGGGTGGTTCCCTAGTAGCGTGTCAACACGAGACTGCCCGTGCCTGACCCGCACATTTGGGGCGCAAACCCCCGGGCAGCCCTGTAAGGACTTTCAATTGCCAGGTGGCCGAGTGGTAAGGCTTCCCGCTGTTAACGGGTAGACTCGAAAGAGCACAGGTTCGATTCCTGTTCTGGCAGCCAATTTTAAAGGATGCTTGCAGCAAATTAAAATCTTACTCTTAATAAGAAAAACAGCATCCTGTTTATTTTCGCCCACGTAGCATAGTTGGAAGTGCGACGGTTTTGTAATCCGTTAGGGGTAGGTTCGAATCCTATCGTGGGCTCCAAAAGCTTTCGCAGTGACATGCATATTCAAGCAGGTCGTATGGTAACGATTTACAGCAAGGAGAATGACATGGCAAAGCGAAAGATGATACAGGAGCGCGAACGCTTCTGGGGCGACCTAGATGGTCGCATTGTTGACGTTTGTAAGGAGCTTCAGGATATGGTCGACCGTTATGGCGAGTCGGCGTCTCTTGAAATGGGCATTGAATACGATTACGGATGTCCGAACGGCTACGATGTGTTCTACATCGTTTACGAACGTGAAGAGACAGATGCCGAGATGGCAAAGCGTCTCAAGGCAGCAGAAAAGGCGAATGCTGAAAAGGCTGCGAAGAAGGCTGCTGCAATGGCGGCCCAGGAAGAGAACGAGCGAGCAGAGCTTGCCCGTCTCTTACAGAAATACGGGGAGGGGTAAAACTCTCCCCACTGAATTTTGGGGCATGGGCATGGGCACCCGGATTTCCCTTGCACGGAGATAGCCTGATCGGTTCGAGTCCGATATGCTCCACCAATTTTAACGCTGAATGAGGCTAAACAAGGTAAGCCTGTTTGTGCAACAATCGATGTAGGTTCGAATCCTACTTCAGCGTGTATTCCTGAGTAGCTCAGCGGTAGAGCGGGTGACTGTTAATCACTTGGTCGGGAGTTCGATCCTCTCCTCAGGAGCCAATTTCGATGGGGGTGTAATTCAATGGTAGAATAGCTGGCTTTTAACCAGTCCATCGGGGTTCGATTCCCTGTACCCCTACCATTTTCAATGCCGGATTAACATAGTGGTAATGATGCAGATTCCAACCCTGTAGACGGAGGTTCGATTCCTTCATCCGGTGCCAATTTCAAAGCGGGTGTAGCTCAGGGGTAGAGCGGAACTTTGCCAAAGTTCAGGCCGAGGGTTCAAATCCCTTCTCCCGCTCCAATTTCGGTTCCCTTTCCCTACGGCGGTCTGTAAAACCGTTGCCTTTATATAAGTGGGGTTGGTTGGGCGTGAGGTTCAAATCCTTGGGGAACCACCAATTATTGCCGAATTAGCTCAGCTGGTAGAGCAGCGCACTCGTAACGCGAAGGTCAGGAGTTCGATTCTTCTATTCGGCACCAAATGCATCGGGGGCCAGTCCGCCCTCGTAAGACTGGAGCGTAGCTGGCGTAACTCGGTTGAAGGACTCCGAATTCAATGCCACCGTAGCCCAATTGGCAGAGGCGGTAGGTTTAGAACCTATTCAGTGTCGGTTCGAATCCGACCGGTGGTACCAATTTTCGATTGCGGGTGGCAGGTTAGATATCTGGCCAGGGCTCATAACCCAGGATTAAAGTCGGTGCAATTCCGGCATTCCGCTAGAATTTATCGCAGGGTGGACTGGAGTTGGTTCCAGCCCGGGCTCATAACCCGGTCGACGGGGGTTCGAATCCCTCCCCTGCTACACCTCGGCTGTTGGACAGACCTGATCCTTACAAGATCGGAGAAGTCGGTTCGATTCCGACACGAGGTACCAATCATTGCCCGAGTCGTTCTCTGGGAGAGCAACTGACTGTCGATCAGTATTAGGCGGGTTCGATTCCCGTCTCGGGCGCCAACCAATGTCCTTCTCGTAAGAGACGGATTGTGGATCTCTCTGGTCAATCCTGTAAAGGGGTGTGCCCAATGCAAACAAGGCGAGGTGGTTCTCGTCGATGTGCGGAGGATGCTACCTCGTAGTCGCGACAATAGGCCTAACCAGCCGGACGATAGCGATGAGATACAGGAAACCTGTCTGCAAACCGTTGCCTTGTAATGAGGTTGAGGACGCCAATTCTGTGATGATGGGTGTAGTTTAATATGGAAAACATCCTGATAGGAAGTTATCGGTTCGATTCCGATCATGCTCATCACATCCAATTAGTAGCGCATAGTTCAATGGTAGAACCCTGCGGGAGATATCGGTTCGAGTCCGATTGCGTTGCAAGCATTTATGCTGATAGGAGATAGGGACCTATATGCAGATGCGAGTAGTTGCCTGCTGTGTCAACATTCCCTTAAAGGTACACGGGCAGGCGACAACTTTTCACCTTATTGTGATAAATAAGTGTATGCCGAACATCACAATAAATGTCAAAAAATGGTATGCAATAGTTCTTGCAATCCTGCCGCTGGTCGGAGCAATCTCCACCGGCGTTATGTGGATTGATACTCGCTATATGCATAAAGAGATCTCTGATACGAGATTTATCGAATTACAGATCAAGATTATTGAAGGCCACATCAAGGATTATAACAGAATACTTGATGCTGGCGGAACACTATCAGCTGAAGATCAAATTCGCTTTGAGATGGATAGAGAACAGCTCAAAGATTTGACTAAGGAAAGAAACAGAATACTCGGCATAGGAGAAATGCCGTAATGAAAAAGTTAATCGCAGTTTGTCTACTTTTGATGTCGTCGTTTGCGATGGCAGACATCATTCCAGAACAGACAGTCAGTCAAAGTGGCGTGCCTCTGTTCCGACTCTTTAACGATACTGACTATCATGTCGCTTGTTATTACAGAGACAACCTCAACTATTTCACTTTTACTATCGCTCCGTACTCGTATAGCATGTGGTATCCATCCTATGGCTATTTCGAGTGGGAATGTCGATAACCCTTAACGCGGCTCAGTGATCGTGCTTCGGCACACAGACGGAGGGACTGCTGTAGAAAGTGTCCTGGGATGGTCGCCTAGCGTCCGTCCCGTCGCTCAATTTTGCGAGTGACCTAGGTTAGGTACAAGGTAAGAGACGACGGTCCACCGGAGGTTCGAAACCTCATTAAAAATTTGGCGGTCAGTCAGGTTCGAATCCTGGTACCCTACCATTTTCGATGTTCGTTGGTGCGGCTGGAGCCCGCATCTTAAACTTCCTGCTCCACCTCAGGAAGGACGAACATCACCTTTCAAAGCGGGTAAGCACAAGGTGTGTCGCAGGCCTTCCAAGCCTCGCAGCGTGGGTTTCGATTACCCCTACCCGCTCCAAATTTAATGCCTTGAGGATGGGCCGTAGACGGTGTTCCAATCTCCGCTATGTAGGTTCGATTCCTATAAGAGGCGCCAAACAACGCACCAGTGACCGAGAGGCGAGGTAACGGGTTGCAACCCCGTGTACGCAGGTTCGAATCCTGTCCGGTGCTCCAAATTCAATTCTCGGGTCGTCTAACGGTAGGACCGCAGACTCTGAATCTGTTTATGGTGGTTCGAATCCATCCCCGAGAACCAACTTCAATGGCGTAGGTAGCATAATTGGAAATGCCCCTGATTGTGAATCAGGAAGATGCGGGATCGTAGCCCGTCCTTCGCCCCAAATTCAATGCCGCTCTAGCCCAATTGGCAGAGGCAACAGATTCAAATCCTGTTCAGTTCCGGTTCGAATCCGGAGAGCGGTACCAGACATGCGCGTGTAGCTCAGTTGGTCAGAGCGCACCCCTGATAAGGGTGAGGTCGCAAGTTCGAGCCTTGCTTCGCGCACCAATTTCTATGACCATTTTATGCTCCTCTCTTCTAACGGTCAAGAAGCCTGCCTGATTAGCGGGTAATCGGGGTTAAAGCCCTCGGGGGAGTACCAGTTTGCGCACCAAGCCTCACTAGCTAGGAGGTAGTGGACTATAGTGATCATCACGAAGACGGTTCGATTCCGCAGGGAGCGCGATTTACAAGGCTCGGTTCATCTAGTGGCTTAGGATACTGCCCTCTCAAGGCAGGTACACGGGTTCGAACCCCGTACCGAGTACCAATTTTCAATGCGGAGGTCTGCTAACGGCTTAGGCGACTAGGCTTTCAACCTGGGAAATGCGGGTTCGACTCCCGTCCTCCGTACCAAACAATGCCCCGGCCAACTGGATGGAAGCCGCGCTACGAACGCGGTCTGCGTGTAGGTTCGAATCCTACTCGGGGTGCCAATTTATTGTAGACGTTGATGTTGTGAAATCAGGTCTGGGCACAGACTTAGAAAGGCGCGAGCGAGGCGTGTAAGTGGAAGACGCTGCCAAGTAACAACTATACCAACGTACCCTAAGGCCATTCGTGGTCACAGGTGGAGGCGCTGAGAAATTCCACAAAATGTCCCCTATGTTGTGGTGGGGAGTCTACAATAATCTCTCAACGCAACCTAAGCTAATCTAGTGAAAGCATCGGTTTGAAGCACCGAGGAGCCAGGCGCGAAACCTGGAGGTTGCACCAATTTCAATGGTGTGGAATGCAAACTGGCTGAGCAGCTTGTCTCATAAACAAGTGATTGTGGGTTCGAGTCCCACCTGCACTACCAAACCGCAGAAGGACCCGTTCGACTCGGGGATGTCTAATACTGTGAAAGCGCGTAAGTAGCAGTGGAGGATAGTGGTGTAACGGCCGCACATCTGCTTATTATTAAGATAAATATCAATATGGATCTACAGATCATTGGTATTATTGCTGCGAGTATTACAGTATCAAGCGCAGCCTTTTGGTTGATACGAAAACTAATCATTACTGTCCGGTCGATTTCAAATAGGATAGACGATTTAGAACAGTCATTTAGTATCACTCAAGAATTTAAATTCAAAGAAGATACATTAGTGATTACGACAGGAACCGGCAAGATTATCAAAATGCAGGCTGGCGACAAGATTATTGTGACAAGTAACGCAGAAGAGTCAACTACTGTCAAGGGTAATGTTTTCCACAATCAGGTCGAGGTTGTTACCGACCTCCGACATCTAGTTCAAATTTAATTGGGGGCGTAGCTCAGAGGAAGAGTGCTGGCCTGTCACGCCAGAGGTCGCGATATCGTAATTCGTCGTCCCCGCCAATTTTAGTTGTGTGCCTGAAAGGACAATTAAATGTCGAACGCCAGAGTCGCAGCAACTAATTTATTATATATGATTCAAATCACAATAAATACATATATGAAAATAAACGAAATAACTTTTAGCAAACTAGCCGAACCAACCAAAGAACAGGCTAGTGCATATTTTAACGGTGCTGAATTTATACAGCACGTGGCAGGATATGAATTATTTAGAAATACGTTGACGGATAACTTAGAAATCTTTTTGTATGTCGACGATGCAGAAGTTGTGGGTTACACAAAGATCCAAAAAAGAAAACATTCAAATAATCGCGATTATTGGTGGCTCATGGAATTATGGATCAAGAATGATCCAGAATATAGACGAAAAGGCCTTGGCACGGCGTTGGTTCGTTTTGCAAGGGATAATAAGACACGATTAATCGTGGACAAAAATATTTCGTATAATGCATTTGAACTGCTCAAAAAAATGATCGACGGAGAAATACTACAAGCAAGAATACTAGATTTATACACTGGTGATGCCGTAGATTTTGAATATGCGACATTAATCAATAATGAAAACGCCACATTTATTTTAGAGAATTACGAAGTTCGAAGTAAATATTTACAGCCGATAACGATGTTAAATTATGTCGGCTTGCAATAACAGTCAAAACAATGGAAGGTAAACCAGTCGGGGACTGGGACGACCTGCTAAGTCGCTCGCTCGAGGAATCGAGTGTGGATCGAGACCACTGCCTTCCGCCAAACAATGCCCTCGTAACTCAGTGGACACTGATTTATGCGCCTGTATGCCGCTGCGCTTCGAACGCAGAGAAAGCTAATGGACACATGCAGGTTCGAGTCCTGCCAGGCGCGCCAGATAATCATATGTCGATTCAAGATCTCCGACAAATAGATTAAATTGCTCTTTAAGATGTTTAATTTTATCAGCGTCGGTCTTTTGTTTGAAAGGATTTTTTACATCTATAAAAACATCGTACTCTTCAAGGTAAAAGTCTGGTAAGTAGGTTCTAGTCTTCCTGTTTATGCTGTCTTTCCATAGTAATCGCTTTTTTGGTTGCGTCCATTTTATATCGTGTTGGTCTAAGAATTCTGCAATGCGGACCTCCCACGAGGATTGAAAAACAAAACCACGATAAGAAATGCGCTTCTTTAGGGTTCCATTCTTAGAACGAATGTTGTCGAGACAGGATTTTGAACAGGTGTTTCGTTTAGGATTGGTCATATGTTTACCGCAGTTCGAACAATTATGGAACCGAATACCACACCATCGTGGGTGTAGTTCTGGATTTTTTGCTGACGGATTTTTTCTACCAGACATCGCGTTTGATGTTCGAAGACGAGATTCTTTAGATCGAGAATTTCTGTTAGCATTATTAAATTTTGCAGCACACGATTTTCCGCAAAATTTTGGGTTAAGGGTGAGTGCTTCACAAAATGTACATTTATTCATATTACTATTTAGCAAATCCTCGGTCGGGAGTTCGAATCTCTCCGAGGGTGCCAAAATAGCTGTCGTTTTCGAGACAACATACTGGGCATTACCAGATGTACCGCTGAACATAACATGTGTGGCTAGGATGGCCGCTGGTTATGAGCAGAGGGTATAGACGATTACGACGGCGGATCCTTTAAGCCCTCATCGTTCGGTCGATAGAGCGCATTTCTCCGGAGTCCGTGAAAATCCCAGACTGCGTCTGGTCGGAAATTGTGAGGCAAAGATTTTCAGAGAGCCGAGCAACCAAAATATTATAAATAATGACATGAGTGTTGAGATTGTAAATATTTTGTCGGAGAAAGATTGCCAATTCTTAAGAGGAATTTTTCAAAAGCTCGTAGGCGACAAGTATGAAACATACGCAAACCTATCTGCGGTAGTAAAAAAAGATATCTCAGTAGACAGCATGCCTTCGTTATACTTAGAAAATTGGAAAAGCATTGAAAGAAAGTTCGATGAGTACACAGATGAAAAATCGTATACACATTACCTTCTCCTATATGAAAAAGGAGCATTGGCCAATAGACATATGGATACCTGTCCGACCACGATTATAACCATTCTAAAAAAATCCGATGATTTGATCGGTGGCGAAAACTTTGTTGAAGATCGGACAAACGAACGCACGGAAATTGGTTGTACAATCGGTCAATCGGTTCTATATCGAAATCATCTAACGCACGGCGTAACCGAGGTAATACAAGGCAAGAGGCTGGTGCTGGTTTCTTGGTACGGTAATCCCATTGTCGATACTGAAGGCATGAGAAAGAAAAATATTCTACCAACTACAAAATGGGTAGACTAAAACTGATATCGTGGTATAGCCAGC
>Ga0102929_1002548_pt1 | contig 10829 bp, 12 predicted proteins | sample SalPonR1_B_D2_MG_FD_78510 | JGI IMG/M metagenome (GOLD analysis project Ga0102929, IMG submission 78510) | Salt pond soil microbial communities from South San Francisco under conditions of wetland restoration - Salt Pond MetaG R1_B_D2_MG | ecosystem: Environmental > Aquatic > Marine > Intertidal... | reverse complement strand
TGGTGGTGTCTCACGCGGCAGACGCTTGCCTCGATCCTCGAAGATCCCAGGCGCAAGACCCATGACCGCTATTTCCGCCATGTGTGGATTCCGGATGAAAGCTATTTCCAGACATTGGCAAGGCTCTATTCGACCAATATCGTCAGCCGGTCGCTGACCCTGTCGAAGTTCGATTTTCAGGGCAAGCCGCATATCTTCTACGACGATCACCTGCAATTGCTGCGCCGGTCCGACTGTTTCGTGGCGCGCAAGATCTGGCCCAATGCGGAGCGGCTTTACCAGACGTTCCTGAGCCCGAAGCCAGGAGAACTGAGCTTGCAGGAGCCAAATCCGGGCAAGATCGACCGCATCTTCGCCAAGGCAGTAGATCGGCGTACGCGCGGCCGCCCGGGCCTTTACATGCAAAGCCGGTTTCCGAACGAGGATTGGGAAAACGGCGTCACGGCCGCCAAGTATTCGGTGTTCCAGGGCTTTACCGAGCTGTTCACAGATTTCGAACCCTGGCTGGCCCAGGTGACGGGCGCGCGCGTGCATGGGCATCTTTTCGCACCGGACAGGGCGCATTTCGCCGACGGGCAGACCGTGATGAACGGCGCGCTGTCGGACAACGCAACCTTGCGGGACTACGATCCCAAGATGTTCCTGACCAACCTGCTGTGGAATACCCGCGGGGAACGTCAGTGTTTCCAGATGGGGCCGCACAGCACGCGGCATGTGATCTGGGACATTGCCAAGGACCCCAACGCACAGGTTTCCGTGATCAGCGGTGCCTGGGCGATTCCGCTGTTCCAGTCGAACCGATCCTTCGCCGAACTGCGCAGCGAAGCCGCCAAGTTGCAGAAAATCGAAACCGAGATGCTCGATGCCCTGCGATCCCCGTTCTCGAAGTGTCGACGGCGCATCTGGACCATGGCCGAGTTCATCGAAAGCCCGATGGAGTCGATCCAGGTCATCGTTGACGAGATCGGGTTCCAACCGAACCGGCGGTTGACCTCGGCCCCGGTGATGGTGGATCTGACCGGGTTCGGACAGTTTCTCCAGAACCTCAAGAACCAGGGAATGCATCCCTATCTCATGGGCGATTTTCCCGCCGATCCGATTGCGCAGGACGCCCCACGCGACAAACCGCGCCCGCGCCCCTACCTGGTGAAATAAAGTCCGTGACGTCCCGTTTCGATACATTCGTTCTCTTCGCGGAAATGCGAACCGGGTCGAACCTGCTTGAGGATTACCTGAACCGGATCGACGGCGTCACCTGCCATGGCGAAGCCTTCAACCAGAACTTCATCGGCTACCCGAACCGCAAGGACCTCTTGGGGATCACGCATCGCCAGCGCGAGGACAACCCCGACAGGCTGTTGCGGGCCATCCGGACGCAGGACGGGCTTGGCGGGTTCCGGTATTTTCACGACCATGACCCACGCGTCCTGCCGGCCATCCTGTCCGATGCCCGCTGTGCCAAGATCATCCTGACGCGCAATCCGCTGGACAGTTATATCAGCCTGAAGATCGCGAAGGCGACGGACCAGTGGAAGCTGACCAACGTCACGAACCGCAAGGCAGCACAGGCGCATTTCGATCTTCACGAATTCGAACGCCACGTCGCCGGCATGCAGAACTTCCAGCTGGACATCATGCGCGCGTTGCAGGTGACGGGGCAAACGGCGTTCCATATCGGCTATGACGATCTGCACGACACCGAAATTCTGAGCGGTCTGGCAAACTGGCTGGGTGTGTCGGTCGATCCCGACAGCCTGAAGTCCAACCTGAAGCCGCAGAACCCGCAGCCCTTGTCCGAGAAGGTGGCCAATTTCGACCAGATGCAGGTCGCGCTGCGCGGGCTGGACCGGTTCGACCTGACGCGCACTCCGAATTTCGAGCCGCGGCGCGGACCGGTGGTGCCCTCCTACGTCGCTTGCCCGGCGCATCCGGTGCTTTATATGCCGATCCGGTCCGGCCCCGAGGATCGGGTCATCCGGTGGATGGCAGCGCTGGATGGCGCGGCGTCCGATCTGTTGGGCAAGTTCAACCAGAAGACCCTGCGCGCCTGGATGCAGGAGAATCCGGGGCATCAGCGCTTCACCGTCCTGCGGCATCCTCTGGCGCGCGCCCATGCCGCGTTCTGCGACAAGATCCTCGACACCGGCCCAGGCAGTTTCAGCAGAATACGTCAGCAGCTTGGCCAGTTTCACGGCCTCGAGCTTCCCGATGATCCGACCGATCCGGGTTACGGTCTCAAGGCCCACAGGGCCGCCTTCGAAGGGTTCCTGCGCTTTCTCAAGTCGAACCTGAACGGCCAGACCAGTCTTCGCGTCGATGCGCATTGGGCCAGTCAGGTGACCTGTCTGCAGGGGATGGCGGAATTCTGTCTTCCGGATCACCTCTACCGCGAGGAAGAGCTGGCCGATGCGCTGCCCAGACTGGCGCAGACGATGGGCATCAATGCCGGCCCCGTGCCGCAAGGCGACCGCAGCCAGACGGACCGGCTTGCGCAAATCCATGATGCGCAGTTGGAAAGACTTTGCCGCGAGGCATATCCCCGCGATTACATGATGTTCGGGTTCTCGGATTTCTGCACGAAAAACCCCGCCTGAGCGGGGTGTCGGTCAGGCCGCCTGAACGGTCGGGGCTTCGGTGATGATCGTGTGAAGCGTCGACGGATTCGGGTTGGCCCGCAGCTTGGTGCAAAACGCCTGATCGCGCAGGGTCCGTGCCACTAGCGCCAGCGCCTTGAGATGTTCGACACCGGCATCTTCGGGAGCAAAAAGGGCAAACACCACATCCACCGGCTGGCGGTCGACCGCGTCGAAATCGATCGGTTTTTCCAGCAGGATGAACACCCCGACAACCGCATCGACCCCTTCCAGCCGGGCATGCGGCAGAGCGACGCCATGGCCCACACCTGTGGGGCCAAGGCTTTCACGTTCAAGCAGTGCTTCGACCGCCCTTGCAGCAGGTATGCCATAGGCAGACTGGGCCACATCGGCGATATCGTGCATCAGCCGTTTCTTGCTGGACGCGGTTGTCACGGCCTTTACGGCCTTGGAATTCAACAGGTCGGCAAATTTCATGCGCTGCTCGTGTTCTGGACGATAGCCGCCGATATATCGGATCTACGGATCAATCCAGCCGATGTTTCCATCGTCCCGGCGATATACGACGTTCACTCCGTCCTTTTTGTCATTCCGGAACACCAGAACTGGCAATCCCGCTAATTCCATTTGCATCACCGCTTCGCCCACCGTGAGAGACGGAATCTGTGTTTCCATCTCGGCCACGATGATCGGTTGCAGCGATTCCGGTTCGTCGTCTTGCGTATCCGCTTCGCTGGCGAGGATATAAGAGGACGCCCCAATGAGTTCAACAGGTTCCGTGCGATCCTTGTGGTGATCCTTCAGACGCCGCTTATAGCGCCGCAACTGCTTGTCCATCTTCTCGCAGCAGCCGTCGAACGCGGCATAGATCTCGGTGGCATGCGCCTTGGCCGTGGCGTTCAAACCGGTCGACAGGTGCACGACTGTCTCACAAACAAATTCATGCCCGCTCTTGGAGAAGATCACGGTCGCGTCCGTCGGTCGCCCCGCATACTTGCCCAACATCGTCTCCAGTTCCGTCCTCACATGCGTCTGGAGCGCCTCGCCAACATCAATCTGCTTGCCGGTTATCTGGTAACGCATAGCATATCCTTTTTATTGTTCTAGCCTTGCACAGGAACAGCGCCGGAAAGGCCCGGCTGCGGTTCGTGTGCAAATGGAATTTGGCGTGATGACCGTTGTAATCCATCGTCCAGCCGTTGAGGCAGGCAGTGAAAAGGGTGACGGTCTGAAGGTTCAAACGCCATGTCTCCATTTCAATCCTGCAACGGCGATGTGTCAATCATTTCCGTCCGACACAGCGGGAATTATCCGATGCGGAAACTGTCCCCAAGATAGACCCGCCGGACGTTTTCGTTGCGCACGACCTCCTCGGGCGAGCCGGACATCAGGACCTTGCCGTCATGCAGGATATAGGCGCGATCCACGATTTCGAGCGTTTCCCGGACGTTGTGGTCCGTGATGAGAACGCCGATTCCGCGCTTCTTGAGGTCCGCGACGAGGTGCCGGATGTCACCGACGCTGATCGGATCGACCCCAGCGAAAGGTTCGTCGAGCAGCAGGTACTTGGGATCGGCGGCCAGACAACGGGCGATTTCGACCCGCCGCCGTTCCCCACCCGACAGGGCCAGCGCTGGTGCCCGGCGCAGATGCTCGATGGAGAATTCGCCCAGCAATTCCTCCAGCCTTTCGCGGCGCTTGTGGCGATCGGGCTGGCTGATGTCGAGGATCGCGGTGATATTGTCTTCGACGCTCATGCCGCGGAAGATCGACATTTCCTTCGGCAGGTAGCCGATTCCCGTGCGGGCGCGGCGGTACATCGGCAGATAGGTGACGTCCTCGCCGTCGATCAGGACCTGGCCACCTTCGGGATTCACCAGCCCGGCGATGGCATAGAAGGAGGTCGTCTTGCCGCTGCCGTTCGGTCCCAGCAGGGCCACCACCTCGCCGCGCTGCACGTCCAGCGACACGTCGCGGATCACAACGCGTTTCTTGTAGCTCTTGCGCAGGTGACGCATGATAAGCCCGCTTTGGCCTTCGGTCACGGAAAGGCGCGGGCCGGACATCACTCGTCCCCCGACTGAAACACCGTGCGCACGCGGCCGCTCATGCGCGCCGTGCCGGTTTCGAGATCCACATCCATCGTGTCCGATACCAGCGTGTTCGCGCCCTGCGTCAGAAGCACGTTTCCCGCCATCCGGATGGTTCCGCGATTCACCTCGTATTCGGCCGTGTCCGCCTCGGCCGCCTGATCGGCGTTCACCAATGTGACGCCGCCGGTCGCTTCGAGACGCTCGATGCCGGTCTGTCCCTCGGTGTAAAACACCAGGACGCGGGGCGCCGACAGCCGCATTTCGCCCTGACCGATCACGACATTTCCGGTGAACAGCGCGGAGCCGTCATTCTGCGACACCGACAGCGCGTCGGCGCTGACCTCGACGGGAAGCGACGTGTCCTGTTCGATCGTGCCGAACGCCACCTCTGCCCCTTGGGCAAACGCTGCTGAGGCAAGGCAGATCATCGCCACGGTCATCACTGTTCGGATCATCATTCCGCCTCGCTTGGTTGTGGCGTGTATATCAGCTTTACGCCATCCGTGAACAGCAACTCGATGTCATCCTCTTCGGCGGTCTCCGCGACCGTGAGCTTTCCCGCCGACAGCGTCAATCCGGGGCCGTCGGCATCCACCGGGCCGGTGCTTTGGATGGCGACCCGGTCGATGGCGGAGTTCAACCCTTCGGTGCGCACGGTATAGCCCGACGTGCTGTCCAGGATCACGCCCTCGCGCAGGAGCAGGCGTTCGCCCTGCTCCATCTGGCCGACCGTGGCGTCGATGGTGATCCGGTTGCCATCTTCGACATCGATCACCGCCTTCACGTCATCGGCGATCATGTCGTCGCCGGTTTCGCCCACGATGCGGGCCTGCCGCGCGGCCAGGGTAAGCCCCCGCCCGCTTTGTGTCGTCCCGGCGTAGAACGGCGCGCCGATCTGTTCGCTTGTGCTGGGGTCGGCGCCGCCGGTGAGAAGCGGGATCGTGGCAATCGGGTCGGGGCCCCGCGAATAGAGGAAGATCGTCGACAGAAGCACAAGCGCACCCAGCGGCAGCAGGATCTTCAACCAGGCGATCAGGCGCGAATACATCCCGGATCCCGTGCGTCAGGAATGCGCAAAGATGTCGGTGTCCGGCCAGCCTGCAAGATCGAGATGCGCGCGTGTCGGCAGAAAGTCGAAACAGGCCTGCGCCAGCTCTGCCCGGCCTTCGCGTTCGAGCATCGCCTGCAACGCGTCACGAAGCCGGTGCAGGTAAAGCACATCGGAGGCGGCATATTCGATTTGTGCCTGGCTCAGCTTCCCTGCGCCCCAATCGCTGGATTGCTGCTGTTTCGAGATGTCGATCCCCAGGTGTTCCTGCAACAGCACCTTCAACCCGTGCCGGTCAGTATAGGTGCGCACGAGTCGGCTCGCGATCTTCGTGCAATAGACCGGTGCCGTGACCACGCCAAAGGCGTTTTGCAGCGCGGCGATGTCGAACCGGCCGAAGTGAAAGAGCTTGAGGATAGCCGGATCGGTCAGAAGCCGCTCCAGGTTGGGAGCCGAGGTCTGGCCCTTTTCGATCTGCACCAGATGCGCCGTGCCATCGCCTCCGGAAAGCTGGACGACACACAGCCTGTCGCGGTGCGGATGCAGCCCCATCGTCTCGCAATCGATGGCGACCTCCCGCCCAAGGTCGAGGCCATCTGGCAGGTCGCAGGTATAGACTTTGTGGGACATGGGAAGTTTCCTCGGTCAGGGGCAACAACCGGCAGATAGACCGTCACAGATTGTGGCGCAACCTGTCCGGCTTTGCCTCAGTTTTTCCCGATTCCCTAAATCTGGACATGATTCGACCCGATATGTGGCAACTGCCTTGTTTCACCTGTCGTAATTCCGCCCAATATATTACAATATGTTACAACTTGTGATCGGTGTTTTTCGGAGCGTTCCGGGGTCTTGCGAGGCCCCGATCCCCGGCTCTGCCCTGGTCTCCGCGAAGCGTATTGTTGCGAGTTCTCGAACAGTGAACCAGCGCAGAAACATAGGACACGTTACCGCAACAGTTTCCGCTGCTGAAACAGACCGGACAGGATCGGCTTGATTGATGCTGCATTGCGGTAAAAATCGGCATCAAATCTGCACCGGCACGATCATTTGACACGGATCATCATTAAAGCGGTCCGGAAAAAGATTCTTTTGTCACGAATGTTTAACGGTCAGATCGGGCACCGGGAGCCGGATGCATCCTTGATTGCGCACGATTTGTAAAAAGTGAACTTGTGGATAAATCGGCGAAAATGCGCCGCATTTCAACACATCCCAGGATTGAGTTCCGGGTGGGAATGCCCGTGAAAGTTTCCCCTCCATCTGAAAGTTGACCCAATTAAGGCGCAAGGCCATAAAGAGGTCATGATTTGGCAGACCACATTCCTGCCATGTTTCGTTTGGCACTGGGGGGTTGGTGCTTCCATCTGGGAGTTGCGTAAGGTTCGTCTGCTGAAGTCTGCCACATAGTCTGAAAATCTGATTGACGGGTGAAAATCCGGTCTCAGTGCTTGATGCCCCGCGCTTCAAGCACACAGATTTTGCGCGCAATCGGCAATCCGGCATGCGGCCCGAGCACATAGGGTAAAAAGGGTGTTCAAATGACACTGCATATTCGCCAACCTCTGCCTGGCACCGACATTGAATCGCTCGTCAATGCGGCCTTCACGACATCCGGACCGAAAAGCCTCTACCGCGATCACCTCAAGCGCGGCGTCGATATCCTGCTTGTGCTGATGGCGGCGGCTCCGGTGATGCTGGTTCTTGGCGTCTGCGCATTGCTCGTGGCTCTGGACGGCGGATCGCCATTCTACCACCAGACCCGCATTGGCCGGTTCGGCAAGCCCTTCAAGCTGTGGAAGCTGCGCAGCATGGTCCCAAATGCCGACCAGGCGCTTGAAGATCACCTGGCCCGGAACCCAGCGGCACGCGCCGAATGGGATCGCAACCAGAAGCTTCGCCATGATCCGCGCATCACGACCGTCGGCCAGATCCTGCGCAAGACATCGCTGGATGAACTTCCGCAATTGTGGAACGTTCTCAAGGGCGACATGTCGCTGGTCGGTCCGCGCCCGATGATGGTCGATCAGCAGACGCTCTACCCCGGCTCTGCCTATTACGCCCTGCGTCCGGGATTGACCGGCTTCTGGCAGGTATCCGTCCGCCACGAGAGCAGCTTTGCCGAACGCGCGCATTACGATGCCGAATACCTGTCCAAGGTGACTTTCGCCCAGGACGTTTCGGTAATCTGGAAAACCGTGAGCGTGGTCACCAAGGGCACCGGCTGCTGATCAGCCCGCCTGGTTCGCCTCTGCGGTGCGGCGCAGTATCTGCATTAATTCATCAAGCGCTTTGGCATTGATTTCATTTGTCAGGCGCCCGTCCTCGTCCCATTGCTGGAATGTGGCCCCGACAAGGACTTCCGGACCGGGAACGATATGCGGACGGAACGGCGTGAGGCAGAGCCGCGCCATGTTCTGGGTCCTCTCACCGCCGGCGCGGCCTGCCGTGGCAGACATCAGGGCCACGGGTTTTCCGGCCCAGGGCGCTCCCGATGTCCGGCTGACCCAGTCGAGCGCGTTCTTGAGCACCCCGGAAATACCCTTGTTGTATTCCGGTGTGGCGACGATCACCGCGTCTGCTTCGGCGATCTGGTCCGACAGGGTTTGCACCGCCTCGGGAATGCCCGAGTCGTTTTCAAGATCGCCGTCGTAAAGCGGAACGCGCAGATCGGCTTCGACAAAGTCGGACGGTCCGAACCGACGCGCAGCTTCGCGCATGAGAAGTCTGTTGGTCGATGCGCTCCGCAAGGAACCGCAAAGTCCCAGCAGTTTGAGAGTGGCCATGTCTGTCTCCTGTTGATCGCAGTGCCACTTGGTCCCCGATCACAGCCTGACAACCCGCAAGCCATGGGACGCGCGCAAAAAAACCCGCACCAGGAAGGTGCGGGCCATGGTGTTCAAGGGATCCGGGATCAGGCGTTCGGCAGGATCACGATCTCGACCCGGCGGTTCTGTGCCCGGCCGTCCGGTGTCAGGTTGCTGGCGATCGGTTGATCTTCGCCGCGGCCGATGCTCTGGATTCGGAAGGACGGAACGCCTTCGCTCATCAGGATGTTCGCGACCGATTGCGCGCGTTGCCGCGACAGGTTCAGGTTGTACTGCGCGTCACCCGTGTTGTCGGTGTGGCCGATGACCTGAACGGACGTGTTCGGATAGGCCAACAGGTTCTGCCCCACCGTGCGCAGGTCACGTTGCAGATCGGGGCGCAAGGATGCGCTGTCCGTGGCGAACAGGATGTCCTGCGGCAGGGTCACGATGAGACGTTCACCCGTGTTGCGGATCGTCACGTTGTCATTGCCGATCTGTGCGCGCAGGTCTGCTTCCTGCCTGTCGAGGCGGTTGCCGATGAGGGCACCGCCACCACCCCCGATGATCGCGCCTGCCGCGGCATTGCGGCGACGCTCTTCGGGGTCGTTGCCCATCAGCGCGCCGATGGCGGCACCCGCACCCGCGCCGACAAGCGCGCCGGTCTTGGTCTGGCGGTTCGGGTCGTTCGGATCGTTGAATGTGCCTGTCGTACAGGCCGAGAGAACCAGGGCACCGGAAAGCGCCAAGGCCATGGAGAATTTGGATAGTATCATAGTGTTTCGCCTCATGTGACTGTGCCCAATGCTATGGGTCTTGCTGTTGCTATGCGATAACATACCCGGACGAACACCTTAAGTCCGGTGAAATCGGCACGTTTCCGCGCACGCGATCACGCTTCGACGCGGGCGGATTCCCAGGCGAGGATGCTGCGCTTGACCGGCAGACCCCAGTGATAGCCGCCCAGACCACCGGATTTGCGCAGCGCCCGGTGGCATGGAATCAGGTAGCTGACAGGGTTCCGCCCAACGGCCGTTCCCACGGCACGCACCGCCTTGGGATGCCCGATGTAATCGGCGATCTCGGAATATGTCGTCACATGGCCCGACGGAATCTGCATCAGCGCTTCCCAGACCTTGATCTGGAACGGTGCGCCGATCATGAAAAGCGGCGTTTCGTGCGAGACCTCGCCTGCGCCGAACGCGCTGTCGACCCAAGGGCGCAGGCGGTCGGCATCTTCGACATAGACCGCGTTGGGCCAGCGCCCGACCAAATCCTGCCAAGCATGTGCGGTGCCGGTCTCGGAGGCAAAGCCGATCCCGCAAAGCCCCTTGTCGGTGCCCATGACAAGTGCCGGACCGAAGGGGCTGTCGAACCAGCCCCAATAGATCGTCAGCCCGTCGCCCTTGCGTGCGAACTCACCGGGACTCATCGCCTCCCATCGGATGAAAAGGTCGTGCAATCGCCCGCTGCCCGACAGGCCCGAGGCATGCGCGGCCGCCAACGTGGTAAAGCGCTCCGACAGAAGCGCCTTGGCGTGGCCCAGCGTCAGGTATTGCTGGTACCGCTTCGGGCTGACCCCGACCCAGCGCGAGAACACCCGTTGGAAATGCGCCGGGCTCATGTTCATCTGTGCCGCAAGTTCGTCGAGCGTCACCGACGGCCCGGCCTGATCGATCACGTCGAGCGCGCGGCGCATGACGTTGAAATGATACCCCTGCGTGTCTTCGGTCAGGCTTTGCATCGGAGCGGCCTTTCTTTGTGTCAGCTTGCCCCGTGATACCCCGATGTCACGGACGCATTCGACCCGAAAGCTGCGCAAGCAACACGCTTGCCCCCAAATTCGTCGCGCGGCATACGGGGTGCAATGGCCAGGCAGCTTGATTACCACATGATCCGCGAGATCTTTACCCGCTTTCAGGCGGTGGACCCCGAACCCAAGGGGGAGCTTGATCACGTCAACGCCTACACCCTTGTCGTTGCGGTCGCGCTGTCGGCGCAGGCCACGGATATCGGCGTGAACAAGGCCACGCGCGACCTGTTCAAGATCGCGGATACGCCGGAAAAGATGCTCGAACTGGGCGAAGAGGGCGTGACCGAGCATATCAAGACGATCGGTCTTTACCGGAACAAGGCCAAGAACGTCATCAAGCTGAGCCGCATTCTGGTCGATGAGTACGGCGGCGAAGTGCCCAATTCCCGCGCCGCGTTGGAAAGCCTGCCCGGCGTGGGGCGCAAGACGGCCAATGTGGTGCTGAACATGTGGTGGCACTATCCGGCGCAGGCGGTC
>Ga0102929_1002547_pt1 | contig 10829 bp, 9 predicted proteins | sample SalPonR1_B_D2_MG_FD_78510 | JGI IMG/M metagenome (GOLD analysis project Ga0102929, IMG submission 78510) | Salt pond soil microbial communities from South San Francisco under conditions of wetland restoration - Salt Pond MetaG R1_B_D2_MG | ecosystem: Environmental > Aquatic > Marine > Intertidal... | reverse complement strand
CCGCGAGGTGATGTTCCTGCCGGTGCTCCACGAGCTGAGCCGCAGCACGGAAGAGGGAACCGGCAGCTGATCGTCCGCTGAAACCAGCACGATCCCGAGCACCGCGGCGCCACGCAGAAGGAACCGCGGTGCACGAGGCGGGATCGCTCGAACGGGGCGGCGTGTACATTCTCATGTGCGCGCCGCCCCGTTCATTCGTACCGGACTCCGCAGCCATGCATCGACTCCTCGCGCTGTTCGCCGCCCTCACCCTCACCGCGTGTGCCACCGGTGGTACCGGGAACCCTTTCACGGGGGGAACCAGCGGAGGCGGCGGCGATGCCGCGGCCACCTCGGAGACGTTCCGCGTTCGGGCGATGAATCCGAGCTTCATGGACGTCACGATCTTCGCGGTGAACGCCTACACGCAGGGACAGCGGGTTCGCATCGGCCGCCTGGGGTCGTCGCAGGAGCGCGCCTTCGACTTCCGCATGTCGTCGGCCACCCGCGAAGTCCGGTTCCAGCTCGAATACTTCACCGGCCCCACCTGCGTCACCGGAATCGTGTCTCTCGTCCCGGGCGACGTCGTCGAACTGATCCTCCCGGCGGAGCCACGGAACGAGCTCGGCTGCCGCTGAGTCAGACTTCGTCGACGAGGACGAGGTAGAGGTCGGCGACGTTCGTGCCGGTCGGTCCGGTCACGATGCGATCGCCGAGAGCTCGGAGCGCGGTTCCCGAGTCGTTCCGGGCGAGCGCCTCCTCGAGATCGACGCCGAGGGCCCGGGCCCGCCGGCTGGACGTGCCGTCGGCCCATCCACCGGCCGCATCGGTCGGTCCGTCGATCCCGTCCGTGCCGAGGGAGGCGACTACGACGCCGTCACAGCCGTCCAGCGCGACCGCCGCGCCGACCGCCAGCTCCTGATTGGGGCCACCGGTGCCGTTCCCCCGCACCTCCACGGTCGCCTCCCCGGCTCCGATCAGGCACGCCGGGAGCCGGACGTCCGTAACCCCGTCGCGCACGGCCCGCGCGGTGCGGGCCAGACCACGGCCGAGCGCGGAGGCCTCCCCCTCCAGCGACGTCCCGAGACGCAGCACCGAGTAGCCGAGTCGGTTCGCTTCGTCGGCCACGGCATCCACGGCGGCCCCGCCGGAGCCGAGTGCGCGCAGGTCCACCGCCGGGGGCTCGACGAGCGCCACCGAGCGACGATCCCGCAGAAAGGTCTGGACCGACTCGGGAATCCGCATCCAGAGCTCGCCCCGCCGCAGCGCGATCTCCACATCCTGGCAGCTCCTTCGAGCGGCGGAAAGCGGCCCGGAGGCGACGTCCGTGACGGATCCCCCGGGGATGTCCGAGAGGGCCAGGCCGATCACGGAGGCTGGATGGGCCAGCCGAGCCATTCCTCCGCCCTTCAGGCCATCCAGAACGCGACGCACGTCGTTGATCTCGCCGATCGGCCACCCGGACCGCAACAGGACGTCGTGGGTGGCCCGAATCGCATCCAGGTCGAGGCCGTCGGCGGGATCGGTCACCAGCGCCGAACCGCCTCCGGACAGGAGTACCAGGACCCGGTCCGCATCTCCGGCCCCCTCGAGCAGGCGCCGGATGTCCTGTGCCGCCGTCACGCTGCGGTCGTCGGGACACGGATGCGCGGCCCGGTGCGTGCGCAGCCGACCCGGAAGGTCCGGGAGCGGCGCTCCATCCGAGGTCACGACGACGCCGGCGGTCAGATGGTGGCCGAGCACAGACGCCGCGCCCCGCGCCATCCCGCCCGCCGCCTTCCCGATCGCCACCAGCAGCGTATCGCCACCGGGCTCACGATCCAGCGGCGTGGCCGGCAGCCCGGCGTCGTCCCGAGCCAGATCGGGCGCCCAGGCGACGAGCGTGGCCGGGTCGGCGAGCGTACGCGCGACGAGACGCGCCGGATCGACGGCACGCAGGCCCGCCAGCATCAGGCTGTGGGCGTCGGCTCGGAGGTCTCGTGGCACGGGTCGGCGGGCGTGGCGGGTGAGGAACGGGAGAATCTCGTTATCTTTCAAAGCTACAGATCATTCCAACTTCACGAGGACCGATGCACAACCGGATCCCCATGTTCGCGGCCGCCCTGGCGCTGGTCGCGTCCGCCTGCACCCCGCCCGACGCCGGCTCGCCCGCGTCCGCGGAGTCTCTGGCCACCGAAAAGCAGCGAGGCAGCTACGCACTCGGCTACGACTTCGGCGAGTCCGTTCGCCCCGGCCAGGAGGAACTCGACACCGACGCCTACATGGCCGGCATGCGTGACGCACTGGCCGACACCTCCGCGCTTCCGTGGGAAGAGCGGCAGGCCGCGCTCCAGACCACGGTCGAGGCCATTCGCGCCGCGATGGTCGCTACGGAGGCAGACCGCGCGGACGAGGCGGCTGCGCGCGGTGCCGCCGCACTCGAGGAGAACGCCGCCCGGGACGAGGTGACGGTCACGGAAAGCGGTCTCCAGTACGAGGTGATCGAGGAGGGCGACGGACCGATCGCCGGACCCGAGGACCAGGTGATTCTCCACTACCGCGGCACCCTGGTGGACGGAACCGAGTTCGATTCGTCCTACGGTGGCGAGCCGGCGACCTTCCCGGTCGGCGGTGTCATTCCGGGCTTCTCGGAGGCGCTGCAGATGATCCCGATGGGATCGACGTGGCGGATCTGGATCCCGAGCGAGCTCGGATACGGTGAGGCCGGTGCGGGTGACGCCATCGGACCGAACGAGACCCTGATCTTCGAGATCGAGGCGATCGAGATCGTCGAGTAGATCGGACGACGACTCGAGACGACGCACACGAGGGGGCGGTCGCATCGCTGCGGCCGCCCCCTCGTCGTTCGTACCGGAACTCGGAGCCTCAGCCGGGAAGCTCGATCTCCGGCTCGTCGGGGTCGCGACGGTAGAGCACGATCGTGCGCCCGATGGTCTGGGCGACGTGCACGTCCGCCACGGCCTCCTCGATCTCCCGGGCGGTCTCCCGCGCGTCCCCCGGGGCGTTCTCGAGCACCTTCACCTTCAGGAGCTCACGCGTGTTGAACGCCTCGAGAATCGACTCGACGACGGGAGGCTCCAGGCCCTCGTGGCCCACATGGACCACGGGCTTGAGGTCGTGGGCGAGCCCACGGAGATACGCTCGCTGCTTCGATGTGAGTCGGTCGGTCATTCCGTCTCCCTTCAGCCGCGTGGCGGCGTGATCATGATGTGTGCACCGGGGGTGCCAGAGAACATCAGCCACGGAGCCGTGCCGGTGGGCTGCGCGCTGAGGCCGGTCGATTCCGGCGTCGCGTTGGGCGTGTAGATCACCCAGCGGATCGAGGGGTTCACGATCTCGGCCGTGCCTGCGTCGAATCCCTCGGCCGTGAGGATGTAGTTCATCGTTCCGTACGGAAGCGGGAGCGTTCCCGCCTCCACCTCGTCCCAGCGCATCTGGGTGCGCTCCTGGCCGATGATCCCGGCCGCGCGGAGTTCCCGGCCACGCTCGAAGAAGGGCTCCAGGTCGATGTGGTGGCACGAAACCTCGAACATCTCCGAGTCGGGGCTGGGGGCCATGCAGACCATCTCGTTGCTCCCTTCGCGGAGCGTCACGAAGTTGCCCGCCTCGTCGTATCCCTGCACGGTCGCTTCGGCGCGCATCTCGGGAGGTGCGGCCTGCACGGCGAGTTCGATCTGCGTGGCGGCGGGAAGCGTACCCACCGGCGCGGTGGACGTCTGTGCGGAGAGGGGCATCGTCACGAGCGACGCCGCGAGCGCGAGGCGCAGGGGATTGACCATGATGAGCGGGGTGGGTGGAGGGGATGGTACGCGGGGCGGTATCGTTCCACGCCCTACTCCCGGACATTAGCGGGAGACTCGCCCCTGCGCACAGGGGAACCCCGACCCACCGGGGATGGACAGCGATTGCGAGGATGACCGACATGCAGTGGATCTGGATCGGACTGGGCGGGGCCGCGGGCGCCCTCGCGCGCTGGGGCATCTCCAGCGTCGTCCACGGCGCCCTCGGGTTCGCCATCCCGTGGGGCACGCTGCTCGTCAACGTCGTGGGATGCTTCGGCCTGGGGATCGTCGCGGTCTGGGCGGATGCCGCCGCATCGGGAGAGTGGATGCGGAGCGCCGTCGGGATCGGATTCCTGGGTGCCTTCACCACGTTCTCCACCTTCTCGCTCGAGGCGGTGCGGCTGGTCCAGGACGGGCACGAGGGCCGGGCCGTCGTCTATGTGGCGGCGAGCCTGGTGATCGGCCTTCTGGCCGTGATGGCGGGCTTCGTGGTCGCTCGCTGGGGTCTCGCCCGGGTCGGCTGACCCGTACGACGCCCGACCTCGGCTGAACCCGACGTCTCGTCGAGGGTTCGTCGACCCATGACCGACTCGATCCCACCCGATTCCGACCTCGACAACCTCCTGACGTCGCTTCCGGAGCGCCTCCTCGAGCGCGTGCACGTGCACGCGGGAGCCGCTGCACGTGGCGACGGGGAGTTCGTGCTCTACTGGATGCGTACGGCAGTGCGGGGCCACGAAAACCCCGCGCTCGACGTCGCGCTCGACGTGGCAGGTGAGCTGGGCGTCGGGGTCCTCGTCTACCACGCGCTCTCCGAACGGTACCCCTTCGCCTCGGATCGCCATCACCGCTTCATCCTGGATGGCGCCCGCGACGTGGAGGAAGAACTGGCGGAACGCGGTGTCCCGTACGCCTTCCATCTGCAGCGCGAAGGGTCGGAGGCATCGTGCCGGGCGCCACACCTGAAGACGCTGGCCGGACGCGCGAGCGTCGTGGTGACGGAAGATGCCTCCTGGGCCCCGCTGCGACGCTGGACGGATGCGGTGACCGAGTCGACGGCGGCGCCGGTGCTCCTGGTGGACACCGCCTGTGTGTATCCCAGCCGCCGCGTGCCGCGCTCCGCGGCCGGACGAGCCTACAGGATTCGGAAGGAGGTCTCCTCGGAGTGGGACCGGAGAATCGCGGCAGGATGGTCCGACGCTCGGGTCCCGGGCACCGCCTGGGGGGCCGGCGGACCGCCATCGCGTGTCGACTCCCGGACGGCGGCGCAGGCCTTCGACCTCCCGTTCGAACCGATGGACTTCCGGGATCCCGACGGGCGGCGACTCGACGACGACGCATGGCACGTGCGGGTATCGGACTGGATCGCGCGGTGCCGAATCGATCATGCCGTGCCGCCCATCCCCGGATCTCCCGGCGGATCGCGCGCCGGCTACGCGCGCTGGGCGGCCTTCCGCGCCCGCGGCCTGAAGGGGTACGCCCGGACGCGGAACGACGCGCTTGCGGACGGCGTGAGCCGAATGTCCCCGTATCTCCACTACGGGCACGTGAGCCCCCTCCGAATCGCCCGTGAGGCGAGCCGCGTCGGCGGCAAGGGACCCGAGAAGTACCTGGACGAACTGCTCGTGTGGCGGGAGCTGGCGCACGCTTTCTGCCTCCACGACCCGGACCACGATTCGGTGCGCGTGCTGCCCGACTGGGCGCGGGAGACCCTGGCCGAACACGAGTCCGACGAGCGCCCGGAACTCCTGTCGTGGGAGCAGCTCGCCCGGGGCGAGTCGGGGGATCCTCTCTGGGACGCGGCGCAGCGATCCCTGCTGATCCATGGGGAGCTCCACAACAACGTGCGGATGACCTGGGGGAAGGCGGTGCTCCGCTGGACGCCCGACGCGGCCACCGCACTCCGGATGCTGATCGACCTGAATCACAGGTACGCGCTCGACGGACGCGACCCGAATTCGTACGGGGGCATTCTGTGGTGCCTCGGGGCGCTGGATCGGCCCTTCGAGCCCGAGAAGCCGATCTTCGGACGAGTCCGGCCGCGGAGCACGGAGCAGCATGCGCGCCGACTCGACGTGGACGAGTACGCTCGTCGCACCGGCCGGCCCACCGTGGCCGAGACGCCGCGCGTGGTCGTGATCGGCGCGGGCGTCGCCGGACTCGCCTGCGCCCGCAGCCTCGCCGACCAGGGCTGGGACGTGGTCGTGGTGGACAAGGGGCGCCGACCGGGTGGACGGACCAACACGAGGACGAGCCGGGACGACGACGCGAGACGCTTCGATCACGGGGCCCAGTACTTCACCGCCCGGGACCCGCGCTTCCGCCGCCACGTGATTTCGTGGGCCCGGCAGGGGTGGGTCGCCGAGTGGACGGCGTCGATCCTGCGTGTCGAGGGGAGCGACGAGAGCGAGATCCTCCCTCCCCGTGACGACGACCCGCGATGGGTGGCGGTGCCGGGCATGCAGACCCTCTGCGACGCGCTCGCGAAGGGCCTCGACGTGCGGTGCGGCGTTCGTGTGTCCCGACTCGAACGGGCCGACCGCTGGTCTCTGGTCACCGACGAGGGAGACGTACTGGACGACTTCGACGCGGTCGTCGTCACGGCGCCGCCCGCCCAGGCCGCGGACCTGTTCGACTCCGTCGACGACGGGACCGACGACGACTTCGGCAGCGACGACGAGACGTCCGCCGCCGTCTGGGCGGCCGAGGCCCGCGACGCCGACGTCGCACCCACGTGGGCCGCGATGTTCGAGTTCGACCCGCGGGACGCGCCGACCGGGCTGACCGCCGACGCGCTCCTCGACGAAGAGGGCGCGGTCGCCTGGGCCGCCCGCGACTCCTCGAAGCCGGGGCGTCCGACCGACGCGGAGCGCTGGGTGGTGCACGGGTCGTCCGCGTTCTCGACCCGGCATCTCGAGGAGGCGGCCGACAGAGTCGCGGACAGACTTCTCGACGGATTCCGGTCGCTCGTCGAGAGGGCGGGGGGATCGGTCGGCACCCCCCGGTGGTCGGCGGCGCACCGCTGGCGCTACGCGCTCGTGCGGTCCGGGCCGGACGGAGACTGCCGGTGCTCCGATACCGGCCTCGCCTGGGCCGGCGACGTGTTCGATGCGGCGGGCCGGGCGCGCGTGGAGGCGGCGTGGCTGAGCGGCGTGGCCTCCGCGGGACGTCTCCTGAATCGTGCCGCCGGCGGCACGCCTGCACCGCACCCCGGACAGGCCGCGAACGAGGGGGTGGCCGGGTCGGGGAACGGAGTGGCTCAGGGATCTCTCTTCGCCTAGGTTCCGGCCCCGACGGTCGGCTCCGCGGGCGTGCGGGCCCTCGACCCGCCGAACTCCCGAGGGCCGACCGGTTCACCTCTCGTCATCCTCGCCGCCATCCCCCGCGTGAACACCGATCGCGTAGCAGAAGTCCAGGCGGCGTTCGGCCGCCTCCTCGACGAACTCGAACCGGCCCACCGTTCCCTCGCCCCCGACGAGCACCTGATCGACGGGTGCTCGATGACCGCGGGCGCGGCGCTGGAGGTGTTCGAGGACCAGCTTCTCAGCCGACAGATCGACGTGGAGGCGCGCCGACTGAAGGCGGACGGGCGGAGCTTCTACACCATCTCGTCGGCGGGCCACGAACAGAACGCCGTGATCGGGGCCCGGCTCCGGTCGACCGACCCCTCCTTCCTTCACTACCGCAGCGGCGGGTTCATGATGGCTCGGGGTCGCAGGGACCCGACGCGGGACCGCGTCCTCGACACCCTGCTCTCGATCTGTGCCTCGTCCGACGATCCGACGGCCGAGGGGCGCCACAAGGTCTGGGGAAGCCGCAACCTCTGGGTGCCGCCGCAGACGAGCACGATCGCGTCGCACGTCCCGAAGGCCGTCGGGGCCGCCTTCTCGCTCGGTCGGGCACGGCGCATGGGCGTCGACATCGGGCTTCCGGACGACTCCGTCGTGGCCTGCACCTTCGGCGACGCCTCCGCGAACCACGCGTCCGCGCTCACCGGGATCACCGCGGCGCGCTACGGTCTTCGGCGGGGCAATCCGCTACCCATCCTCTTCGTCTGCGAGGACAACGGGCTGGGCATCAGCGTGGATACGCCGAAGCGCTGGATCCGGGAGAGCTTCTCCCGGCTGCCCCACCTTCACTACGTCGAGGCCGACGGCGATCTCCTGACCGTGTGGCGTGCGGTGGACGAAGCCGTGTCCATGGCGCGCGAGGCGCAGGCCCCGGTGTTCCTGCGACTCGTGACCGTACGGCTCTGGGGACACGCCGGGAGCGACGTCGAACTGGCGTACCGGTCGGCGTCGGAGATCCGGGACAGCGAATCGCAGGACCCGCTCCTGGGCAACGCCCGCGTCCTGGTCGAACACGGGGTGGCGACGCCCACGGAGTTGCGGGAGCTCTGGCGCCGCGTCCGGAAGCGCGTGTTCGAGGCGGCGGAGGAGGCCGCGACCCGTCCGCACCTCTCCACGGCCGAGCAGGTCATGGTGCCGCTCGCCCCGTGGGACGAGCCGTCGGTTCGGGAGGAAGCACGGCCGAGCGTTTCGGCACGCCGACGGCACACGTTCTGGGACGGCGATCTTCCCGAGAACGTCCGCAACCCGATCCGGCGCACCCTCGGCGCGCACCTCGCCGCGGCGATGGCCGACGAGATGCTGGAGCGGGAGGAAATCGTGGTGTTCGGCGAGGACGTCGGACGCAAGGGCGGCGTCTACTACGTGACCCAGGGACTGCAGAAGCGGTTCGGACAGGGGCGGGTGATCGACACCCACCTCGACGAGACCTCCATCCTGGGGCTCGCGCAGGGCGCCGGCCTGCTCGGGCTGCTTCCCATACCCGAAATCCAGTACCTGGCCTACGTGCACAACGCCGTCGACCAGCTGCGCGGCGAGGCCGCGTCGCTCTCCTTTTTCAGCGCCGGGCAGTTCTCCAACCCGATGGTCGTGCGGATCGCCAGCTACGCGTACCAGCGCGGGTTCGGCGGACACTTCCACAACGATCACTCGATCGGCGGCCTGCGTGACATCCCGGGCCTGATTCTCGCCTCCCCCTCCCGCGGTGACGACGCCGCGCGCATGCTTCGCGGCTGCGTCGCGATCGCGAAGGCGCTCGGGCGCGTCGTGTGCTTCCTGGAGCCGATCGCGCTCTATCACATGAAGGACCTGCACGAGCAGGGAGACGAGGCGTGGCTCACCGACTACCCCGCACCGGGGGAGATCCTGCTGCCCGGCGAGATCGGCGTGACCGGCGACGGGCCCGTGGCGCTGGTGAGCTATGCCAACGGGCACCACATGAGTCTGCGCGCCGCGAAGATCCTCCGTGACGATCACGGGATCGACACCCGCGTGATCGACCTTCGGTGGCTCAACCCCCTGCCCTTCGACGCCGTCGAGGAGCAGATCGCGGAATGCGACCGGGTCCTCGTGGTCGACGAGTGCCGTCGGACCGGCGGGGGCATCGCGGACGCGATGCTGGCCGAGCTGGTGCGCCGCGGCGTGAAGCTGCCCCTGGACTCGATCACCGCGCCGGACTCCTTCATCCCGCTGGGCCCGGCGGCGGACACGGTGCTCGTTCAGGTCGAGGACATCGTCGAGGCCGTGACCCGGCCGTGAGGTCGGGCGCGACCCCCACCCCGACCCCGGCGGGGCCATGAAGCTCAAGGAACTGCCGGGCGCGCTCTGGCACAGCCTTCGACTCCGACTCGCCCCGCTGCGGCGACCCGCCGGCATCCCGGTCCCCGTAACCGTGACGCTCACGTCGATCCCCTCGCGACTGCACGCCCTCGACATCGTCGTGAAGAGCCTCCTCGCACAGGCGACCGCCCCGGAGCGGATCGTGGTGTGGCTCCGGGAAGACCTCCGTGGTTCGGTCCCCGATCGCGTACGGCGCCTCGAGGGCGACCGGGTCCGGATCCGTTTCGTGCCCCTCGGGTCGTCGCACAAGAAGCTCGTGTTCGCGGTCGCCGAGAATCCTGACCGGGTCCACGTCACCTGCGACGACGACATGATCTACCCTACCGAGTGGCTGGGACGCCTCTGGGCGGAGCATCTGCGTCACCCCGGGGACATCATCGCCAACGACGTGCGGGCGGTTCGGTACGACGACGCGGGTGATCCCCTTCCCTACGAGCGGTGGCGTCTCGACCCGGACGAGACGCGGGAGACCGCCCCGGAGTTCATGAGCGTGGGCTGGGCCGGCGTCCTCTACCCGCCGAGGTGCTTCCATCCCGACGTCACGAGGGAGGAGCTGTTTCTCGACCTGACCCCGCGGGCCGACGACCTCTGGTTCAAGGCGATGTCCCACCTCGCGGGAACGAGGGTTCGGCGTGCGCCGGACCCCGGCCGGTCACCGATCCCGATTCCCTTCACGCAGGGGGTGGCGCTCAAGAGGGCGAACGTCGCGGAGGACCGGAACCGGACGCAGTGGATGGCGCTGATGGAGGCCTACGACCTGCGCTTCGACGGCGCCTGAGCCGTTCCGACCCCCGTCATGATCCCCTTGACGAACCCCGTCACGACCTCTCGCCCATCAGGCTGCGGTAGTACTCCACCAGCTCCCTCGCCTCCCGCTCGACCGTGTAGGACCGCTCGATCTTCTCGCGCCCCCGGGCACCCATCACCGCGAGACCGCCGGGGTCACCCATCGCCTCGCCCAGCCGGGCGCGTGTCGCCTCCACATCGCCGCACGGCACGATCCATCCGTCGACGCCGTCGTCGACGATCTCCGGCCAGGCCCCGGCCTCACTGGCGAGCACCGCCACACCGCTGCTCATCGCCTCCGGGACGGTCAGCCCGAAGCCCTCGTTCCGACTCAGTGCCGCAACGAGGCTCATCGCACCGAACAGCTCGGGAATCCGCTCGAACGGCTGCCTGCCGAGGAAGACGACGCGTTCGGCGTGTCCGGCCTCGTCGATCCGGGCCCGGAGGTCGGCGACGAACGTCTCGTGTCGAGGGGTGATCTCCCCCACGATCACGATGGTCGCGTCCGGGTGGCGTCCCAGCAGGGGCAGCGCCGCCTCCACGAGGACATCGACGCCCTTCTGTGCCCGCACCCGCCCGAAGATTCCGATCCCGT
>Ga0102929_1002545_pt1 | contig 10832 bp, 6 predicted proteins | sample SalPonR1_B_D2_MG_FD_78510 | JGI IMG/M metagenome (GOLD analysis project Ga0102929, IMG submission 78510) | Salt pond soil microbial communities from South San Francisco under conditions of wetland restoration - Salt Pond MetaG R1_B_D2_MG | ecosystem: Environmental > Aquatic > Marine > Intertidal... | reverse complement strand
TCCCAGCTCGTGTGCCTCGATGAAGGCGGATAACGAGCCGCTCACCGACACCCTGCCCAGCTTTCGCGGCGCCACGTACGCGAGGCTGCCGCCGTCGCCAAAGAAGAACCGGCAGGCCGTGTATTCGGGAGGCGGGCGGCCATCCCCGGAGTACGCCAGTTCCCCGGTCATGCCGAAGTGCAGTACGAGCTAGCTGTCCCGGTTGCCGAGTTGCATGAACAGGAACATCCGGGAGTTCGGGCAAAACGCTCCTCCTCAGGCATCCAGCATTTCCGCCAGCCGCGCGGCGTTCCGCGGCGCATGACCGGCCTCGTCGTTGTCGAAATAGCAGTAGACGTCCAGCCCTCGCTCCCGCCAGGCGGAGATGGCGCCGGCCCAGCCGGCCAGGGCCTGCGCATCGTAGCTCCCCTGGTAGGCGCCGTCGGGCCCGTGCAGCCGGATGTAGACGAAATCGGCCGTGATCTCCTTCGGGGAGACTTCGCCCGCGAGATTGTAGATGCAGAAGGCGGCGCCGGCTTCGCGGAGCGCCGAGTAGGTTTCCCCTGCATGCCAGCTCGGATCGCGGAACTCGAAGGCGTAACGATGCTCGCCCGGCAGCTGCCGCAGGAAAGAGGCGAGCCGGTCGGGGTCGCGGTGCCAGCGCGGCGGCAACTGGAACAGGACCGGGCCCAGCGTGGATCCGAGCGCTTCCACCCGGCCGAGGAACCGTTCCAGACTCTCTGCCGGGTCCTTGAGCTTTTTCATGTGGGTGATGTAGCGGCTCGCCTTCACGGCGAACACGAAATCGTCGTGCACCATGTCGCGCCACTGCTCCAGTTGCTCCCGTGCCGGCAGCTGATAGAAGGAGTTGTTCAGCTCCACGGTGGCGAACCGGCGTGCATAGAAGGCCAGCCGCTCGCCGGTGGCCAGACCCTCCGGATAGAAAGCGTCTTCCCAGTGGCCGTACGACCATCCGGAGGTGCCGATACGAGCCCGTCCGCGGCCGTCGGCGGCGCTGCCTTTCGCTGTCTGTCGTTCGGCGCTCACGCCGTCCCTCGTCCTGGCGGAAGATCAGCTCGCCTTGTTGTCTTCCTCCGCGTAGGCATTCAGCCGGTTGTACAGGGTCCTGAGGCTGATGCCGAGGATCTCGGCCGTTGCGGTCTTGTCGTTATTTTCCCGCTGCAGGGTGGCAAGGAGGAGGGTTTTCTCCGCCTCGTATACCGAGGCACCGACCTGCACCCGGATGTAATCGCCCGCAAGGGCCGGCTCCGCGGAGAGCGGGGGCAGGTGCCTGCTCCGGATGATGCCGGGCGAGAGCAGGAAGGCCCGCTCGACCAGACTCTGAAGTTCGCGCACGTTGCCGGGAAACGAGTAGCTCGCCAGCGAGGCGAGTGCATCGCTGCTGAAGGTCTTCGCGGTGCTTTCACGCTCGTTCAGGCGATCGAGGAAGTGGCGCGCCAGCCCTTCGATGTCGTCGTCACGTTCGCGCAGGGCGGGCATGTCGATCGGGAAGCGGGCGATGCGGTAGTACAGGTCCTGGCGCAGCCGGCCCTCGCGGATGGCTTCCTGCGGATCCCGATTGCTCGCGGTGATGATGCGCACGTCCACCGTGATATCGGTCTCGCCGCCCACGCGCCGGAAGCAGCCGCTCTCGAGCACCCGCAGGAGCTTGACCTGGTGTTCCGTCGGCATCTCCGTGATCTCGTCCAGGAAGATTGTCCCGCCGTCTGCCTGTTCGAACAATCCCCGGTGGCAGCGAGTGGCGCCGCTGAAACTGCCGCGCTCATGGCCGAACAACTCGCTCTCGCAGAGATCCGGAGGAATCGCCGCGCAGTTCTTCGCGATGAAGGGGCCGTCTGCCCGGGTGCTGAAGCGGTGCAGGGTCCCTGCGGCCAGATCCTTGCCGGTGCCGCTCTCGCCGGTGAGCAGCACCGAGGTGTCCACGCCGGCCACCTTGCGCAACACCTGGAAAAGAGCGCGCATGGCTGCGGAGCTGCCGCGAAGATCGCCGAACTGGTCGAGCGGGGCCACGTTGCCGTTCGCGGGGGGGCGGCGGCGGAATTTCGTGGCGCGCTCGGTGAGGCCGTGCAGCACCCCGGCCAGGAAGTCTCCGTCGAAGGGTTTCGCGAGGAAATAGCCCGCCCCCTTCGACATGCCTTCCCGGATCCTGCGCGGCGTGTCGTGCTCATGCATGAGGAGTATCTCTTCGCACTCCACCAGGCCCGGATGATCCAGCAGGGCGACGCCATCGTCTTCGCCCACCTCGAGAGCAACCAGCGCGACGCGGGGCGTCACCTCCTCGAGTTGCTCGACGGCGTCGCCCGCGGAGGTGGCGACGCACACCTGGAATCCGTAACCGCCCAGCGCCTGCTCGAGGGCCCGGTTGTGGTCCGGGTCGTCATCGATGATCAGTGCGACCGGCGCGGCCGGCTCGCTGCGTCTCCTCGGGGCGGGCCTTGGCTGCCCATTGCGGTGGTCCACGCCGGGGGTAATGCTCTCCACCGTTCCGGCGCCGCTCCGTAGACTCGACTGTGCGTTCCGCATACCGCTCCTTTCGCATGACTGCTTTCTGGAACCCCGCCAGGAGCGTTCCCCCGGCCCCGTGGCTGCAACATGGCATGCGCCCGGTCCGGCGGCATTGCGTTTTCTCAAGCTGCGCGCCCGACCGGCGTTGCGGATTCGCAATGTGAGGGGTCGCAGGCGGTGCTAAGAGAGACAGATGCGATCCAGGCAGCCGAGACCGCGCCGACCAGCCCCGGCGGTCCGGTATTCCTGCGACCGGGCTGGGAAGGAAGCGCCTTGAATCGGCATCCCGAACAATCGCCGCAATCTCCGCAATCTCCGCAATCGTCACACTCGTCCGGGAGCCGGAACGGCGGTCCGGGTCAGGCTCTGGCCTGGTGGCGGCACGCGCTGTGGCTGCTGCTGGTCGTGGCGGTGGCCTGGTACTGGTTCGGCAGCGGCACCGGGCAGGGCGCGGCAGAGATTTCATACACGGAGTTCAAGAGCCGGGTCGCGGACGGCGAAGTGGCCGCCGTCACGTTCCGCGGCGAGGTACTGACCGGTCGCTTCGCGGAAGGGATGGAGGCGGAGGGCGAGACGGACAGAGAGACGGACGCCGCCGGGCCGCAACGCTTCCGCACCGCACTGCCGCCGATCGGCGATCCGAAGCTGATCGGACTTCTGGAGGAGAACGGGGTCACGGTGCGGGCCGAACCCCAGGAACCGGCCTGGTGGATGCGGGCGCTGGTGGGCATCCTGCCGTGGCTGCTCATACTCGGCCTCATCTGGTATGCCGCGCGCCGCATGCAGGAGCGCATGGCCGGCGGGCAGGGACCGGGTGGCATCTTCGGCTTCCGCCAGTCCCGCGCCAAACGCTTCAGGCACGGGGAGAGCGACATCACGTTCGACGACGTCGCCGGTCTCGACAATGCCAAGCGGGACCTGCAGGAGATCGCCGGTTTCCTCCGTGAGCCGAAGCGCTATCGCGCCCTCGGAGCCAAGGTGCCGCGCGGCATCCTGCTCATGGGCCCGCCGGGCACGGGCAAGACGCTGCTCGCCCGGGCGGTCGCCGGCGAGGCCGACGTGCCGTTCTTCAGCATCAGCGGCTCGGAGTTCATCGAGATGTTCGTCGGCGTGGGCGCCTCCCGGGTCCGCGACATGTTCAAGAGCGCGAAGGAGAATGCACCGTCGATCATCTTCATCGACGAGATCGACTCCGTCGGCCGCGCGCGCGGAACGGGCGTGGGCGGCGGCCACGACGAGCGCGAGCAGACGCTCAACCAGATACTGGGCGAGATGGACGGCTTCGAGCCCCACGAGGAGGTGGTGGTACTGGCGGCGACCAACCGCCCGGACGTGCTCGACCGGGCGCTGCTGCGGCCGGGCCGCTTCGACCGCAAGGTGACCCTGGACCTGCCGGACCGCCGTGCCCGGAAGGCCATCCTGGAGATCCACACCGCGAACATGCCCCTGGCCGACGACGTGGACCTGGAGCGCCTGGCCGCCCTGACCGTAACCTTCTCGGGCGCGGACATCGAGAACCTGGTGAACGAGGCGGCCCTGCTGGCAGGGCGCGAGAAGCGCGAGGAAATCGACATGCAGTCCCTGCTCGCGGCCCGGGACAAGGTGGTGCTCGGCGGCAAGCGGGAGATGCTGATCGAGGACGAGGAGAAGAAACTCATCGCCTGCCACGAGGCGGGGCACGCGGTGGCCGCGACATTCCTGGAGCACGCGGATCCGCTGGACAAGGTCACGATCATCCCACGCGGCCGCGCTCTCGGCGCCACCGAGCAGATACCGGACGAAGAGCGGCACAACCTGCCGGAGGACTATCTCCGCGACCGCATCGGCGTGATGCTGGGGGGAAGGGTCGCCGAGCAGCTCGTCTATGGCCAGGTCACGAGCGGCAGCGCGCAGGACCTCAAGCAGGCCACCGGACTCGCCCGGCGGATGGTGAGCCAGTGGGGCATGAGCGAGAAGCTCGGCGCCGCCGCCTTCTCCCGGGGCGAGGAACACGTATTCCTCGGCAAGGAGATGGCCCAGGAGCGGAATTTCAGCGAGCACACCGCCCGCATCATCGACGACGAGATCTGCAGCCTCGTCTCGGCCATAGAGGAGAGCGTGCAGGCAATCATGCAGGACAAGCGGGAGCGCCTGGAGGCCCTGACCTGCGCCCTTGTGGATGACGAAACGCTGGAGGCCGAAGCGGTCGAGGAGATACTCCGCGGCTGAGATGCCGCCTTGCTCAGCTCGAGCGCCAGCCGGTCGTAATCGACGATGGGCCATCCTCGCTTGCGCGGCAAAGTGAAATCGCAATGGGGATCGGGCGGGAGACTCGGCGCGGACGACGGAGCCCGAGGCCCGGTCCCACTGGAAAATTCTCCGGAATCCTTTAGTCTTGAACTGCGGGAAAGATCGGAAGGACGCCGGGGGTTGGTCCGGAGCCGTCAGTCGCCGGAAACCCGCCTATTGGCGCGATCGCAGTTGGGGACGGATACCATGGCGACCCGGGTTCTTCTGGCGGACGATCATGCATTAATGCGGGAAGGCCTCCGTTCGATCCTCGAGCGCGAAGCCGGGCTGGAGATCGTCGGAGAGGCTGCAAGCGGCCGTGAGGCCGTCGACATGTGCCGGGAACTCGTGCCGGAATTGGTCATCATGGACGTCGCCATGGGGGATCTGAACGGCATCGAGGCGACGCGTCGTATACGTGATCGGAATGACAGCGTGGGGGTGATTGCGCTCTCCAGCCACAACGACAGCCGTTTCATCGCCGAGATGCTCCGGGCCGGCGCCGCGGCGTACGTCCTCAAGGAGAATGCCTACTCGGAGCTGCGCCGTGCGCTGAAGGCGGTGAAGCGCGGCGACACCTACCTGTGTCCCGGGGCCGCGGGACAGGCCGCCATTCTCATCCGAGATCCGGAATCGGGCCGGGACACTCCCTGGCAGATGCTGGGGCCGCGCGAGCGCGAGGTGCTGCAGCTGATCGCCGAAGGACACAGCACCCCGGACATCGCCGAGAGGCTCTGCATCTCGGCCAACACGGTGGACACCCACCGGCGAAACATCATGCGCAAACTGGACCTGCACAACGTGGTCGAACTGACCCGTTACGCCATCCGCGAAGGACTGACCCGGGTCGACGACTGAGCCCGGTTATGGGCCAGCACCGGGACCAAGTGGCAGCATGAGCGCGAGAACCAGCTCAGGGCCGGACGGGCCCTCATTGTGAACGTCAGTCGGTCCCGTTCGCCGGAATCCGGATGGTGACCTCCATGCCGCCGCCGCTGCGGCGGGAGACCTCCAGCTCGCCGCCGAGGGCGAGCGCGCGACCGCGGATGGTGCGCAGCCCGAATCCTCCCACCTCCCGGGACTCGAGTTGTTCGAGGATGGCAACGTCGAAGCCGGGTCCGCGGTCGCTGACACTGACGATCAGCCGGCCGGCTTTCTCCTGCGCGCTGACCCGGGCTTCTCTGACCCCGGCGTGCTTCACCACATTCACGAGCAGCTCGCGCAGGCTCTGCATGAGAAACAGTCTCGGCGTCTCCGCGGGCTCCGTCCCGATCTCGCCGATATCGAGCTCCAGGGTCAGGCCGTGGTGCTCGTGGCTCCACCGGGAGATCCACTCGAGTTCCTCGTGCAGGCTCGCATCCGGATGCAGCGGCGGACTCAGTTCGTAGGAGAGGGTCCGGGTGAGATTCAGCGCGTCGTCCAGCAGCCGCATGGCGGTGGGCGGCGCCGTGGTGTCGTGCTGCTCGGCCCAGTCCTGCAGCTGGATTCGCGTCGCGAGCAGGCTTTGCTGCAGCCCGCCGTGCAGCACCTCGGACAGCCGCTTGCGTTCCTCGTGTTCGGCCCGGGAGAGGGCGAGCGTCAGGCGCTTGAGCTCGTTGGCCTGCTGCTCCAGCATGGCGGTGCGCCGGGCAACCAGCGTCTCCAGCTCGGCGTTGAGCGCTTTCTCCCTGGCGTGCGCTCTGCGCAGCGCCTCGCGCGCCTGCCGATGCTCCGTGACCTCCTGGGCGATCACGTTGATGCCGATCACCTCGCCGCGTCGGTCCCGCAGGGGATACCATTGTTCGATCCAGGCCCTTTCCTCGCCGGCCCGGGCCGCGGTCTCCCCGACGACCTCCCGGTCGAGCGCGGGCTCGCCCGTATCCAGGACGCGCTGCAAGTCTACGTTCACGATCTGCGCGAGGTCCGGCACCACCTCGTCCGGCCGCCGGCCGATATGGCTTGCCACGGGTACGCCGTTCATGTCCGCCATCCGCTGGTTGATGCGCGCGTAGCGCTTGTCGCGATCCAGGAGACACAGCCCGACAGGCGCCGTCTCGTAGATGGTGTGCAGCTCCTCGGCCAGCGCTTCGGCAGGGGTGGTATCCGGCGCGTCGTGCAAACCGAGCCGGTCCCGCAACTGGTACTGCAGCGCACGCGAACGCACGGCCACGTACATGGCGGCAAGCAGGGTCTCCGGCCGCATGGGGCGGGGCAGGAGGGTATGGTGACTGGCACGGATCCGTTCCATCGCCGAGGTGACCGTGGGCAGGGCGCCGGTGTCGCCGCCGGTGACGACGATCAGCGGCAACGCCGACCAGAGAGGCTGTGCCGCGAACCAGTCGCCGAGCCTCGCCACGATTTCCCCGGTCAGGCCCTCATCGCCGATCAGCAGCAGGCCGGCCCCCTCGTCCAGCTGTGCGGCGAGGTCGCCCGGCTCGCGGACGATGCGGGAGGGAATCTGGCAATAATCGAGCGCCGGCAGGAAGATGGCGTCGTCGTCGCTGGAGCCGGTCAGGCAGGCAACGATCGCCAGATCGTCCCGGTCCGCCAGGTCCGCCTTGACGGCCGGGGCGATGAGCGCACCTGCCGCGGGGCTCGCGGCCAGCGCGGGCCGCTCTTCGGCGCCCGTCTCGGACGAAGGAGGAATATCGGACGATTCGGTCATAGCCCTTCACCGGAACTTCCAGCGCTGCCGCGGCAGTCTGTACCGCGCAGGCCGACTCGTCAAACGCGCGCGGCCGTGGGCGGCGCACGGCCGATGAGGCGACCCGGTGCCGAGGGCGGCTGCAGGGACCGCCCGGGAAGCCTCAGACGAGCCCTCGCAAGACGTCTCACAGCGACAGCGTGATATAGACGATCTCCGGGTCGTCCGGAGAGGTGCGGCGCCGGAAGCCCAGGTCCTTCGCCAGGGCCAGCATGCCCCGGTTCTCGCGCAGCACCAAGCCGTCCATCTCCTCCAGGCGCCGCTCCCTCGCGACGTCGATCAGGCGCCGCAGAAGCTCCGTTGCCAGGCCGCGGTTCTGCCATTCATCGGAGACCACGATGGAGAACTCGCAGCCCCGGCCGTCCAGGTAGGTTACGTAGCGGGCGACGCCGACCTGGCGCTCGGCGCCGTCGACGTCGGCGAGCGCGATGAGCGCCATCTCGCGGTCGTAGTCGATCTGGGTGAAGCGAGAGAGCATCGCCGGCGTCAGCTCTTTCATCGCGTACATGAAGCGCAGGTACTTCGAGCGCTCCGACAGGCTGCTGACGAATGTCTGCTCGAGCCGCGCATCCTCGGGCCGGATGGGACGGATCACCAGCGGCGTGCCGTCCCGCAGCACGTGCTCGCCGACCAGGCTGCTGGGGTAGGGGTGGATGGCCATGTGGCCGTATTCCCGCGCGGAGGCGGGACTCTCGCGCAATACCACCCGCGCATCGAGCGCGACGGCATTGTTCTCGTTCACCACCAGCGGGTTGATGTCGAGTTCCTCGATCCAGGGGAGTTCGCAGACCATGTCGGAGAGACGCAGGATCACGTCTTCCAGCGCCCGCCGGTTGGCCGGCGGCTTGCCGCGGAATGCGTCCAGGTAGCGTGAGGCCCGGGTCTCCTCGATCATACGGCGGACGAGGAAACGGTTCAGCGGCGGGAGGCCGACCGCCCGGTCGCGGATCACTTCCACCAGGGTCCCGCCCAGGCCGACCGTGACCGCCGGGCCGAAGACCGGGTCGTTCATGACGCCCAGCATGATCTCCCGGCCGTTCCGGGGACGCCACATGCGTTCCAGCAGCACGCCGCCTATGCGCGCATCGGGCATGCGCTCGCTCACCGAGCGCACGAGTTCCCGATAGGCGGTGCCCAGCTCGGCCCCGTTGGCGATGCCGAGCCGCACGCCGTCCACGTCCGATTTGTGCGAGATGTCGGGTGAGTGGATCTTCATCACCAGCGGGAATCCCAGCTGCTCGCCCAGGATGAGTGCCTCACGCGCACTCCCGACGGGCACGCTCTCCAGTATCGGGATGCCGAATGTCCTGAGCAGGGCCTTGGATTCGATCACGTCCAGCACGCGGCGATCCTCCGCGAGGGCAGCGTCGATGATCAGGCGCGCGCCCTCCCGATCCGGCGCCTCGCGCCGTCCCAGCGGCTCGGGCACCTGCAGCAGCATCTTCTGGTTGGCCCGGTGGGCGGCCACCGCGGAGAAGGCCTCGACAGCGGCCTCGGGCGTCGCGTAGGTGGCGATGCCGCGGGTGCGGAAGGCCTCCCGGCTGGGCTCCATCGAGCGCCCGCCCATCCAGCAGGTAAGCACGGGTTTCTTCGTCTGCGTCACGATGTCCGCTACGGCTTCCGCCACGGGTTCCGGCTCGGTCATCGCCTGGGGCACGAGAATGGCCAGCACACCGTCGCAGCCGTCGTCCTCCAGCACGAATTCGAGAGCCTTCGCATAGCGGTCCGCGCCGGCGTCTCCCAGCACGTCGACCGGATTGCCGCCGGACCAGGCGCGGGGGAGGGCGCCGTCCAGCTTCTGCCGGGTCTCTGCCGACAGCTTCGCCAGCGGCAGACGCTTGTCGGCGAGGAAGTCCGCGGCCATGACGCCAGGGCCGCCCCCGTTGGTGATGATGGCGAGCCGCGGCCCGCGGGTGCGCACACCCGTGTGCAGGGTCTCGGCCACGGCGAAGAAATCCACGTAGTTGTGCACCCGCACCACGCCGGCGCGGCTGACGGCCGCGTCGAAGACGTCGTCGGAGCCGACCATCGCGCCGGTGTGGGAGATCGCGGCCTGGCCGGCGTCGGCGTGGCGCCCGGCCTTCATGACGATCACCGGCTTGGCGCGGGAGGCAGCCCGCACGGCGCTCATGAAACGGCGCGCGTCGTGGATGCCCTCGACGTAGAGCATGATCGCGCGGGTTGCCGGATCTACCACCAGGTAGTCCAGGATCTCGCCGAAGTCCACGTCCGCCGCCGTGCCGCTGGAGACCACGCAGGAGAAACCGATGTTGCGCGGTGCCGCCCAGTCGAGGAGGGCGGTGCACAGCGCCCCGGACTGGGAGACCAGCGCGATATGGCCTTCCCGCGCCATGATCTGGCTGAAACTCGCGTTCAGCCCGGCGTCGGGACGCAGGATGCCGAGACAGTTGGGGCCGATGAAGCGGATGCCATGGCGCCGTGCCGCCGCCAGGGCGTCGGCCTCCAGCTGCCGTCCCTCGGGACCGGCCTCGCGGAAACCGGCCGAGAGGATCACGGCCACCGGGACGTCCGCCTCGCCGCATTCGTCCAGCACGCCGGGCACGGCGGCCGCGGGGGTCACGATGACTGCAAGATCCACCTCGCCTTCGATGTCCCGGACGCTGCCCACGCAGGCATGACCCTGGACCGAGTCGTGGGCCGGATTCACGGGGTGGATAGGGCCTTCGAAGCCTCCCTCCAGGAGATTACGGTAGGTCACAGTGCCGAGCGAACCGGGCCGCTCGCTGGCGCCGATGAGCGCTACGGAGCGGGGTTCGAACAGGGGCGAAATCTCGGCCGTGGTGGCGCCGCGGCGTGCCATCAGTTACGTCCTTACGGGTGTGAATGGGAGGCGGAGCGCAGAGGGTAACCGGAATCCGCAGCGGCCGCACCGCCGGCAGGCAACGGGGCCGGCCGCTGCATCGGCGTGGTGGCCCTGACCGACGCCGGGCGAGTCGGTGACGCTGCTGCAGACCCGCGACCGGGCACTCGTCGCCGCGTTCCGTGCAGCGGTGGCGTCGCCCGGCACGGGACTGCGATTCTGTTGACGAGGCAGCCGATCCACGACCGGTGGAGGTCTGTCCCGATCTCGGGGAGGCGGGATTCCGTTTCTGAGGGCCTTAATGACCCCTGCCATAACCGCGCATAATGTATATTATGTTAAATAACGTAGGTCGCTCGACCAGAATCAATCCATGGCGTCTGCTCGAGACGCGCTCCTGCAGATCTGCTGGATGTCGCATATACCGTTATCCATCAATAATTAAGCCGACGTTTCTCAAGTGCTCTCTCAAGCCGTAGCACTGCTCCGGACCTCGTCAGCGACGCTCAGGAGAACGGCCAGGTCCACTGCTGCAGATCCGGCGCATCGACGCCG
>Ga0102929_1002543_pt1 | contig 10836 bp, 7 predicted proteins | sample SalPonR1_B_D2_MG_FD_78510 | JGI IMG/M metagenome (GOLD analysis project Ga0102929, IMG submission 78510) | Salt pond soil microbial communities from South San Francisco under conditions of wetland restoration - Salt Pond MetaG R1_B_D2_MG | ecosystem: Environmental > Aquatic > Marine > Intertidal... | reverse complement strand
CCGGCCTCGTTCGGCGTGCACGGGCCCGGCGAGCGCACGATGGCGTCAGCGCCCAGGTCGCGCACGCCGGCCCCGTCGATCGCGTCGTTGCGGTGCACCACGACCTCGGCCCCGATCTCGCCCAGGTACTGGACGAGGTTGTAGGTAAACGAGTCGTAGTTGTCGATCATCAGCACCTTCATCGGATGCCCTCGCTGGCCTCGGCGATGGCGCGGATCAGCGCCCTGCCCTTGTTCATCGTTTCTTCCCATTCCAGCGCCGGGTCGGAGTCGGCCACGATCCCGGCCCCGGCCTGCAGGTGGATGCGGCCGCCGGCGACCAGCGCGGTGCGGATGGCGATCGCGAAATCGGCGTCGCCGCTCCAGTTCATCCAGCCGACCGCGCCGGCGTAGATGCCGCGCCGGACCGGCTCGAGCTCGGCGATGATCTCCATCGCGCGGACCTTCGGCGCGCCGGACAGCGTGCCGGCCGGGAACGTCGCGCGCAGCACGTCCATCACGTCCATCCCCGGGGTCAGCGCACCCTTGACCTGGCTGACGATGTGCATCACGTGCGAATAGCGCTCGATCACCATCCGGTCGGTAAGTTCGACCGAGCCGATCTCGGCGATCCTCCCGATGTCGTTGCGGCCGAGATCGATCAGCATCAGGTGCTCGGCGCGCTCCTTCGGATCGGCCAGCAGGTCCTGCTCCAGCGCCCGATCCTCGACCTCGTCACGGCCGCGCCGCCGGGTGCCGGCAATCGGCCGGACCAGCGCCTCGCCGTCCTCGACCCGGACCAGCACCTCCGGCGACGAACCGACGACCTGGAAGGACTCCTGGTCGTTCTGGAAGTCGAAGAAGTACATGTACGGCGAGGGGTTCAGTGCGCGCAGCGCGCGATAGACGTCGAGCGGGCGCGCGGCCAGGTCCACGCTCATCCGCTGGCTGAGCACGACCTGCATGGCATCGCCGGCCAGGATGTAGTCCTTGATCCGGGCCACGGCTTTTTCGAAGTCGGCCTGCTCGAAGCCGTATTCGAAGTCGGCCTCGCCGGGCACCGGCAGGTCGACCGGGTGCGGATAGCCCGGCGAGCCGGCGCGCAGCCGGTGGCCGAGCTGGTCCAGACGGCGCGTGGCCTCGGCGTAGCCGTCGTCGCGGGTGGCGTCGGCCTGGACGATCAGGTAGAGCCGGCCGGCCAGCGTGTCGAACACGGCAAGTTCCTCGGCGTCAAGCAGCAGGATCTCCGGCACGCCGAGCGCGTCCGGCAGATCGCTGAAGTCCAGCCGCGGCTCGATCAGCGCGACGGTCTCGTAGCCGAAGTAGCCGACCAGCCCGCCGACCCGCGGCAACCCCTCGATCTCGGGCATCGACACCGACTCGGCCAGCTTCGCGACCTCGTCGAGCGGATCGACGTCCTCGCGGGTCTCGACGACCCGGCCGTGGTCGAGCACTTCGAAGGTCCGACCCGAGGCGCGGTAGGCCCGCCGGCACGGCAGGCCGATGATCGAGTACCGGCCCCAGTTCTCGCCGCCCTCGACCGATTCCAGCAGGAACGCATTCGGCCCGTCGGCCAGCTTCAGGTAGACCGACAACGGCGTGTCCAGGTCGGCCGCGACCGAGCGCCACACCGGAATCCGGGTGTGGCCTTCGGCGCGGTGGCGTTCGAAGTCCTGTGCGTTCACGAGTTCGGGGTCGTCCTGAAAAGCGGCACCAACGACCCGGGATTATTGCAGATCGCCGGGCGCGGCACGGTCGACGACGCGGTTCAGACGGTGGCGGCCGCGCGCATCTGCTCGATCACGGTCCGGTAGTCCTCGGCGCCGAAGATCGCCGAGCCGGCGACCAGCGTGTCGGCCCCCGCTGAAATGACCTCGCGCGCATTGGTCGTCTTGACCCCGCCGTCGACCTCCAGCCGGATCTCGTAGCCCGAATCGTCGATGATCTGGCGCGCCATGCGCAACTTGTCCAGCGCCGACGGAATGAACGACTGGCCGCCGAAGCCGGGGTTGACCGACATGATCAGCACCAGGTCGACCCGGTCGATCACCCAGTCCAGCACGTCCAGTGGAGTCGCCGGATTGAACACCACGCCGGCCTTGCAGCCGGATTCGCGGATCAGCGCCAGCGTGCGGTCCAGGTGCTCGGTGGCCTCGGGGTGGACCGAGATGGTCGTTGCGCCCGCTGCGGCGAAGTCCGGGATGACCCGGTCGACCGGCTTGACCATCAGGTGCACGTCGATCGGAGCCTCGATCCCGTACTCGCGCAGTGCCTGGCAGACCATCGGCCCGATCGTCAGGTTCGGTACGTAGTGATTGTCCATCACGTCGAAATGCACCCAGTCGGCCCCGGCCGCGAGCACGGTCTCGACCTCCTCGCCCAGACGAGCGAAGTCGGCGGAAAGAATGGACGGCGCGATCACCAGCGACTGTTTCGACATGATTCGGACTTCCGGCAGCTTCGAACGGAGCCCTATTGTCGCCGATCGTCGCGGCGATGGCAGGAGGCCTCGTCGGGCGCTGTGCCGGCGGCCTTTAGAGGATGCGCGCAAAGACGCAAAGGCGCGAAGAGAAAGGCAAGAAAACCGGGAAGGCCGGAAGAACACAGGATGAATCTGTCCCCCGGGAGGGGAAGGAAGCGAAACTCGGCGGCAAAGCCACTTCTTGCGCGTATTCGACCTGTTTGTCTTTCCTTTCGCCTTTACCGATTCTTCGGTTTTCTCTTCGCGCCTTTGCGTCTTCGCGCTCATCTTCTAGAGACCGTGGCCACCGAGCCCAGAACGAAGCTCCGTCGAGCCGTATAATTCGGCCTTTCCCGCCTGTCGAGAGCCGATCGTGAGCTACCCCGCCCCGCCGCTCGAGCGTGTGCACCAGGGCAAGGTGCGCGATATCTACCGGGTCGACGACGACCGGCTGTTGATCGTGGCCTCGGACCGGCTGAGCGCGTTCGACGTGGTGCTGCCCGACACGATTCCCGGCAAGGGCGAGATCCTGACCCGGATCTCGACGTTCTGGTTCAGCCAGTTCGGCGACCTCGTCCGCAATCACCTGGTCGGCGACGACCTCGAGGGCGACCTGGCCGCGATCCTCGGCGATGCATCCCTGGCGAAGCAGCTCGCGCCGCGCAGCATGCTGGTCCGGGCGCTGAAGCCCCTGCCGGTCGAGGCCATCGTCCGGGGCTATCTGGCCGGCTCCGGCTGGAAGGATTACCAGGCCACCGGCGCGGTGTCCGGCGTGAAGTTTCCGCGCGGCCTGCAGCTGGCCGCCCGGCTGCCCGAGCCGGTGTTCACGCCGTCGACCAAGGCGGCGGTCGGCGACCACGACGAGAACATCGACTTCGCCCGGATGCAGGACCTGATCGGCCCCGAACTGGCCGTGCGGGTCCGCGACATCAGCCTGGCGATCTACCTGCGCGCCGGGGCGTATGCCCGGGAGCGCGGCATCATCATTGCCGACACCAAGTTCGAGTTCGGCACCGACACCGACGGCCACCTGTACCTGATCGACGAAGTCCTGACCCCCGACTCCTCGCGCTTCTGGCCGGAGGAAAGCTGGCAACTCGGCATCAGCCCGCCGAGCTTCGACAAGCAGTTCGTCCGCGACTATCTCGAGACCCTGGACTGGAACAAGACCGCCCCGGGTCCGAAACTCCCCCGGGACATCATCGACCAGACCGTCGAGCGCTACCGGGAGGCCGAGCGGATCCTGCTGGCCGACTAGGCTTCGATGCGGCGCGGGTGCCATCGGCCTCTAGATGATGGACGCAAAGACGCGAAGGCGCGAAGAGAACGTCGGAAGCTCTGGTTTCAACTTCAAAAGCGTTTCTCGCAAAGTCGCAGAGACGCAGAGCAAAAGCGTTCGGGATAGAAAACCACCGATCAGCGCATTTCCGCATTTCGTTTCCCCTTGTCGGTGCTTCGCTGCGCCTCCGCGTCTCCGCGAGAAACGCTTTTTCAGCTTTCAATTTTTTGTTTTTCTTCGCGCCTTCGCGTCTTCGCGCTCATCCTCTATCGAACCGGAGCACGAGCACGAACGAAGCCGCGTCAACCGCGAAGCAGGTCGATCAGCGCTTCGGCAGCCGGTGCGGAGGAGGCCGGGTTCTGGCCGGTGACGAGCAGGCCGTCGACTTCGACGTGCGGGGCCCAGGCCTCGCCGCGGCGGAACTGCGCACCGCGCTGCTTGAGGCGGTTCTCGAGCAGGAACGGGACGACGTCGGTCAGGCCCACGCCGTCTTCTTCTTCGTTGGTGAACCCGGTGACACGCTTGCCGGCCGTCAGGTAGCCGTTGTCGGTCCTGACGCCGGTCAGCGCCGCCGGGGCGTGGCAGACCGCACCGACCGGCTTCTCGGTCTCGACGAAGGCGCGGATCAGCGCCTGGGAGTCGACGTTTTCGGCCAGGTCCCACATCGGACCGTGGCCGCCGGGGTAGAACACGGCATCGAAGTCGGCCGCATCGACGTCGGCCAGCGTGTACGTGTGCGCCAGCTGCTGCTGCGCCGCCCGATCGGCCTTGAAGCGCCGCGTGTCCTCGGTCTGCGCGTCCTCGGCGTCGCTCTTCGGGTCCAGCGGCGGCTGCCCACCGTTCGGCGAGGCCAGCGTCACCTCGGCGCCCGCGTCTACGAACGCGTAGTACGGCGCGGCGAATTCTTCCAGCCAGAACCCGGTCCGGTCACCGGTGTTGCCCAGTTTGGCGTGCGATGTCAGCACCATCAGAATCTTCATATCGAACCTCGCTACTGTTTGAAATGTTCTTCGAGATCGTTCGTTCAGGCACATCACCGATGTGCTCGGCCGAAGGTTTCACCGCGATTTTTCTGGATGATCAGCGCAAAGACGCAAAGGCGCGAAGAAGACTTCGGAATGAAAAGCCTCTCTCGCAGAGGCGCAGAAACAGCGCAGTCATGCAAGAGCGGAGTCTGCAGGCGTCAAATCCATGTGGTTGTCAAACCGCCTGGTTTTTGCTCTGGATCTCGTCGAGCACCGCTTCAAGAATTCCGATCAAGTCATTCGCTTTTCTCTTCGCGCCTTTGCGTCTTTGCGCTGATCATCTAGAGAACGAGTCCGGGACCATCCGGAAATCAGCTCTCCGCCCGAGCCGCATGCTCGCGCGCTAGCAGCACGTAGAAGGCCGGCAGGACGAAGACGGTCAGCAAGGTTCCGATGCCGAGGCCCGTTGCAATCGTCAGGCCGATCGCGAAGCGGCTCTCGGCGCCCGGGCCGGAAGCGATCAGCAGCGGGATCATCGCGACGATCAGCGCGGCCGAGGTCATCAGGATCGGGCGCAGCCGGATCGCGGCGGCCTCGAGTACGGCCTCGCGCTTGCCCAGGCCCTTGTCGAGCTGCAGCTGGTTGGCGAACTCCACGATCAGGATGCCGTTCTTCGAGACCACGCCGATCAGCGTGATCAGTCCAACCCGGGTGTAGATGATCATGCTGGCGAAGCCGAGCATGATGAAGGCCATGGCGCCGGCCACCGACAGCGGGACCGAGACCAGGATGATGAACGGATCGCGCCACGATTCGAACTGCGCGGCCAGCACCAGGTAGATCACGACCAGCGACAGGAAGAAGGTGATCACCAGCGCGCTGCCCTGCTGCTTGAACTGACGCGACTGGCCCTTGTAGTCGTAGCCGAAGCCCTGCGGGAAGCGCTCGGCGGCCTGGGCCTCGAGAAACTCGACCGCGTCACCGATCGCCACGCCCGGCGTCAGTACGCCTTCGAGCGCCAGCGAGTTCTGCTGGTTGAACTGGGTCCGGCTCGACGGTTCGATGACCTGCTCGAACGAGACCACGGTTCCGAGCGGCACCAGCTGGCCGGCATCGGCGCGCAGGTAGTAGTTCTCGAGGTTCTCGGCGGTGGCGCGGGAGACCCGTTCGACCTGCGGTATGACCTCGTAGGAGCGGCCCTGCATGTTGAACCGGTTGATGTAGCCGCCGCCGAGCAGGCTCGACAGTTCACGCCCGACGTCGGCCATCGACAGGCCGAGATCAGCGACCCGGTCGCGGTCGACGATGACCCGGGTCATCGGCCGGTCGAACTCGATCGACTTCTGCAGGAACATGAACAGCCCGCTCTGCATGGCCTGACCGAGCAGCTCGTCGGCGACTTCGACCAGCCGATCGTAGGGCTGCGCGGTGGTGATGACGAACTGCACCGGCAGGCCGTCGCCGGCGCCGGGGATCGACGGGCGGGTGAACACCGAAGTGCGCAGGCCGGTGACTTCACCGACCGCCTGCTGCAGCATTGGCTCGACCTCGAACTGCGAGATGTCCCGCTCCTCCCAGGGCGCGAGCTTGAAGCCGCCGAATACAGTGTTCGGCGACAGCGCGCCGAGCAGCATGAAGCTCTCGTCGTAGCCCGGCAACTCTTCGAAGCGAGCCTGCAGCTCGGCGCCGTATTGCTGCATGTACTCCAGCGTCGCGGTCTGCGGCGCGGTGCCCGAGTAAAGCAGGATGCCCTGGTCTTCGGTCGGCGCCAGCTCGTTCTGGCTGAGCTGGAACATGAACACGATCGAGATCAGGAGCAACGCGGCCAGCGTGACCACGGTGGCCACTGACTGCAAGGTCCAGGCCAGCGCACGCTTATAGCCATCGGCAAGGCGCTGGAAGTTGTTCTCGACCGCACGCTCGAAGCGCGACCGGTCGCTGCCATCGTCGCGCTTGGCCTTCAGCACCTTGCCGGACAGCATCGGCGAGAAGGTCAGCGCGACGACGCCGGAGATCAGCACCGCGCCGGCCAGCGTGAACGCGAACTCGGTGAACAGCGCCCCGACCAGCCCGCCCATGAAGCCGATCGGCGCATACACCGCGACCAGCGTGGTGGTCATCGCGATCACCGGTGTGGCCATCTCGCGCGCACCGTGCAGCGCGGCATCGAACGGCGACTCGCCGTCCTCGATGTGCCGATGGACGTTTTCGACGATGATGATGGCGTCGTCGACGACCAGGCCGATCGCCAGCACCAGCGCCAGCAGCGTCAGCAGGTTCAGCGAGAAACCGAACAGCAGCATGATCAACGCTCCGCCGATCAGCGAGAGCGGCACGGCCAGCGACGGCACCAGCGCCGCGCGCAGCGAGCCCAGGGAAAGAAAGACCACGACCAGTACGATCAGCACCGCCTCGATCAGCGTCTTGATCACTTCGTTGATCGACTGGTCGATGAACTCCGAGGCGTCATAGGGAAGTTCCACGTTCAGCCCCGATGGCAGCTGGTTGCGGATCTCGGGCAGCTCGTCCCGGACGCGGGCCGCTACCTGCAGCGGGTTGGCGCCGGGCGCCATCTCGATGGCCACATACGTCGACGGCTGGCCCTTGTAGTTGGCGATCGATTCGTAGGTCTGCGAGCCAAGCTCGGTGCGCGCGATATCGCCCAGCCGGACGATGCCGCCCTCGTCTTCCTTGATGACGAGCCGCTGGAACTGCTCCGGATCGGACACGTCGGTGTTGGTCGACAGGTCGATCCGGACAAGTTCATCGCGGGTGTTGCCGATGCCGGCCTGGTAGTTGTTGGCCAGCAGCACCTGGACCAGTTCTCCGGCAGTCAGGTCGATCGCGGCCAGCCGCTGCGGGTCGATCCAGATTCGCTGCGCGAAGGTCCTCCCGATCAATTCGGCCTTGCCGACGCCCTGCAGCGCCTGCAGCCGCGGCTGGACCTCGCGCAGCAGGAAGTCGGTGATCTCGGGCACCGGCATGGTCTCGCTGTAGAAAGCGATATACATCAGCGCCGTCGACTCGCCGGTGGTCGACGTGATGACCGGATCCCGGGCGGCTTCGGGCAGCACGTTGCGCTGGCTGGCGACCTTGGCCTGGATTTCGGCCAGCGCATCGTTGGCGTCGTAGTTCAGCACCATCCGGGCCTCGATGGTCGACACGCCCTGGGTGCTGGTCGAGGCCAGGTAGTCGATGCCCTCGGCCTCGGCAATCGCCTGCTGCAGCGGCGTGGTGACGAAGCCCTTGACGAGGTCGGAATCCGCCCCCGGGTAGGCGGTCGTCACGGTCACGGTGGTGCTCTGCAACTCGGGATACTGGCGGACCTCGAGGTCCAGCGCCGCACGAGCGCCGAGCAGCAGGATCAGCAGACTGACGACCGAAGACAGGACCGGCCGTTCGACGAACAGGTCGGTGAATCGCATCACGGCGTCTCCGCGGCGTCACCTTCGACGACCTCGACCGACTGGCCGTCGCGCAGGCGCAGCAGTCCGGCGGCGACCACGCGCTGGCCGGCCTCGACGCCTTCCCGCACATCGACCTGCCCATCGCGCACTGCACCGGTCGTGACCTGGACCCGCTCGACCGTGGTCCCGTTCTCGCCCTCGCGGAGCGCGAACACGAAGTCGCCGTAGGTGTTGTAGGAGATCGCGGTGCGCGGAACGGTCACCACGTCGCGCTGTTCGCGACGGAATGCGGTGACGTTCGCGAACATGCCCGGCCGAAGGCGACCATCGGGGTTGGCCATCCGGGCGCGGACCTCGATGGTGCGGGTGGCCGGACGAACCGACGACTCGATCGCCAGAATCGTGCCTTCGAAAACGTCGTCGGGATATGCAGCCACGCGGACCTGGACCGGATCGCCGACCGCGATCCGCGGCAGGTCCCGCTCTCCGAGCGTGAAATCGACCTGGATCGGATCGAGCATGTTGATTTCGACGATCGGCGTGCCGACCGGGATGAACTGGCCGAGGTCGACCTGGCGCAGCCCGAGGACGCCGGCGAACGGCGCACGGATGGTCTTCTTGGCCAGCAGGGCTTCCTGTTCGTGGACGCGGGCCTGGGCGGCCTGCGCGTTCGCCTGGGCCTCGTCGAACTGGGCGCGCGAAACGGCGTCCTGTCCGATCAGGTCGGAGAAGCGCTCGAACTGCTGCCGGGCCAGCTGGGCCTCGGCCTGGCGGGTCTCCAGCGCGGCCCGGTCGGTCTCGTCGTCGAGATGGATCAGCACGTCGCCGGCCTCGACCCGCTGGCCGGATTCGAATTCGATCGCGTCGACCACGCCTGCGATCTCGTTGGCCACCCGGACGCCGTTGACGGCGCGCAGCCCGCCGATCGCGGTCAGCGCGGAGCGCCAGCGTTGTTGCGTCGCGGTGACGACCTCGACCTTGGCTGGCGGCGGCGCTTGGGACATCTGCGCCTTCTGTGACTGCAACTGCAGGTAGCGCAAGCCGAACAGGCCGCCGAGCACGACGGCCAGAAGCATGATTCCGATCAATAGCCTGGGAGCACGCGACATGGTCTGCCTCAAAACGGAACGGCGAACTAGAGTACATGCGGGCGCCCTCGTTGCATGACAAGGCAGGCGTTCGACGATGCAGCGGGCGTGAGGTTCGGCGAGCCGGGCCCGTATAATGCTCGCCCATCCGATCGACGGAGATTCTCGGCCATGACCCACACGATGCGCGCCCTGGTCAAGCCGGCCGCCGCGCCCGGCGTCGAACTGCGCGAAGTCCCGGTGCCCTCACCCGGCCCGGGCGAAGTACTGGTCAAGCTGCAGAAGACCGCGATCTGCGGCACCGACCTGCACATCTACCAGTGGGACGAGTGGTCGCAACGCACGATCAAGCCGCCCCTGGTCATCGGCCACGAGTTCGTCGGCACCATCGCCGAAATCGGCGTCGGCGTGCGCGGCTACGAGGAGGGTCAGCGGGTTTCCGCCGAAGGCCACGTGGTCTGCGGCGTGTGCCGCAACTGTCGGGCCGGTCGCCCGCACCTGTGCCCGCACACCGAGGGCATCGGCGTGAATCGCGACGGCGGCTTCGCCGAGTACGTCGTGGTGCCGGCAACCAATCTGTGGCCCATTCCCGACGAGATTCCGAGCGAGCTGGCGGCGTTCTTCGACCCGTTCGGCAATGCCGCGCACTGCGCGCTGCAGTTCGACCTGGTCGGCGAGGACGTTCTGATTACCGGCGCCGGCCCCATCGGCATCATCGCCGCAGGCATCGCCCGCCACGTCGGCGCACGACACGTGGTCATCTCGGACGTCAACGACTACCGCCTGGAGCTGGCCGCCGGAATGGGCGCGACCCATACCGTGAACGTGAAGAACGAGCGCCTGCTCGACGTCCTCGACGAACTCGACATCGACGGCTTCGACATCGGCATGGAGATGTCCGGTAACCCGCAGGCCTTCAACGACCTGCTCGAGGCGATGTACCACGGCGGCAAGGTCGCCCTGCTCGGCATCCTGCCGTCCGGCACCGGCATCGACTGGGACGCGGTGATCTTCAAGGGTCTGCAGATGCACGGCATCTACGGACGCCGGATGTACGAGACCTGGTACAAGATGACCCAGATGGTTCTCACAGGCTTTCCGCTGGAAAAGGCCCTGACCCACCAGATCGCCATCGACGACTTCGAGACGGGCTTCGAGCTGATGGCCAACGGCCAGTGCGGCAAGGTCGTCTGCGACTGGACCGGCGAGATCGAGCCGGCCACCTGACTGCATGCGTTCTTCGCTCCATGTGGGTGCAGGATCGACCGGACGAGGACGCGCGCGGCAGGTGTGCAGGGACTAGGGAAAAGGGACGAGTGGCGAGTGATGGCTCGCACCACGGGTCTGAACTCGTCCCTGGCCCCTCGCCCCTGGCCCCTCGTCACGGGTCCCGCCCACACCACTGCGGGCGGTGGGTGGTTGAAGCCCACGATCAGCGGCTTGACAACGAACCATCTGCGTTAATCTGCGTTCATCTGCGGTAAACCAGGCTTTCCAGAATCCGAGGAAAATCATGTCCGACGCCAAGACTTACGAACGCTTCCGCGCCGAGCTCGAGGAGATCGACGCGGCCGGGCTGTACAAGCGCGAGCGGCAGATCACGACGCCGCAGAGGGTCGCGATCCAGACGAAGGAACGCGGCGATGTGCTGAACTTCT
>Ga0102929_1002539_pt1 | contig 10840 bp, 14 predicted proteins | sample SalPonR1_B_D2_MG_FD_78510 | JGI IMG/M metagenome (GOLD analysis project Ga0102929, IMG submission 78510) | Salt pond soil microbial communities from South San Francisco under conditions of wetland restoration - Salt Pond MetaG R1_B_D2_MG | ecosystem: Environmental > Aquatic > Marine > Intertidal... | reverse complement strand
TCTATTGTTCGCGATATTTTGCGCAATAAGGGTGATGTAAGTAAGTTTATACCGAGCACAATACAACTCAACGATGAATTTTAAGCCGTTACTTTTTGCCATAATCTTTACAGCCAACTGCGCATACGCACAAAAATCGCAAATCATAGGCTTTAGTGAAGACTGGATAGGGCGCGAAGTGCGCATTTTGTCAAATGCCGATCCCGTTTCGGGAACTTATGACGAGTTGCTCAAAACCACAATTGATCAGGGTGGGAAGTTTACAGCACCTATAGCAGTCGAAAACACCACATTGGTTTGGCTCATGGTGAATCGTTTTAAGGCACCCGTTTATATCAAGCCAGAAGAAAGTTACGAGTTGCAAATTGGAGGAAGCGAAGAGAATCCTTTTATCGATACGTGGAATAAAGGCGAACTGGTCTACACCTTTAGTTACTTGCCTGAAGGCGATCCGAACAGGGAAATTATGGCATTCGACCAGGCTTATTACAACTTATTTCTCGATAATCCCGAACTCATCGGCACATCGGCAATGAAAGCAAAAGTTAAAGCCTTTGAAACAGAATGGGCAGGCAAGTATTCAGATAAATATTTAAGCCATTATATAAAATACAGCATTGCAAAAATGAAGATGAGTGCTGGTTTTCCGAAGCAATCCATTTACGAAACTTACCTGAGCCGCGAAAGTGAAATTGAAACTTCTAATGCCGGGTTCAGGGATTTTTTTAATACGTTCTATACCGATTACTTCGACCAGTATAATGTGCGCTTCAAAGATGCTGAAATCCACAAATTTCTTGGCGAAAAAGCGGATATCGAAGGATTCTTTGAGCGCATTCGCGAAGACGAGTTCATGACCAACCTAATAATCCAGCAAATGGTTGTTTTGAAAAGCATCAATGAGGCATACGGTGATTCCAGGTATAGTAAGAAAGCGCTGATGCAAGTTTTAAAAGAAATTGAAAAAGCTTCAAAAACGGAGATCGTTGCCACAATTGCACAAAATATTCGGACCAAATGGGAAAAAAACGAAGCTTCCTTCAACATGGAGTACATAAAAGAAAAATTCGCATCTGATTTAGAATATCAGCCTGGGATTGAAAATGTATTTGTGATAACCAATGCGAAAAGCAAAGCCAGTGAAAAGGAGTTTTACCTTTTGGCCGATTTAAGTGCCACTTATTCGGAATACTTCCGGGTTACGGAGTGCACTGTGGGCAAGAGAGAGAAAGCCGAACGCCATCGACCGTGGCCAGTTGCTGAAGCCGACGATGCATACGGATTGCTGGAAACGCTCGATGTCTATTCATTCCCCCACTTTTTAAGGGTAGACAAAGCGGGCAAAATTGTTGAGAATGGGATGGTCAAGCCAAGCGAAGGGCTCGAAAAAAGCCTCTACCAAATGAAAGTAAGGTCGGAAGCCAAAGATAAAATCAAGGTTGGGAAGTAGTTTGATTGATATAACTGTAAACCAATTCGATACTTGCGTAAGATGGATAATCAGATAGGTCATGGGTCTCAATCCAAAGGGCCTTATCGATTCCCTCATCTGCCTGTGGCGTGAGCAATTTGTCGGCCGAGCTCATTTTGAACCAATAGGTCCGCTTCAACATACGGTATCCATTCTGATAGTAGGTGTGATAAGTGTCTAATAGGTGAGCATCCAATTTTACGTCTGTCAAGCCGCACTCCTCCTTCACTTCGCGAATAGCGCCATCTTCAACGGATTCGCCGTCTTCAATTTTCCCCTTGGGTAGGTCCCATTTTCCGTTTCGGTGAATGAGCAAGAGCTTTTTATCGCCATTTGTTACCACTCCGCCACCCGCATCGAGCTCCAGGTAATGTGCTCTAAAGTCGGCCCAAAGCACTTCGATATCTGCATATTGAATAACCAGTTGTTCAATTTTTTTCGAATTTTCAAGCAAGTCGATTAAATAGTGTATCTCCTCAAAGTCATCGTATTGAACGTACAATGTGTGCTCTTGAAGTTGCCCAAGATCGTAGCTATCTGTGAGCAAAATAGACTTGTCGTTGAAGAAAACTTTATACATTTGCGGTATGCAATCACAACGTGATTCAGCGCTAAAAGTAGCTGAATTTCTCCTACAAATCAAAGCAGTAAAACTCCAGCCGCGAAAACCCTTCACCTGGGCGAGTGGATGGAAGTCCCCTATTTATTGCGACAACAGAGTTACACTCTCATTTCCGAAGATCAGAACTTTTATCCGTCAGGAGTTCGTCAATATGATTCTGGCCGAATTTGGCAAGCCTGAAGTTATAGCAGGCGTCGCAACCGGGGGAATAGCCCAGGGCGCGCTTGTCGCCCAGGAACTGGGAGTGCCCTTTGTATACGTTCGCTCTTCATCCAAAGGCCACGGCATGCAGAACAAGGTTGAAGGCCATTTGGAAAAAGGACAATCGGTAGTGGTAGTAGAAGACTTGATAAGCACAGGAAAGAGTGGATTAGCTGCAGTGGATGCCCTTCGCGAGAGTGGTGCCAATGTAAAAGGTATGGTGGCTATCTTCACTTATGGCTTCAAAGTGGCCACAGATAATTTTGAGAAACAACAGTTGCAACTCCGCACGCTTACAAATTACGATTCCCTCATTGATCAGGCGCTAAAATCTGATTACATCGACGAGTCGCAAATAGAATCGCTGCAGAAGTGGCGCGAAATCCCCGAAAAATGGGATGCTGAAAAGGTATGAAAATAGAAAGCAAAAAAGTATCTGTTCCCGCACAGCCGGAAAAGGTTTTTGAATACATCTCCGATTTAAATAATTTCCGCTCACTCCTTCCCGAAGATCGAATTTCGGAATGGGAGAGTAACCAGAATTACTGCAGTTTTAAGGTTCAAGGCACGGCAACCATAGATTTAAAACTGGAAGAAAAAGATGCGTTTAGCCGCCTTTTGCTGCGAAGCGGAGATAAGTCGCCATTCAGTTTTACGCTCGAAGTGTTTCTTGTTGAAGCAAACGGCCAAACGGAAGCGCACCAATTGATGAATGCGGATATAAATCCATTCCTTAAAATGATGGTGGAAAAACCGCTTGCCAACCTTTTCAATTTCATCGCCGACAGGCTGGCCGAGAAATTTAGTAGTTAATTTTCACTTCCCCCATACGGTAAGTTCTCGAATACCCATTTTTGGAACGAACCAGTATTTCTCCCGACGGAGCTACATCTTTAATTCTTCCCATAAAGCTGTGCTGTGCGTCCCTAAAGCTCACCCAATCGCTCGTCCCATAAAGCGCATTTAAATAAGCCATTTCGATTTCGTCGATTCTGCCGTCGGCGAGTAAGCCCTCATACTTATCGATGATTGCAAGGATGTCTTTTAAAACTTTAGCAGGATGGTACTTTAGAAGCGTTTCCGAAGCAATGCTGGTAGCACTAAAACCGCTAAACGATTTCTGGTTGACATTGAGTCCGATTCCCACAACAAAAAAACGTTTATCTACCGCCTTTATATGATCTATAAGTATACCGGCAATTTTCCTTTCACCCACTAAAATATCGTTTGGCCATTTTATACGCACATCGGTTAATTGCAAACGAGACAAAAAATCCACTAGAGCCAGCGAAATAGACTTTGACAGCATAAAATAAGATGCCTCGGTCAGTTTGGGAAAGCGCACGGCATAACTGAAGCAAATGTTCTGTCCCGGCTCGGACTGCCATGTGTTCTGGCGTTGTCCACGCCCATATGTCTGAAAATGCGCCATAATTACATCGCCATCACTATATGTACCGTCTCTAAGACGGTTGGCAACATAATTGCTAGTGCTGTCTAAACTTTCAAATTCGATTATGTGTTTAGCCATCTTAGAAATCAAAGTAGAACTGAAAAAGGATTGGTGAGCTAAATTGCTTAATTTTGTGCACTGAGTAAACTATTTTAATGATAAAAAAACCCTCCTACTCTTCTGAAAACCTCGCTGAAGTAGCTGTTCAAGGAATACAAGAAGTAAAGGGACATGAAATTACCTCGGTAGATCTCCGAAACATCCCGAATGCTGTTTGCGACTTCTTCATAATCTGTCACGGAACATCCGACACCCAGGTAGAAGCAATCTCCAAATCTGTGGAAAAATTTATTCACCGGGAGATGGACGAAAATCCCATCCACAAAGAAGGCACAAATAATGCAGAGTGGATTTTGCTCGACTACTTTGATGTGGTAGTGCATATATTTAAAGAGCAGGCCCGCGAGTTTTACAACTTGGAAAAACTTTGGGCAGATGCGGATGTTAAGGAAATAGATTACCAACTGTAGACAAAAAACAAATGTCAGAAAACGAGACCCCAAAACAATATAAAAAAATTAAACCCAAAGCGCCTACCGGCGGTGGCGGTAAAAAAGGCCCAAACAAACCCTTTAATTTCTATTGGATCTACGCCATAATTGGTGTGGTTTTAATCTCGCTAAACCTTTTTAACTGGAGTGGAAGCATGGCAAATATCAATTTGTCTGAGTTTGAGCGAATGGTTGAAAATGAAGAAGTGAAACGCGTTGTAATTTACAACAAGCAAATGGCTGAAGTGTACCTTAAAAAGGAAGCGCTCAACAAGGAAAAACACTCCAAAAAAATGAAGAAACCCCTTATAGGGGGAGCTCAAAGTGCAGGACCGCATTACAAGTTCGATATAGGTCCGGCCGATAGTTTTCAGGAAAAACTGGACAAATGGAATGAAGAGTACGAACTCGCTTACGATTATAAAACACGGAGCGAATGGGGCAAGGAAATTATTACCTGGATACTCTTTATCGGGATTATGATTGCCGTGTGGATGTTCGTGATGCGCCGCATAAGCGGTGGCGGTGGAGCCGGAGGCCAACTATTCAATATTGGGAAATCAAAAGCGCAACTCTTCGACAAAACAAAAGGCACCAACGTTACATTTAACGACGTGGCCGGACTGGAAGGGGCCAAAGAAGAAATTCAGGAAATTGTAGATTTTCTAAAAAACCCCAAGCGATACACTGCACTCGGGGCCAAAATACCAAAAGGTGCACTACTGGTTGGACCTCCCGGTACAGGAAAAACCCTTTTAGCAAAAGCAGTAGCAGGAGAAGCACAAGTTCCTTTTTTCTCTCTATCGGGTTCAGACTTCGTGGAGATGTTTGTCGGCGTGGGTGCCTCGCGGGTTCGCGATTTATTCAAGCAAGCCAAAGAAAAGGCTCCCGCCATAATTTTTATTGATGAAATAGACGCGATTGGTAGAGCCCGAGGCAAAAGTGCTAGCATGGGTGCCAACGACGAGCGAGAAAATACCCTGAATCAACTTCTAACCGAGATGGATGGTTTTGGAACAAATAGTGGTGTGATTATCATCGCCGCTACAAACAGAGCTGATGTGCTGGATCGCGCGCTATTGCGAGCCGGACGCTTTGACAGGCAGATCTATGTAGATATGCCCGACCTCAATGAGCGAAAAGAAATATTTAAAGTACACCTGGCTCCCATTAAAGTGGATAAGAGCATAGATGTTGATTTTTTGGCGAAGCAAACACCTGGATTTTCGGGTGCAGATATTGCAAATATTTGTAATGAAGCCGCGCTTATTGCTGCTAGGAAGAAGAAGAAAGAAGTTTCTAAAGAAGATTTTCTCGATGCCGTAGACCGAATAATTGGCGGGTTGGAGAAGAAAAACAAGATCATTACCAAAAAAGAAAAAGAAACCATCGCCTATCACGAAGCAGGTCACGCTACCGTTTCATGGCTTTTGGAACACGCGTCGCCGTTGGTAAAGGTTACCATTGTACCTCGTGGACAATCGCTCGGTGCTGCCTGGTATCTACCCGAAGAAAGACAGTTGAATACAGTGAGGCAGATCCAAGACGAAATGTGTGCCGCGCTTGGCGGAAGAGCTGCAGAGCAAATCATTTTTGACGAGATTTCTACCGGTGCCCTGAGCGATTTGGAAAAGATTACCAAGCAAGCATATGCAATGGTTAGCATATATGGCTTGAACGAAGCGATTGGAAACATTAGCTTCTACGACTCTACCGGATCGTCTGACTACAATTTCACGAAACCTTACAGCGACAAAACAGCCGAGTTGATCGATCAGGAAGTGAAAAAAATCGTTTCTGATCAATACGAACGCGCCAAAAAAATACTTAGCGACAACAAAGATAAGTTGGCGAAATTGGCTTCTCAGCTTCTCGAGAAAGAAGTGATATTCAAGGAAGATCTCGTTACTATATTCGGTAAACGCCCTTATGAGAAAGAAGAGCCACTGGCCGAAAATGCCAACGGTGAAGCTAAGGAGAAGGACGAAAAGTTAGGTGCAGAAAAAGATGTATCTTCCGAGTCAAAGCCAGAAGAATCTAAAGATGAGCCGGAGTCCAAGGAAGAACAGAGTGAAGAATCATCCGCGGTGGAAAAAGATTCCCCGACGAAGAATTAAACACCTTATGTATGGATAAGGATTGGGTCGCTGTATATACATCCGGTTCTTTGCATAACGTCGAACTATTGAAGCACATTCTCAATCAGGCAGATATTGACGCGATTGTCTTGAATCAGCAAGATTCTTTTTACAAGTCAATAGGAGATATTAAGCTTCTGGTGAGGAGAGAGAATGTGATACCCGCTAAAAAGATAATCTCAGACGCAGCCTTGTGAAAGAATTAGCTATTAGATTATCTACCGGTTTAATTTTTCTTGTAGTTGTTATTGGCTGCATCTTGATAAACCCTTACACCCTGGCTTCGCTCTTTTACATCGTCGCAATTCTGGGCATGTTAGAGTACTACAGCCTGGCAAAATTTGGAGGCCAGCATCCGCAGTCTACACTTGGCATTATTACCGGGACAGTTTTTTACCTTACAATCGAACTGGTAAAACTCGGGTATCTGCCCACAGCCGGTGTGGCCCTGAGCATCCCGTTTTTCATCGCCATTTTTATATATGAGCTTTACCGCAAAAGACCGGATCCATTCAACAATATAGCTCACACGGTGATAGGGATTATTTACATTATGGCCCCTCTCGCATTGCTCAATGTTTTCACTTTTGAAGAAATTGCCAAGGAATACCACGAAGTTGTTCTGGGATTTTTCATAATGCTGTGGCTCAACGATACGGGCGCCTATGTTTTCGGGAGGCTTTTCGGCAAGCGAAAGCTGTTTCCGCGTATATCGCCAAAAAAGACGTGGGAAGGTGCCATTGGAGGCGCGATTGCCGCATTGGCTGGAGGGGTAATCATTGCCGCTTACTTTTCGGAAATGTCTATATTTAATTGGATTGTGCTTGGACTTATTATTGCCGTTTTCGCATCCTTTGGCGATTTGGTAGAATCACTTTTAAAGCGCAGTCTCAAAGTAAAAGACTCCAGCAATCTATTACCTGGCCACGGCGGTATTCTCGACCGTTTCGACGGGGTGCTTTTGGCCAGTCCGATGGCATTTACCTATTTGATGGTTTTTGTACATTCGCCCTGATTTTTATAGCTTATGAAGTTTCACAAAGAAGGACGCGGAATCATCCGCAACACCTTTCTCATTTTATTGCTTATTAATGCCATTGTATGGTATTTCTCTCCCCTATGGGCGCTAGGCATTTCAGCCTTTGCTTCATTGATTATTCTGGTTTTAGTTCTCCAATTTTTCCGCGTTCCCAGCCGGGAATACAAGTCTGATGAAAACCTGGTTTTCTGCCCGGCAGATGGAAAAGTTGTCGTGATAGAAGAGACGGAAGAAATAGAATTTTTGCACAAAAAATGCATCCAGATTTCGGTGTTTATGTCTCCCTTAAACGTTCATATCAACTGGCTGCCTGTTGGTGGAACGGTGAAATATTACAAATACCATCCCGGTAAATATTTGGTGGCCTGGCACCCTAAATCGAGCACTGAAAACGAGCGCACCACCGTTGTGGTAGAAAACGAGTTAGGCATTCCGATTTTGTTCAGGCAAATTGCCGGCGCGGTAGCACGACGTATCGTCTGCTACGCCAATCCCGATAGTAAGGTGAAGCAAAATACCGAGTTCGGCTTTATTAAATTCGGTTCTCGAGTAGACGTGTTTCTGCCGCTTGGCAGCGACGTAAAAGTAAACATCGGAGATATAGTTACAGGCTCACAAACGGTGCTCGCCGAATTGATTAAAGAATAGACTTTAATTGGTCTATCCGCTCAATTTCATGTGTTACATCGTCGTTGTGGACCATCTTTTTTGGATTGAAGTAAACCTGATCCATCCATACGCCGCGTGCTCCTGAAATATCTGTTCCCAAATCATCGCCAATCATAATAGAGTGCACGGCCTTGGCTCGAGGTTCGGCCAGCGCCAATTTGAAAACAGCAGGGTCTGGTTTTCGGGCCATGGCTCGCTCACTGGTCATCACTACATCGAAGAACTGAGTTATTCCTGACTTTCTCATCTTAATGTGTTGCACTTCTTCGAACCCGTTGGTGATGATGTGCATTTTATACTTCGACGATAAGTAGTCTAGCGTCTCGAGGGTGCCTGGCAAAAGTGCTGTTTTGTGCGGGCTAACCGATATATAGAATCGATCAATCTGCCCCCCCAGAGCCAAATCGTAACATCCAAAATGAGCCAGTACATCTGTAAAGCGCTGAAGTCGAAGTTCCTTTTTTCGAAGCCTACCGCGGCGATAAGCGTCCCACTTCTGGTCGTTGATTTCTTTGTACTTGCTGCTAAATAATTCACAGCTCGAAACCCCAAGGGAATGCAAATTGAAGTGGTCAAATATTTCAGCCAATGCTTCGCTGGAGTTTTTATCGAAATCCCAGAGTGTGCGGTCTAAATCGAAAAAAATGTGTTGGTATGCTTTATTCATGCACTCATAAAGATTTGTCTGATAGTTTCGCTGAAATAAGTTAATCCCACAGACCATACAAAGGTACTGATTACTAAGAGCGGGTAGGTCAGTCTGTTTTTGTAGTAAAACTTAGCTGCTACCACGCAACCGATTGGGATACTTAGAATTGCCGGGGTCACCACCACTAATCCAATCAAACCAAACCCTTCTTTGAACTTTACAATACTTCTATTTCTTCGGGTAAACACTTTTTTTGAATGACCGGGGCGCTTATTCGAGACCGTACTTCGGATATACACTATCATCCACCGACCTAGAAAATAAAAAAAACTCACTCCGGCAATACCGCCAGATGATGTAATCAATACCGTTTGATAGGGAGAAAATCCAGCTGCAACCGAAGTTCCCGGGGCGAAAAAGAATTTCACACTACTCAGCAAAAAAATGCCGGCTATTTTAGTGAGTACTTCAAAGTCCACGATTTATTTTTTACCATAACTCAAATCTCCAGCGTCACCGAGTCCGGGAACAATGTAGGACTGAGCGGTGAGTTCGTCGTCAATAGCTCCCACCCAAAACTTTGTGTTCGGTGGTAAGTTTTTCCTTACGTTATCTATCCCCTCTTTGGTAGCCAAAACCGCTGCAATGTGTATATTCTTTGGCTTTCCCTTTTTAATCAAGTCTCTATAAACTAAAACCATCGAACGCCCGGTGGCCAGCATAGGATCTACAATAATCAATTCCTTACCTTCTAGATCTGGCGAACTCATGTATTCCACTTCCACTTTGAAGTCTTCGTCATTGGCCAGTCTTTTGCGAAAAGCCGAAACAAAAGCAGAGTCTGAGCGATCGAAATAATTCAAAAAGCCGCTGTGAAAAGGCACCCCGGCACGCAAGACGGTGGCCAGCACCGGGAATTGCCCGGGCATACGCATGGTCACTTCGCCGAGCGGGGTGACGATGTCTTTCGCCACGTAATCCAGGTCTTTACTGATTTCGTATGCGAAAATCTCCCCCAGTCTTTGTAGATTATTCCGAAACCGCAAGCGATCGTGATGCTGCGATTCATCGCGCAACTCACCTAAAAATTGATTGAAAATAGAGTTCGCCTTACCGAGTTCATGAATCATATCTGCTTCTTTATTTTTTTGTTGAGTAATAATACGGGTTTATATTTCGACAGCCAGCGTTTCCAGAGATTCTTTCGAATGAAAAACTGCAATTTTACTTCAGCGTTCGCGCTTCATAGCAACCCTTCGTCTGCAAAACTATAATATCCTGCATCGGTGTAAATAATGTGATCGAGAATTGGAATATCCAGCACCTGCGAGCTCTGAACCAGTTTTTTGGTCAGCGATTTATCTTGTGAGCTTGGGTGCAACGTACCGCTGGGGTGATTGTGAAACAAGATAAGGGCAGAAGCCAATTTTTGAATCGCCGGCTTGAAAATAAGCCTTTGATCCACCACCGTACCCGAAATTCCACCAGCGCTAATTCTCACTTTCTCTTTCACCTTGTGGGAGCGGCTGAGCATAATCATCCAAAACTCTTCGTGCTCCTTATCGGCGAGTTCGGCGCTCATAAACTCATAAGCATCTCTACTCGACGTTATTTTGGGCTTTTCTACAGGTACTTCAGCCCGTCGGCGTCGGCCTAGTTCTAAAGCGGCCAAAATGGTAATGGCTCTCGCCTGTCCGATTCCTTGCACTTGAATAAGGTCGTGTATTTCTAATCTTCCCAGCTCGTTCAGTTTCTGATCGGTGAGCTTCAGGATATTCTTGGCTACATCTACCGCAGTAAGCTTTTGGGTTCCGGAACCAATTAATATGGCCAAAAGCTCCGCATCCGAAAGAGATTGCCGGCCTTTCAAGACCATTTTCTCCCGCGGTCTGTCGTCCTCAGCCCAGGATTTGATTCCGGAAATTTCAGTGATGTTCTTCATGGTTGCGAAAAACAAGATACAAAAAAACCCCTGCCTTATAAGCAGAGGTTCAAAAGTTTAGCGAAATTTTCTTACAGAGAATTAACGTGCTTAGTCAATTTACTC
>Ga0102929_1002536_pt1 | contig 10844 bp, 9 predicted proteins | sample SalPonR1_B_D2_MG_FD_78510 | JGI IMG/M metagenome (GOLD analysis project Ga0102929, IMG submission 78510) | Salt pond soil microbial communities from South San Francisco under conditions of wetland restoration - Salt Pond MetaG R1_B_D2_MG | ecosystem: Environmental > Aquatic > Marine > Intertidal... | reverse complement strand
GCCCTTTATTTTGCGATCAGGAATACCATAAAACTCTCCTTCTCCTACGGCACTGGCCTGGTTGGGCTCCAGATATCCTGTTCCATCGAAATTATAATAGAGTTTCAGGTGATTGTAAGCAGGATGTGTATTGTCAACGGAACGATTCATCCACGCCTTTATTTCCGCTTCATTAAGGCTCTTATTCCAAATGCGCAACTCATCCAGTTTGCCGCGGTAAAAATTTCCATTGGTCATACTGCCGATGTAAAACGCATCAATACCCTCCATGCTAAAGCCTTTATCTGTTCCCTGATGCCAGAGATTGCCATTGAGGAAAATTTTCATTTCACCCGTAGCGGCATTTTTTGTAAAAGCCCAGTGGTTCCACTGACCCTCAATATTGGAGTTGGTCGCTGCTTTTTCTATCCGGTCATAATTGTTGTTGTTGGGGTTCTTACCGGCATCCCAATATATTCTGCCATTGCCCCAGGGCAGGTGGATGTTGAGAATGCGCTGGCCATTGTTGTCTCTTGCTTCAAGAATGGAGCTGTTTCTCGGATTTGCTTCCGGGTCTCCAAAATTCCAAAAGCTGATTGTAATTTCATCACTAAGGTCTGAAAAGAGCTCTCCAGCGCGATTGACTACCACCCGATCGTTATTTTCAAATTCGAGATAGCCATCATTGCTCACTTCAAGGGCATGGTGGGCATTTAGATCATCAGTCACCAAAACAACAGGATTGGACAACTGCCCCTTCCACCTGAGATGAAAAACCATATCAGAACTTCCATCCCAGACCGGTAAGGCATCCCTAAGAAAGTGTACCCGGTGAAATCCCCCGCCATTGAATCCAAAGAAAGCCTCGTAGCACAATTTAGGATTGTTTAACTCCTGCCATTCTTCGGTATTATCCACCTGCAGGTTTTCTGCATAAATTTTCAATTCTCTCAATTCTCGGAAAGGCACTATATCCTGATTGGATTCGAAGGCCAAACCATAAATCGTGCTGTCTCCTGTGTCCAAAAGGTCTTCTAGTTGCTCAGCCGTCAATATCAACTGCATGGAACCATTATCCTCCTTCCCTTCAAATACCTCACCATCCACTGATGGACTGCCTATTGTCTCAATTACTTCATTCCTAAAATCACGAGGTATTTCTAATTGATAGGGTATCGCATAGCGATCAAATAAGGCCTCTTCCTGGTAGCCAAACTGAGCAGTGGTATCCTTATTAACTAAAAAACTGGCTTGGTCCATTCGAGTAGAATCCAGTTGCCCTGTCGGATGATAGAGATAGGTATAGGTCAAATAGTCCCATTCTCCACATGGGTACTCCAACCCACCCGCACCTCCGGGCACACATCTCAATGTATAATGCATCAATACACGCTCATATTCGTTACCATCATCCGGAAAAGAGATGACAGCATCCTGTTCAGAACCGAAGGTGAAAGCCTGAACGATTGTTGTATCTCCGGGGTCTGCTTTCAAGAAAAACGATATTGTCAATAGCAATATGGCGTAGAAGTACTTCATGATCTCAAATATTATGTCAGAAAGCACTCAAAATACTTAAAACTGAAGACTATCAGTATATAAAGACCTTGACAACTATAAAATTTCAAGCTAAACGATATTCTACCTTGTATTTTCCGTTTTGAAAAATTGAGCATGTAATCAAAATATCCTGTGTTTCTATAGCCTAGCAAACAAAAATTCCACAAAAAAAAGTGCCTAACGTCCAAAACGGATATAGTGCTGCCAGCATCTCCTGGTCTTTCCAGAAATTATTATCTTTGACTCCTCATTAAAAGCTTACGCATGGGATGGTTTAAGCGTTTAAAGGACGGAATTACTACTTCCACCAAGTCCAAAAAGGAAGCTCCTGATGGACTTTGGTCCAAGTGCAAATCTTGCCAAACGCTCAACCTGACCAAAGAGCTAAAGCAAAATTACTGGGTTTGCGATAATTGCAGTTATCACTACAGGATTGGTTCTGCGGAATACTTTGAGATTTTGTTTGATGCCAGTAATAACAAAGAACTTTTCGAAGATTTGCAATCTGTTGATTTTCTGGAGTTTCAAGATCTCAAATCCTATAAGGATCGGCTTCATTCTGCCGAAGAAAAAAGCGGTCTAAATGATGCTATAACGGTTAAAGAAGGACGCGTCAACCGGTTACCGCTGGTTGTGGCAGCCATGGATTTTTCTTTTATTGGAGGCTCAATGGGATCTGTCGTTGGTGAAAAGATAAGCCGGGCTGTAGATTATTGTATGGAGAATAACACGCCTTTATTGATTATCAGCAAATCTGGAGGTGCTAGAATGATGGAATCCGCTTTTTCCCTAATGCAAATGGCAAAGACGAGTGCCAAACTCAGTCAACTGTCCAAAAAAGGCATTCCATTCTTTTCTATGCTTACAGACCCTACCACAGGTGGCGTTTCCGCCTCTTTTGCCATGCTTGGTGATCTCAATTTCGCGGAACCGGGAGCCCTGATAGGCTTTGCCGGGCCAAGAGTGATCAAAGAAACGATCAAACAGGAATTGCCGGAAGGGTTTCAAAGGGCAGAGTTTCTGCTTGACCACGGCTTCCTTGACTTCATAGTACCCAGGAATGAACTAAAGGAAAGAATAAGTGATCTGCTTTCTATTTTCAATAAAAGTTTAGACAACTAAGAAACTGAATTCACCGTTTGTGGCGTCGATGTGCTCCATCAGGTAGTCAATGAAAGGCTTTTCGGTACGTGAATAGAAGCTCAGTATATTCTCTGATCTTTCTTGAAGGGCGTGATCCGGATGAATTCGACTTTTAATTTTGTCAATTTTTGAAATCTTTTCATCGTACTTTTTCTTTGTACTTCGAACCATTCTTTTCTCCAGTCCTTCAAGCATGTTTTCCACCGACTTTTGCATTCCTTTAACTTTACCTTCTAAGCTTGGATCAATATCAACTGCCTTTTTTTCAATTCCCTTGAAGACAGAGGTTATTTGATTAAGCTCATCATCTAATCCAATCTCAGATTCCTGATAGACAAAATTCTTTTTCAATTCATCAGAATGAGATACCAATTCTGCTATTCGGAACCCCAATTCTTCCCACTGATTTAATAAGGTTTCGTCGATGAGGGCAAGGGATTTTCTTCTTAGAAGCACCGGAAAATGAACATTGAGCGCATCAAACTGACGCGGTCGTTCCATCCAGTAAGCCAGCTCCCCGCCACCGCCGACATAAGCGATATCTGGTAAAAAAACAGATTCATAAACAGGTCGCATAATTACATTGGGACTAAACCGCTCTGGGTTGGTTTCAATTTCTTTCTCCATTTCATCTGCAGTCCATTCCAGCTCACCACTATCTACTTTAAATACACCGTCTTTTTTTAAAATTAATTCTCGAGAGTGCGCTCTGAGATAAAAGAAATTAATGTCCCGGACATAAGCCTGGTGGTCAAAGCCCAGCGATTCTAGATCCTGCTGCATCTCCAAAACATGGCTTTTAGATTCAGAGGCCAATACTTCTTTTTTGATGTAAGGGATAAAATGCTGTTTAAATCTAGCATCGGACATATCCAAACAAATCAGGCCTAGATGCCCCATGAGGTGATGAAGAATTTCCCTGGTAGCTCTTGTGAAATGTCCCTCTTTATTAGCATAGCTGGACTTCATGCTTTGTAACAGCTCCTTTCCTTTGGGGTCATTTTCGAATAATTGTTCAACCTCTTCTACAATTGACAGTAATTCTTGAGATGGAATACGACCAACTGCCCCCCCTTTGTGTTGATAATCCCAGGTAAATTCCTTTCTGAAAACATGCGTCGATTTTATCTCCTCAAAATCATGGTCTTCTCCACCTACAATAAATAGAGGTAAAATATGCGCACCAGGTGTTTCTGCTTGTAGCTTCTGCGCCCATTGCACCGCTGAAAGCGCTTTGTAAATCACATAGAGGGGACCTGTTAATACAACGGGCTGATGGGCTGTGGTGATGGTGAAGCAATTCTTTTTTGCCAGTAATTCGATATTTTTTCCAATCTCTTCAACATTCTCAAAATCTTTATACTGATCCTTTAATACTTTAACCAATAGATCCCGGTCTATTGAATGCTTAGATCTATCTTGAATTGATTGTTTGAGTCCTTCTAAAGTAGGAGAGTAGGGAAGTAAGCTATGCAAAGGGCTATCTTCGCTTGCATAGGACACATCTCTCTGAGAAAGTTGACTGATTTTACTAAATGGAAGATCACTTGTTTTATTAATCAAATTGCCTGTTTTATTGACCAAAATTCTAATAAAATGCTCAAAAATAGACAATTATAATAGGCTTCACCTCAAATTGTTTAAGCAAACCTCAATTCTCTAGAAGGGGTTGGATTGGTATTCAATCTTGGACAAATGAATCAAAAAGAGCTCTGATGTATAAGCATCAAGAAATCCAAAGAATAGTCATCGTCAGAAAGTAATGGCTAGTGAAAAAATCCACTGTTCCACACGCGATTCAAAATCATAGCGGTCGTTATTTATGACAATTGTACGTCCGAGCAATTCCTCCGAATTCTCGTAACGAACCTCCAATTTAAAGGTCCTCAGGATATCCAATCCTACGCTTGCTGTCCATGCAAATGTGGCATCTTCAAAGCTCTGCTGAATATTTAACTCATCATTCAATTCTGAATCTGCATCAATAAAAATCTGCGGAACAACACCCGCTCCAAACTGAAAAGGGTGCGGAGACAAACCAATTTGTAAGGGAAAATCTAAGTAGCGGTAGGTTTCATTAAATATCACATCATCCAGATTTCCGTTTTGGAAACTTTCTAAGGTGTAATCGTAACTACTGCTGTTGAAAAGTAATTCAGGTTGTATGAAAAAGGTGTTGCCCAATTGAAAATGATAGAGCAAACCCAGTTGAAAGCCATAGTCTGATTCCTGTAAATCCAATTTAAGGCTCTGCAGGTTGGGCACATTCTCAAAAAGAAACTCATCTTCAGCCAAAGACTGCGAGAAAAGGCCAGCCTTAAAACCCCAGTGAGATTGTGCAATAGACCATGTACATGTAAAGAGGACTAAAAACAGGGATATCAATATATTTTTCATCTTCCTCGTTTTTCTAATTACCTTCAAAATCAATACCAGAGCTCAATTGATTCCATTTTGAGGATCTTTTTGACAGGTATGACTGTCAAAAAGAACAAACTTATAATTGATTATAAAGTATCATTATTGTTTGACAGGCGTGTTTTAAATTTTCTTTATTAATTGATTTTCAGTAAATAATAAAACCATCATTCGATTAAAATTTATTGTTAAAAAGCACGAAAGACAAAACCATAAAAAAAGCTCCAATGGCAACGGATAAAATTTGGAATAATGTGGAATTCAAAGGTAGTTTTACTAAGCTGTCACAACTTCCTACGGATTCATTGTTGGAGGTGTCTTTCATCGGACGTAGCAACGTAGGGAAATCCTCCCTGATCAATGCCCTGGTTGGGCGCAAAAAGCTGGCTAAAGTAAGTGGTACTCCGGGAAAAACAAGGACACTTAATTACTACCTTGTAGAAAATGCTTTTTACCTGGTCGATCTACCCGGTTACGGCTACGCAAAAGTGGGTAAAGCTGATCGTAGGGCCTTCCAGAAAATGGTATACGATTACCTATTTCAACGTTCTAACATGATCTGCACCTTTGTCCTACTTGATTTAAGAATCAACCCTATGGATAAGGATATTGAATTCATCAACCTTCTGGCAGAAAAACAGGTGCCTCAGTTTTTCATTTTTACCAAAGCCGACAAATTGAAGGCAAGTGAGCGAATCACGCAATATGAAAAATACGAAAAGGCGCTGCTAAAACATTGGGCAGAATTGCCTCCCCATTTTATTAGCTCTTCCAAAACTGGAGAGGGCATTGAAGAATTGGTTAACTTTGTCTCGCAAATGATAGAGGACATCAAGGAATGAAGCTATATCCGCCACTCTACGAAAGCCTGAAAGACTGGCCAATCTATAAATTTGCTCAGAGAAGAGAGGAATTCATCAGGGAACTGGATGCCTACACTCTGAAGCATTTTGAAACCTTGTCAGCTGAGCGGCTGAAAGAGATTCTTTTGCAAACGGCATACCTGGAAAAGCAGCGGATCAAAAAGGATTCCTGGAAAATCGATCCTCCCCAAGAAGAGAATTTCTGGAATAAAGTACAACACAAGGCTAACGAAGTCAGCTTGGAAAATGAAATAGAAGCCAAGAAAGAATTACTTCACTTTGTAGAAGTCATCGTAAACCGTTACTCACAGGAAATTGTTGGTGGTTTTAAAATTGCCACATTCAAGTTTATGCGGAAATTTCTCACATGGCTCTTTCACCGATTACTCAATACGGCAAGAACAAAAAGTTTAAAAGGGCTCTTTACCAATAAGCATCAATTGTACGAGAAACTTCGCGTTTCAGGCCAAGACTTGCCATTAATAAGAGAAAGCTGTAAGGATGGAACGCTTGTCATTGTTCCCACTCATTTTAGTAATCTGGATAGTATTCTTGTGGGTTACGCAATGGATGCAGTTCTAGGCTTGCCTGCTTTTCTATATAGCGCAGGACTTAACCTTTTTAACTATGGTATACCCGCCTATTTCATGAATCGTCTCGGCGCCTACCGACTTGATCGACGCAAACGCAATCATATTTATCTTCAAACATTAAAGTCCATGTCTGAGTATGCTCTCATACAGGACATCAACTCGCTTTTCTTTGCAGGAGGCACAAGAAGTCGTTCAGGTGAACTGGAAAGTCGGCTAAAATTGGGTCTATTAGGTACCACAATCTCTGCGCAAAGAAAATTATACGCTAAAGGGTCAGATCGAAAAATATTTATTGCACCGTTGATTATCTCGTACAACTTTGTCCTGGAAGGGAAACACCTGATTCATCAATTTCTCAAGGCCGAGGGCAAAGAAAAATACAGCTATACGAAAGATAAAAGTCATAAAATCCGACATATACTAAATTTTATATGGTGCCTTTTCCGAAGAGACTCAGAGATTGTACTGTCATTTGCTCCAGTCATTGACGTATTAGGGAATCGCGTCAAAAGCGGTGGTATAAGTATCGATCAACAAGGACAAGAAGTGGATATTAAACAATATTTCGTTGGAGAAAATGGAATTGAAGCCCACAAACAAAGAGAAGAAATTTACACGAAAAGACTGTCGGAAAGCATATTGGCTTCTTATCGAAAATATAACATCGTACTTCCCAGCCACTTGCTCTCTTTTGTCGCCTTTGAGGCACTAATGAGAAAATTCGAGCATCTTGATTTCTACCAGGTTTTACACCTGTCGTCCGAAGAGGCTGTGCTAGAATACAAAAAGTTTGAACAACTGGTCACAAGCATTAGAAACATATTGTTGGAAAAAGCTGCTAATGGAGAATTACTGCTGCATCATAAAATCACAGAAGGAGTAGGGGAGTGTATTCAAAGTGGATTAGAAGATATTGGCATTTATCACCCTCAGAAGCCTATTAGCAAGACGAGGGACAACAAAATCGTGAGTCAGGATATTACCTTATTATATTACTACCGCAACAGATTGAATGAATACGGTTTGGAAAAAGACATGCAGGTAATCCTTGATAAAGAAGCGAAGACAATTGAGTGAGCAATATATCATATTTGACCTAGAAGCAACCTGTTGGAAGAACCAGCACGAACTAATGGAACAGGAAATCATAGAAATAGGCGCCTACAAGATAGATCCTACAGGTGAAATCATTGATGAATTTGACCAACTTATCCGCCCTGTAATACATCCATCACTGAGCAACTTTTGCCAGGAACTCACTGGAATTGAACAAAGCCAGGTAAATGGTGCGCAAGTTTTTGATGTGGTTTTTCAGCAGTTCTATGATTGGATTGCTCCCTTTGAATATGACAGTCAGCTGCTAAGTTGGGGATCTAAAGACTACAAATTAATCAGACAGCAATGCCGAAATGAAAACATTGATCTTGGCTGGATGAAGTATGGAGATTTAAAAGGAGCTTATCGTCAATTGGTGGGACTTTCTAGATCAATTGGCCTGGCCAGGGCCCTCAAGAATGAGGGCATTGAATTTGAGGGTGACATGCACAACGCTCTCGATGACAGTTATAATTTAAGCTTGTTATTTGTCAAGTATTTGCATCAGTGGTCCAAATACACCTAGGTCTACTTAACATAATATAAATTATAGGACAAAAGCAGTGAAGTTTAAGGAAATCTATAGCACCCTGGATATTGCAGAATTAGAATTGCTTAAGGCAAGTCTTCATCACCACGGAATCAAATATCGTGTTTTTGACGAGCAAACGCTATACAGCGCCGGCACCTATGCCATGGGCTTTTCAGGTGCACGCATACAAGTCCCAGTCAAGGACGAGACAGAGGCACTTGAAATTCTCATGTCCTTGTTTCCCGAAATAGCCATGGGATACCATAAGGACGAACGCCAGGCAGAATGGCTTGAACGCGCCATGGCCCGGAAAAATAGTTTGGTATTTTTGAAACGCATTCCATTGTTCATTGTCATGATCCTCCCTATCCTTTTGGTCATCCTAATTATCGCACTTTTTCTACTAATTATTTAGTTCAATAATCAACATTCGACTCCCTGAGCCGTTTCAACCATATGAAAATATTATTAACAGGTGCTACTGGCTATATTGGTAAACGATTGCTTCCAGTATTGGTAGAAGCAAAACACGAAGTCATTTGTCTTGTCCGGGATGCTGACCGTTTTTCGCCACCCAAGTCCCTTCTGCATGCTATCAAAGTTGTAGAGGGAGATTTACTAAAGCCAGAAACACTTGAGCACCTCCCCCACTCCATCGACGCTGCTTACTATCTTGTTCACTCTATGTCTGCATCCAAAGAATACCCTGAGCTGGAGGAACAATCAGCAAGGAATTTCAAAAATGCTATGAACCAAAGGAGTGTAGAGCAGGTCATATATTTAAGCGGTATAGTAAATGACGAAACACTCTCCAGGCATTTATTGTCCAGGTTGAAGGTCGAAAAAGTATTAAAAGAAGGAAATTATGCCCTCACGACGCTGCGGGCAGGCATTATCATTGGTTCGGGAAGTGCATCCTTTGAAATCATTCGTGACCTAGTGGAAAAGCTCCCCGTGATGATTGCTCCAAAATGGCTTGAAACGAAATGTCAGCCCATTGGCATTAGAGACGTAATATCTTTTCTTACAAAAGTCCTCAGCAATGAAAAATGTTACCACAAGAATTTTGATATCGGAGGCCCTGATATTCTGACTTACCGGGAAATGCTTTTACAGTATGCCAAGGTACGACAGCTTAAGCGATATATTTTTGTAGTGCCCGTTATGACACCCAGGCTTTCGTCCTATTGGCTTTATTTTGTAACCTCCACCAGTATTAAGCTAGCGATGGCTCTTGTAGACAGTATGAAGGTAGAGGTTGTCTGCCGGGATCAAAGAATAAATGATATCGTCGGCGTGCAGCCACTACCCTATCACCAAGCCCTTCAACGAACAATGAGAAAAATTGATGAAAACATCATTATTTCAAGTTGGAAAGATAGCCAGGTAAGCAGTAATTTTGATTTTCGAATTTCCGATTTCGTCAATGTGCCAACGCACGGATGTTTCAAAGATGAACGAAAGGCAAAGGTTGATGATCCGGAGAAATGTCTTCAGCGACTCTGGAGCATTGGTGGTGATACCGGATGGTATGCCGCAAATTGGCTTTGGAAATTAAGGGGATTTTTAGATCAACTTGTTGGAGGGGTCGGATTGAGAAGAGGAAGAACGCATCCCGATAAAATCAACACCGGAGATGCTGTAGATTTTTGGCGTGTTTTATACGCCAGTAAAAAAGAAGGCAGACTGTTGCTATTTGCAGAAATGAAACTACCCGGTGAAGCATGGTTAGATTTTAGTTTGGAGGACGGCGTGCTCATTCAAACAGCCACTTTCAGGCCATGGGGTCTTTGGGGACGTCTTTATTGGTTCCTTGTTTTACCATTTCACGAATTGATATTTGACGGTATGCTGAAAAAAATTACCAGCTGATCGACCTTAGTCTTTTTTCGTACTTTCTCGCTCCAGTCGCAGCACTACATCATGCAACAGGTCTATATGCGCGTCAAAATTCTTCTGTTCTAAACCACTGTTTTTCATTGATTCTATATTCTTATTTTCAAGAAAACTTGACTGCAACATTTGATGAACAAAAAGTGGCTTCTTTCCGAGCACGTCCATTAATTGGTTTTCTAATTTATGCTGTTGCTCCTCCCTACCGCTACAAAGGGTGATAAAAACGTATTCTGGGAAATTATTTTTTTCAGCGCGCAGGAAACTACGCATAGGATGAGCCACCATATAATTCCAGACCGGCGAACAAATAATTACTCTCGAGTAATTCTCCCAGTCAACAGGCGGGTAAACAACAGCCGGATTTCTATTAAAAAGCAAGTCCAGGAAAATGCTGAATTCTTTTCTATTTCCCTTGGCTTTAATTTCAAGTGTATCACTGTCAGGCATCAATTTGGATAAATTATGCGCCAACAGCGCGTTGCTCCCTGTATGAGAAAAATAGACGATGAGTGTTTTCATGTGGTAATTCAAAAAGTCTGAATGAATTTAGATAATCCCCTAAACCCTATAAATGATATGGATCATTCTGAGGGATGACCTGAGAACGATCGTGTAATGAAGGGTTATGAACTACTATTGTGTTATATTTGTTTCATTAACTGTATGCTGCATTACACTACATACGAATTATCCAAAGAAGCTCCCTGGGTGACGTTTATACACGGCGCCGGAGGAAGTAGTTCTATCTGGTTTAAGCAGATAAGG
>Ga0102929_1002532_pt1 | contig 10848 bp, 3 predicted proteins | sample SalPonR1_B_D2_MG_FD_78510 | JGI IMG/M metagenome (GOLD analysis project Ga0102929, IMG submission 78510) | Salt pond soil microbial communities from South San Francisco under conditions of wetland restoration - Salt Pond MetaG R1_B_D2_MG | ecosystem: Environmental > Aquatic > Marine > Intertidal... | reverse complement strand
CCGATCTCTGTGTATGTCGTCAAACCGGGCTGGCATGTAGGCATTGTCTTTGAAGGAAGGTACCTGGAAGAGAAACTTCCGGATCACGAAAGGCTGCCCGAAGCAGAATTTTTGATGGTTGGCTGGGGCGACAACAAATATTACCCCGCCGACCGGGCCCGGGTGGGACTGTTTCTAAGGGCGGCCTTCCTGCCTACAGGAAGTGTGATTCATATAGCAGGCTTTAAGGAAGCCCCGGACTCTTATTTCACAGAAAGCAAGATCCTAAGGTTGCAATTAAGCGAGGAAGGCATGGACTCAATGACCGATTATATTGCAAGCCGATTTTCCTACGACGCTCAAGAACGGTTAACATTTGCCGGCGATGGGCTCTACAGGAACAGCGCCTTCTTTAAAGCGAAGGGGCTGTACTTCTTTCCTAAAACTTCCAACAAATGGGCGGCTCGGGTATTGCGGGAAAGTGGTTTACCCATAACGCCTTTTTATGCTATAACATCCGGCAACGTAATGCGTCAGGCAGAAAAGTCAGGCAAGGTCGTTCAGTAGCCTTAGAAGGCGTATTCAATTTCAAAATTTCAGCTTCATCCTGAAGAATCATCAGGCTCCTTATTTCCACTGATTTCCCTGAAGAAATATCCCATTAGCCTCACGTAATCATTTTGAGTGATAATACCCACCAGTTTGGAATCGGTTACGACCGGCAGGCAACCCAGTTCATTTTCATTCATTATGGAAAAAGCCTTGCGGGTTCTGGTGTCGGGTGTTACATGCCGTATATCCTTTGCCATAACTTCCCCGACGGTGAGTGCTTTGAATTTCTTATCAGGCATGGTCCCTGCGATTTTAAGAATCTGGTCGGAATTCAACAATCCGATAAGGTTTCCGCTTTGATCTTCAATAGGTATATGGTGGATGTCGCTCCAGAGCATGATATTCTTGGCGAGCGCCAATAAATCGTCTTTTTGAAGCGTAATAAGGTCTTTTGACATCAGCTGCCTGACATAACGGAAGCGGTTGCGCCAGCCGCCTCCTTCTTCCCGGCGAAGGTCCGACCAGGTATGAACCGGATTCCCGTTTTTCTGACGACGATAGATTCCTTCGGTCAAGGTCACAGAAGCCTCTTCGGGAGTTACGTTTTTAACCAGCTGGTTATACGAATCCATGATCCAGTGCGAACCTGTCTTTCCCTGTTCAACCCGTTCTTTTATTATGCCCAGGTATTTTTCAATATCCTGATCATTTAATTGAGCTTTCTTGAGGCCGTTTTCAGCAATAGGCAGCAGTTCGTCCAGGATGAGGTCCTGCGCGGTAACCAGGTGTTCATCCAGCCAGTTGAATTGGGACTGCAACCCCAGTTTTGCCGCCGAAAAGAAATTATTCCTGACATCTGCGAAATTCATTTTTTCGTGAATATTTCTGTATCGGTCGGGTATGCCATGCATGAGGCCGGTCCAGAAAGCGGCATTGGCTACCTCATCCACAATCGTCGGCCCGGATGGGAGGTACCGGTTTTCTATTCTAAGATGGGGAACATTGTCGGTAATGCCATAGCAAAGCCGGTTCCATCGATAAATAGTACCGTTATGCGTAGCCAGGGCCTTTAGAGAGGGAATCTTGCCATTTTTAAAAACTTCTACTGAATCTTCCTCTGTTTCAATCGGCAATAGCACGGAATAACGGCTTACGATATCCTGAAAGATGTGTAGTGCAGATTTCCTTTCCCAGTCTTTGCCAAAAGTTACGCGTTCCTGCTCTTCCCGGTAGGGACTCAGTGATTTGCGTGTGTCTGCCGACTGCTGAAACAGTGCGATGCGCGTCTCCTTCCAGAGCCGCTTGCCCATAAACAGGGGAGAGTTGGTGGCAGCAGCCAAAACAGGTCCGGATATGGCGTGAGCCCAGTTATACAGGCAGGGAGTGTTATCAGGTTCTATCTGGTAATGTACCTGGAAACTGGTATTGCATGATTCAAAAAGCACGTTGTCATGACTGTCAATCAGCTCATCGATGCCGGAAATATGAAATTCGAAGTTGGAGGCCCGTGCCGCAAGTATGGCTTCGTTCAGTTGCCTATATCGTTCTTTGGGGGATATGTTTTCAATTTCAATGTCTTTCTTGGAAATAGTGGGCAGTATACCGGTGAGTATGATTTTGGCCCCCAGTGAATGAGCCGTTTTATTAGCCTTGGTCAGTTTGCTTATCAGGTTGTTCTCGAGCTGCGACAGGGCACCTTCCGTAAAAGCCAGCGGCTCGAGGTTAAGCTCCAGGTTGAACCGTGCCAGTTCGGTAGTAAAATGATCATCATTCAGATGGTCGAGCATCTCCATAGCCATCATGGCAGGACGAAGAGAATATTTGATCAGGCAAAACTCCTGTTCGGCACCGATACGGGTTTTGCCTTTCTCAAAGACCTGCTCTGTGAGCATAGTTTCTAAAGCTTCAAGATCTCTGAGCAAGTGGTCGGTAAACTGCTGCTTGATTTTACTTTTTGCTGCCATTTTAACCCCTCTTACTAATTATTAAGCACTCAATTTTGCGGTATTGAAATCAATTAAGTAATAAAGTCAATAAGATGCGATTAAAAGTATGGCTGTTCTAAGCTTGGACCCGGGAGCCGGCAGGCACAATGTCAAAATTATACTTCAGCCGGCTCAGGGAATTTCCTACAGTACTATTCATGCAATAGCTTTATCTAATACTGAAGCTCAATTAATAAGGAGGCATTATGATTGAAATAAGTGCAACAGCAATATTTTGGTTCACTACGCTGGGACTGGTGATCGGCTTGACCGTTGGGGCCATAATGGGCAAAGAGGGTACAAGCGTCACCGTTAATTTGATTTGGGGTGTATCAGCAGCCATCATGACGGGTATTATCGGCATCGTATTGAATTTTGGTGACGGCTTGCTCTTTTCCATGGCCGGCACCCTGGCTATTCTATTTCTGGTCAACGCTTTCCACCAGCATCATAAGGAAGATGTATACGGACATGTTGACCGGGATATCCTCATAAGAAATAGTAAAAAATAGTGGACTCAGGATCCGGGAAGTGAAATGCCCGACATAGGTGGCTTCCATTGACAAACAAATATTAGTAACAGCATGAGTTTTCTCATATGCTAAAATTGCAAATATATGGTAAATAACAGTCTGACAGTGATATAAGAGGAATACTTAAATTAAATATGAGGTTTAGAAAAGTATATAAGTGTCAGAATGTAATACTTTCTCCTTCAAGACTTGTAGGTCTGACCTGTCTAATATTGTGTGCTCATTTACTCATTATTTCATCAGAAATTAACTTTTAAACCAAAAGAGGACTAAAATGGCAGTTAGAAAGATTGAAAAAAAAGACTGGCAAAGCTATTTCGATACATTTTCAAAATCATTCCTGAAAGATAAGCAGCCTGAATATATAGGCATTCAGATTCTTTCCGGTGAGTTCGGCGCGCAGCCGGAAACCTCCTGGCTGGTTATGGAAGGCATTACCTACGATCCCAAAGGCAACCTGCTGGATGTGAAAGTCGAGGACCTGAACCGCATGATTCTGGATCCGCTTGAAATATATGTGGATGAAGATGAGCGGGGATGGATTCACAGCATGGAGATCATAGAAAAGGATGGAACAAAAGATATCATTGAGATCAGGTAGTTCGGCCGGAGCGTAACAGCTTAAGCCAATCTCAGGTACAAAGCCAAAGAGCTTCCACTCATAAAACATTAAGGGTATAGTATAAACAGGGTTTAAATGGCACCGGAAACACAGGTACATTTTAATAAACAGTATTTGGAACAAGAAGTCCGTGAGCTGGCCTCTGAGCAAGTTGTTACGCTATCCAAAAAGCCGTTACAGAAAATTGACCCCATACTGAGCTCCTCTCGAGAGGTGCTTACAGAAGCCTATCGCGAACTGGCCTCGGCAGCCAAGAAACAAAAAGAGCTATCCACGGCGGGAGAATGGCTGATTGATAACTTTTACATTATCCAGGAGCAAATAGTTGAGCTGAAAGAGGACCTGCCTTATACCTATTACGAAAAATTACCCAGGCTCAGTGAGGGCCCCTACAGGGGGTTTCCCAGAATCTATGAACTGGTTCAGAAGCTGGCTGCCATCAGTGATAATATCATTGACAAAGAAAATACGCTGAATGCCGTTCAGTCTTACCAGAATGCATTTACTCTGAAACTGGGGGAACTCTGGGCGGTACCCATTATCGTCAGGTTCGTCTTGATAGTGCGTCTTGCAGAACGTTCGCAGGAGCTATTGAAACAGAGAAAGCTGACGGAAAAGGTGAATAAACACCTGGAAGGAGTTCTGGATGACCGGTCGGAGGAGCCCGGATTTGTACTGCGCAAACTTTCCGAAATGAACTTTAAAAAAGACAGCGACCGGCAGCTGTTCCTTACCATTATGGCCCGAAAACTGCAGTCTATGGGGTTGCTGACTGACAACGAGCGGCAATGGTTTGATTATCAATTCAGACAGCTCGACACTTCGCTGGAGGGATGCCTGCGCGATCTTGCACAAAAGACTTCTCAGCTGCATCTGAGTATACAAAATGCGATTTCATCGCTTCGAAAGGTATCTGAAACCAATTGGGCCGATTTCATTGAAAACTGTTCGGTAGTTGAAAAGATCCTTCGGCTTGATCCGGCAGGTTTTTACAGTGATATGGATTTTAAAACGAGAGACACCTATCGCAAGAAGGTCGAAAAACTAAGTTCTCATTCAACATATACCGAAGATGAGGTTGCAGAAAAAATTCTGCAGCTGGCCGATAAGCGCTCAGAACAAAATGGTGATGAAGAGGTGAAGGAAGCGCATGTCGGGTATTACCTGATGGGCCGCGGTTACGATGAAATTGTAGCGGAACTTGAATATAGAACCCCCTGGCTGGAACGATTTCAGCGCTTTATGGAAAAACACAAATCAGGATACTTTCTGTTTATCCTTAGTCACCTGATCGTTTTTCTGGCAATTATAAGCTTTTTTTCTAATTACCTGGGGGCTCCGGCGTGGCTCACCGCTGCGGCGCTGGTATTTGCCTTCATGCCGGCGCTTGAATTGTCGGTGGTTTCCTCAAACCGAATCCTGGCTTTTTTTATCCCGCCCCGGATATTGCCCAAAATGGATCTTGACAGGGAGATTCCTGACCGGTATCGAACTCTTGTAGTCGTTCCGACCCTGCTAAGCTCGGCGGAAGATGCGCGAGAACAAATCGAGGCTCTTGAAATCAGGGCGATGGCCAATCCCGGGAGAGCGCTTCAGTTTGTCCTCTTGTCAGATTATACCGATGCGCCCGAAGAGCATATGCCGGGAGACCGGGAAGTACTGGATGCGGCCATAAAAGAGATAGAAGAGCTGAATCGCCGCCATAACTGCAAGTACGGGCGGAAGTTTCAACTGCTGCATAGAAACCGAAAGTGGAACCCGGCACAAAACTCATGGATGGGGTGGGAGAGAAAGAGAGGCAAGCTTGAGGAGCTGAACGAGCTGCTGCTTAATCCGGATGCGGATAACGATTTTTTCACCCTTGAAAAAGAATTTATTGAAGGCCTCAAGCATGTTCCGGTCAGCTATGTGATAACCCTCGATGCAGATACCAAGCTTCCCCCGGACAGTGCAAAGGATCTTATCAGGACCGCTGCCCACCCGATGAACAGGGCAGAGCTGAATGAGGAAGGGGATATGGTGGAGCATGGGTACGGTATATTTCAGCCCAGGATCTCAATCCCCCCAAAATCTGCCAATCGTACCTGGTTCTCTAAAATCTTTTCCGGTAACGTCGGTATTGATCCTTATACGACAGCTGTCTCTGATATATACCAGGATCTGTTTGGAGAAGGGGTTTACACAGGCAAAGGCCTGTATGATGTCAAGGTTTTCCAATCCATACTTGGCGAGCGTTTTCCTGAGAATACGGTACTCTCACATGATTTATTGGAAAGCACCTACCTTAGGGCAGCCCTGGTAACGGATATTGAGTTATTCGATGATTATCCGTCAACGTATCTCAGCTATAGCAGGCGCAACCATCGATGGATAAGGGGAGACTGGCAAATTGCCCGTTGGCTGTTGTATAATGTTCCGGGGGGCGGTGGAGCTAAGAAAAGTAATCCCATTAATATAATTTCCAAATGGAAGATATTTGATAACTTAAGAAGATCACTTAATCCATTTTTTATATTGGTATTTTTGCTGGCTGACTGGATGTTTCTTCCCGGATCACCGATTATTGGCACGGTCGCCGCCCTGGGAATTATCGCATTTCCTATCTACTCCAGTTTTTCGGTTCAGATATTCACACGTCCGGCCCGGGTAGCCTGGAAGCTCTATTTCGAAAAGGTTAAAGCCGACATGAAAATCAATACCATACAGGCGGCTACCACGCTCATGTTTTTGCCGCACCAGGGATATGTTGCACTTGACGCCATATTTCGCACCCTGTGGCGGGTGACTTTTTCAAAGAACCTGCTGCTGGAATGGGTTTCTGCTTCCCAAACCGAGAAGGAATCGAGGGTAGATATCTTTAAATACTACAAAAAGATGTGGGTCAACTGGCTTTGGTCGGCCATCTGTGTTGCCCTGGCAGCTGTATTTGAACCGCAGGTATTGTACCTGGCCATACCCTTTGCTTTGATTTGGACTTCGGCACCGTTTTTTGCGTGGACCATGAGCAAGGAACTGAAAACAGAAAGGAAGCGGCTGCGAGAAGAAGACCTGCGGGAGCTGCGAGTCTACGGCCGCAGGACATGGCACTTTTTTGATCGATTTGTCACCGAAGAGCATTCATGGCTGCCGCCGGACAATTACCAGGAAGATCCTTACCTGGGAAGTGTAAAACGCACGTCTCCTACCAATATAGGCTTGGCCCTAACGGCCTTGGTAACTGCTTATGATTCCGGGTATATAGCACTAAAAGAGTTATTAGATACATTAGGAAACATGCTGGGAAGTATGAAGCTCCTGGAAAAGTATAATGGCCACCTATATAACTGGTACGATATTGAAAACCGCGAATTGCTGAATCCCAGGTATATTTCAACCGTTGACTCGGGCAATTTGGCAGGTTCGCTGATAGTTGTAAAGCAGGCACTTCAAGATATCAAGAGTGACAGATGGCCCAATCCGGCATTCTGGGAGGGGCTGAGGGAGACAGTTTGGGTGTTGGAGGATATTTTGGGTGCCTTAAAACAGAAAACGCAATCTTCTTCTGAGCCTTGGGATGAAGTTGAACATACCCTTGGCGAACTAAAGAAGGCTATTCCGCAGCAAGAGCTGCCGGGTATTCGTGAATGGAAAGAAAAGCTAAAACAATTAAAGGTCATAGCCCGTGAAGTGGATGAATTTGAAATGGACCGGCTTCTCGGTGAGAAAAGTGACTTGAAAGTCGCGGATGTTGAGTTCTGGTTTGAACGCCCGTTGCACCAGGTTCAGAGGGTCTTGGAGGAGATTGAAGAGGTAGAGGGAGCAAAGCATTTTGAGGGGTGGGATGCACTTGGGGAAACCGAAATTTCACTTAGAGACTTAAAAACGGAACCTTCGGTATCGGGTTGGCTGGCAAGATTGCGCAAGTTCTCCGGATGGTGCGACGAGATGGTCTACGAAATGGACTTTAGCCTGCTTTATAAGCGCGATCGCAAGCTCTTCAGCATCGGCTATAACGCAGACCGGGCTTCGCTCGATGAAGGAACCTATGACCTATTTGCCAGTGAGGCGAGAATGGCATCTTACCTGGCTATCGCAAAGGGAGAAGTTTCCCCGGAACACTGGTTCAGCCTCAGCCGGAGGTTGACCAGCATCAATCGTAATGAGATCCTGCTTTCGTGGGGCGGTACGATGTTTGAATACCTTATGCCGCTGCTATTTATGTCGCGGTACGAAGAGACCTTACTCAGCAACACATACGACAATGTGGTAAAGTGGCAGGAGAATTACGGACAATCCAGAAATTACCCATGGGGTTTTTCAGAAAGCGGCTATGGCGTACTGAATCTTGAGCTGCATTACCAGTACCGGGCTTTTGGAGCGCCGGGCCTCGGGCTTAAGCGGGGATTGGCTGAAAATTATGTGGTTGCTCCTTACGCATCCATGCTGGCGCTTATGGTTGACCCGGAATCGTCTCTTCAAAATTTGAGAAGACTGAAAAAAGAGGGGGCATTCAGCCTGTATGGCTTTTATGAATCCGTCGATTACTCGAACCGGATAAACGAGCCGGATGCCGAAAAAACCATTGTAAAAATGTATATGGCCCATCACCAGGGAATGATTCTGCTGTCCCTTTCTAATGTATTGAATGACAACAGGATACAGCAATTATTTCATAATGATCCTTTGGTGCAGTCTTGCGACCTGCTGCTTCAGGAACGGATACCAAGGGGCATACCCATCAAGGAACCGCGTCCTATTGATGTAGAGCTAGAACCGGGTGAGAAAAAGGAGAACCAGGTTGAAGTTGAACATGCCGGCCGGGATAGCCTGACCGACACACCTTCTCGTACTCACATCCTGTCAAACGGGCGCTATTCAACGATGATAACTCACACCGGATCCGGCTACTCCTATTGTGATAACCTTACGGTAACACGCTGGAGGCCCGACCGGGTGAATGATCCTTACGGCTTCTTCTTCTATATCAAAGATCTTGAAAGCAATGAGTACTGGTCAATGGGACATAACCCTGTCGGGCGCAAGGCCGATCGCTACGATTCATGGTTTCATCCCGGAAAGGTACAGATCGCCAGGGTGGATGAGTGGACAGAATCGTTCATGGAGGTATGCGTATCTCCGGAAGACAATATCGAACTGAGGAAATTGACAATCACTAACTATGCCGACAGGAAAAGGAAGTTTGAGGTATCGAGCTATGCAGAGATTGTGGTAAATGAGCAGGAGGCCGACCTGTCTCATCCGGCATTTTCGAATCTATTTGTCCAGACCGACCATATTCCTGAACATCATGCCCTCGTGGCAAAACGGAAACCGCGCAGCGAACAGGAGAAACCCGCCTGGCTGGTACATACCCTGGCCAGTGAGGAGAACGAAAATGGAATAGGTCCCATGCAGTTTGAAACAGACCGTGGAGCTTTTATAGGCAGGGGCAGAGACCTCCGGGATCCTTTGGCCATGGACAGGGATCACCGGTTCAAGGGAACCATGGGTAATGTACCCGACCCGATATTCAGCATAAGAAAAACCATTGAACTGAAGCCCGGAGAAAAGGTGAGTCTTACCTTTGGCCTTGGCAAGGTAAATAACAGGGAAGAGGCTATTGCCATGGCCGATCGCTATGATAATCCCTATGCTACCGACCGGGTGTTTGAACTGGCTTCGATCTACGGCAAGGTTGAGCTTGACCATATCGGGCTGAATGGCCGCCAGGCCAATTATTTCCAAAAACTGGCCGGAGCCATGATTTATGGCAGTGAAGCCATGAGGGCAGGGGAAGACCTGCTGAAGAGAAACAGGAAGACACAGTCGGGTTTGTGGTCCTTCGGCATATCGGGAGATTTGCCCATATTAATTTATTGCATACACGATATTGAATACCTCCGCAATGTGGAGCTGCTTTTGAAGGCTCATTCTCTCTGGCGCCTGAAAGGCCTGGATATTGACCTGGTGATCATAAACGATCATCCGCCTTCCTATATCGATGAGCTGCAGGATTCCATTCATGACCACATTCAGAAATCAATGGAGCGTCAATGGCTCAATAAGAGGGGCGGGATTTTTGTACTGCGCAGTGATGAGATGCAGCCTGATGACCGGGTATTGCTTTTTACAGTGGCAGAAGCGGTGATGAAAGGACACTTGCCTAAACTGAAGTTCGGGGACCATCAAACGTCCTCTTCCGGGGAAAAAGAGCAGCTTAGATCATTCAAACCGGTTAATATTCTGGAGGATGAGGTAAAGCGGTTTACCAAGCCGGACGATTTAATGTTTTACAACGGGTATGGAGGTTTTGCCAAAGATGGCAAGGAGTATGTAATTCATCTGGATGCACCCAAGGGCAATAAAGAACTGACTTTTCCGCCGGCACCATGGATCAATGTAATAGCCAATGAGAATTTCGGTTTCCTGGCTACGGATAACGGGTCGGGATATACCTGGAGCAGAAATAGCCGGGAAAACAGGTTGACACCGTGGTCCAACGATCCGGTAGTGGATCCGCCTTCTGAAGCAGTTTTTATCCGGGATGAAGAAAGCGGTTTCTATTGGTCGCCAACCCCCAAGCCGGTACCCGGTTCCGGTCATTACGAGGTCCGGCACGGCTTCGGGTACACCAGGTATAAAACCGAAACCCTGAATTTGGAACAGGTAGTAACGACTTGGGCTACACCCGATGATCCGGTTAAGATTATTAAGCTGCAACTTAGCAACAACGGCTTGTACCGGCGCAAACTGACGCTTTTCCGTTACCTGGATTGGGTATTAGGAGTGTTCAGGCATCGATCATCCAGGCATGTATTCACAGAGTGGCATAGCGATACGGGCGGAATCCTGGCCAGGAACCATTACAACAACGAGTTCGCCGGCCGGGTTGCATTTGCCGGTCAGTACAGTTCGCATAAACTTGAGGAACCGCAGTACAGCTCTGACAGGTCACATTTCCTGGGCAAAAATCGCAGCCTTAGAAATCCAGCAGCGCTTGAAAAGGATATCCCCCTGAATGACAAATTCGGGATAGGCTTCGATCCCTGTGCCGCGAGCAGGGTTACCTTGAATATCGATTCCGGAGAGAATGTCAGTGTCTATTATCTGCTGGGAGAAGCCGGGTCGGAAGACGGGGCCGTTGATTTACTCAGCAAATACCGTGATGAGGCAATCATTGAACAGTCTCTCAGGGATG
>Ga0102929_1002531_pt1 | contig 10849 bp, 11 predicted proteins | sample SalPonR1_B_D2_MG_FD_78510 | JGI IMG/M metagenome (GOLD analysis project Ga0102929, IMG submission 78510) | Salt pond soil microbial communities from South San Francisco under conditions of wetland restoration - Salt Pond MetaG R1_B_D2_MG | ecosystem: Environmental > Aquatic > Marine > Intertidal... | reverse complement strand
TTTCTTTATTTTACTGTTCATCCAGATTTTTAATGAAATATTTTATCATATCTGGTTATTCAATTTCCCTTAAACCCTAAGGGAGTTTCGCAACCCTTAGGGTTTGCAACTAACGTAAATTAAACTTTTCCTTGTAAATATCATCCGCATTGCTTTTATGGTAAAAAATAAAATTTTCCCGGTTTTCAAACCATGATATTACCTCGTCCCGCTCAATCTTTGTAACTCCTTTTGCGATTATTGATTTGTATGAGCTGAACTTCCAGTTTTCCGGAGATGTACAGAAACCATGTTTCACGGGGTTGTTATGAATGTACACAACAGCCATTTGTCGGTACTCTTCAGAATTAATAAGATTTCGATCAACTGACTGGCAAAATAAACCTCCCCTTGTTCCTCGTTTGTAGTTTATTTTTTTTGAATAGGTGTTTTGGGTATTTCCCCACTGGTGAGCGATATAATCGTTTTCATTTTTAAACTTTTCCGGAATTGTAAAATTTTTTATCCGAACCAGAAAGTGAAAATGATTGGGTAACAATGAATAGGCATAAATATTAGCAATTGGGAGTATATATTTTTCGATTAACTGGAGGAAAGTATTATAATCGGATTCGGAAGAAAATAAGTCATCTTTCCCACGCGCATGGTTGAAAACGTGATACCAAACTTCTTGTTCAAATGGTTCGCGCGGTGTTGACATTGTTTATGGTTATTTGAATTAGCTGCAATTAATTGCGAAACCCTAAGGGAGCTTCGCGACCCTTAGGGATTTTCTAGAAGAACCCCAACTCCAGCCGGGCTTCCTCGCTCATCATCGACTTGTCCCATGGCGGATCGAAAGTTAAATCTACATTTACATCTTCAATGCCCTCAACTGCACGAACGGCTTGGGTAACATCGTCCATTAAAATATCCACCACCGGGCACCCGGGCGCGGTAAGGGTCATCACAATCTGGGCATGGTTGTTTTCATCCACATCCACGTTGTAAATCAGCCCTAAATCATAAATATTTACGGGTATCTCGGGGTCATAAACTTCTTTCAGGTTCTCTATTATCTGATCTATTCTTTTATCCATTTTGGGTTCCTCCTTCTTTTTCCATCCTGTCATAAGCAACAGCGTACAATCGGATTTGTTTTACCATTGCCAGCAGCCCGTTAGAGCGGGTGGGCGACAGGTGTTGCTTCAGTCCAAGATCGTCGATAAAATGTAATTCGTTTTCAATAATTTCTTTGGGTTTCCGGCCCGAAACAACTCGTAAAAGCAGCGCCACCAAACCTTTAACTATAACGGCATCGCTTTCGCCCCTGAAATAGATTTTCCCGCCATTTTTTTCGGCCACGAGCCAAACCCGCGACTGGCAGCCTTTTATCAGGTTTTGGTCATTTTTTTCTTCCGGGGGAAGGTCCGCCAGTTCGTTCCCCAGTTCGATGAGGTACGAATATTTATCCATCCAGTCTTCGTAAACCGAAAATTCTTCAATTATGTCTTGTTGAACTTTTTCAATTGTCATATTTCAAATAAAAATGTGAAATTAAGGATACAAATGTCGGAAATTTTTATCTCCATACAAATTTATGCCGCATTTTGCCGGAATTGTTACCGATGTTTTAATTTATTCAGGGTCAGGGTTGTTTTGATATTTTTCGTGCGAGTACGCTAATGTAAAACAACTGAAAACTGTGGTAAATCATAATGGGCAGCAAAAAAATTCCTGCACCGGTGATACCGTTGAACAACACACTGGAAAACACCGAACCGTGCATCAGCGATTTTTTTGTTCCGGCAAATTGCAGTGTTATCCGGTCTTCGGGGTTAAAATGCATTTTGCCTGCCAGCCATCCTGTGAAATTTAAAACAGTAAAAAAGAGCAGGATAACCGCTGCGAAAAGTCCGCCAAACGTCAGCCAGCTGACGGATGAAAATATTCCCGACATAAATGATCGGCTGAACGATTCGTAAACAATGAGCAGGATGATAATTTTATCGAATGCCGCCAGTTTGGACAGGTGACGGTTTACCCAGTGTACAAAATACGGATGCAGTAAAAGCCCGGCAACCACGGGAACTATAATTTGTGTGATGAGTTGAAGCAGTACATGTGAAAAGTCAAAACCGGTTGACTGGCTGGTCAGAAATAGTCCCATCCAGAATGGGGTCATTACAATGCCAATAATGCCTGAAAGGCTCGCATTGAAAATGGCACCGGGAATATTGCCGCCCGCTATGGAAACCATTACCACCGAGGAAGAAACTGTGGATGGAAGGGCTGCCAGAAAAAACAGGCCCATCCAGAATATTTCGAGGTTGGTTGCTTTAAGCAGTGGATAAAATGGTAAAACAAGCAACGGAAAAAGCAGGAATGTGGTGAGCTGGATGGCCACATGCATTTTCCAGTTGCTCATGCCCGCCTTCAGCCTGGCCGGATCGAGTTTTAGTCCGTAAAAGAAAAAGATGAGTACTACCCCGATGTCGATGACCAACCCCAGATGAACCGGTTGAAGATTCATGCCAATGCCGGGTTTCAACCAGGCTGCCAAAATCATCAGGAACAATCCGGAAATAAACCAGTCGGGTAAGCCCGCCTGAATGACTTTGTCTGGCAGGTACTTCTTCATTTTAAGCAAACATTTGCACCACTTTTTTCAGGGCATGTAAAAATTGGTCTATCTCTTCTTTGGTGTTGTACAGACCAAATGAAGCCCGCACAGTTCCGGGGATATTGTAATGTTGCATCACCGGGTCGGCACAGTGGTGACCGGTGCGAACAGCAATTCCCATTTTGTCGAGCATTGTCCCGAGGTCAAAAGAATGAACTCCTTCTATATTAAAGGAAATAACGCTTGATTTTTCGGGCGCTTCGCCGTAAATTGTCATCCCCTCAATTTCTTTTAGTCCGGCAGTGGCATATTCAAGTAATTCGTGCTCCCATTCCCAAATGTTTACAAGTCCGATATCCTGAAGCATATCGATGGAAGCCCCAAAAGCGATGACACTTGTTATGTTGGGCGTTCCAGCTTCAAACTTGAAAGGAATTTCGCTGAATGTTGTTTTGTCGAAAGAAACTTCGGCTATCATTTCTCCACCTCCCTGGTAGGGGGGCATTTCGGTGAGCCATTTCCGTTTTCCGTAAAGGACGCCCACCCCGTTTGGCCCGTACATTTTATGGGCCGAAAAAGCGTAGAAATCGGCATCGAGTTCCTGCACGTCCACCGGGATGTGCTGCACTGCCTGCGCGCCGTCAATAAAAACCGGAATGTTTTTGCTGTGGGCGGTTTCAATAATTTGTTTCACCGGGTTGATGGTGCCTAAAACATTGGAAACATGTGTGACAGCCACCAGTTTTGTTTTCGATGATATTAAATTTTGCAAGGCACCCGATTGTAATATTCCGGAATCGGAGAAGGGGAGTTTGATTATTTTGGCGCCCCTGTTTATGGCTTGTATTTGCCAGGGGACAATGTTGGAGTGATGTTCCATTTCAGAAACAATTATTTCGTCTCCTGATTTAATAAACTGTTCGCAAAACGATGTGGCCACCAGGTTTACACTTTCGGTAGTACCTTTTGTGAAAATGATTTCTTCCCTTGCCCCGGCATTGATGAATTTTTGCACTTTGTCGCGTGTCTCCTCAAAATCGGCAGTGGATTTGTCGGCCATGTAGTGTGCAGCCCGGTGAATGTTCCCGTAATAATCGTTATGAATTTTTTCCTGGCCCATTAACACTTTAACCGGTTTTTGGGTGGTAGCTGCATTATCCAGATATACCAGCGGTTTGTTGTAAACCTGCTGTTTTAAAACCGGGAAGTAGTTTCTTATTTTGTTGATGTCGTAGTTCATCTTTTAAAATTTTTACTGGGGTTAAAGGTAGAAAAACCATCTTTAAAAAAAGAAACCCGCAATTTCCTATGTGGTATAAAGGAAGCTGCGGGCTACTGTTTTCAGTGCGGTGCAGTACTTCAGCACTCGCAGTTATAGGCGCATTCGTGGCAGCGTGCCACTTCACCCTTCAGTCGTTTGTCCACCAGCTCGTCAATACGGTCGCGCAGTGGCTCTACTTTTATTTGCTGAATGACTTCGTGCGCAAAAGCGTTCATCATCATTAGTCGTGCTTTCTTATCGTCAATTCCGCGGGCCCTTAAATAGAACAGCGCTTCCTCGTCGATTTGTCCCACTGTGGCACCGTGGCTGCATTTTACATCATCGGCATCAATAATGAGCTGTGGCTTGGTTTGCATGGTGGCACTGTCGGTAAGCAACAAATTATTGTTTCGCTGAAAAGCATTTGTTTTTTGTGCATCGCGAACAACGTGGATGCGACCGGCAAATGCTCCGGTGGATTCATCGTCGAGCACATTTTTATACACCTGGTTGCTCATGCAGTTCGGTTTGGCGTGGATAACCTGTGTGAAATTATCGACATGCTGCTTGCGATCGATAAAAGCCATTCCAAACAAATTGGCTTCAGCATTTTCACCATTTAGAATAAATTTCAGGTTGTTTCTGATCAATCCCCCGTGAAGCGAAGAATTTAGCGTTGTTGCTGTTGAGTCTTTTTCCTGGTGAATGAAAACCGAATTTAAACTTGTGGTTTTGTTGTGCTGGTTTTGCAGGGAGTAGTATTCCAGGTGTGCATTGGCCCCCAAAAAGATTTCAGTCACTGAATTGCTCAGGTATGAATTCAAATTCAGGGTGTGATCACACATAATCATTTTCACATCGGCGCCTTCTTCAATATAAACAAAGTTGCGCTGTGTTGAAAATGCATCTTTGTTAGCCTGCAGGAAATTAATCAGCTGAATGGGCTTCTCTATTTTTGTGTTTTTGGGCACATATAAAAAATAGCCGTCTTTGGCAAATGTTGTGTTTAAAGCAACCAAAGGGTCTTCTTCGGTATTTGCCAGCTGGGCATATTTTTCGAGCAGCTCCGGCTTCTCATTGGCAATTTTTTCAAGGCTTTCCAGAATTACACCTTCGGGCAGCTGACCCACCGAACGGTTTTCTTCGTAATACCAGCCGTTAAAAATAAATGCCAGGTGGGTATCCAACTGTGGGACGTCGCACCGGAAAGCCTGGTTCAAATCCAATTCGGTTTTTTCCCGCTGATGGATGAATTTATAATCGGGCGAAAACTGTGGCTGCAGGTTGGTGTATTTGTAATTTTCGTTCTTACGAGTGGGGATGCCCTGCATTACAAAATCCTGAAAAGCCTTGTTCCTTTTGCTGTTCAGAATATCCGAAGAACCTTCAGTCAGAAGATCTTTTACATCGTTGTAGTGCCCTGTATATTTTAGTGATAAATCTGCTTTTTCTACCAATACACTCATGTTAAACTCCGTTTTCTTGTTTAATCCAGTCGTAGCCTTTTTCTTCCAGCTCCAGTGCCAGTTCTTTCCCCGATGATTTTACAATTTTACCATTGTACAATACGTGTACATGGTCGGGAACGATGTATTCGAGCAGACGCTGATAGTGGGTAACCACAATAGTTGCATTTTCAGGAGTGCGCAGTGCATTTACTCCGTGAGCAACGGTTTTCAGCGCATCGATGTCGAGACCGGAATCGGTTTCATCCAAAATACCCAGTTTGGGTTGGAGCAGCGCCATCTGAAAAATTTCATTCTTTTTCTTTTCTCCACCTGAGAATCCTTCATTTACAGAACGGTTGGTCAGGTGCGCGTTCATGTCGAGCAATTGTTCTTTTTGGCGCATCATTTTCAGGAATTCCCCTGCTGTAAATTCTTTTTCTCCGCGGAATTTGCGGTGTTCGTTCACAGCAGTTTTCAGGAAATTAACCATCGGTACGCCGGGAATTTCCACCGGGTACTGGAAGCTGAGGAAAATTCCTTTTTTGGCACGATCTTCAGGCTCCAGCTCAAGTAAATCTTCCCCTTCGTAAATGATTTCACCTGATGTAACTTCAAATTCTTCTTTTCCTGCCAGCACATTTGCCAGCGTGCTTTTCCCTGAACCGTTGGGTCCCATTATGGCGTGAATTTCGCCGGGTTTCACTTCAAGGTTGATTCCTTTCAGGATTTCTTTTCCTTCTACGGAAACATATAAATCTTTAATTGTTAGCATAATATAAGACAGCCCCCTCCGGCTCCCCCAAGGGGGAGAGAAAAGAGCGTTTTTTTAATTGTTATTCTTTATTTTATTCATTCTCGATTTTTTCTTTTTCTTATCTCCTCCCCTAAGGGGAGGTTGGGAGGGGCACTATCCCACGCTGCCTTCGAGGCTGATTTCAAGTAGTTTTTGTGCTTCAACAGCAAACTCCATCGGCAGCTTGTTGAGTACCTCTTTGGCGTATCCGTTCACAATCATGCCGATTGCTTTTTCGGTATCGATTCCCCGCTGGTTGCAGTAGAAAATCTGGTCCTCGCCAATTTTTGAGGTAGTTGCCTCGTGTTCCACAATCGACGATTTGTTTCCCACTTCGATGTAGGGGAAAGTATGTGCGCCGCAGGTATCGTTAAGCAGCAACGAGTCGCACTGTGAGAAATTTCGCGAATTTTTTGCACCGGGCAAAACTTTCACCAAACCACGGTAGGAATTGTCGCTTTCACCTGCCGAAATCCCTTTTGAAATAATGGTGCTTTTGGTGTTTTTGCCAATGTGTATCATTTTCGAGCCGGTGTCGGCCTGCTGGTGGTTGTTGGTAACAGCTACCGAGTTGAATTCGCCAATGGAATTATCGCCAATCAGAATGCAGCTGGGGTATTTCCAGGTTACTGCCGATCCGGTTTCCACTTGTGTCCAGCTGATTTTGGACGATTCGCCGCGGCAAATTCCTCGTTTGGTTACAAAATTGTAAACCCCGCCCTTTCCGTTTTTGTCACCGGGGAACCAGTTTTGTACCGTAGAATATTTCACTTCTGCGCGGTCGAGCGCAATAATTTCAACTACTGCGGCGTGCAACTGGTTTTCGTCGCGTTGCGGAGCGGTGCAGCCTTCGAGGTAACTCACGTAGCTGTCGTCGTCGGCTACAATAAGTGTCCGTTCAAACTGGCCGGTGTTGGCAGAATTAATCCGGAAGTAGGTCGATAATTCCATCGGGCATTTCACGCCTTTGGGAATATAGCAGAACGACCCATCGCTGAAAACTGCTGAATTCAGCGCTGCAAAAAAGTTGTCGTTCACCGGTACTGATTGACCGATGTATTTGCGCACCAAATCAGGATGCTCCTGCAATGCTTCGCTGAACGAACAAAATATAATGCCTTGTTCTGCGAGCGTTTCTTTAAAAGTAGTTTTTACTGAAACGCTGTCCATTACAGCATCTACGGCTACTCCTGCCAAATGTTTTTGTTCTTCGAGCGGAATTCCCAGCTTGTTGAATGTTTCGAGCAATTCCGGATCAACCTCATCCAGACTTTCATACTGCGGTTTTTTCTTCGGAGCCGCATAGTAGCTGATATTCTGGAAATCGATGGGCGGTACTTTCAGGTAGGCCCAATCGGGCATTTTCATTTTCTTCCATTTCCTGAATGCTTCCAACCGGAATTCAAGCATGAAATCGGGCTCGTTTTTCTTCTCCCAAATTGTACGGACTACATTCTCATTCAAACCTTTATCTATGATATCGGTTTCAATATCGGAGAAAAATCCGTATTTATATTCACTCTGCGTTACTTCAGATAATATTTTGTCCTGGTCTGTCATATTTAATTCACTTTTTTGAATTAACAATCCTTTATCCAGACTGTTTACCAAATACAATTGCAAAGATATAAAAGTATAGGTATTTTTGTTGTTTGGAAAGATTATTCCATACCAATTTGTCTTTAATTAACAATGAGTAAAGAAAAAGAACATACACGGATTTCGGAACTGGGAGAATTTGGTTTGATAGATAGGCTGACCAAAAATATTCAGTTAAAAAATGAGAGTACCTTAAAAGGCGTTGGCGACGATGCCGCAGTTTTAAATTATGGCGATAAGTGTGTGGTGTTTTCCACCGACCTGCTTACCGAAGGCATACATTTTAACCTGATGTATGTTCCACTGAAACACCTCGGTTACAAATCGGTGGTGGTGAATCTTTCCGATATTTTTTCGATGAATGCACAACCCCGGCAAATTACCGTGAACATTGCTTTGTCGAACAAATTTTCGGTTGAAGCTGTGGAAGAATTGTACTCGGGCATTCATCTGGCCTGCGAAAAATATGGAATTGATTTGGTAGGAGGAGACACTACCAGCTCGCTCACTGGTTTAACCATTAGTGTGAGTGTGCTGGGCGAAGCAGCCAAAGATGACCTGGTTTACCGAAGCGGGGCAAAAGAGGGCGATATCCTTTGTGTTTCCGGCGATTTGGGAGGTGCCTACATGGGACTTCAACTGCTCGAGCGCGAAAATGAAGTGTTCAAGGTAAACGATAATATGCAGCCTCAGCTCGAAGGGTACGATTACATTCTGGAGCGGCAGCTGAAACCCGAAACGCGTCCCGATGTTATTGCGGCTTTCAAAAAAATTGGCATCAAACCCACATCGATGATTGATATTTCAGACGGACTTTCTTCCGAAATCATGCACCTGTGCAAAGATTCAAAAGTGGGTTGCAGGTTAGATGAAGCAAAAGTACCAATGGACAACCAAACCAAAAAAATGGCGGAAGAGCTGAACATCAATCCGTTGGTTTCTGCGCTGAATGGCGGCGAAGATTATGAATTGCTTTTTACGGTTTCGCCGGAAGATTACGAAAAACTGAAAAACGATCCCGATTTTACCGCGATAGGTGAGATGGTGAATGAATCGGCAGGAGCGCACCTTATTGCCGCCGGTGGCTCTGAAATTCCTTTGCAGGCGCAGGGCTGGAACCATCAGAAATAATTTTATAAAACCAGAAAAGAATGAAAAGAAAAGCAATTTTGTTTTGCGTAGTGCTATTTGCAATTCCAATTTTAGCCCTGTCGGGCAACAACCTGAAAGAGGAAGTAACCTTTATTGAAAAAGATTCCCTTACCCGCGATGGATTCACATTAATTTTTATCAATAAAGATTCTAATTTCAGTGATGTAATTTCTGAAAAACTGAAAGAAACTTTTTTTGAAGTTTACCCGAAACTTGTAAACCGGTTCAACCAGGAAGCAGCACCTAAAGTTGTTTTTGTCATTGAACCAAAATACGAGGGTGTGGCAGCCACTTCCCGAGGCAGGGTGATATTTAGCCCGGCATGGTATGAAAAAAATCCTGACGATATTGATGTAGTAACCCACGAAGTGATGCACATTGTGCAGGATTACGGGAGAACAAACGGCCCGTGGTGGTTGACCGAAGGCATTGCCGATTATGTACGTTACAGGTATGGCGTAGGCAATGAGGCTGCCGGCTGGAAATTACCCGATGTAAATCCGGACCAAAATTATACCAACTCTTACCGGATAACAGCGCGGTTTCTTGCATGGTTAGAAGAAAAAAAAGATGAAAAGATTGTTGACAAGCTGGACAAGGTGATGCGGGAGCACAATTACCGGGATGAAGTTTGGAAAGAATTAACCGGGAAATCAGTGGATGAATTGTGGAAAGAGTACATTGCAAATCCGGTAATTTTGTAAATTAAGGCTCAATTGAATTGTATTGTTTTTCCGTAAACAAAAATGGCAATGTAAATACATTGCCATTCAATTTTTTATAATATTTTAACTTGGAGTTAATCCGGGTAATAGCCTCTGATAATTCCGCGTTTTGAGTCTTTTATAAAAAGCAGCACTTCATCGCGTTCCTGGGTGGCGGGCATTTCGGTTTCAATAATATCGATGGCTTGTGCAGTGTTCAGTCCTTTTTGGTAAATGTACCGGTAAATTTCCTGAACTTCCCTGATTTTTTCGTTGGAATAGTTCCGGCGCCGCAGCCCGATGGAGTTGATACCCACATACGATAGCGGTTCGCGGCCGGCTTTAATAAACGGGGGCACATCTTTACGGACAAGTGAACCACCGCCAATCATCACATGCGAGCCTACTCGGCAAAACTGGTGAACACCGGTCATCCCCGAAATAATTGCCCAGTCGTCAACTACTACTTCGCCGGCAAGCTGGGCGTTGTTGCCAAGAATGACATGATTTCCCAGGGTGCAATCGTGTGCTATGTGCACGTAGGCCATCAATAAATTATTGTCGCCCAGTGCGGTTTTTCCCTTCGAGGCTGTTCCGCGGTTGATGGTAACATATTCACGGATAACGTTATTGTCGCCAATTTCAACGGTTGTATATTCCCCTTTAAATTTCATATCCTGGGGAACCGCTCCAATAACAGCTCCCGGAAAGATATTGCAGTTTTTCCCGATTCGGGTTCCCGATAAAATAGTTACGCTGGAGCCAATATGTGTTCCTTCTCCTATTACCACATCTTTGTCAATAGATACAAAAGGTTCTATTACTACATTTTCAGCAACTTTTGCTTCAGGATGTACGTAAGCCAGTGGTTGTTTCATATTTTTTCTAATTCTATTATTCTTTAGTTTGCTTTACTATTTGTGCCATGAATTCGCCTTCGGCAACAATTTTATCGCCCACATAGGTAACACCTTTCATAATTGCAATGCCTCTGCGAATTGGCGAAATTAAATTTATTTTAAAAATCAGGGTGTCTCCCGGCACAACTTTTTTCCGGAACTTAACATTGTCAATCCGGATAAAATAGGTTGAATATTTTCCCTCCAGTCCGCAAAGTACCAGCAATCCACCGGTTTGTGCCATTGCTTCAATAAGCAAAACTCCGGGCATTACAGGTTCGTTAGGGAAATGCCCCTGGAAAAAGGGTGCGTTGGCAGTAACGCTTTTTACACCCACTACTTCTTCATCGGAAATCGATAAAACTTTATCTACCATTAAAAATGGGTACCT